>Ga0164307_10001663_pt1 | contig 10141 bp, 8 predicted proteins | sample Whisoiple_243_MG_FD_110214 | JGI IMG/M metagenome (GOLD analysis project Ga0164307, IMG submission 110214) | Soil microbial communities amended with fresh organic matter from upstate New York, USA - Whitman soil sample_243_MG | ecosystem: Environmental > Terrestrial > Soil > Unclassified >...
CGTTCCGGGTGCATGCGCCGACGTCGATGTGCGGGTAGGCCCCGAACTGGCTGATGAGCCGCAGCGCCGGCAGCCGGTCCAGCAGGGACGCCCCGATGGCGGTCCGCTCGCGGATGAGCACCAACGCCTGCGTGTCGGCGAGCCGGTCCGCCAGCACGTCGTCGCCGGTCGCATGGTCGTTCCACACGGTGACGTCGTGCCCGGCGAGCGCCGTGAAGCACGGCAGGGTGCGCAGGGTGTCGAACCAGTCGTCCAGGATAGTGACCTTCACCCCGCGCACCCTAGTCGGCCGAGCGTGCGAGGCCGTCCCTCAGCACAGAAGGGGCCGTCAGGGTTGCTGCGGAACTTCGCGTCGCGTCGGACGACCCACGGATCCTCCGCGGCCCGGCCGCCCGCCGCCGGACCGGCACCGTCCGCGGGTGCCTGCGGAACTTGTGGCCGTCAACGCACGCACGCTAGCCAGGGGGCCGCCGGCGCGGGCAAGAGTGCCCCGAGGATCCTCTTGCGGGACAGTCCGCCGGCAGCCGCGGGTGTCGATGTTCGATGTCGCTTTGCAATGCGTAGATTTGTGGTCGGGTTTTTCAGTGTCTGGGCTCTGGGGGCGGTGCGGTGCTGTGCCGGACGACGAGGTGGGTGGGCACGGTGACGGCCTGATTGATGTCGGTGCTGCCTTGTAGCAGGTTGAGCAGGATTCGTGCGGCTTGGGCGCCTTGTTCGAAGACTTCTTGTCGGATGGTGGTCAGGTCGGTCAGCGCCGCGAGGGGATGGTCGTCGATTCCGATGACCGAGATGTCTTGGGGGATGCGGAGTCCGGCTCGGCGGATGGTGCGGATGGCACCGAGGGCGACTTCGTCGGAGTGGGCGTAGACGGCGGTGGGTGGGTTCCGCAGACCGAGGAGTTTGGACATTGACGCTGCACCGTTCTCCCCGCCCCAGTCGCTGGCCTGGACCAGTTGCGGATCGATCGGGATGCCGGCCTCGTGCAACGCGGCGTGGTAGGCGGCCGTGCGGCCCGAGACCATGGGTGGTTGGTCGGGGTCGATCGCCTCGAGCATGGCGATCCGGCGGTGGCCGAGGTTGAGCAGGTGGTCCATGGCCTGCCGGCCGGCGATCTGGTCATCGATGCAGACGTAGGGGTAGGCGGCAGACTGTCCGCCGGCCGCAACGATGCGGACGCCCATGAGTTCCAGACGCTTGCACTCGACCTCATTGAGCGGGAAGGCAACCACGATGACCGCGTCCACCTTGCGGCGGGCGGGCAGCCGTTCTAAGAAGTCACGGCGGTCATCGAGGTCGGAGACCGGATAGAGCAGCACGTCCAGTTCGGCGCCGCGCAGGACCGATTCCAGTCCGTTGAGCATGGCGCCGAAGAACCAGCGGTCCAGGTGGGGAACCACCACGGCGACCCGCCCCGTGGGACCCAGGCGCAGGCTGGAGGCCTGGGGGGAGACGACGTAGGCGAACCTTTCGGCCACGGCATGGACCTTGTCCCGGGTCGCCGGGGCGACGCCGGGCGCGTTGCGCAGCGCACGGGAGGCGGTCCCCAACCCCACACCGGCGATCCGCGCAATGTCCGCCAGGGTGACGCTCGCCGGGATTTCGGTCGACTCGGGCACAACGCCGAGGATAGCCGCTTGGAATCCCTTCCATCGAGCAAGGGGATCACCGGCTGAGGCCAATGCCCGTTCATTTGCCGAACTGTGACGTTGTCTGCTTGACAGCCCACCCCATGTCCGCGATGCTTCGAACCCAGCGATGGAAAGGTTTCCAACGCGAGACGCGATCGAAGGGGTCGCGTGCGTGGCAGTGCGGCCCGCCGATCAGGCCGGCCTCCTTTCGAGTTGCAGGAGGAACAGATGAATCACCCCCGTCGGTTCGGCGGTCGTCACCGTCGGCTCGGGAAGGTCGCGGTGGCGACAATGGCGGTCATCGGCTTGGGCGTGGCCGTGACCGCCTGCGCGCCGGGGTCCTCGTCGTCGGACACGACCTCGGCCGCGGCGGCCACGCAGGCGGTGAGCACGACCCTGGGCACCGAGCCGATCACGTTGACGATGTACGACGGGCAGGGCCTGAAGAAGCTGGACGAAGCGCTGATCGCCGGGTTCCAGAAGCAGTATCCGAACGTGACGATCACCGGCACCTGGGATCCGGACGACGTGACCACGCAGAACCAACCGCGACAGTTGGCGTCGGCGACCCCGCCGGACCTGGTCCGGTTGATCTCGGTGACCGACGCGGTGAAGAACGGCCTGGTCACCAACCTCGACCCGTACGCCAAGGCCTACGGTTGGGACCAGCTCCCGGCGTCCCAGTTGGTGCAGTTCCGGGTGAGCGCGGACAACGTGGCCGGGTCGGGGTCGCTGTACGCCAAGCCCAGCGGTTTCACCATGACCGGCCTGTACTACAACAAGGCCCTGGCCCAGCAGATCGGCATGACCCAGCCACCGGCGTCGGTCGACGACCTGACAACACTGCTGGGCAAGGCGAAGTCGGCCGGACTGCAGCCGATCATGACGGGCAACCAGCAAGGTGGCGCCGTGCTGTCCTACCAGCTGATGCTGAACACCTCGATGGGTGTCAAGCCGACGTCCGACTGGGTGTTCAACGTGGCCGGATCAACCATCGACAACCCGGACAGCGTGAAGGCGGCCACCGTCCTGGACCAGTGGAACAAAGCGGGCTACCTGCCCGAGGGCGTGAACGGCATCGACGGATCGACCGCGAGTGGCGAGTTCACCAAGGGCACCGGCGTGTTCTACCCGTCGGGCAACTGGGACGCGACCACGCTGACCACCAGCATGCCCGGCAACGTCGGCTTCATGGCCATGCCACCGATGACCGCCGGTGGCGACCAGGCGGCGATGTCCGACGCGGCGACCGCGTTCGGGATCTCGGCGAAGTCGACGCAGAAGGACGCCGCAGCGGCATTCCTGAACTACCTGTCCAGCGACGCCGCCCGGCAGGCCGCGATCGACGCCGGTTTCATGCCCAGCGGCACCGCCTCGCAGCCGGCGCCGACCATCCCGGCCGGATCTGTCCTCAATGACGTGCAGACCGCGTTCCAAACCGTGTCCGCGGCCAACGGCCAGGTGCCGTTCGTGCAGAACGCGACCCCCGGCATCTCGAACCGGGCCTGGAACCCGGAGAGCCAGCTGCTGTTGGACGGCCAGTCCACGCCGGAACAGTTCGTCGCAAACGTGCAGAAGGAATACGAGAGTGAGCTGAGCAGATGAGCACGGTGGACGGTCTCGTCAGCGACGTCAACCTCGCCGACGAGGCCGCCGCCGAGGGGCGGCGGGCCCGGTGGGCGCGGAGGTACGGTGCGAAGGCCGGCTGGTCCGGCTGGTTGTTCGCGCTGCCGGCCCTGGTGATGTATGCGGTGTTCGCGCTGTACCCGATCCTGACGTCGATCCAATACTCGTTCTACGACTGGAACGGGATCGGCCGGGCCAAGTGGGTCGGCTTCGACAACTACGTCGAGGTGTTCACCGATCCCCGGTTGCTCGGCTCGATCTGGCACGCCTTCTTCCTGATCATCTTCTTCACCATCTTCCCCATCCTGATCGGGCTGTTGGTGGCCTCGGTGGTCCGGGAGATCCGGTCGAAGGTGCTGACCGCGACCGCGCGCACGATCATGTTCCTGCCGTACATCATCCCCGGTGCGGCGGCGGCGATCGCCTGGACCTGGATGTACACCCCCAACGGCGCGGTCAACCAGCTGCTGTCCGCGATCGGCCTGGAGTCCTGGACCCGGGCCTGGCTGGGCGATTTCACCTGGGCCCTGCCGGCGGTCGGATTCATCGGAACTTGGATCCTCACCGGGCTGTGCACCCTGCTGCTGCTGTCCGGGATCGGCAAGATCGACGCCACCCTGTACGAGGCCGCCGCCCTGGACGGAGCCGGCCGGTGGAAGCAGTTCCGCACGGTCACCCTGCCTGGGTTGAAGTCCGAAATCGGGGTGTGCGTGACGATCACCGTGATCGCCGCGTTGGCCAGTTTCGACGTCGTCTTCATGTCCACCCAGGGCGGCCCGGGCCGGGCCACCATGGTGCCCGGCGTCGAGGTCTACCAACTGGGTTTCACCGAATCCCGGATCGGCACGGCGTCGGCGCTGGCGATCGTGCTGGCCCTGCTGATTCTCGTCGTGGTCATTCCGTTGCAGCGCCTGTTCAGGGAGGACTAACCGATGATCGCCAGAATTCGGGACAGCGGGCCGAAAACGGTCCTGCTGGTGTTGGCCTGCCTGTTCGCGCTGTTCCCGCTGATGAGCATGCTGTCCGCGGCGCTGGCCCAGCAGGGCACCATTCCGGTGGGCATCTCCATTCCGACGGACCCGCAGTGGCACAACTTCGTCGACGCGTGGAACGCCGCCAACATCACCACGTTGGCGTGGTCGGCGCTGCTGCTGGTGCTCGGTGTCGTCCCGGCATCGCTGCTGTTCGCCACGATGGCCGGGTACGCGCTCGGCGGTCTGAAGATTCCCCTGGGCACACCGTTTTTCCTGCTCCTGCTGCTGGGCCTGACCCTGCCGTTCGAGGCCGTGCTGGTGCCGCTCTATTACCAGATGCAGAGCATGGGTCTGCTCAACACGCGCATCGGGTTCATCCTGCCGATGATCGGGCTGAACATGCCGTTCGCGGTGTTCTGGATGCGCACCCACTTCCAATCCATCCCGAAAGAAATCTCCGAGTCGGCCAGCATCGACGGTGCGGGGCCGTTGAGCAACTTTCGGCACATCCAGATCCCGCTGGCGATCCCGGCGATGGCATCCCTGTCGGTGCTGCTGTTCCTGGGCACCTGGAACCAGTTCATGCTCGCGATCGTGCTGATTCAGGACCCGGACAAGCGCACCATGGCCGGGGCACTGCAGGCGTTCGTGGGGGAACACCAGACCGACGTGGTGCTGCTCAATGCCGGCGCGCTGCTGATCATGGCCCCGGTCATCGTGGTCTTCGTCATCTTCCAGCGGTTCTTCTCCAGGGCGCTCCTGGCCGGCGCAGTCAAGGGCTGACACCAGCTACGGCCACCGGACCGGCCGGCCCCGGGGCGCGGGGCCGGCCACCAGAACCCACCCGAACAAGTACGGACCTGGCCCATCGCGGGTCGGCCCACGACCCGTCATGCAGAAAGGTCGACCGTGAGCGGCATCGGAAGCGGAGGCGATGCGAACTGGTGGCGCACCGCTGTTGTCTATCAGGTCTATCCCCGCAGCTTCGCCGACTCCAACGGCGACGGCATCGGCGACATCGCAGGCGTGCGAAGCAGACTGGACTACCTGCAGGAACTTGGGGTGGACGCGATCTGGCTCAGCCCGTTCTACCCCTCCCCGCTGGCTGACGGCGGCTACGACATCACCGACTATCGGGACGTCGACCCGCGACTGGGCACCCTTGGTGACTTCGACAGCCTGGTCCACGACGCCCACAGGCACGATATCCGGATCATCATCGACATCGTCGCCAACCACACCTCCGACCAACACCCATGGTTCCGCGCCGCGCTGGCGGCCGGCCCCGGCTCATCCGAACGGGACCGCTACATCTTCCGCGATGGCACCGGACCGGACGGAGCACATCCGCCGTCGGACTGGCGATCCCACTTCGGTGGCAGCGCCTGGGAACGGACATCCGATGGCCATTGGTATTGCCACCTGTTCGCCCGCGAGCAACCAGACCTGAACTGGGCCAACCTCGACGTCCGGCAGTACTTCCTGGACACCCTGCGGTTCTGGGCCGACCGAGGCGTCGACGGATTCCGCATTGATGTCGCCCACTCGCTGGCCAAGGATCTGTCCCACCCGCTGCGCAGCCAACCCCACCTCGACCAGCGGTTGCCGGTCGACGGGACCGACCCGCTCTACGACCGGGAAGAGGTGCACCTGATCTACCGCGACTGGCGCAAGGTCTTCGACGAATACACCCCGCCCCGGATGGCCGTCGCCGAGACCTGGCACCCCACCAGCGCACGCACCTACCTGTACGCCAGACCCGACGAACTGGGCCAGGTCTTCGACTTCTCCCTACTCAAGTCCGAATGGGACCGCGACCAGCTCCAGCGGGTCATCCAACGCTCTGTCGCCGACCACGTCGCGGCCGGCGCCGGCGGCGGACTGACCTGGGTGCTGTCCAGCCACGACGTCTGCCGGCACCCGTCCCGACTCGCCCTCCCACCCGGGATCACCCAGGACAGCTGGCTGCTCAGCAACGGAACCGACCCCACCATCGACCCTGACGTCGCCCTGCGGCGGGGACGGGCCGCGACCCTCATGATGCTGGCCCTGCCCGGCTCGGCCTACCTGTACCAGGGCGAGGAACTCGGACTGACCGAGGTCGCCGACCTGCATGCGGAGGTACTGCAGGACCCCGTATGGGAACGCACCGGCCACACCCTCAAGGGACGCGACGGCTGCCGCGTCCCGCTCCCGTGGACCAGCGTCGGAACCTCCTACGGATTCGGGAGCAACGGATCCTGGCTACCCCAACCACCCGACTTCGGCCCGCGATCCGCCCAAGCGCAGGACGGGGCCCCCGGTTCCACGCTCGAGATGTACCGGGAGGCCGTCCGCCTGCGCCGCCGGCTGCAGACCGACGACCACGACATCCAATGGCTCGACCCCGACGACCACAACCTGCTGCACTTCCGCCGATCAAACGGCTGGGAATGCCTGGTCAACTTCGGCGCCAGCCCACGGCCAATGCCCGCCCGAGAACCGCTGATCAGCAGCAGCCCCCACCCGCTGCAGGACACGCTCCCCGCCGAAACCGCAGTCTGGTTCGGTCGTCCCTGGTCCTGAATCGCAGCATGACCGAAGACGACCCGAAACGCCTCAAACTCAAGGAGTCAGCTTGTTCCGGCTACCGGACGCATGGGTGTGGGACTTCTGGCTGGCCGACGACGGCACCAATTACCACATGTTCTTCCTCTACGCTTCGCGCGCGCTCGGCGACCCGGAAGCCCGACACTTCCGCGCGTCCATCGGCCACGCCGTCTCCACTGACCTGACCAACTGGCACCGCACCCGCGACGCCCTCGTCCGAGCCGACCCACCCGCGTTCGACGACCTCGCTACCTGGACCGGCTCCACCGTGCAGCACCCCGACGGCACTTGGTTCCTGTTCTACACCGGCGCCTCCCGCACAGCACTCGGCGTCGTCCAGACCATCGGCTACGCCACCTCCACCGACCTTCTCACCTGGACCAAGAACCCCGCCAACCCCGTCCTGCGCGCCGACAGCCGCCGGTATGAAACCCTCGGCACCAGCGACTGGGACGACGAAGCATTCCGCGACCCATGGGTGTTCCCCGACCCTCAGGGCGACGGCTGGCACATGCTCATCACGGCCCGGGATAACACCGGACCCAGCGACAACCGCGGCGTCATCGGGCACGCCACATCACCCGACCTGCGCACCTGGCAGCTCCAGGACCCGCTGAGCCCACCCGGACAGGGATTCGCTCAACTCGAGGTCATCCAGGTCGAACACGTCAACGGCCGACCCACCCTGGTCTTCTCCTGCCTACCCTCGGAAACCAGCGCCACCCGGCAGGCCACCGGAATCGACAGCGGCGTCTGGATCGCCACGGCACAGTCACTGCTGGGTCCCTACGACCTCGAAAACGCCGTTCCCATCACCGGCAGCAGCCTCTACAGCGGCCGAGTCATCCGCAACCGACATACCGGGAAATGGACGCTCCTGGCCTTCCAGCACGACCCCAACGACCCCACATTCGGCCAGATCTGCGGCCCGCAAGTCTTTCCGACGTCGTGACTGGAACTGACTGCAGGTCGATGAAGTCAAGCCGCGCCCTGGACTGTGTACCCGTCGATGCCAGCGAACTCAGATAGGTGCGCATCGAACGAGCCCGGACGCCGACGGCCGACACCCGCCTGGTCGTTCCCTCCCAACTCGCTGTCCGAGGATCAAGCGGACCCGCACCGGCCAGCGGGCCTGTGCCCTGAATCGGTGGCGAGCGGGTCAGGACAGCAGCGCGCGCACGTAGTCGGCGCTGATCCGCACGTCGGCCACCGGACCCTCGCCGGCCGGCTCCTCGGTCAGGATGGTGTCCTGCTCCAGCACGTACCAACCCGGGTAGTCATTCTCCCGCAACGTCTTCAGGATCGACTCCACGTCGACGTCACCGCTGCCCAGCGGGCGGTACATACCCACCTTCACCGCTTCGGTGTAGGTCAGCCGGCCGGCCCGGACCTTGCCGGCGATGGTGTCGTCGACGTCCTTGAGGTGGGTGTGCGCGATCCGCTCCGGCGCCTGCCGGGTGAGCTCGGCCGGGTCGGTGCCGCCGATCAGCAGGTGACCGGTGTCCAGGCACAGCGCGATGGTGGACCCCTCGAGCACCCGCTGGACCTCCTGCGGGTTCTCCACCATCGTGCCGACGTGTGGGTGCAGCACCGCCCGGATGCCGTGCTCGGCGGCCAGCGCGGTGATCCGGTCCATGTTGCCCAGCAACGTGCGCCAGCCCTGCTCGTCCAGCACCGGCCGGCTGTCGTAGCCGGCGAGCCCCGAATCCGCCGACAGCACCATGGTCCTGGCCTTCCCCGCCAGGAAACCCGGGATCAGCCGTTGGATGTCGGGCACCGGGTCGTGATCCGGCCGGTACATGACCACCGGCACGAAACCGCCGACGGCGGTGAGGTGATGCGCCGACAGCACGGCGGCCATCTCCTGCGGGTCGGCCGGCAGGAAGCCGTCCGGGCCGAATTCGGTGGCCGACAGACCGACCTCACGCATCTCGGCGAGCACCCGCTTCGGGGTGAGTTGGTAGCCCCAGCCGGGCACCTCACAAACCCCCCAGGAGATCGGCGCACCGGCGATCCGGTCCACACCCGAACGGCTTTCGGTGATGGTCATGCGGGATCCTCATTCTCACTCGACGGGACTGATTGCGCGTCCGGGACGACGGCTTGCGTCCGGGACGACGGCGTCGGCGGCTCAGAGCCGGACGTCGTCGATGCGGACCGGGCGATGCTCCTTGACGGACCGGGTGGCCGCCTCCGCCATCCAGGTGACGGCCAGCGCATCGTCGACGGTGCACGGCGAAACCCGCTGTCCGGCTACCACTTCGGTGAACGTGCCGAGTTCGGCGCGGAAGGCGTCGGCGAGCCGGTCCATGAAGAAGGTGGCGGGCGGGCCGGCCGGCCAGTCGACGCCGTTCTCCAGGTTCCGCAGCGGGGTGTTGTCCGCCCACCCGGCCGCGACGCTGTCGTCGACCCCGTGCACCTCCAGGCGCACGTCGTATCCGCGGGCGTTGTACCGGGTGTTGGACACCACCGCTGTGGCGCGGTCGTCGAAGGTGACCAGCGTGGTGGCGGTGGCGACATCGCCGAACTCGGCGAAGAAGTCGGCGCCGTGCGCGGTCCCGACGGCGTACATCTCGACGGGCTCGCGCCCGGTCAGCCAGCGGACCGTGTCGAAGTCGTGGACGCTGCAGTCCCGGAAGATGCCGCCGGACCCCTGGATGTACTCGCGCGGCGCGGGCGCCGGGTCCATGGTGGTGGACCGCACGGTGTGCACCCAGCCGAGCTCGCCGTTCTCCACGGCCGCCCGGGCCGCGGCGAAGGCCGGGTCGAACCGGCGCGGATACCCGATCTGCACCGGCACCGCGGAGTCGTTGACGAACCTGGCCACCGCGACGGCCTCGGCGGGGTCGGCGGACAGCGGCTTCTCGCAGAACACCGGCACCCCGGCCTCGATACCGGCCCTGATCAGCGACGTGTACGCGTTGGTGGCGGCGGCGATCACGATGCCGTCCACCCCGGCCTTGAGCAGCGCCTCCGGGTTGTCCGCGGGCTCGGCACCGACCTTCTGGGCCACCGCGTCGATCGCGGTCGGCACCGCGTCGGTGACGACCAGCGAGTCGACCGCGGGCAGCGTGGACAGCGTCTGCGCGTGGAAGGCGCCGATCCGGCCGAGACCGATCAGTCCGATGCGCATGCAGGTTCCCTCTCCCTTGTCCGGCGTCGGGTTGCAATGTCGGAACATCAGTTTGTCTTGACAAAGGATCCCAGGTCAATGGCACCAAGCCATCAAAATGCCATCATCCGGTGGCTCCGGCCCTCGACAGAGTAGAGCGAGTCGCACAGGGCACCCGAATCGATCCGGGCGCCCCTCGGCATTGATCCCTC
>Ga0164307_10001664_pt1 | contig 10140 bp, 9 predicted proteins | sample Whisoiple_243_MG_FD_110214 | JGI IMG/M metagenome (GOLD analysis project Ga0164307, IMG submission 110214) | Soil microbial communities amended with fresh organic matter from upstate New York, USA - Whitman soil sample_243_MG | ecosystem: Environmental > Terrestrial > Soil > Unclassified >...
ATCACAGTTTCCGCAATGGTTTGCGGCAGTGGAGAGGTCGAGGCAAGCTCCCGCACAATTGCTCAGCTCCGCCTCACAGCTGGCCTTGCAGCTCCCGCTCGAGCACACTCGCCCGGCTTCACACGCCTTGTCGCACGCGCCACAGTTTTCGGGGTCGCTTTCGAGATCGACACAGCGATCAGCGCAGCGCTTCCGCTCCGACGCGCAGCTGATCTGACACTCGCCCTCGACGCAGCGGGCGCGGCCTCCGGACGGAGCACTGCAGATCTCCCCGCAAGCACCGCAGTTTTCGGGATCGTTTTGGAAATCGACGCACACGTCCCCGCAGGCCGCGGAGTCCGGACAAGCGAAATTACACGTTCCGTTCAGGCAAATGGGCACGCCGTGGGGCGGCGCCGAGCAGGTCGCGCCGCAGCCGCCGCAGTTTTTGGGATCGGAGGCGAGCCGCACGCATTGGCCGTCGCAGTCGACGCTCCCGTCCTCGCAGCCATCGGCCGCGCTGGCGCCGGCCGTGCTGGCGTTGGCCGCGCTGGCGTCGGCCGCGCTGGCCTCGGGCACGCAAATCAGTGTCGCCTCGTCGCATCGGTAGCCGCTGCTGCATGCGTGGCTTCGGTTGCAGAACTTGCCGGCGAAATCTTCGGTCAGGTCGTTGGCGCACGAGGACGCCAATGCGAGAAACAAGGCAAGCGGCAGCGCGCGCAGCAGTCGGCCGAGGTGCATGAGAAGCGCCGCTCCCAAGACAGCATGGCGCCGCCCGGTACGCTGGCAGCGACCGCGCGCGACTCCGCCGTCAGCCGCGTGTTGAAAACCAACAAAGTCGCGCCGGTCACGGCCAAGGCGCCGCCGACTCCGAGCAGTACACGCGCGCTCGTTTGCCGACTGTGCATGGTCTGGATGTCTCGTTCGTAGTCGAGTTGCACCTGTTCGCTGCGAGCATCGCTCTGTGCGGAGTGCCGTGATAGCTCGAAGAACCCGGCGCCGGCCAGGCAAGCGGCCGCTGCGCCCAAGGTGACGTAGGGCACTATCCCGAAGCGTCGAGCCCCTTCTGGCTGCGGCTCGCTGGTGACAGGATCGCGGTTCGTTGCCGCTTGCAGCGTCGCGCCGACATCGATGGGCGTGGCTTGCGGAAGCACGAAGCTGCCGTTGAAGTCCACGAAACCACGATGGCTCAGCAGAGCGCTGTGTTTGCCAGGGCGTAGCTCGACCGTCAGCGGACTGACGCCCAAGGGAGTCCCGTCGATAGCGACGGTCGCGCCGGGCGGCCACGTCAAGACCGTCAGTTGCTGGATCCCCCGCTTGGCGAGCGCTCGGCTCAGCGAACGAATGAATCCTTCGACCTCGGCTCGGTTTTTCGCCTGCGGATTCAGCCGCAAATAGTTTCGATACCAACGCAGAGTTTGCGCATCGTCCGAGAGCTTCTCGTAGGCGCGTGCGATGTTGTAAGACAGGGCCGCGCTCGGCGAAATGGCGTCGGCTTCCAGAAATAGGCGTACCGCGTCCACGTAATGCGTAGCGCGGTAGGCTTCCACGCCTTCTGCGTATTTGGCCTTGGCCAAGCTCCGTTGCTCGTCGGCGCTCACGGGGGTGACGGATGTCTCCGCTGCCAGCGCGCTCGGCTGCGCCATGCTGGACAACGAACCCGCCAGCAGCACCGACAGGGACACACGCAGCCAGCACCGGGAGCGGCCGGCCGCGAGTCTCGACTTCGGATCGCTTTCTGTCACCGCCGCTCCGATCAATAAGGAGCCAGGAGATCGAGCGGACGATCGGGGCTCGCGGCGACCGAGGGCGGGCTCGACGTGGCTGGTTTTGCGGCCGGAGCGCTGCTGGCACGGAAGGCAATCGCAGCGCGCTTGGGCAGGTGAGGCAGCTCCCTGGGCGGCTGGGCCACGGCTCCCGCGGAAGCCGAGCTCAGCGGGCTGACTTCGATCGGCGGGTTCGCCGAAGGCTTGCCAAGCTCGGGTCGAGGGAAGGGAACGGGGCTCGGTGCGTACACGGCAGCGGGCGCCGCCAACGCAATACCGACCCCTGGAGGAGGCGAAGTTGGCGCTGCGGGGTGCGGCGAGTGGCCAAGGACCAGCAGCGGCACGCCGAGCAAAGCATAGGCCGCCAGTCGCGCGCCGAGCGTTCGCGTTCGCCCCGGCTCGGCGGAGCGGATGGTCGCGCTGAAAGACCCTCTTGCAGGCTCGGTGCTGTCGGAGCTCGAGTCGTACGGGAGCCGAGCAACCGACTGCTGACGCGGGCCAGCCAGGGTCGCGGATCCCCCCGAGCTCGGCGCGGCGCTCGTACGACCGAGCCACTTGGAATCGAGCGCGCTGCCGCAGGCGTCTTCGGTCACGCCTTGGTCGAGCAACCAAGCCGCCAAGGCTCGCCCGAGCTCCGAGATCTTCGCGTAACGCTGCGTGCGGTCCTTGCGTAGCCCTCGCTCCAGGATTGCCCAAAGCTCGCTCGCACCGGGCATGTTCTCAGAGAGTGGTTTCGGCTCGTTTTCGACGATGCTGCGAAGCAAGGCGTTGTAGTTGGAGGCGGTGAAGGGGGGCTCGCCGGTCAGCGCTTCGTAAAGGACGACGCAGGTCGACCAGATGTCGGTGCCAGCGTCAACGTCGTCCAGTCCGCGCGCTTGCTCCGGTGACATGTATTCCGGGCTGCCAACCACGGTTCCGATTTCCGTCAGCTTGTGCTCGGAGTCTCGCGGATCGGTGAGCTTGGCGATGCCAAAGTCCAGGATCTTCGGCAGAACTTGCTGCTCTTCGAGCGCGATCATCACGTTGTCGGGCTTGAGGTCGCGATGGATGATGCCCCGTGCATGGGCCACGGCCAGCGCGTCGATGATCGGCAGCAGCAATTGAACCGCGCGAGTGGCCGGTAAGGGGCCTCGACTGAGCAGCTGCCCCAAGGTCTCGCCGCGCAAATGCTCCATGACGATGAACGGGTCGCCCAGCTCGCTCTCGCCCACGTCGTACACGCGCACGATCGCCGGGTGTCCGAGCTTGGCCGCTGAGCGCGCTTCGAGTTGCAGCCGCGCCCGCAGGGCGCCGTGATCCAGGTCGGCGCGAATCAGCTTGAGCGCTACGGGCAGGTCCAGAAGCGTATTGGTGGCGTGCCAGACCGAGCCCATACCGCCTTCGCCCAATAGCGTCTCGAGTCGGTACTTACCGGACACCAACGTGCCTGCCACGTACCTGGCTGCGGCTTGACCGATCGCGGTCTGCTCCTCGCCCGTTGCTTGGCGGTCGATGGGCGTGCGCATCAGCCACGTCCAAAGCAATAGCTGCGCCATCTCTGAGCGAGCCGGCGGTTTTCGAGATTTGTACCGCTGCCGAGCATTGTCGTCACGCCCGGCTGCTGGCCGTCTGCCCGCGGCTAGGGTGATCGAATGACCCACTGTAGCGATCTGCGGCAGCTGTCGCTGGCACGGCCTTCGGGGGACCGTATCGGCTACGCGCGCACCGGAAAGTTTCAACTGGGCCTGCGGACGCCGAGCAGGCAAGCTCGAAAGGGGAGGCAAAGCGCGCTGAAGCCTAGGCCCAACGGAACGGCCCGTGCTTAGCTCTCGCTCATGCGCTCGCTGACGCTCACCTCCTTAGTGCTGAGCGGCATGCTGGGTCTCGCACCCGCTTCTGCGGAGCCTGGCGCCGAGCCGACATTTGCCGGCTTGCCCTCGCTGCGCTTCAGCAACCAAAGCACCGGTCAGAGTGAGCTGGTTCGCTTGTACGACGACTTCGGGCACGTGGATGAACGAGAAGCGTCGCGCTTGGATGCGTTGTTGGCCGATACGCGCGATCCCAAAAACTGCGCCACGATCGTGCTCGACCGGCGCACGCTGCAATTGGCGGCGCGCGCGGCCTTCCATTTTCACGTGAGCGAGGTGCAGGTGGTCTCGGCCTATCGCAAACCTGGGCGTCGCCGAGAGGGGCCGCACGCGAGCGGCAAAGCCATCGATTTCAAGTTGCCCGGGGTGCAGGCGCGCACGCTGGCTGCCTACCTGCGAACCCTGCCGCGGGTAGGCGTTGGGGTATACACCCACCCCAAGACGCGATTCGTGCACTTGGACGATCGCGAGCACAGCTTTCATTGGCTCGATGCGTCGCCCCCTGGCCGTACCTGGCGAGAGGCGTCATTGGGCGGTGGAATGGGCTTGATCAAACGCGACGCGGCCTACGCACGCCGCGATGATTGGCCGGAGAACACCAGCCCTCCGCCGGACGTGGCTCCGTAGCCAGCGGCAGCACGCAGCGATTGCGGTGTTGCGGTGAGCGGGCTATGAGTTGCCCGCCATGCCGCTCTCCTACCTGGTGCTGTTGATGCTTCATTTCGTCGGTTTGGCGCTCGGCGTGGGCGCAAGCTTCGCGCTGTTCACGCTGCGCAAAGCCGCGGCCGGGTTGGAGCCCGCCGAGCGCACGAAGTTCCTACTGCGTACACTCAGCGTATCGAAGAACGGCAGCTATGGGCTCTTGCTCCTGCTCTTGACCGGTCTTGGCATGTTTTTCATGCGTGGCCCGGGCCCCATGATGGCCGCCGGGGGGCCTGCCTTTCACGCCAAGCTGACCTTGGTCGTGATCTTGTGTGGTGCCGTCGGCTACTCTCAGGTGCTGGGCAAGCGCGCTCGTGAGGCTGGTGACGGGCCAACGCTGGCCAAGCTCCCGGCCGTCGGTAATGCCATTCTCGTGCTCGGCGTCGGGATCGTGATCGCCGCCGTCATTGCCTTCCAGTGAGCAGGCGCAGCTCGGCCTCCAGGCTGGTCGTGCCGTGCGCGGCCTCGGCGCTGCCACCTTCCCGACTCACTTTGCCGTTGGCGATGCCCTCGAACATTTCTCGGAAGCCCTCGGCGACGCTCTGAGAAAAGCCGAAGGAGGTGAAGGTCGCGACGGCGGCTTCCAGGGGAACCTCGGCCACCTTGACCTCGCGCCCGAGGATTTTGGCGAACGTCGCGGCAACGTCGGCCGGGCTGACCTCTGCTGGCCCGCCGAGCTCGATGATGCGTGTCCCGCGCGGGCCGTCCAAGAGCGCGCGGGCGATGGCTTTGCCGATGTCTCGGGTGGCGACCATCGGCAGTGCGCGTGATGCGGCGATGAAACTCGGCAGCACGCCGTCCTGCTGGACGGGTTGCAAGGCACTCGCCCAATTTTCCATGAAATAAGCCGCGCGCACGAACGTGACTGGCAGGCCAGTGGCACGCAACGCCTGCTCACCAGCGTGAGTGCTGACGATCATGCCGGTGCCCGAGCTGTGCTGAGCGCCGAGCGAAGACAAGAACACCACATGCTGCACGCCCGAGGCCTTGGCTGCGCGTGCCAAGCCATCGATGAGCTTCTGACGCACGGCAAAGAAGTCCGCGAGCGTCACGTCGGGAGGTGACAACAGATACACGCCTTCGGCGCCCTGAAAGGCCTGGCGCAACGCCGCCTCGTCGCTCAAATCCGCTTCCACCACCTCCGCGCCGCGTGCGGCCAGGCGCTGGGCCTTGGCTGCGCTGCGCACGACGACTCGCACGCTTTTGCCGGCCTCGAGCAAGGCTTCCGCTGCGACTGAACCGGTATTTCCCGTAGCACCTGTGATGACGAACATGGCTCGAACCTCCTGGTTTGGCTGACGGGTAGAAGCTAGGTCGCGACCACAGATGCGTCCAATGCACAGTTGGCAGTATAATCATGCACATCGTGCATGATTGACGACCCAGCCCTTAGCGCGATCGATCTCAACCTACTGGTGGTCCTGCGTGCGCTCTTGCGCGAGCGCCATGTCACGCGCGCTGCGCGGCAAGTCGGTCTGAGTCAATCCGCGACCAGTCATGCCCTGGCTCGCTTGCGTGAGCTGTGCGGCGATCCGCTGCTGGTACGTTACGGGCGCCAGCTTTCGCTCACTCCGCGCGCAACGCGGCTGCTGCCGGGCCTGGAGCGAGGACTTTCGGAATTGCACGGGGTGTTGACCAGCGAGCCCGTGTTCGACCCCAAGCGTGCACGCCGTTCGTTCTCGCTGGGCATGGCCGACTACGCGCAAGCGCTGCTGCTCCGACCCCTGTTGCGGTCACTGCAGGTGGCGGCACCGGAGATCGACCTCAACGTTTATACCTTCCCCAATTTGTCAGAGTTGCTGGAGTCGGGCAGCTTGGATTTGGCAATCTCGCCGGCCTACACGATCGCCTCTGGTCTCTCGTCGCAAGCGCTATTCGACGACGGGTACCTGTGCATGGTGCGCAAAGGACATCCGGACGTCGGCCGCAAGTTGACGCTCGACCAGTACCTGTCCCTCCGTCACGTGCTGGTCGCGCCCAGCGGCACAGCAGGCAGCTTCATCGATACGGAGCTCGAGCGGCGGGGGCTGGTGCGCCGTGTGGCGCTGCGCGTGTCGAGCTTCTTGATCGCGCCGATCGTGGTTGCCGAAACCGACTTCATCAGCACGACGCCGGAGCGGCTCGCTCGCCGCGTGGCCAAGCGCTATGCCCTGAAGCTCGTGCCCTCGTCGTTTCGGGTGCCACGCTTCGGCCTTTCCTTGGCTTGGCATCCCCGGTTCGACGACGACCCCGCACACCGATGGCTGCGCGAGCTCGTGGCTCGGGCGAGCTCGAATCCGTAGCTATTCTTGGCATTTTCCCGTCACTCCGGGGGTGTGCGCTCGACCGTGGCTGGCTGAAAAATCCGCCCCTGCTGTTCGGCGAAAGATTTGCGGCACCCGGACGTATTGGCCAGTGCTTGAATCGTTTTGTTCTCACCCCACCGCCCAGGACGGGCTCGAACGCGGGGCCCTTTGCGGCGCAGCTCGCGCTCTCGCGAGCTCATCCCTGCCTGGTTGCGCTCGAGCGCACGCCCGGCGGGTACGCCGTGCCACGGGATGCGACGCGCGGTTGGTTCGAGCTAAACGCCAAACGAGGACTTGCGGGCTACGGTTTGGCGCGCGCGCTGCGCATGCTGCTCGATGTCCTCGCTGGGCTGAGCGCGCTCGAGGAAACTCGAACCCAGGCGGGTCAGCCATTCGTGCACGGCGAGCTCGTGCCGGCGATGGTGCGCATCGATCCTGCGGGCACCGCGCGACTGATCCCGCTGGCCCGCTGGCATTGGGCTGAGCCGGGAACGGTGCCAGCGCCAGAGCGCTGCGGGCACCTCGCCCCCGAGCGACTCTTGGGCGACGCGCTCGATGCGCGGGCCGACGTATTCAGCGCCGGGGTTCTGTTGTGGGAGGCGCTTGCCGGGCGTCGCCTGTTCGAGAGCGACTCGGTGGACGTGATCGTGACGCGGCTGATGGGCGAGAAGGTGACGCTGCCGCAATTGCCTCCTGAATTGAGCTGGGCGGTGCCGCTGAAGGCCGTCGCCATGTGCGCACTGTCGGTCGATCCCGAGCAACGCTTTGCCAACGCCAGCGAATTGGCCGAAGCAATTACAGCCGTCGTCGGCAATCACGTGGCGACGCACGCCGATGTTGCCCAATACTTCGGCGCGCCGCCGGAGGTTGCCGCTCGGCCCTCGCTGATCGTGCGCCCGCCGCAGCTCCCCGCACACCATTCGAGCCTCTCCGCTTTGGTCGCGCCCGTGCAGCCATCGGCGCCCCCCGAGTCCGGCTCCACCGAATCCGTTGGCCGCGAGGCGTCTCTCCCCGAGCGCCGTGGGAGTGGACGGATCTGGGCGATCGCAGCGACCTGCTGCCTGATCAGCGCGTTCTTGGGCAGCACCGTCGCGCGTCACTTGGGCGCGCAGGGAACTGCTCGCAGCGCAAGCCAGAGCGCGCCGCCGCCGGCTGCAGCGCTGCCCGCGGCGGTGCCGCCTGCTGCAGTGCTGCCCGCGGCAGTGCCGCCTGCTGCAGTGCCGCTCCCCAGCGCTCAACCCGAGCCCACAGCCTCGGCCGCCCCTGAGCTTGTCGCGCCTGTCGCGCCTGTCGCGTCCGTCCCGGCAGCGTCCACGGAGCTGCCCGGGGAGCATCGCGACAAGGCCTCCAAAGCGCCGAAGACGCCGGCTGCTCCCAAAAAACTCGCGCCCAAACTCCAGCTGCCCGGCAAGGCCGTGCGCTCACCCGACAAAGCAGCGGCCAAGTACGGGATCTGAGCGCGCCCCGCTCAGCCCGGTACTGAAACTCAGAAGAAACATCGGAAGAGCCGAGACGCGCAAGAATCTGCGCTGTGCAGCTCGACGCTCTGCAATCGCTCGCGCTATCGGTGGCTGCGGCGCGCTCTCCGGATTCAGTCCTACGCGAAATGGTGCAGGGCCTCGGGATGTGGGACGGCGTCGCGCTGGCACGCGTCTGGCTTTTGCACCACCCGGAGCAGGGCACGCCGTACTTGGAGCTGAAAGCGAGCATCGGCGCGTCGCGCATCGATCCCAGCAAGCGCTGGAACCGCACCGACGGCGCGCACCACGAGATCCCGCTCAGTTTCGGCAAGGTCGGCCAGGTCGCCGCCAGCAACCGAGCACTACTCCTGCAGCGTGGAGCGCCCAATTGGATCTTGCAGCCCGAATGGGCGGACGCTGAGGGGATCGAGAGCTTTGCCGGACAGCCCTTGTGCTTCAAGGGACAGGTCTTGGGCGTCGTCGCGTTCTTTAGCCGGCGTCGCTTGGAAAAGACCGATTTGGATTGGCTGCGAGTGTTCGCCGATCACGCGGCAGTGGCGATCGCCAACGCCCGCGCGTTCGAAGAGATCGCGCGGCTCAAAGAAAGCGCCGAGCGCGAGCGCGACTATCTGCGCGAAGCGGTGCGTTCCGCGCTGAAACAAGGCGAGATCATCGCGGAAAGCCCGGCCATGCGCGGCGTCCTGGCGCAAGTGCAAGCGGTCGCCCAAAGCGACTCTTCGGTGCTCATCCTGGGCGAGAGCGGAGTGGGTAAGGAGCTGATCGCCGCCGCGGTCCACGACTTGAGCCCACGTCACGACGGGCCGCTGGTGAAGGTCAACTGTGCCAGCGTGCCCAGAGAGCTGTTCGAGAGCGAGTTCTTCGGCCACGTGCGGGGCGCATTCAGCGGCGCCTCGCGCGATCGTCAGGGGCGTTTTTTGCTCGCCGATGGCGGCTCACTGTTCCTGGATGAGGTGGGAGAGATCCCTCTCGAGCACCAGAGCAAGCTGCTGCGCGTGTTGCAGGAGCGTACCTTCGAGCCGGTCGGGGACGACCGAACTCGGCGTGTCGACGTGCGCGTGATCGCCGCCACCAATCGCCCGCTGGAGGTCGAAGTCGAGAGCGGCCGCTTCCGCAGAGATCTCTTCTATCGGTTGAGCGTGGTGCCGATCATCGTGCCCCCGCTGCGCGATCGCCGTGAGGACATCCTGCCCATGGCGCGCCAGTTTCTGCAGGCGACCGCGGCGCGTCTGCATCTGCCCCTGCGCAGCCTCTCCGCCGCCGACGAAGCCCGCCTGCAAGCCTATGATTTCCCGGGCAATGTCCGCGAGCTTCAGAACCTGATCGAGCGCGCCCTGGTGCTGGCTTCGCACGAAGGGACGGGTTTGAAATTGCACTTGGGCAAGAATGGCGTGCTGCCGGTCACGGCGCCGGCCGAGCTTTCGGCTAACGGCGCGGGCGAGGTGCTTCCCGAGGAGCACTTTCAGGCACTCGAACGCCAGAACATCGAGAACGCACTGAACCGCTGTGATTGGCGAATCGCCGGTGAGCGCGGCGCAGCGCAGTTGCTTGGGCTCAGTCCGAGCACCTTGAGCTATCGGATGAAGCAGCTGGGCGTCGCGCGTCCGGCCAAGCGTTAGAATTCTCGCTGCGGAAACGCGAGCTCGAGCCCGCTCGCCAAAGCTGAGGCCGTGCTTCGCAAAAAACTGCGACTCACGAAAAGTCGTGTGTTTCGTGACGGTAGCTCGATCGCAAAAGGATCGAGAATTACCCGCCGCCAGTCGCGCGAGCAGAGCTGGCACGCGCCTCGCACTGGGCAGTGTCGACCGCGAAGACACTTGCTCGCTCGCGTGCCGCGCGAATTCAGATCGCTTTCATTTGGAGGATAGAGAATGCCGAAAGTTGAAGTTGCTCCCAATAAAACTGGGGATTTCTTGGTCGACTACGAAGAGAAAGTATTCGAGGACGTGAAGGCGTCGCCGGGCGAAAAGGCCTTGGTCACATTCCACACGGTGGCGTTCGAAGGCTCGATTGGTCTGGTGAACATGCTGCAGGCCATCCGGCTCCAGCGAAAGGGTTTCGAAACTTCGATCTTGCTCTACGG
>Ga0164307_10001665_pt1 | contig 10138 bp, 11 predicted proteins | sample Whisoiple_243_MG_FD_110214 | JGI IMG/M metagenome (GOLD analysis project Ga0164307, IMG submission 110214) | Soil microbial communities amended with fresh organic matter from upstate New York, USA - Whitman soil sample_243_MG | ecosystem: Environmental > Terrestrial > Soil > Unclassified >...
ATGGGCTGCTCAACAGTCTCACGCGGCTTCCTCCAAGGTGTCGGGTACAGCGACCCAACCCGCGTTGAGGACGAGTCGGGAGGTGCGGTGCAGAGCGAGGAACCCGAAGGGGCGGTCGAAGCGGACGGTGATCTCCCGGGCTCGGAAGGGGAAACGCGGCACGCCACCGACCACCGTCGTGAAGGCGGTGGCCGCCGCGGAGCGGAAGCCGCGTGCGCCGAACGTCGCGGTCATTGCCTGTGCGGCGGCCTGGACAGCAAGTGGTTTGGCACTGATACCGGGAAAGTGCCCCTGCGACGTGTCTGTCGCCGTGCCCAGACCGAACAAGTCGTGATGGTTCAGCAGGTCGTGGTGAGATGTGACGGTAAACGGAACGGTGGATACGCGGAGTACGGACTCACCGTCGACACTAAGGACGCGGGTCACCGACAAGCCGGGGCCTGGAGTGCCGTGAGGCAGGTGATCGCCGGGGACCATTGCCCGGCGGTTGTGGAGTGCGCCCACTGCGGCAGTCAGTACCTGGCCTGCGCTTGCTTCGGGTGTTCCGAGGTACAGGTGTACGTCGATGCCGTGGGTACCGATGATCTGAAGCTCGGTGAGGGGGCCGGCTGCCGTGTCCACGACGCCGACCCGGTTCAGGAGACGGGTGGTTCGGTGCAGGCCAGCCAGGTTCATGTCGCGCCATGGCCCCGTTCCGGCTTCCATTCCGCCCGGAGTGAAGGGCCGGATCCAGTCGGTGCGGAGGGTCAGGGCGCTGGCCAGTACCAGCAGAGTCTCGTCGTTCACGGTGACAGGCATCGTGTCGATCTGCCCTTGGGTGCGGTTGGCTGCCCATGTGTCGAGGTGCGCCTGGTCACGCACGGGGTCGCCGGTGAGATACCCGTGTGCCTCAGCGGGCAGTTGGTCCAGCCAGGCCGGCTCGACGGGCAAGGTGCTGCGACTCCACAGTCCCAGGGCTGCGCCCAAGCCATGCGTAGCCCTGAGCGTCGCAAGCAGGTCTCGTGCGGCGGTTGCGGCACCGTCCGCCGGGATACTGAGTGCATCGGAGAGTTCACGCCGGGCGGCACCTGCGGCCCCGTGGGCGAGAAGGCCGAGCAGCGGCCACACCCCGGCTGCGGCAAGTACCGTGCCGGCGTGGGGCAAGACCGCAGTCCAACGCATGGCAAGTTCATTGACGGCCTTGACCGTGCCGTGACTGGCCATACCTGCCCTTCCTCTACTCCCGATCCTCGCGAGAGTAGAGCCGGAAGTGCAGATCGGCGAGCGAATTGAACGTCACGCGGTGTCGGCGTACGGACTTTTCTCCCCAGTTGCGTACGGACGAACGTCCCCAGTTCTGATCGCGGGCGGCAGTGGTGCTGCAGAGATCTCGGTTGAGATCGATGCTCCAGAGAAGGGACACTCGCGCGATGAGCCGCAGAACATCGTCTGAAGCGATCGAGCGAGGATGGGACGAGCCCTGGTATCGGGTCCGTTTGGAGGGTTTCGAAGCGTCGTTCCTGCCCAGCGACGGCGAGGACCTGGACGAGGTCTGCAACATCGATGTCTTCGTGGCTCTGGAGGATGGATCACGGTGGACCGCGACTGTGTTCACCGTCACGGAAGTCGAGCGACTGATGAAGCTCTGGGCAGGAACCGACGAGGCCCTCGGGGGGCGCTACTTCTGGGTCTCGGACGGCTTGATCGTCAGGGATCCGGGCATCGACTGCATGACCGATGTGATTGCCGGACTGATCGAGAACGGTGAGTTCTCCGAAATCTTTCAGCCGGTGATCAACAACTGATCCGACCGCATCAACTGCTGAGCAACGGCTTCATGCTCAGCCGTGGCGCTGCTCACCGGCCCACCATCCCGACGCGTCACGGCTCCCTGCCGCACGGTTCTTCGGCGTCGCGCCTGACGCCCTCACCAGCGGAACTCTCACCACTTGGTCGCGGCCGTCACTCGAAAGGAACCGCGCCCATCGGGTTTCGCAGCTACGGGCCATGATGAGGCCAGGCCTCACCACTTTGGTGCCGCATCTTACGGGCGTGCATCGAGACGGTGCTGAATGCTGCCGTCCGGCCCGAACACGTCCATGAGGTACCCCTTGCCCAGATTCACGTTCTCCTCTCGCTCCAGATAGTCGGTGAGCGAGACCTTCAAGCGGTCGAAAGGTTCGGCGTCCTCGTCCGCGCTGTGTGTCCAGACCGTCAGCAACGGCACACCGGAGGGACCGTCGGCACGCTGAATGCCGTATACATCCTTGTTTCCGCTCGATATTCGGTAGCGGTCGGCAAGCCGCACGGCAGGGTCTGGGGCGACGGTGGTGGTGGCGGTCGGCTGTGGGGACTCGGTGGGCCGACCGCCGGCAGTGCCGGAGTCCAGGGTGCAGCCGCCCACCAAGGGCAGGGCCACGGCGATCGGGAGGACAGCGAGTCGGACCATTCTTCTCATGACGCCATAGTCCCAGTCGGCTCAGCTCGGCGGAACCGCTTCGGCCTCGTTTGCCGCCGAGCTGTCCGGCGACACCGGTGCTCCAGAATGCCGCCCTTACCTCAGACGTGACACCGGCCGCTCCGCCGGTGTGCGCGGCGGGCCGGGAGAGGCCCTTGAGCTTGGCCGTCCGACGGTCGACTGCTCAGCCTACGACGCCGAAGCCACCTGTCCAGGGGATCTTTTCGCCAGTAGCGAGGGTGAGTTGCAGAAAGCCCAACGCCTCCAGCTCGCGAGCCCGCTTGAGGGAGCCGGCGTCGACGGCCCGCAGACCGCCGGCGGTGACGACATCGGCCAGCAAGGACTTGGCGTCAGCATCGTCACCGATGATGAGGACCGTGGTGGGAGGTCCGCGGCGCCCGCTGGGCCTTCAGCGCGCAGTACCGGGGCCTGACGCTCGATGCATACGGCGATACGACGGGCCGGAGCGGCGGGCACCAGGATGCCGCCGGCTTGGCCGGCATCGGCCTCAGCCGCGACCCCCTCACGCTCACTGGGCCAGCTGCCTGCGCGGTCGTCCTGCGCGGCATCGACCTCTTCGGCTACCCGACCGCCGAGGTCTCGGACGCCTTCAGTGACAGCCTGCCCCCAACGCTCCGGCTCAGCGGCGGTGGCCTCTACCTCACCAGCGTCTCGGTACACGCGAAATCCGTACCTGCCGAGAGTTGATCACGACGGGCGAACCGGATCGGGGCGCAGTTCACCGTCCTGCATGACTTCACCCTCGACGGCATCAACCACGCAGGCCACAAGTATCAGGGCAGCATGATCCGCCGTTACGTCATTTGGTCAAGCCACCGCACTACGATCAGCAACCACGAACCGTAGTCGACAAGACCAACATCCCCTGACGCGGTGCTAGAGCGGGATCACCCGGACTCGCACCGCAAGCTCGGTACCGACCTGACGTGCGATCGTAGCCACCAACTCCTCAACCACGGATTTGTCCGATACGCCGTGAACAGTGACCTGAAGGCCGGGCATTTCCCAAGCGAACTCAATCTCCATGCCCTCGACAGCGATCCGGTAGTCGCCATCGCCAGCCACCGGCACCGCTCCCCAGCCCGTTGGCCGAAGCACATCCGGGGACCTATTCGATCGCATGGGCCCGAGGAAATCGTCGTCATCGGTCGCAAGCAAGTATTCAAGCACACCAATAGTATGCTGACCTGACAGAGCGAATCCTGCCGGGCGGTCGAATACTTGTCGGCGTCGACCAGCTCGTAGACCAGGTTCGCCACCTAGGGACCATTCCTGACAGAGGATCGGATCTTGTATGACTTCGAACTGTCAGAAATCGCCATCGGATCTGATTGGATTCGCATCCCAGCGAACCCCTGATCGCACGGCTTCATTCGAGGCGTCCGGGTTGATGTAGTGGGGACAGGCTGTTGTCTGCCGTCGGTGAAACACCACCCCGAGCGGGCGCATCAGCCATTAACGTCCGGCCGCATGACGACGATCACAACCCGTACGGTCGACTATCCGGCCGACAACCTGACGATGATCGGACACCTCGCGCTCCCGGCCGGTGACGAGCGCAGGCCCGCAGTCCTGATCGGACCCGAGGGGATGGGGCTCAGCGATGTCGAACGCCGCCGGGCCGACGCTCTGGCCGAGCTGGGGTATGTAGCGCTGGCCTTCGACCTCCACGGCGGACGCTACTTGGAAGATCCAGAGGAGATGCTGGCCCGTTGCATGCCTCTGCTCGCCGACCCCGACCGGATGCGAGGAATCGGTCGCGCCGCACTGGACGTGTTGCGTGCCGAACCACGGGCCGACCTCAACCAAATCGCCGCCGTCGGCTACGGCACCGGGGGCGCAGTCGCACTGGAACTAGGCCGCGATGGCATCGACCTGCGCGCGATTGGAACGGTCAACGCGCTGACCACGGGCCGACCGGGCGAAGCGGCACGCATTCGCTGCCCGGTATGGGCCGGGGTCGGATCGGAAGACCCGATCATGTCACCCTCGCAACGGGACGCGTTCAGCGCAGAGATGCAGGCCGCAGGCGTCGACTGGCGCCTCACGGTCTATGGAGGAGCCCTTCACGGCTTCCACCACCCAACCGTCGACCACACCGTGGTACCCGGCGTCGGCTACCACCCACGACACGCACAGCGAGCCTGGCGTGACATCGTCGCCCTGCTCGCCGAGTGCCTTCCCGTCACGGATTGATCCGAGGTGCGCGGGCCGAGCACCCCCTGGGCACCCGGGAGGCTGTTCGCGTGGAGCTCGACCCGGCCGGAGGGGTGCACGTGCGTCCAGGACAGCGGGGGCACCGCCCGCGCGAGTTCCTTGGTCGCAGAGTAGTTGAGGCCCTGGGGGCCGTCGCGGGTGACGCGGTGAAGGACCTGCTCCGCCTTGGCGGTGCCCAGGCGGAGCGCGATGGCGTACACCGTCTGGTCGTCTTGCGGGTGCGTCAGGTGCGTTGCGCACTGTCGTCGAACTCGTCGGAGCCGCCTGGTTCACGGGGCGGCAGCCGGACAAGGCGCGGCGCGGAACGCCTTACGCCTTGCGGTGCCGGCCCGGCTTCATGCGTCCCGGCGCTTGCCGTCCACGTCTGCGAGCATGAGTTCGGGGTCGAACATCACGACGGCCGAAGCGAGAACGAGGAAGACCGTCGGCCCCAGCAGCATGGGAACGATCAGGGCGTTGGCGGGCGTCCCCGAGGCGTGCGAGATGTGGTCGGCGTCCACTCCCAACGCGCTCATGCCCGTGTAGTGCATCGCTGCGACGGCAACGCCGAAGATCAGGCTGGCGACAGCGCTCGCCTTGATACCCGAGGTGGACACCGCCGCTCGCAGGGCGACGGTCGCGGCGACGACCGCGATCACGACGGAAACCACCACCAGGGGCACGGAGTAGTGGAGTCTCATGCCCACGTGCATGCCCGCCATGCCCATGTAGTGCATGCAGGCGATACCGAGGCCCATCAGGGCTCCGGCGGGGAGAAGATTCGCCCTGCCCGATCCCCTGTACCCGACGAGGACCACGCCGGTCAGAACGACGAGTACCGCCACGCCCAGGCTGCCCACGGTCAGGCCCATATCGTAGGAGACCCGCGCGCCGACGACTTCGAAGCCGAGCATGGCCACGAAGTGCATGGTCCAGATTCCGACACCGATGGACCCGGCGCCGAGTGCGAGCCAGCCCGCCTTCGAGATGCCCGACGAGCTGCGTGACCGGTTCGTGCAGCGCAGGCCCAAAGCCCCGCCGAGCCAGGCGACGAGGAACCCCGCAGCGGGAGTCAGGAAGCCGTGACTGAAACCATCAATGGTGGCGGACGCCATGGTCCGTTCCTCCTAGGTCGATGAACTGCGCTGTCCAAGATCAGACACGCTTTGACCTTAACGAGCAGCAATGACCCAAAAGGACCGATGATCACAACAATGTGATCACATGGGATTCCGTCGTGTCCGCAGACACGGTTCGTCGCCGCGCCGCAGGAGCAAACCCCACCGAGCGGGCCGCACCGGCCGAACTGCCGTGCAGGGCGAGCGCGTCGGCTGCTGATCCGCGCGGCCGGGTCGCGCTGCCCGCGCCAGCGGGGCCGGTTGCGGGAAAAGCGCGGCGACGATGAACGGACGGCGGGGCGGTGCGTGAGGTGTCCGAAGCGGCGGCACCGTGGGCAGCCGCCGACCGCGCCGGTCGGGGAAGCCGCCGCCTCCCGGTGCGGGGGGGCGATGCCCCCGCTCCCCCGGCCGATGGCGGATCGAGGGTGGGACGGCGGGGCGCGGCGGAAGGCGTCCACCCGGCCGGAGACCGCGTGGTTGCGGGGGCCGCCACATCCGCACCGGTTCCGCACCAATTCATCACGAGCATGCCCGTGGCACGTGCCTGGGCATGCGATCGAAGGGATGATTCGCCCTATAGGCAGGCAATACCGCCGGACTCGCACCGCACGGAAGCGATCAGCAACGCTCACCAAATCCCCCAAATCGATGACATTGCCGAATAGCCGTCAGGTGCCCAAAAAGGAACAGATCCGCTCACGATCCGATCAGCCCGTGATGATACGATCACCGAGCTTGCCAAGCGGTACTCAACCCGCTATGGCATCACAGGAAAGTCAGCGCATCGGCCCAGAAATCCGCCATCCCCCGGGGGAGACCTATGCCATCGGCCACGCCAGTCAGGGCCGTCCGCCCAGGCGAGCACGCGCGACCGATCCCGCATATTTGTGGCTGCAGCACACCTGTGACCGGGGACGTACTCGACAGCACCCGCCAGACATTGAGTATCCGGTGGCCCAGTCGCCCGAAGAGAGCCTTATGACGCAATACCTCCAGGATCCAATTTTTTGGGTTCTGCTCGCAGGCATTCTTGTCGCAATTATCGCGATATCGCGCGGCAGGAAGAGGATATCCGAGCTACGCAGAGAGAAAGAGGATCTGAAGACTCACTACGCGAATCTCGAAAACCACTACGCCGAGGCCGTCGAAGAGGCCAAGGACCGGGCCGAGGAAGCGACGAAGACCGCACTGAAGTCGGCCATGCGTACGCTCCAGGGCCTTGCCGGCGAACAGCAGTTGGCGATCACGAAGCTGCAGGAGAAGTACGGGGAACTCCATATTCTCCAGGACCTCCTCGACATCAGCCACATGAACTCGCAGTTCGCCCGGCGCGCGCAGTCCATCGCCGTGCTCTGCGACGGCTGGCTCGGCAGGCAGCGCTCCGCCGCATCGCTCTACGACGTGGTCAGGAGCGCGAAGGGCCGTATCCGCTACTTCACCCGTGTGGAGATCCGGGCCCAGACGAACTTCGCGATCGCCAGCCGCGCCGTCGAACCGGTCGCGCTGACCCTGGCCGAACTGCTGGACAACGCGACCAGCTACTCCGCGCCGGAAACGATGATCGAGATCAACATCCGCCCCGTACCCAAGGGCGTCTGCATCATCGTCGACGATGCCGGCGTCGGTATGAACGAGGAGGAGAAGGACCGGGCCGCGAAGCTCCTTTCGGGCGAGAACTCCCCCGGCGTCTCGGGGCTGGGGAATCCGCCGCAGTTCGGGTTCACCGTGATCGGCGTTCTCGCCGCCCGGTACGGCTTCACCGTGTCCGTGGACTCGACCTCCCCGTACGGCGGCGTGCGAGCGGTCCTGCTGCTCCCGGAGGATCTCCTCACGACCATCCAGGCGCCCGAGCCCGAGCCTCAGCCCGAGCCACAGCCCAAGGAGTTCCCCACGGTGGCCGCACCCCGCTCGATGCCGCCCGAGGAGAGCCCGGTGGCACCCTCGACGACCCTCGGCGGTCTGCCCAAACGCCGGCGCAGAGGCGCGATGTCCATCGTGCCCGCCGTCGACTCACCGGACGTGCCGGTTCGTTCCAGCGAACAGACCGCTTCGGTCATGGGCGCGTTCCAGCGTGGAACACAGTCCGGCCGCAGTTCCACCAACGCAAGCAGCGAAGGGCCTGAGACTCAGTGAATTACGACCTGTCATGGATGCTTGACAGCGCCCTGGAAGTGCCCGCGGCGCAGCACGCCCTTCTCGTGTCTGCCGACGGTCTACTCATGGCGCGCTCGAAGGACGTCGGCAAGGACCAGGCCGACACCATTGCCGCCGCCATGAGCGGAATCCAGTCGCTGAGCCGGACGGTGGTCGACTTCTGCGGCACACCGGCGAGCCGGCACCGGCAGTGGCGCCAGACCCTGGTGGAGTTCGACCACGGCTGGGTCTTCCTCATCTCCGCCGGCGAGGGCGCCTATCTCGCGGTTTCCGCGACGCCCGACGTCGACATGGCCGAGATCACGTTCCGCATGCAGCAGCTCGTCGGACAGCTCGGCAAAGCCCTCACCACGCCCCCTCGCGAGATTGCCGACACCAAGGCATGACGACACCGGACGAGCCGGAACAGGAACAGCCCGCCACCCCCTTAGTCCCGGCCTATGTCATCACCAACGGACGCAGTCTCCTGGACGACGACACGCTCTCGCTGATCACTCTGGTGACGACCGCTCAGGACGCACCGGCCGTACAGCATCTCGACCCCGAGAAACGGCGCCTTCTGGAGCTGTGCTCCGGCGGACACCTGTCGGTGGCCGAGATCGCCGGGCACACCCAGTTCCCGGTCGGCGTGGTCAAGATTCTGCTGTCCGACCTCACCCAGGGCGGGTACCTCGTCACACGGGCCCCGATCCCCGCCGCGAAGCTTGTCGACCGGAACATATTGGAGCAGGTGCTGCATGGCCTTCAAGCCCGATTCGGATGAGAGCGTCTATCTCCGGGAGTCGGTTCAGACCGCAGCGAAGATTCTGGTGGTCGGGCACTTCGCCGTGGGCAAGACCACGTTCATAGGAACCATGTCCGAGATCCCGCCGCTGCGCACCGAAGAGGTCATGACGCGGGCGGGCGAGGGGATCGACGACCTCAAGGGCACGACCGGCAAGACCACGACCACGGTCGCGATGGACTTCGGCCGGCTCACGCTCAGCGAGGAGCTGGTGCTCTACCTCTTCGGGACACCGGGGCAGCAGCGATTCGTACAGGTCTGGGAGGACATCTCACGCGGTGCGCTCGGGGCACTGGTGCTGGTGGACCCGGAGCGCCTCGACGAGTCCTTCCCCGTGATGGACCTGGTCGAGCACTACGGGATTCCGTACACCATCGCCGTGAACCGCTTCGGTGACCGCCCCGACCACGCGGACGAGGAGATCCGGGAGGCACTCGACCTGCTGCCCGAGACGCCTCTTGTCAGTTGCGACGCCCGCGACCAGCGTTCCTCGGCGAACGCACTGATCACGCTCGTCCGCTACCTCCAGTCACGCCTCAACTAGGAGCTCGACCCCCATGCAATCCCCCTCGGACTTCTCCGCCCCGCCACCGGGCTGCCCCGCACACGGCAACGGCGGGAACGCGAGCGTTCCCCTGTACGGCCCCGAGTTCGCCGCCGACCCGGACGGCTTCTACGAGTACCTGCGGACGTACGGCCCCGCCGCGCCCGTCGAGCTGTCTCCCGGTGTGCACGCCTCGCTGGTCACCGACTACGCGGCGGCGCTGCACGTCCTGCAGAATCCGGAGACCTTCGTCCGGGACGCCCGCCGCTGGCGCGCGCTCAACGCGGGCGAGATCCCCCTGGACAGCGCGATCGTCCCCATGATGTTGTACCGGCCGAACTCGCTCTACTCCGACGGCGCGGCGCACATGAGGCACCGCCAGGTCGTGACCGAGACGTTCGCCCGGATCGACACGCACCGGCTGAGCCGGCACGTGGACCGGGTCGCCGACTACCTCATCAGCGAGTTCAACGGCCGCGGCCGGGTGGATCTGGTCGCCGACTACGCCCAGCTGGTACCGCTGCTGGTCTTCAACGAGCTCTTCGGCTGCCCCGCGGAGCTGGGCGACCAGCTGGTCTTCAGCATCTCCTGCCTGATGGACGGCGTCGAAGCGGACAAGGCCATCACGCTGCTGACCGAGACGCTGATGGAGCTCATCGCGCTGAAGCGTGCCCAGCCCGGTGACGACGTCACCTCCTGGCTCATGCAGCACCCGGGCCGGCTGACGGACGAGGAACTGATCTCCGAGATCATGACGCTGATCGGAGGCGGCGCCGAGCCCACCCAGAACCTCATAGGCAACGCGCTGCGGCTCCTGCTGTCCGACGAGAAGTACGCGGGCGACCAGTACGGCGCGAGCCTGCTGGTCGAGGACGCCATCAACG
>Ga0164307_10001667_pt1 | contig 10132 bp, 12 predicted proteins | sample Whisoiple_243_MG_FD_110214 | JGI IMG/M metagenome (GOLD analysis project Ga0164307, IMG submission 110214) | Soil microbial communities amended with fresh organic matter from upstate New York, USA - Whitman soil sample_243_MG | ecosystem: Environmental > Terrestrial > Soil > Unclassified >...
CTGATCGTCGCCGCCATGCCCCACATCATGGCCCGCAAGAAGATGGTGATGGTGTTGCTGGCGCTCGGCTCCAATGCGGAGTTCACCTATCCGAAGTATTTCCAGAGCGCGCCATTCGGACCCGATTCGAAGGGTGTCCTCTCCAACGCCTTTTTCGAGGTTGCAAAGTCAATCAAGCCAGCGCCGAAGACGGTGGCGCTTGTCGGCGCGGATGCCGAGTTCTCCAACAACGTGCTGATCGGCGCCCGCGAGAACGCGAAGAAATTCGGCCTCCAGATCGTCTACGACAAGAGCTACCCGCCGGCGACCGTCGACTACTCGCCGATCGTGCGGGCCATCCAGGCGACGAATCCCGATGTTGTCCTGCTTGCATCGTATCCACCGGACTCCGTCGGGATGGTGCGAGCGGCGACCGAGATCGGCCTGCGGACGCAACTCTTCGGTGGCGCGATGGTGGGCATGCAATATGCCTCGCTGATCGGGCAATTGTCCGAGAAGCTCAACCGTGTCGTGAACTACCACTTCTTCGTTCCGAGCCCGAAGATGAGTTTTCCCGGCATCGAGGATTTCCTGAAGAAGTATCAGGCGCGGGCGAAAGACTCCGGCGTCGACCCGCTCGGTTTCTATCAGCCTCCGTTCGCTTACGCCGCGATGCAAATCCTGGAGCAGGCGATCAAGGCGACAGGCACGCTCGACGACGACAAGCTTGCCGACTATATCCACAAGAACACGTTCAAGACGATCGTCGGCGATGTCCGCTTCAACGAACTCGGCGAATGGGCCGACCCGCGGGTGATCATGGTGCAATTCCAGAACATTCAGGGCGCCGGCCTGGAGCAATACATGACTGGCCACAAGCAGGTGATCGTCTATCCGAATGACCTGAAGGATGGGGACTTGGAATATCCGTTCTCCAAGTAAGTTCGTTTATCGATGGGCGCGCGCTGATGACGCGCGTCCGATTTCCTTGAGGGCGGTTCATGCAGATCGTTGCGGCCGTCGCGCGCGAAAGAGCGGGAAGCTTCAGCATCGAAAAGCTGGACCTGGCGGATCCGCGGCCGGACGAGCTGCTGGTAAGGATCGTCGCGAGCGGGATGTGCCAGACCGACCTGCACAGACGGGACGGCTATTATAATACGCCGTTGCCGGTGGTTTTCGGCCACGAGGGGGCTGGGATCGTCGCGGCTGTCGGAACGAGCGTGACGAACTTCGCCGTCGGCGACCACGTCGTCTTGTCATTCCCGTGGTGCAGTACATGCGCCAATTGCAAGCGCCAGATGGAGTTTCATTGCCAGAACAATTTCGAACTGAAGATGCGCGGCACCCGGCCGGACGGCTCAACGCTCATGAGCCAAGGCGGCGCGCCGGTCTACGGCGCCTTCTTCCAGCAGTCATCCTTCGCGACCTACGCGATTGCCAACGAACGGTTCGCGGTGAAGGTCAGAAAGGATGCGCCGCTCGAGCTGTTGGGACCGTTCGCCTGCAGCGGGCAGACGGGAGCCGGGGCGGTGCTCAATGCGATGCAACCGAGAGCGGGGGACGCGTTCGCCGTGTTCGGTGTCGGAGCCGTGGGACTTTCCGCCCTCATGGCGGCCAGGATCGCGGGCTGCGATCCGATCATCGCCGTGGACATCCATGAAAAGCGTCTCGTGCTCGCGCGTGAGCTTGGCGCGACGCACCTGATCAACCACACCGGCCGGACCGACGTCGTGGCCGACATCAGAAAAATCACTGGTGACGGTGTGCGCTTTTCGTTGGAGACATCGGCGCAGCCCGCCGTCTTGCGCGAGGCCATAGAGGCCCTTATGCCGGCCGGCACTTGCGTTCTTCTCGGCAGCGCGCGCAGTGGAACGGAAGTCTCGTTCGAAATGCCGTTTCTGCAGTTCGGCCGGGTGGTGCGTGGAATCATTCAGGGCGAAAGTCATCCGCAGGAGTTCATCCCGAAGCTGGTCGACTTTCTGGTGCAGGGCAAAATGCCGGTCGACCGCATGATGACGTTTTACCCTCTCGCCGATATCAACCAGGCCGCGCGGGATTCGTCGAACGGAACCGCCATCAAGCCGATGTTGCGTATGTGACCTTTGGGCAATGGTCGATGGCAAGTTGACCGCGCGACGTCGTCAGCAGAGGCTGTGGCGGCATGTCAGACGAGTACGCTGAAGACCCGCACGGGGCGGGCGATGTTCTTGAGCTTGCACGCACCTTTGTCCGCGAAGCCGACGTCGAGCTTGCCACTCAGTTCCTCGCGCACGCGACCCGAGACGCAGATCCCGCCAGGCTTCGCCAGCGCCGCCAGCCGCATCGCTATGTTGACGGCGATGCCCCACATGTCCGCACCGTCGGCGATGACGTCGCCCACGTTGATGCCCACCCGGAACTCGGGGCGCTTGTGCGACGCGCCCGCATTACGCTTGAGCATTGTACGCTGAACCTCGACCGCGCAGCGCACCGCCGCAATCACGCTCTTGAATTCCACCAGGGGCGGATGGCCGGTTATCCTGCCAACACGGCCGCCGTATTCCCGTATCCTGGGATCAATCAGTTCTCGCCACTGCGTCTTCCACAATGCGGGCGGGGCTTCTTCGTCCGACACGACGAGTCGGCCGTTGCCGACGACATCGGCTGCGAGAACGGCCATGAGTCGCCGCACTACCTGCTCGCTGGCCAAGAGGGCCCCTCCGTCATCGCGTGGGGGACGCCGGCCAATGTCGGGTTACGCTCCAGAACTCGCGATTGAGATGGCGAAAGGATCGTCGCCGCTGCACAATATCGTTCACAGCAGTATTGCGACGTGGGGTCCACGTTTCGTTCGAAGTGCAAATGGTTGTCGGGCCGACGAAGATTCTCAAACCATTCTTTGTGCGGGCCGTCTGGCCATTCCCCCAGCGCAAAGCACGGTGCCGTAGCAAAAAGAAGTAGGGTTACGACAGTACAGATGCATGCCGGCCGGATGAAATACATGCGGCGCTCCTCCCATTCGAATAAAATGCAGGAGCGAGCTGAATTTCGTCACCTCCCATTTGGGGGGTGGGCGCTGGTATTTAAGTGTGCAGTCAACGCACGATGCTCATTGCATTAATGACCACGATGACCAGTTCGGCCTGTCGGCAAGTATCAGTTTTGTGAAAAACCGACTTAAGGGTCGTGCGCGCCGTCTCGTATCCAATATTGAGGGTTTGCGCGGCCGACCTCAGCGATTCGCCGACGATCAACCGTAAGACAAGACGCGCCTCCGCTGGCGTCAGCTCAAACCGTTCCTTTAGAAATACTGCCGGCGGCATTCCTGATGCTTTCCCGTGATGCAAGCTTTGTGCGGAGCGGCGTTGCGCTGGTCACCTCCCAATTGGGAGGTGCACAATTGCTTATAGGCGACTCTTTGCCGGCATCTTGTTATGCTGTGCCAAAGATTTGCTCTTCCATGCCAAAGGCACGACGCATTGGCGTCGACCGGCCGGGCTTTCGGGTTGCCGTTCATGCGCAATTCGGACATTCGTTATGCGGACACGGTGCCCAGCGCTGTGGGCGGCATCACGCGGTTTGCCTGCGAATACGCAAAGGAGCGCGGGATCGATGTCGAAGCGCTGTTACAGAAGTCGGGCCTGACGCCTGGGCAGATCGAGCAACCCAGTGTTCGCCTCAGCGTGCGAAGCCAGATCAAGTTTCTCGAGTTGGCCGCGCGTGCATTTCAGGATGACTTTCTCGGATTTCACCTCGCGCAGAAATTCGAGCTTCGCGCGATCGGGTTGCTTTACTACGTACTGGCGTCTTCAGACACGCTGGAAGAGGCGTTGCAGCGCGCTGCGCGCTACAGCACGATCGTCAATGAAGGCATTGTGCTGAAGTTTCGCAACGGCAAGGAAAGCGGGATCGCGTTCGAGTATGTCGGCGTTGCGCGGCGGACGGATCGGCATCAGATCGAGTTCTGGATGACGGCCCTGGTTCGCATATGCCGGCAGCTGACCGGCCGCCAGCTGCCGGCAAGTCGCGTGCAGGTTGCCCATCAACGCAACGGCGATACCTCCGAGATGAGCGCCTTCTTCGGCGGGGATGTCATGTTCGGTGCACCGGTGGATGAAGTCGCATTTCCGGAATCGAGCACTCCCGTAGCTCTTGTCGGAGCGGACTCGTACCTCAACCAGATGCTGGTCAAATATTGTGAGGAGGCTCTGGCCCGCCGTGAAACGAACCGGAGTCCGTTCGGACTGAAGGTCGAAAATGCGATCACCTTGCTGTTGCCGCACGGCAAGGCGCGGGTGGGTGAAGTCGCTCGCAAGCTGGGCGTAAGCCAGCGAACGCTGGCGCGGCGACTTGCGTCGGAGGGACAGACATTCGCCGGTGTCTTGCAGAGTCTCCGGTCAGATCTCGCCAAGCGCCATCTGGCGGACGAATGCTTGTCGATTTCCGAGATTGCGTGGCTGCTCGGTTACCAGGACGTCAGCGCGTTCACGCATGCTTTCAAACGCTGGACGGGCCGGGCGCCCGGCGAGGTGCGGCAGCAATCGAGCTGACGCTGCTGCGGCCCTGGGATGCGCTCGCCCATTGTGCGATATGAGTTGCTCCTCAGCGTGATCTTTGCAGGCGCATCTTGCAGGCGACAAATCCGTCTGTTCCCGGGGTGAATCCGTACCCGAGGCATGTCTGGTGGTCATCGGCGTCGATGGGCGCGGAATCGGTGCGTCCAAACGCCGTCGCCAGAACCAACACCAGGAGCAGATAGCACTTCGACATTGCACGACGCTCGCAAAACAGGAGGGGACGTCGTTCTTGCGACTTTCCAACCCGATTTCTTGCTCATACGCGCCATGGAGTTGTCTTTTGCTGCCAATGTTCCAAGAGAAAGGCGCTTGCCGTGCCGCCGACGCTCGGCAAGCAACGTTCGCAGCGCATCGGTGGCGCGATCCGCACCACCGGGCCCCCGGCGCTTGTGATCGGATCCGGCCGGATCAGACCATGCGGGACGCTTCGTCTTCGCTCGGGATCCGTCCGTGCGGCGTCAGTTGATCGACGAAGCCCGGCAATTGATGCCGCAGTGCCTCGAGCAGCTCGTTTCGTCCCATGCCGGTCTGCTGGCTCAGCGTATCGAGCGTATCGCTGCCGAGCGCATCTGCTAGGTCGTTCGGGGCGATCGCTTTGTTGGGGCCGGTGCCGACCCAGGAGTCCGCGGTATGGCCGTGGCCGCTGTCCTGGAAGCCCTGAAGCAGGTTGCCGAGGCCGCCGCTCAGCACGCTGCCGGCCGCGGCGCCGCCGAGCAGTCCGCCCAATCCGCCCTTGAGGAGGTCGCCCAGGTTACCGCCCGAGGTGGTGCCGGCCGGCGCGCTCGCCGTCTTGCCACCGAACAGCCCGCCGAGAACATCGGCGAGGCCGCCGCCCCCATTGCCAGGTGCCGCACCGCCAGCGGGAGGTACGCGGGCCGGCTCGCCCTGTCCGCCGGCGCTGGCGGGGTGGCCGCTACGACCCTTGAGCGCCTTGTACGCAAGCAATCCGAGGAGCGCGATGACGATCGGCGACATGCCGCCGCCGCTGCTGCCACTGCTGGGTTGAGGTTGGCCGCGGGGGCCATTCTGCATGCCGGTGAGAATGTCGCGCAGTCCCATGTCTGCCTCCAATTCTTGTCTGAGCCTGAGGTGTGCCCTCCACCCGGAACGGGGGGAGAGCGGTGAAAGCTGAGTCATGGGGCCGCGCCTTGCGCGCTGCCGTCACGGTCGGCCCGGCGGCTCGGCGCTGGAGCCGGTCGCGCCTGGATCGCTCACAACGTGGTGGACCACCAGTCGGTTCCAAATGAACAGCACGAGCAGCGCGCCGACGGTCGCGCCGATCAGGCCGGCATCCGCCCCGGACTTCAATCCGTCGGCCCTTTTAGCAGCTGCGTTGATCGGCGACTCGCGACGCGCCCGTACTCAGTGCGTCTGCTCGCTCGTCACCATGTTCTTCACAAGCCCGGCGATGCCCGTGAGGATCGCGCCGCCAGCGCCGCCGCCGACGATTTGACTGATGATGGCTCCGACATCGAGGCTGCCGCCGGCCGCGCCTGCGATCACTGGCATCGCGGCTAGCAGAAGCTGACCGCCACCGACGCCGCCGAGGGCGCCCGCGATGGTGTTGCCCAGACTGCCGAGATTGTAGTCCTTCAGGGCCGCGCCGACGGCGTTCCCGCCGACCACTCCCGAGATGAGTTGAATGACGAGATTGATGAGCATTTCCATGACAATCTCCTCTCCCTTGCAGATCGTTGTGGTTGCGGGCGCGTTCTTGGCTCATCCGCCACGTTCGGATGCGCGCATTTGGGCCACATGGTCATCTTCCAGGAACGCACTTACGCGTCGTCGGATCGTTTGACGGCGCGCGTTACCGCGCGCGTGCCGCGTCATCGTCAAGCGTCAACGAAGATGGTCCGTAGTCTCATTGGCTCTGCCCGCTCTACGCCACTTCAAACGCCTGGCAGCGGATGCGGCCTATAAGCGTTGCGATGTTGCGCCGACGCATACGCGAGAGGCATCACAAGTCTGTGAAGCACGGCTGAATTTGTGTCACGTGCCCTGACCCATTCTCTGCGTGATGGTCAATAAGCAGGAACGAATTACACTTCGAATTGAGTTGGTTGAGACGTCGCGGCACGACACGAACAGCGCACGGCCACGGCGACGAAATTAAGCGCGCGGATTGCATCGTCGCCCCATCGGGCTTCAGAATGTGTCGGCGATCGAATGCACTTGCGAATTGGCGGCCGCGGCGCAGCGCGCGCGTCCGCGTGCCGAGTGCAGCCAAAGACAATACGGCAGGAGGGCGCCATGAGCGTGTTCGGAAGCATCGTATCGGCCATCTTCGGTTCCAAGCATGCGGCAAATGCAGCGCCGTCCGCGGGCGCGACTCCCGGGTCACCCGCATCGGGGGGGGCATCGACGCCATCGGGGTCAGCTGCATCGTCCGGCGCGGCGGCGGGCACGGCGGAGGCAAAGCCGATCTCACGGGAAGACGTCGAAGCCATTCTCAAGCGGCTGCACGACGATCAGAGAGAAGATTTTGACTGGAGAAAGTCGATCGTCGATCTGATGAAGCTGCTGAAACTGGACAGCAGTCTCAGCGCGCGCAAGCAATTGGCACAGGAGCTCGGCTACTCCGGCGCCCTCGATGGCTCCGCCGAGATGAACCTCTGGCTGCACCGACAGGTCATGACCAAGCTCGCCGAGAGCGGCGGCAAGGTGCCGGATAGCCTCAAGGCATAGGACAGCCGCAGCGACGGGACGCTCAAAACTCGTGCGGCTCGGGGCGCGTCGGCAGGGCCAACTGTGCGCCCGTCGTCGCATCCCGGCGCAGATCGTCCCACATGCGGTTGAATGCGCCGGCCGTCCCGGTGGCTCTGGCCGTTGCGGTACGTTCGAGCACGATTTGCCTGCGGCGAAGCTTCTCGATTGCGTTGGTCCAGGTCGAGGACTTGGCGGCCGCTGGCTTCGTTCTCAGCGCGATCGGTGCGCTCTTGGTTGCCTTGAGTGCCGACAGCCGCTTCGAAATCCTATCCGCCGGCTTTCGCTCCTTGAGCGCCGTCTGTCTGCTGCTGAGCTTCTCGATCGCTCTCGTCCATCCGCCGCTCGGAGGCGCAACATGCGCGGCTTGAAGCTTGATCGCCGGCGGCTCCGGACGCACCGCCGCGGCGTCGGGCAGATGGATGCTCGACATTCTGGCGCGGTTGAACATCAGCCGCTGGGCACCTTGTGGGCAGGCTGAGCACCTGAAGATGTGGCGCTCAATTCCACACACCGCGACGGTGTCGGTTTCGACCTGCATCAGGCGCATCCCCGCGCCGCACGCCACGCACTTCATTACGCCCCCCGATACCAAGCGCGCACATGGAATGCATTGGCCGGTCACGCTGTCAAGCGGCGACAGCGGATTGCGCAGCGATGTGGCCGCGGGGCCACGAACTGCGACGAAATCAGGGCGCTTCGGCGGCGCCTGTGGCGCTGGATTCGCCCGCGGCGTCCAGACCAGAGGCGGCTGCAACTTCCGATGGGCTCCCTGCACGGGAGGCTCACGAGGGAATGCACATGCATTCTGCATCGGCAAGCTTGCAAAGCTGCGCAAGCAGGTTGGCAAACGGTCCCGTCGTGGTTGCCCTCCATGCCAACGCCGCTGCGGCGATCCGTGCGCCTGGTCGCATCAGAGCCACGGGGTGACGGAGGAGCGCGAGATGTCCGGCGCGCCATGAACCGCGCATTGGTTTGGTTTCGAAGGGTATAGATTGGCGCGCGTTACGGCCGGCCTCGGCGCACGAATGCGCATTGTGTGGGTGATGGTTCGTACAGGTCTGACCGGCTGGTGCCGCCCGCTGCGGTGCCGTGCGCCGCCGGCGATAGAATCCGAACGGAGGCTGCCCATGTGGGAAGAATTCAAGAAGTTCGCGATGCGCGGCAACGTGATCGATCTCGCCGTCGGCGTCATCATCGGCGCGGCGTTCGGAGCCATCGTCACTTCGCTCGTCGGCGACATCATCATGCCGGTCGTCGGCGCGGTCACCGGTGGGCTCGATTTCACGAACTATTACACCCCGCTGTCGGCGAAAGTGGACGCCAGCGTTTCCTACGCTGACGCCAAGAAGCAGGGTGCGGTGCTCGGCTGGGGCCAGTTTCTGACCGCAGCCATCAATTTTCTGATCATCGCCTGGGTGCTTTTCATCGCCATCAAGGGGATCAACAGGCTCAAGCGGGAGGAGCCTGCGGCCGCTCCCGCCGAGCCGACGGCGGAGGTCAAGCTGTTGACCGAGATTCGGGATCTATTGCGTCGGTAGGCGCGCTACGCTGCGCCATCGCTTGCGAATCGGCACCTTCGACGTCCCACGTTGAATCGGTGTTCCACGCTCACGATGGAGACAGAGAATGAGATGGATGCTACTCGCGGCCTTGTCCTTGTCCTTGGCCCTGTCGCTGAACCTTTCCGTCGCGTCGGCGCAGGAGACCTGCGAGAGCAAGGCCGTCAGCAAGGAGGGTAAGCCGCTCGCGGGCGCCGCCAAGACCAGCTTCCTCAAGAAGTGCAAGCGCGACAGCTGTCAGGTCAAGGCGGTTGGCAGCAACGGCAGAGCCCTCGCCGGCGCCGCCAAGAAAAGCTTCATGCAGAAGTGCCAGCGGGAGGCATAGGCGCGGCAGAAGTCCGCCGGCGGCGCATCCACGGGTCGAACGGAAACGCTTTTTTCCAGTCGCGCTTCATGTGGACGACCGTCCAGCCGCGTCGGACCGCCTCGTCCCAGGCCTTGTCGAGCCGTCCGACCGGCGAGTTGCGGTCATAGGCCCATTCGCGCACGGCGTCGGTGTGGTGCACGAGGCCCATGAAGCGGGCGCCGCTCCCGGCGGCGGTCCATTCCAGCATCTCCTTGTCGCCGTCGGAGTTTCCGAACCCGAACACGGGACGCCGCCCGGCCTTTTCAGGCTGTGGTGAACGGTATCCAGCGCCTTGACCGGAGGTCCCCCCGGCCGCACATACGTCTGAATGACCATCCTCGATTCCTCTCTCGTGCGCGGCGCCGGCTCCGACCGGCTCGCCGGCCACGACAAGATCCTGATCGTCGATTTCGGGTCGCAGGTGACCCAGCTCATTGCCCGGCGGGTCCGCGAAGAGAAGGTCTATTGCGAGATCGTGCCGTTCCAGAAGGCGGATGAGGCCTTCCGGGCGTTGCGCCCGAAGGGCGTGATCCTCTCCGGCGGGCCGTCGTCGGTGCTGGACCAGGGCGCGCCGCTGGCGCCGGCCGCGATCTATGACGCCGGCGTGCCGATCCTCGGCATCTGCTACGGCGAGCAGGCGATGGCGGCGCAGCTCGGCGGTGTGGTCGAGGCCGGCCATCACCGCGAGTTCGGCCGGGCCGAGGTGCTGGTGACCGAGGAGACGCCCCTGTTCGAGGGCGTGTGGCGCAAGGGCGAGCGCTATCCCGTCTGGATGAGCCACGGCGACCGCGTCACCCGGCTGCCCGACGGGTTCCGCGTGGTCGGCACCTCCGCCAACGCGCCGATCGCCATGATCGCCGACGAGCAGCGCAAATTCTACGCCACCCAGTTCCACCTCGAGGTCGTGCACACCCCCCACGGCGCGGCACTATTGCGCAACTTCGTGCGCAAGATCGCCGGCTGCAAGGGCGACTGGACCATGC
>Ga0164307_10001668_pt1 | contig 10129 bp, 11 predicted proteins | sample Whisoiple_243_MG_FD_110214 | JGI IMG/M metagenome (GOLD analysis project Ga0164307, IMG submission 110214) | Soil microbial communities amended with fresh organic matter from upstate New York, USA - Whitman soil sample_243_MG | ecosystem: Environmental > Terrestrial > Soil > Unclassified >...
CGCCGGACATCATGATCCGGGCTTCCTCCACCATCCGACTGTGCTCACCCAGGAGGCTTTTGCCGTTCTTGTACTTCTGCTCCAGGGCGGCATGGATGCGGCTGCCCAGGGCGAGGGGGCCGACGTAGGTTCCGACTGACGGCTTGGGAGTCCAACTTTCGATGTAGGACAGCCACCACTTCCGGCGACAGCGCTGAAATGTCTGAATCTCGGAGTTGGAGATCCGATACGGTGCGCCAGGCACCTCAGGTCGCTTCCTTGCGCGGTGCGCGCTTCGCACGGGGCCGGGTGTCCGGCCGCGGCGTTGGGGCCGGCGGTGGGGTGGTGCCCGGCGTCATTCGCACATCCAGTGCGAATCCGTTGGTCGCTGCATCGATGTCCACCCCGTCGATCACAATCGGGTTGGCCTCGATCTGCTGGATTGTCGCGCCTCGGCTCTCCGCCAACTGCACAGCGGCCTCGTGCGCTTCGTTCACATCCTCGGCGATGATCGTCATCATGATTTCAAAGATCATGTGCTGTCCTGTTCCATAGTTGGCGCTGGATCATGTAGGAGGATGTAGGCGATACACAACGGCCCATCGCCGTCTCCGGGTGAGACGTCGCCACCCCGTGTCGTAGATCAATCCTGCTAGTACGCAATCACGTACGCGTGCACTGATTGTTTGGTGTGGACCGCCAGTGATCACCTCTATCTCATCGCAGGTCAAGCCAGGCGATGTTGCAGTTTCTGCCATCTCGATCAGGTGCTGAACCATTCGTATCCCTGCCTTGCGTGTTGGGATAACCGCTTCGGCAGCAGCTTCGGAGGTATCAGAACCTTTCACGAATCCGGGGTCCTCTGGGTACCGCTTCACAGCAGTCCCTTCGTGGCACGGAGGAACAGATCCCGATCGCGCAGGATCGCTTCCATGGATTCGTACTTGCCGTCCAACACTGCGATGACGGCTTCCTCGATGGTTCCTGGTGCCACGTAGTCGATGTGCAGGATGTTCTCGTGCTTTTCGGACCCGATGCGATGCACCCGGTCCTTGGCCTGGTCCATCTCGATGATGGACCAGGACCGCTGGAGGAACACGCGGGTGTCGGCCGCGGTCAGGGTGATCCCGGTGCCGCCGGCGGCGATGGTGCACAGAATGAACTTGGTCTTGCCCGATTGGAAGTCGTCGATGTGTTGCTGACGCTCATCCTCGTCAATCGCACCGGTGATCAGTCCGTGCGGGATCTTGGCGTCGGTCATCTTGCGGCTCAGCAACTCGATCAGTTGCCGCGAGACGGCGAACACCACGGTGGTGCGACCCTCGAAATCCTCCATGTCCTCCATGAATGCGTCGATCTTGGAGGACGGATCGTCCAGCACGAACCGCTCCGGCACCGTGCCGTCCGGCCGAGGGTCGCCCAAATGCACCGCACCGTACGAACTGGCCAACTGCAACAACCGGAGCGTCTGGGTCAACCCGCCGGCTGCGGTCAGATAGGAGATCCCCATCTTCTCGTCGCTGATGGTGGCGATCATGTCGGCCGAGATTTCCTTGTACGCCTTGGCCTGCTTGGGAGTCAGTTCGACATCGCGGCGCTCACTGATCACCGGAGGCAGGAACGGCAGCACAATGTCCTTGGTCATCCGGCGCATCCGGAAGTCGAACATCCTCTGCCACAGATCGGTCTTGTCCGGTTTCAGCCCGCTGATGATCACCCCGCCGAAGGCGTTGTACATGACGTCGACCAGTTGGTCCTGGAACCGGGTTCGACTCGGGAACTCTTTGGGTTCCAACCAGTTCAGTGGTGACCAGAGATCCATCACGTTGTGTGCGATCGGTGTGCCGGTCATCCCGAACCGGTACGGTGCGTCGCCGGTCGCAGCCTTGAGCGCACGTGCGGTGAGCGAACTGCCCTCTTTGATTCGGTGCACCTCGTCAGCGATGACCAACTGGAAGTCGATGTCGTTCAGTTCCTTCGCATGCACCTGGCAGCGGGCCAGGGTCACCGTCGGGTCCTCGCCGCCACAATCTGCACAGCGGCGTAGTGCCTGCGATCCGTACGGTGCGATGCGCGAGTGCGACCGCAGGGACTCGTAGTTGATCACGTAGACATGCGCCGGTTCGGTGAGCAGCCGACGCCGCCGTTCGGCGGTGCCCTTGACCACGGTGACCTTGATCCCCGGCCACCAGCGCTCGAACTCCCGGCCCCAACCGATCTTGGTGGTGTTCGGGCAGGCGACCAGCGCAGGCCAGGGGGTCTTGCCCTGGCGGGCCATCAGCCGCATGCCGCGGATCGCACTGGCGGTCTTGCCGGGTCCCATGTCCGAGAACAGGAAGGCTCGCTCCTGATGCGCGAGGAACTGCGCGTCCACCTGCTGATAGGGGAACAGATCCTCGTCGCCGGCGACCGGTTCGGCCGGCTCCAGGAGTTCACGGTTGACCATGCCGAACTGCACGTGCGTTCGGGCGTAGTTCGTGGCCCAGGCGGTCAGCTTGGGCCCGATGGCCAGGTCCGGGAACATGTCGCGCAATCCCAGGCAGGTGGCCCAGGACAGCGGTGCCTGCCAGGTGTCGTTCTTGGGGTTCCAACTGGCGCCGGGGAGGGTCTTGATGAGTTCCTTGAACCGGTACGCCGCGGTGATCCTGATCTTGGCCGGGTCGAAGTCGGCAATGTCGACCACGGTCCCGGTGTACGTCTCGACGGCTGTGGACAACCTGACTCCTGACTCTGGGACCTACTGCCACGGAGCGTGGTCGAACACCCCGTCGGGGTCGTCCGCCGGGGGCTCCGGGAGCGCTGTGGCACTGACCTTACACGGAATATCGGGGCCCACAAGGGGGCTACAGATGCCGTTTCAGACGATGACCCGCGGGTCCCGCCAGCCCCTCGCCCACATGGCCGCGAGGCAGTGCCGGGCGGCATCGTTGGCGTGATCCAGGCCGGTTCCGTGGTGCCAGATGCCCAGCGCATGTAGCCGCTCGGACGTCCAGAGCAGCATCTTGTCGGGCATCTGGAAGACGGGCTCAAGCCGCAGTTCGCGCCACATGGTGTTCCGTGCGATCCCGGTGACTTCCAGGGACCACGGTGCCTGTGTGTTCTTGGCCGTCTTGGCGGTGATGGTGAATCTCTCCACCACGAACAGCAGGTCTACCGGATTGGCTATGTGCAGCATCTTCATGATCGTTTCCTCGACGTCGAGCACTTCGGGCTCGGCCGAGTAGAGCAGTTCCGGACCATCGGTGGCGATCAAGGCCAGGCCGGTGATCAGTCCTGGATCACAGGCGAGGATGTGCTTGGGGAAAGGTGTTGTGCTCACGAGTATTTCTGGCCCCAACTGGTATATGGCCCCTCGGCGTCGGCGGTGATCGGCACGCGCAGTGAGAGATCTGCCAGTGCCTCAGGTACCTCATGCAGTGCGTCCTTGATCGCATCCTCCGGCAGATCGAGCACAATCTCGTCGTGCACCGGAACGACGAAGTAGTCGCCGTACCCAGCGGCGTCCAGCCGGATCAGGCCGGCCTTGTAGACCTCGGCCGCACCGCCCTGAATCTGGTAGTTGGTGAGCGCGTAGACCTTTCCGGTATCGCACGGGAGGCGGCGACCCATCGGGGTGAACACGTAGCCTTCACCTTCGGATCGTTCGCGCCGCTTACCGATGTCTTCGGTCTCGGCCATGAACCGCCGGATGCCGGGGTAGCGGGTCTCGATGTCCTTGACGATCTCGCGCATCTTGTCGATCGGCAGGTTGGCCGACTCCGCCATCTTGGCGGTGCCCGCGCCGTAGCACATGCCGTAGAGCGTGTTCTTGATCGGGCCGCGGCGTTTGTCCGTCTTGACGAAGCCCATGCCGTACATGGTCTTGCCCATCTCGGTGAAGAAGTCCGAGCCTGTGCGATCGGCGATCGCGAACGCTTCGATCAGATCGGGGTCATCCGAGAAGTGCGCCACCATCCGCATCTCGATCTGGTGGTAGTCCGAACTGAGCAGGGCGTTGCCCTCACGGGGAATGAATGCAGATCGCACAAGTGAGTCACCCTTGGGCAACTGCTGCAGAGCCGGCGCGCTGATCGACATGCGTCCGGTTCGCGCACCGATGGAATGGATGGACGGGTAGATGATGCCGTCCACCGAGTCATTGATGATGTGCCCGAAGTAGGCCGCAGCGAACTTCTCGTCCTTGCGCATCCGCAGCACGTTGCGGGCGAGATCCTGTGCGTCCTTCGGGTAATCGTTGTCCGGGTCGGACAGCAGATGCAGGACGTACTTGTCGACCTGAATCGCACCGGTGGCGGTTACCGCGGTCAACTCACAGCCCATGTCCATGAACCGCTTGGCCAGGGCACCTGAGGACCCCAGAGAGATTCCGTGAGCACGCTTGCCCCAAGCCCGAATGATCTCGGCTTCATCCAGCAGTTTCTGCTGAGCCTGCTGGGCATACTCGACGTCCACCCGGATACCGCGGGCTTCCATCCGGCCGATGACGTCGGACGCCGCCATTTCCAGTTCGTAGACGTCGGAGTACTTGGTGCCCGGCCGGACCTGCGGATAGAACTTGTCGTGGAGCAGCGCGGTGATCACCGTGTCGACGCAGGCATATTGCCAGTAGGCGGGGACGGTGACCGGAATGGTGTCCCAGTCCCATCCGCCCTTGTCGAACGCCTCTTTCAAGATCACCTGGCCGCGCGAGGCGTTCCGATCGATGTGCCGATCGGACAGTTCCTTGAGTGCTCCGGAACCGGTCGGATAGAGGATGCGCGCCTGGATCAGTGTGTCGTGCAGTTGGTGCCGGTCGATCTTGAACGCTGCGCCGGCGATCTCTCCCGGCTGGCGCCCGCTGTGCGATTCGGCCCAGTTGACGTCGAACTTCGTGTGGTGCCCGATCAGGTCGCCGCCCCAGCTGTCCAACGCTTCCAGCGCCAACCCTCGCCAGTCACCCCAGGGCAGCGCCCAGCCCTGGTGGGTATCACCGAACTGGCACAACCGCACACGCGCGCCGGGGGCGTGCGGTTTGAGTCCCGAGGTCTCCAGATCGAACGCGATGGCGTTGTTCTCGTGGCGTTCGCCCAGCCACCGCTTGAATGCGGCTGCTTCTTCAAAGGACTCGACCAGCGTGAACTGCGCGCCGGTCAGCCTGGGGTCAGTCGGCATCGCCGTCCTGCACCTGCTCCTGCACCTGTGCCTGCTCCTGCATCTGCGCCTGCGCTACTCCGGTAGCCAGTACTTTGGCGACCAGTTCCAAGGCTTCTGATCGGGTGAATCCGGCCGACACCAGTTCCAGGAACATGTCGTGCATGGCTGTGGCCGCTTCGGAGAGCGGTGTCGGAGACGTCGGCTGATCCATGGAGGTTACTGTAGCCGTATACGGATCAGATCAGCCACGGACACGGTGCAGGACGTGCCAGACCAGCAACGAGTGATTCTCCGGCGGAGTGGTACCAACCCACTCCCAGATGTCACTGGTGACTGGCATGCCGGTGCCGACCACCCGGAACTCATGCGTGGGATCGTCACGCTGCGGTGCACGATCCAGCACCACCCACATGTTGACCTGTCCATTCGGCAACAGATCTGGACGGCCGGCTGATGCATGTTCCACACGTGCGATCTGGAATCCCGGCAGATGCAACTCGGTGGAGTTGTCGTCAACGCTCAGGGTGTACTTGTAGATGATCATCAGGCAGTTGTCGCCTTTCGTCGTCAGTCTTCTCGTTTCCAGTCATTGCCATTGGCTACAAGAGACCAGATTTCAACTCCCAGAAAGCCTTCGGCTTCGGCCTCCGCACGTGCGGTGTTGGCCCGCAGTACGGTGGTGTAGGCACCCAGGATGCCCAGATATTTCTCCGGCTCTTCGGTGGACCGCGGCTCGGTCGCGACCAGCAGATAGATGTGTGCGCTCATGGTTCAGTCCTGTCCCTTGTCAGTTGTCTGGATCAATTGCATAGATCGACGCCGGGAGATAAGTTGTCTGGCGGTTATACAACGCGGCCTCATTCGCACTGAGTTTGGCGTATTGCTCGGCCCATTGCCTGGAATCGAGCACACCCAACGCAACCCGCTGAAATGGCTTGTCCGGACGGTCTGGAAGATAGTCGGTAGCCACTACGGCATAGCCCAGGATGATCCCGGTCGAAGCTTCTGTACCAAGCACCGTTTCCATGGCTTGGAACAACTGATCCCGTGTGAATACGCCGTGCATCAAGCCACCGCTGTTCGATCTGAGTAACACGGTGATCTGTTTACCGTCTCGGGTGGCGGACATTTCCAGGTAGACGTTCTCCGGTGCAGAACCACGTTCCTTGTTGCGGGCATCGCCCAGGACGAAAGCGCCGCGGTAATCGGCCATGTGTGTACCTCTCTCAGTACGATATGTGCACGTTACCGCTACATGGGCTACAAACGCTGTTCCGTCGGTGGAAAAGGGTTCGTCCTTCGGAACTCCAGGAGAGCCTGCACAGCGCGTTGGACCACCGCATCGCCCATCACCGGACCGACCTCGTCCTCGGACAGCATGCGTATCCGCAGGCCGAAGGCGGTCTGCTGGAACATCGAGACCTTGGCGCAGTTGAAGCACACCGTGACGCTGCCGTCATTCGGCACCTTGGAGCCATCCAGACCCATGGTGCTGTCCACAACGTATCCACAGTGTGGACAACTCGCGTTGCCCAGCGACAGCGTCATAGTTGGCCCTCCGGGTGAATGTGGTGTGAGCTAGAGGAGCCGCACGGTTCCGGGATAGTGGGAGAGCCCAGGACCGTGCGGCCTCTACATGATGTCAGTGCTGCGATCAGCCGCGTGCGAACTCGTTCAGCAGGTTGGGCACCGCAGTGTCCATGCCGACGATGTCCAGCATGCCGGGATCGTCCGGATCAGCGATGCTGAACCCGGTCGACGTCATCCCCAGCACAGCGGACCGTGCCGGGATGCCCATTTCCTTCCGGTAGCGCACCAGTTCGGAGTGCGGGTGGCCGCGGCCGGCCCACGTCTCCGAATCGGTCAGCACGGCGAACATGTCGAACTCCCACTTGTTCTCGCGCGCCACCTTGAAGGGCAGCGCACAGTCCGTGCCACCGAACGGCAAGTGCTCGATCGTCCGGACGGCGTCGGCCAGCCGCTGGCGCGGCGAGATCGACAACTCCCGGAAGTTCGTGGCGAACCCGTAGATCGCGACATCCGGCTCGGTGGCCGCGATGACCAGAGCCATCGCCGCCGAGACCTCCCGGCAGGAGATCGGGATCTGCGCACTGACCGGCGAGACCATCGATCCGGACACATCCAGCGCCAGCATGTGCCGCTTGCCGGTCGGCTCGACCGCCGCGAACGCCTTGTAGAACGCAGCGTCCAGGGCATCGATCACCTTGGCGCTCGGCTTCCACGACGTGGAACCCCGCAGCGACTGACCCGCCTCGTACGTCCGGTGGGCCAGCAGCACCGACACCGGGTGGATGCGCGCCTTGCGGAGCGCGTCGGCGTCGGTCAACCGCTCGGTCACCTGAGCGGTCCACGGCGACTTGGCCGTCAACAGTTCCAGCCGGGTGAGCCGGGGCAACTGACGGATCAGGGCGCCCAGCGGCAGGCCGGTCTTGCTGATCAGCAACGCCTCCCAGACCTCGGGAGAAGTCAGCACGTTGTCCGGGAACATCTCCCAGGACATGCTGGGGTGCTCCGCGATCAACCGCATGGCCACCTTGGGGGTAGCCGTCTGTGCGATCGTGAACGCCTCGATGAGCGCGGGCAGACTCTCGTCAGCCAGCGTCTCGTCGTTCGGGTGCGCGATCCAGCCGAACAGCGCCCGGCGGGCCGACTCGTCGGTCTTGGGGTGCGCCACCCGGAGTGCATCGCGGTGCGTCCAGCCGTGCCGCTGGCGGTACTTGACCGCCTGGTAGGCGAGCGCGTCCACCGGCTTGTCCAGGTACCACTTGGCCACCGCACTACGCAGACCGCGTCCCCAGCCCCGGAACTGCTCCACGTACGAGCAGAACTGGAACAGGGTGGTACCAGTCCGGCAGACCAGCTGCAGAGCGTCCAGCGCGGCCTTGCGGCTCGCGTCGGTGCCGTAGCTGGCCGCGATCGCCAGTGCGAACACTCCGGCGTCCTGCTTGGGCGCACGACCCGCCTGCGAGATCTCAACGATCTCGCGGACCAGTCGCTCGCCGTCGGTGTTGGCCAGCTTGACCACGATCGCGGCGTTGTCCTTGGTCAACGCCTTGCCCGATGCGTAGTACGTGCCGCCGGCGCCGATGATCAGGAACCGGCGAAGCCGGGCCCAGTCATCGATCTCGAAGACATAGCCGCCGGCCGAGTTGCGGACCTGGCGCTCGTCGATCTTCTCGGTCTGCGGCGCGTCGCGGGTGCTGAACCCGCGGAGCAAGTCACCTGCCATGGGAGCACCCTCCCTTCCTGTTCGGCCCGGCGTCGATGCCGGGCGGTGGGTCAAACCTGTCGAACAGTAGAGGACTACAGGCCGTTAAGCAAACATATTTTTCGGAGCATTCTGATTGCCCTGTAGCACAGTAGTCGACTACGGTCACCGCAGGCCCCTGCGGGCCGATCGTCATCGGTTACCTCTGTGGAAGGAGAGATGCAGGTTCGACTCCTGCCCGGTTGGCCTGGCCAGCCGGTGGCGCAACGGTAGCGCGCTACATCCCGGTGACACTCTCACGCCCGCAGGGCTGCCCCATTCGGACAGCCGACTGGGTACCAGTCGTGAAAGGAAGGCAGCATGAAACGCAGTCGGGCCACAACGCTCTTATCGGGAGCGTTCCTGTTCACGACAGGATTGGTCATGTTCGCTGCAGCGCCAGCAGCGGCATCGACCGGCTCCACCGGGGACGGGGGTTATCCACCGCCTCCGACAACCAAGACGGTCACAGTCACGGTCACCTGCGCCCCGACCACCAAAACGGTCACCGAGACTGTACCGACCACCAAGTACAGCACGGTCACCTACACCACTCAGGTGCCGACCACGGTGACCGGACCAGGTTCGACCATCACCGAGACCGTGCCGACCACGGTGACCAAGACCGAGACCATCACGTCCAGCGTGCCGACGACCAAGACGGTCACCGAGACCGTGCCGACCACGGTCACCGAGAGCATCCCACCGACCGGGACTCAGTTCTCGTTACCGGGCGGCACGATCACCACGACGACAGCGACCGTGACCACCACGGCCACTGAGACCCAGCCGGCGGATACGGTCACCAGCACGCTCACTCTGCCGCCGGGCACCCTCACCGAGACGGTCACCACGGGCGGCAGTACGTCCACTGAGACCGAAACGGTCACAACGGGCTCTACGTCCACCGAGACGCAAACCGTCACAACGACGTTCACCGCACCCACGGGTGGACAATTCACCGCTCCGCCGGTAACGGTGACGGACACCAGCGACACGGTGACGGTGACTGAGCAGACCGAGACCACCGTGTTGGTGACCTTGACCGAGAACGGGACTTCCCGGACAGTCACGGTTCCGGTCACGCTGCCGGTTGGTTCGACGGTGACAGCCACAGTGACTGAACAGAAGCCGGGTACGACCGACCACCAGATCGCGGTCAAGTCGTTCATCGTCTATCAGGGCGAGACCATCGCCAGCGGTTCGACCACCGGCCCGGTCATCGCTGGGCCGATCGTGCCGGGTGAGTTGGCCAGCACCGGCACCAACGCCAGCGTGTTGGCACCATGGGGTCTGGTCGGAGTTCTCTCCGGCGCATGCCTGCTGCTGATCGGATCGGTGAAGCGGAAGCCACGCCAGCACTGATCCTGCTCCAATAGGAACGCCCCGGCCGAGAGGCCGGGGCGTTTCTGTTTCAGCGTGCAGGTCGTGGATGTGATTTCGCCACCGGGTTTCTTTTCCGGAGGATAACCGATGGCGTCCGACCCACGATCAGCGGTGCTGATCGGGCTGTGGATGTGTGATTCGTTGCCGGGTGTCTGTTCAAGGGATAACCGACGACGTCCGACCCACAGTGATGTTCAGTTAGCACGCAGATATGTGATCAGGTTCCGGGGGGTTTCCATTTACAGGGGATAACCGGAGCCATTCCGACCCGCGCTATAAAACACGTGAAATATGAAGTTGAGCCTTGCAGACATGGAGTCCGGTACCGGTAGTAAACAATTGCTCTGCCAGTTGAGCTACCCC
>Ga0164307_10001670_pt1 | contig 10126 bp, 8 predicted proteins | sample Whisoiple_243_MG_FD_110214 | JGI IMG/M metagenome (GOLD analysis project Ga0164307, IMG submission 110214) | Soil microbial communities amended with fresh organic matter from upstate New York, USA - Whitman soil sample_243_MG | ecosystem: Environmental > Terrestrial > Soil > Unclassified >...
GACGATGCGTCTGAAAGGCGCGAGCGATCGAAGCAACTTGTTGGAGAATGCCGTTGAATGGTTGACGGATGGAGTCGGGTTGCTGCGAGCGGATAGCAAAATTGTTTGCCCGAACGATGCAATGCTTTCGTTCGCGCAGCGTGGCGATGGCATCCGAATTGTCGGCGGAATTCTTGAGCTTGCGGGGCATGAAGCGCGACGCAGTTTTGATATTGCGCTCGGTGCTATCGCGCGGCTTGGCGATGCATCCGCCGACGCGCAGTCGACTGATTTTCCCGTGATGCGCACCTGCGAGGCGCCCGCTTACGTTGTCTCAGTGCGGCCCCTCGCGGGTGCAAAAAACCGCACCGCGCATGGTGATGCCGATGTCATGGTGCTTGTGCGTGACCCCCTCTCGCCCCACGAGCCAAGAACCCAGGTATTGCAAGAGCTGTTTAAACTTACAAATGCCGAAGCCCATTTGGCTCGGGCGCTGTGCAACGGCGTAACGACGAGAGCTTACGCGATGGGACGGCGCGTCAGCCTCAACACCGTTTATTCGCATCTCAAACAGATTCGCGAGAAAACCGGCTGCAGGAGCGTGCCTGAGCTGATCCGGAAATTTGGCGAGTGGAACGTACCGCTGCGGCTGAGTTGATTTCAGCCAGTCAGTGCAGTGCACCCCACACCAGAAATATTCCGCCTAAAAGTACGACCGCATCGAGAATTGCCGTGTGTACATGCATCGGCATGCGCTCGACGAAGGTCTTGGCGAGAAAGGCGCCCGGTAAAGCAACGAGTCCGGTCAACAGTGCAAAGGCAAGCACCTGCGCCGTAATCACGCCGAAGAGTCCAAACACTGAAATTTTCACGATGCCAACGACTATCGATATCGCGGCATCGGTGGCTATAACACCGGCGCCTTCGACGCCGGCTGCCATCAGAAGCGATAGCAAGATCACTCCTGAACCGGCGGTTCCTCCAACCACAACGCCGTAGCCGAGCGACCCGAGCGCAAGCCCGGCGTCGCCGATCTTGACGCCGTGGTATTTCAACAGTCGACGCAGCGGGACGCTCAGGATCAACATGCCGCCGATCACCAGCGCGGCACCCGCGCTCGACAGTCGGGTATAGCCCCAGGCGCCGAGGACGCAGGTTGGAACGGCCAGAGCCAGCACTATCGCCGTGCGCCGCCAGTCAACGTACTTGAGAAATGCAAAAACACGGCTTGAGTTGGTGAACATTGCCGAAATCGCGATGATTGGCACCACGGGTTCGGCCCCGACGAGCGGGACGAGAACCAGGGGCATCAGCGCGCCGGTCCCATAGCCAGAAACGCCGCCCACAACAGACGCAAACAGCGCCACCGCCGCTACCGGAATCAGCTGCCAAACCGAAATGTCGTGAAAACCGGCAAAGAGATCCATGGTCAAGACGGCGTTGCCGCTGAAGTACGAATGGCCTCTTCAGCTATGGCACTGAGCGCTGCTGGATCGCTCGGAAATCCGGCAGCGACCCAGGATTTCTCGGCCGCGGCAAGTGCTGCGCCAAGCGCAGGACCTTGCGCTACCCCGCGTGTCATGAAATCGGCTGCCTTGAGCGGGAACACCGGTGCTGTCCAACGTTGCGGCAGCGTTGCCAGCGCATGCCATTCGGCATCATGAGCCGTTGCTTGTGAGCGAGCCCATCCGAGCAACACGCGATCCGAGAATTGCTGCGGCCGAAGACGATACAACAGCGCCTTGGCCGCCTTCTCTCCATACAGCGGCGAAATGCGTCCCCAACCTTCTCCCATGGATGCAAGTCGCTCCCGCTCGCTGTTAGCTAATCTCAGCCTTTGCCACAGTCGATCGGCATCTTCCCCAACTGCGACGGCAAGCGCGCCGAGACGCCGCACGGCGTTGGGCTCGAGCCCGATAGCTGCTTCGACCTTCGCCATGTTCTCAAAACTTCCCAGGTAGCTCACCCCGCCAAGCACCCGCAGCAGCAATCCCGCGTCTGTCATTGAAATGAGCGTGGGCACCGCGTGGGGTGCGATCACGAGTTTCATCATCTCCATGCGCAATCGCTCGCGCGAAAGCTGGTCTAGACCGTTGCGACCCTTAATACACGCAGCAATGCCGACGGGATCGGGGTGATCGCTCGTGCCATATGCTGCGTGAAAACGGAAAAAGCGCAGGATGCGCAGGTAGTCCTCGGCGATGCGCTTTGCCGGATCGCCGATGAAGCGCACTCGGCGGTGGCCGAGATCGGTGAGCCCGCCGGTATAGTCGTAGATCGTGCCGTCGCGCGTTGCTGATAGCGAGTTAATCGTGAAATCTCGCCGCTCGGCATCCGCCTTCCAATCGCGGCCAAATTCAACCTTGGCATGGCGACCGTAGGTCTCGACATCCTTGCGCAGCGTTGTCACCTCGAAGGGATGTTTGTCGATGATGACGGTGACCGTACCGTGCTCGATTCCGGTAGGCACGTGTTTAAACCCTGCAGCCGTCACTCGCTTTATCACGTCGTCCGGTACAGCGGTCGTTGCCACGTCAATTTCCGCGATCGGAACATCCAGCAGCGCGTTGCGAACCGCGCCACCGACCACACGCGCCTCCTCACCATCGCAATCGAGCACGCTGAGCAGCCGTGGCAACGCCCCCACTGTCAGCCACGCGGCATCGCTCAGCTTGCGATCGGTACGGCCTTCCTGCGGCGACATTACTTCGTGGCCCCTGGCACGAATTTGCCGTTTTCAATGTGCGCCGGCACGTAGGTCGAACCGGGCGGCGCCCCGGAAAAATGTGCGAAGTAGATGAAGCTGCCGAGCACCAGCGCGAGCGCGGCGATGGCCAATGTTGCGACCCGTACCAGTGGCCAGGAATTGGTATCCATGACTCCGGCCTTGGTCGCCCACAAAAACACCGCATAGAGCACGAACGGCGTCAGGAAGAGGGCGATCTCGGTGAAGATCGGGCGAATCATCGATAGATCCGGTCATAAAGATTGCGGAGAATACCAGCGGTCACGCCCCAAATGTAGCGCTCGCCGAAAGTGATCGCGTAATAGTGCCGCGTCATGCCCTGCCATTCGCGCGAATGACGCTGCACGTTAGTCTGGTCCATCAAGAAGGCGAGTGGCACCTCGAAGGTTGCATCCACCTCGGCCTTGTTGAGTTGCAACTGAAAGCCGGGCTTCACCCTCGCGATAACCGGAACGATGCGATAGCCGAGCGTCGTCATGTAGAGGTCGAGATAACCGATCGGTTCGATATGCGAGCGGTCGAGGCCGATTTCCTCCCTCGTTTCGCGCACGGCCGAGGCGCACGGATTGGCATCGCCCTTTTCAATCTTCCCGCCGGGGAAGGACACCTGTCCCGCATGGTCGGGCAAATGCTGAGCCCGCTGGGTCAGAAGTACGGTTGGTTCGGGATGGTCGATGATCGGCACTAGAACCGCGGCGGGGCGGATCGGCCGCACTTCGGCGATCTTGCGCATCACCGGATCAATATCGTGATCACCCCGTGCCGGTGTCACGCTAGCGTCTGTAAGGCCAAACGGTACGTCAAGTGTCAGACGTTGACGGACACGTACAAAGAATTCTGTTCCAGCCAGACCCGTGACAATTTCCTGCATTAGAACGAAATCCGTTTGCAATTAGTCATCGTGCCGCTTTGCGGAATTGTGAGTTAGACAAACTCTCGCAATGAGCTCGCTTCTGCCATGGCGAAGAATTCGCCCTGCGAAAGAACTCCGAACATCGTCTTCCCGTCGACGTCACGCTCCTCGCCCATCCCGACCAGATCGTAGAACAGCGCGCGAGTCACCTTGGCCCACAAGTCTCGGCGTACATGAAGATACGGCTTGAGCCCGCCAGTTTTTGGCTGCGGCTCGAAACGCAGCACGTGGCCTGGCCCCGCCGAAATCCAGTCGTCGACGTTGGTACGAAATTGAAGAATGCGCCCCGTGTTGTCGTCCGAAACGTTCATTTCCACTGCGAGAAAAGGAACGTCATCGACGACAATCCCCACCTTCTCGACCGGCGTGACCAGGAAATACTTGTCTCCCTCTCGTTTGAGCACCGAGGCAAATAATTTCACGAGGGCTGGACGGCCGATCGGCGTCTTCTGATAAAACCATGTGCCGTCCGCGCCGATCCGCATGTCGATATCCCCGCAAAACGGCGGATTCCACCGCTCGACCGGCGGCAGGCCCTTGTTTTCGCGGGGCAGCCCTGCCGCGATCGCTTCCAGTCCACCCTGCCCTGCCTTCGCCATTGTTTTCCTTCGATAATCAGGCAACTACCGGCCTGTTCGCATCTTCGTGATTCACCCGGTTAGGCGGTGGAAGATAGCGTAAGCTTGGCCATAGATTGAGGCAGATTCGCTCGAAATGGCGCAGCAAATTCGCCCGTGGTGCGTTTGTTGCATGGCTCGCGGGTGAGATTTTAGGTGCGCAGTGAAAGGAAACGACATGGCGAAGGCCGGCGGCGAAAGTCTTGAAAAGCTGGAAGACATGATTGTGCGGGCGGCCGAGTCCACGGCCGCGCATGTGCGCGCTGCAAAGGCAGCGATCGGCTCGGTCATTTTCGGTCAGGAAGTGGTGGTCGAACACGCGCTTGTTACCGTGCTTTCAGGTGGTCATGCACTTCTGGTAGGCGTGCCCGGTCTGGCGAAAACCAAACTGGTCGAGACCATGGGCATCGTGCTCGGTCTTGACGCTCGCCGCATCCAGTTCACGCCTGACTTGATGCCGTCCGACATTCTCGGCACCGAAGTGCTGGAAGAAAGCCCGGGCGGCAAACGCAGCTTCCGCTTTATCGCCGGCCCGGTGTTCGCACAGCTACTGATGGCCGATGAGATCAACCGTGCATCACCGCGAACGCAATCCGCGCTTCTGCAAGCCATGCAGGAGCAGCACGTGACGGTCGCCGGAGCACGACACGACCTGCCCAAGCCGTTCCACGTGCTGGCGACGCAAAACCCGCTCGAGCAGGAAGGCACCTATCCGTTGCCGGAAGCACAACTCGACCGATTTCTCATGGAAGTCGATGTCGACTACCCCGATCAGGAGGCGGAGCGCAAGATTCTGTTCGACACCACCGGTGCGGAAGAATCTCGCGCAAAGCCGGCGATGACCGCCGACGATCTGCTGTCGGCACAGCGGCTCGTCCGCCGCCTGCCGGTCGGAGAGTCGGTGGTCGAGTCAATTCTCGCCCTCGTGCGCTCGGCGCGACCAGGTCCCGAAGCCGGCGATATCGGCAAGCTGATTTCCTGGGGCCCAGGGCCACGCGCGAGCCAAGCCCTGATGCTGGCGGTACGCGCACGTGCACTTCTCGATGGACGCTTTGCGCCCTCGGTTGACGACGTGCTCGAGCTGGCGGAGCCCGTGCTGAAACATCGCATGGCCTTGACCTTCGCGGCGCGCGCGGAAGGTGAAACCATCCCCAATGTCATCCGGCGGCTGAAAGCACGCATCGGATAGTTGCATGGCGCAGTCACCGCCTAAAGACACCGAGACCACAACTGTCCAGCAGGCGACCGTCGGCGCTCGCAAGCTCGCCGACGCTATGCCAAGGCTGATTTTGGAAGCGCGTCGTGTTGCGTCGACGGTCATCCATGGCTTGCACGGTCGCCGGCGCGCAGGCCCGGGCGAAAATTTCTGGCAGTATCGCCGCTTCGTCTCCGGTGAACCCGCACAGAACGTGGACTGGCGGCGCTCCGCACGTGACGATCATCTGTATGTTCGCGAGCGCGAATGGGAAGCCTCGCACACTGTTTGGATCTGGCCCGACCGGTCACCGTCCATGACCTTCGCATCCGCCTTGGCTGCTGACAGCAAGCTTGAGCGGGCGTTGGTCATCGCTTTCGCTTTGGCTGAAGTGCTGGTGCAAGGCGGAGAACGCGTTGGCGTTCCAGGATTGATGCGACCGACCGCGAGCCGCAACGTTATCGAAAAAATGGCCGAATCGATTTTGCACGATCCGACTGAACGGGCCAGCCTGCCACCTTCGTTCGCCCCTTCGCCGCTGTCCGAGGTTGTGATGTTGTCCGACCTGTGGTCACCGATTGCCGACGTGCGCTCCACAATCGCGCAGCTCTCCGCTACAGGCGCGCATGGTCATGTGGTCCAGATTGTAGACCCGGCCGAAGAAAGCTTTCCCTATTCCGGTCGTGTGGAATTCATCGAGCCGGAAGGCGCCGGCAGCGTTACCGCTGGACGGGCTGAAACTTGGCGCAACGACTATCAAAACATCGTTGCGCGTCACCGCGCCGCCGTTCGCGCCGAGACCGATTTGCGTGGCTGGAGCTTCGCCATTCACCGTACCGACAGGCCGGCCAGCGAGCTCCTCCTCGTGCTGCACTCCCGCATGGGTGACAACACACAAGCGGCTATCTTTGGTAGCCGGTATGCACCGGCCAGTCCCGCGAGCGCCGCATGATCGGCTCCTTGCCCCTCGGCTTTGCCCAACCTTTGGTACTCCTCGGCCTCCTGAGCCTGCCGATCCTCTGGTGGCTGTTGCGGCTTGTGCCGCCGCGCCCACGGCGCATTGATTTTCCTCCCACGCGCCTGCTGTTTGAAATCGCCCCCAAAGAAGAAACGCCGGCGCGAACGCCCTGGTGGCTCACTCTTCTGCGACTGACGCTGGCGGCACTGGTCATCATCGCCGCCGCTGGACCCATGTGGAATCCACCGCTTGCAACGACTGATCGGGCCGCTCCGTTGCTGATCCTCGTCGATGACGGCTGGCCCGCCGCGTCGACCTGGGACGCCAGGCTGCGCACGGCCGATGAAATGATAGCGCGGGCCGAAGCGGACAATCGCGGCGTTGCACTGTTGCCTTTGTCTGAGACCGATCGCGACGTTTCCCTGCAAATCGCCGGCGCCGCCCGCGTCCAGATCAAGCAGGTCAAGCCCAAGCCCTATGGCCTCGATCGCACCGACGCGCTGCCGGCGATCGAGCGCTTCCTTGCAACTTCCCCCAATGTCGAAGTGATCTGGCTCTCGGATGGGGTAGATCTCGGCAAGGGTGCCAATTTCGTCGAAGGCCTGAAGCGCATCATTGGCAGTCACCCCCTGACCGTGGTTGAAGGTGGCTTGCCGATGTCTCATGCCCTCGCAGCTGCCGACAACGCGGCCGGTGCGCTGACGGTGAAAGTTCTGCGTGCCCGGACGGATGCAAGTGACGTGGGCGCGGTCAGTGCAATCGACCTCAAAGGTTTGCCGTTGGGCGAAGCGCCTTTCAGTTTTAAATCCGGTGATCGAGAAACCGACGCCGTGATCGATTTGCCTGTCGAAATCCGCAACGACGTGGCGCGCCTCGAAATCGTCGGTGAGCGCTCGGCAGGCGCCGTGCAATTGCTCGACAAGCGTTGGCGCCGTCGAACGGTCGGTGTCGTGTCTGGCTCAACTGCAGATCGCTCGCAACCGTTGATCGGCGCGACCTACTACCTTGCCCGCGCGCTCAATCCATTCGCTGACGTCAGTTTGGCAGAAGGTGTCGCTCCGACGGAAGCTGTGACTCGATTTTTGGACCGTCATTTGCCGATGCTGATCCTCGCGGATGTCGGCAATGTCACCGATGCGCTCGATCGCCTGAACAAGTGGATCGACAATGGCGGCGTCCTGGTGCGCTTTGCGGGACCGCACCTTGCGCGGGGCGACGACAACCTGGTCCCGGTAAAACTGCGACGCGGCGGCCGAATCCTGGGCGGCAGCCTGAGCTGGGACAAGCCGCAGCAACTCGCGGGCTTTTCGCGCGATAGCCCATTCAACGGAATGGCGGTGCCTACAGACGTCACTGTCACTCGCCAGGTATTGGCTGAGCCGGATTCCCAACTCAATGACCGCACCTGGGCCACCCTGGCCGATGGCACGCCGCTGGTGACTGCTGAACGCCGCGGCAAGGGATTGATTGTCCTTTTCCATGTAACAGCTGATAGCCGCTGGTCCGATCTGCCTCTGTCGGGGTCCTTCGTGGACATGCTTCGGCGCCTGGTGTCGCTCGCAGGCGCCACCGCGAACGCCGAGGGCGACAACGCCGCCAGCGAGAATGCGGGTAACCGCGCCGCCCAGGTCGTTCCACCGACGCGAATACTCGACGGGTTCGGTGCCTTTAGCACTCCACCTGCGACCGCCCGTCCAATTCCAAGCAACTTCACTGGACGCGGCAGTCTGGATCATCCGCCAGGCTTTTACGGTCCGCCGGAAGGTCTTGTCGCCGTCAACACACTCGCACCGGCGGACCGTCCGGTTCCGCTCGACACCTCGTCGCTGAATGCTCGCACGGACGTTTACCGGCACGGCGAACCGCTCGATCTGCGTGGGCCGATCTTTCTCGCAGCGCTCGCGCTGCTTGTGCTCGACGCGCTGGTGGTCGTCATGCTGTCGGGAGGGCTGAGTGCCTTGCGCCCACGCAGACGTGCCGCTGCCGCGCTCCTGGCGATCGGTCTGTTCGGCACCCTTACTCTTCACAACGGACTGCACGCGCAAACTGCACCGCCGCAACAGACCCCGCCGTTAACAGCGCAGCAGCAAGACTTCGCGATGAAGGCAACGTTGCAGACGCACCTGGCCTATGTTGTCACCGGCGACCCAGCCATCGACGAAGTGAGCAAAGCCGGCCTGCAGGGACTGACGCTGTTTCTTGCCCAGCGCACGGCGCTGGAAGCATCCGATCCTGTTGGGCTCGATCTTGCGCGTGATGAGCTTGCGTTTTTTCCAATAATCTATTGGCCGATCTCTCCGAACGCGCCGAAGCCCTCGCAGGCCGCGCTCGAAAAGATAGACGCCTACATGAAGCGCGGTGGTACCGTGTTGTTCGACACGCGTGACGCGGTCGATGCACCGGCGGGCCCGGGGGGAGAAATGCGCGGTCCCGGCATGATCGCACTGCGTTCAATCCTGTCCTCGCTCGATATCCCTGAGCTTGAGCCGGTCTCGCACGACCACGTGCTGACCAAGACGTTTTTTCTGCTGCGCGATTTCCCCGGCCGATTCACGAACGGCCAGCTTTGGGTCGAAGCATTGCCGGCGGAGAATGAAGATGAAGAACCCAACCGTCCGGCCCGGGCCGGCGACGGCGTCTCCTCGATCCTGATTACCTCGAACGATCTCGCGGGTGCATGGGCAATGCGGCCCGACGGTCAGCCGATGCTGCCGATGGTTCCGGGTGAACCGCGCCAGCGCGAATTCGCCTTCCGTGCCGGCGTCAACATCGTGATGTACGCACTGACCGGCAACTACAAGGCCGATCAGGTTCACATTCCGGCGCTGCTCGAGCGGCTCGGGCAATAGGAGCGGTTTGTGAACCTCGGTATTTCATTTGCTCCTTTGGTGCCGGCCTACTTGGTCTGGGTCGCGTTTGTCGTCGCCCTGGTGATCTCCGCGATACTGCTGATCGCGCGTAGCCGTGGCGCGCCATTGCGCGCGGCGGCACTGGGCCTGCTGGTGCTCGCCCTGGCGAACCCCTCGCTCACTCGCGAGGATCGCGATCCCATTCCGTCAGTCGCCGCCGTCATCGTTGACAAAAGCCCAAGCCAGAATTTCGGCGATCGCGCCCGGCAGACGGAACAGGCGCGCGATACGCTGGTGGAGCGGCTCAAGCGAATTCCGGGCCTTGAAGTGCGCGTCGCCGAAGCCGGCGCCGCCGATGGCGAAACCGACGGCACCAAACTGTTCTCGGCACTGTCGTCCACGCTCGCCGATGTCCCGCCCGATCGTGTGGCCGGCGCTGTTTTGATCACCGACGGGCGCGTGCACGATGTCCCGACGGATACTTCCACACTGGGGTTGTCTGCACCGCTGCACGCGCTGATTACCGGTCACAAGGACGAAATCGACCGTCGGGTCGTGCTGACGCTGACGCCGCGTTTTGGCATCGTCGGTCAGTCGCAGACGATCGGATTCCGCGTCGAGGATCAGGGCGCCAAAACGGGCGCCGCCGAAGTCACCGTCCGCCGCGACGGAGAGATTCTGGAAAAGCGTGTCGTCAACACACACACCGACGTCAAGTTGAATGTTCCGATTCCGCATGCCGGGCCGAATATTGTCGAGATAGAGGCCTCTCCGCTCGAAGGCGAGCTCACGCAGGTGAACAACCGCGCGGTGGTTTCGATTGACGGCGTGCGCGACAAATTACGTGTGCTGCTGGTGTCCGGCGAACC
>Ga0164307_10001672_pt1 | contig 10120 bp, 11 predicted proteins | sample Whisoiple_243_MG_FD_110214 | JGI IMG/M metagenome (GOLD analysis project Ga0164307, IMG submission 110214) | Soil microbial communities amended with fresh organic matter from upstate New York, USA - Whitman soil sample_243_MG | ecosystem: Environmental > Terrestrial > Soil > Unclassified >...
GCGGTGTTGCGGAAGCCGACCATGGAGGAGATCTCCCGCCAGGCGTGCTGGCACTTCCAGCCGTCGCTGTAGCAGGCGTTCACCTGGCCGCCGTTGGGCGGACCGGCGTCCTTGTCGGACCACTCGTAGCCGGAGTGGACGTCCGGGGAGCCGTAGGGGTAGGCCAGCATGAAGACGCTCGCCAGCGTGTAGTTGGCGCCGTCCTTGTAGTTCAGGGTGTCGCCGCCGCGCTCGGTGTCGTGGTTGTCGACGAAGACGGCGGACCTGCCCGACTCCATGAAGCCCCAGCCCTCGCCGAAGTTCTTCAGGTAGGCGAGGTTCTCGTTGTTGAAGACCTGCTTGAGACCGCGTCCGTAACGGAACTCCTGGACGTCACCGCTGCCGAGGTACTCGGAGGGCGACACGGCCTCGCCCGCCCCGTAGATCGCCTCGTGCTTCCAGTACACACCCGGGTTGCTCAGCCGGGACTTGATGTTCGCGAGGTCGGCGGCCGGCATGTGCTTGGCCGCGTCGATACGGAAGCCGTCGACGCCGAGGGAGAGGAGATCGTTGAGGTACCCGGCTATCTTGCCGCGGACGTAGTCCTCACCGGTGTCCAGGTCCGCGAGACCGACCAGTTCGCAGTTCTGGACGTTGGCGCGGTCGCCGTAGTTGCTGATCTGCGACTGGCAGTCGTTCATGTCGTTGGCCGAGTAGAGGCCCGGGTAGTTGTACTTGGTGTACGAGGAGCCGCCCGTGCCGGTGCCTGATCCGGCCGACATGTGGTTGATGACCGAGTCGGCGATGACCTTCACACCCGCGGAATGGCAGGTGTTCACCATGTTCGCGAAGGCGGCGCGGTCGCCGAGACGTCCGGCGATCTTGTAGCTGACGGGCTGGTACGAGGTCCACCACTGGGCACCCTGGATGTGCTCCTGGGGCGGCGAGACCTGGACGTACCCGTATCCGGCGGGACCGAGGCTGCTGGTGCACGCCTGGGCCACGGAGCTGAACTTCCACTCGAACATCACCGCGGTGACGTCCTTCTCTCCGGGTGGCGCGGCCTGCGCCGTACCGGCGGCGCCGAGCCCTGCGGGGACGGCGAGCACGGCGGCGCCCATGGTGAGGGCCAGCGCGCCGGACAAGGGCCTGCGTGCCATGACGTTCCTCCTGCGGTGGGGGAAGTGCGGGGGATGGCGGAGCAGCCTCCATGGCAACGCGCCGTGCCTTCAAGGCTCATGAAGGTTCTTGCAGCAAGGATGCAAAACCCTGTGTGCCGCAGACCGTACGAGCCTGACCTGCCCTGGTCAACCCCCTGGACACGACCCGATTACACGCCGCTCACATCCGCGAAATCTCGGAGATTTCTTCCTGCAAGGTCTTACGCAAAATATTGCGCGGCTGTTAAGTTCGTCCCGACTCCGGCCCGGTCGGCCGGGGGGCCGGTCCGCCGGGCCCCACGCGCCCGGCCGACCGGTCCGGTCACGCCACGGAGGGGCCCGGACATCGCTTCCCCGCCGGCCCGCCCTGGGCCGATGTCCGGCCCCTTCCTGCGCGTGACCCCGGTGACGACGGAGAGCGCCGCCGCACGTCCCCCCGACTCACCGTGCGAGCGGGCGCCCCGCGCGTCGCCGCACACCTTCGCCGCCTTGGGCAGGTCGTGCACTCAGTAGGTGTGCCCGGGCCAGTGCGGGTCCTCCCAGCGGGCGGGCCCGGAGACCCCGAGCAGCCGTACGCAGTGGCGCAGTTCCTCGGAGGCGCCCTGGGAGTCCAGACGAGCGGGGGCGTGGACGGCCAGCCAGGCGCTCAGCTCGCCTATCAGCTTCTCGTCGTGGACCCAGGCGTACCAGGGGAGTTCGCCTCCCAGCAGGTCGTACTCCCAGTGCTCCACGGCTTCCACGAGCCTCCGGTCGGCCGTGGGGTCGACCGCCCTCTCCCATTCGGCGAGCCAGGGAGCCACCGCGCCCGAGGCCTCGGCGCACAGGGCGAAGACTTCGTACGCCGGGACGGCGGGGTCGGGCGCCGTGAGACTGTCGGCCCACCACGCGTGCAGGAACTCCCGCACGGATGCGGCCTGCGGGGCGGGCCACTGCTGCCATCCGCCACGTGCGAAGGACTGGCCCACGTCCCCCATGTCGAAGAGCGGCTCCACCCGGCCGTCGACGAGAGCGGCGGCGAACTGGGGCAGTATGCGGCGCAGTACGGCCCCGTGATCGCACCAGTCGACCGCCTGCCAGGTGCGTCGCAGCAGGTCAGGGGCGAGTTCCACGTCGGGTGTCTTGAGCTGGGCGAGTTCCTCCGCGCTGCCCCAGTGACACTCGCAGTTGTTCTCGTCCGGGACGGCCGTCATCCCACCGAAGGTGGTGGCGAGGTCGGCGAGCGCGGCGTCGAGACGGAGGCGGGACGGTGTCCGGCCGGTCTGGGTCATGGGCTGTCGCCTTTGTGACTCCGGACGGTCGCGCCGACCGAAGAGCGACACGTTACAGGCTTCCGAGCCGGCTCACTGCTCGGACGGCGCGTCCTCGCCGAAGATCTCTTCGGCGGTGGCGACCACGGCGGAACGGAGCAGCCACCCGCGCAGGAGTTCCGGGTCTCGGCAGGTGGTGATCTTCTCCCGGGTGGCATGAGCGACGTCGATGCGACGCGCACCGAGAACGATCAGGATGTTCTCGGCCCGGCCCTCAGCCCGGCCCTCTTCCCGGATTTCCTCGGAGAGGGGTGAGACGTAGAAGGAGAGATCAGCCATGCGTCTTCTCCGCTCTTGTGCAGGCGAGAGACCGGTGCCGGTGCACGAGACCACCGGCACCGGCGCCGACGTCGGCACTACCGGTCAGCGGGGGCTTCCTCGTCGAAGATCTCGTCGGAGGTGGTGACGAACGCCGCACGGACCAGCCACCGGCGGAGCACGTCCGAGTCACCGCAGGCGGTCACCTTCACGCGAGTGGCGTGGGTGATGTCGACACCACGCGCATCAAGGACGAGCAGCACATCCTCGGCGGCCCTCTCGACATGTCCCTCGGCACGGCCCTCGACGCGTCCCTCGTCCCGGATCTCCTCGGACAGCGGCGAGGTGTAGAAGGAAAGATCCACGGCCACCAGATTCCTCCACTGTTGTGCGGCCGGGCGGTTGCCCAGGCCTTGTGCGATGAATTCGACGAAGGGTCCTACGATCACATCCGGTGCGTCGCGCAGAGCGACGGACATCGTCTTCAGTATCGCATCGACGTCCGGATTGTCAGCGTGTGTGATCGCCGAGAGCGTGGCGAGCGCGAGGTCTTTTCGCGCCTCTGCCACGTTCCTGATGACGGGCATGTTGTGGGGTCCCGCCACGAGGGGGCGGGTCGTGACTGTCGGCCATTGGGGCAGGCCGATGGTGAGGGGACGGGCCGCCCATGCGGCAGTGGCGTGATCCTGGCAGATCACGAGGAGCAGCACCGGGATCCGGTACTTGTTGTTGAGGTACGTGACGTAGTAGGGCCAACTGGCCGTCTTGCCGGGATCCTTCTTGCCCTGGGCTTCGACGATGAGGAGAAAGGGCCCGTCGTTCTGCGTCTCGATGCGCAGGAGGGTGTCGACGCGCCGTTCGAGCGGTTCGGTCTCGGTGAGGTCGACGGTCAGGGGCTTGCCCGCCCCGAGGGGCGGCAGGTCGAGCCCGAGGACGCCGGAGAGCCGGGAGAAGAGGCCCGGGTCCTCCTGGAAGATGCGGTGCATCGCTTCGTGGGGTGCGCTGACCATGGAGTTCCGTTCGGGATCAGGCGGTGGGGGCAGGTCGGTCTGCTGGGTACCCATCGGGAAGCCTTCGCTTCCTCGTCGGTCCAGGCCCTCGATCGGGTGCCGATGGGGGCGAGCATATGCCCGGTAATACGTACTAAATCCAGCTCAGTTGCTTCATGTCACCCGCGTGAGTGACGGCGGGTCGAGCCGGGCACCTCGGGCTCCGCGCCCCGGTGGCGGTGATCACCGGACGAGGTCCAGTTCGGCCCAGACCGTCTTGCGCAGGACGGGTTCGGCATCGATGCCCCAGCGGTCCGCGAGCGCCCCGACGATCAGCAGACCGCGCCCCGACTCGGCTTCGCCTCCGGCCTCCACGACGGTCCCGGGCGCGGGAGGCAGCCGTTCGCCCCGGGCGTCGGTCACCTCGATGCGGAGGACCGCGTCACGGTGAACGGTGAGGCGCAGCCGGAAGTCCCGCCCCGGTGCGTGGCCGTGCAGGACGGCGTTCGTGGCCAGCTCGGCCACGATGTGCGCGGCCGCCCCGGTGGGCAGCCCCCAGTCCCCCAGGTGCGCCGTTGACAGCAGACGGGCGAGCCTGGCGCCCCGGCGGGTGGGCGAGAGCAGCACGGTGAACTGGCGCGTGGGAGCGGAATGTTCGGTTCGAGTGATTTCTTGGGTCACGTCCTCCAGAGTGGCCCCGCCTGCCTACCGTGATGAGCGACAAACCGGTTACGTACGGTGATTGTCCCGACCTTGTCCAGTGCTGTCCCGGCTGTCCGGGGTGACTCGCGGGGGACGGCCGACGTTGGTGCGGGAACGGCAGGCGCATCGGAAGTGGGGTACGGATGACCGTGGATGAGACCGGTACGGCTCAGGGTGACGCAGGGGCGGACGAGCCCGGCTGGGACGTGGATCCCGACGACGAGTCGGGAGCCGCCATGGCGGCGACGGTGGGTCGCCAGATCAAGGCCTGGCGGGAAGCGGCAGGCATGCGGGCCGGCGAGTTCGGGGCCGCGATCGGATACGGGGAGGACCTGGTCTACAAGGCCGAGGGCGGCCGTCGCATCCCCCGCCCCGAGTTCCTGGACCGTGCCGACGAGGTGCTGGGGGCGGGCGGCAAACTCGCACTGATGAAACGGGAGCTGGCGGAGGTCCGCTACCCGAAGAAGGTGCGGGAGCTGGCGAAACTGGAAGCGCGGGCAGTCGAGCTCTTGGCCTACGGCTGCCATAACCTGCACGGCCTGTTGCAGACGGAGGAGTATGCGCGGGCGTTGTTCGGGATGCGGCGTCCGGCGTTCTCGCTGGACGAGGTGGAGAGGTTGGTGGCGGCTCGCGTGGCTCGGCAGTCCATCTTCGATCGATCACCTGCACCGGAGCTGAGTTTTGTCCAGGAAGAGGTGACACTGCGGAGGCATCTGGGGGGCAGAATGGTTCTACGTCGGCAGCTCGAACACCTGCTCACACTTGGGCAGTTGCGGAACGTCGAAATCCAGATCATGCCGACCGGGCGCGACGACCACGCGGGCATGGGGGGTGAGATGCAGGTGCTGAAATTCGGGGACGGCTCAGCAGTCGGACGCTCCGAGGGGGACTTCGGAAGCCGCCCGGTCGCAGACCCGAAGCATCTACGGATCATCGAACTGCGGTGTGGCATCATCCGGGCTCAGGCTCTCACGCCTCGGGAGTCACTGGCCTTCATCGAGCAAGCGCTAGGAGAGACATGACCCACAAGCCCTCCGCCGGTGAATCCACGGAGCTGAAGTGGTTCAGAAGCAGCTACAGCGACAGCAGCAACAGCAACGAATGCGTCGAGGTGGCGACCGTCCCCGGCGCCGTCCACGTCCGTGACTCGAAGGACGTTCGCGGCCCCCACCTGGGATTCGCCCCCACCACCTGGGAAGCCTTCCTCGCGTACGCCTCCGCGAACTGACGACTGAGCTCCGGCCGGCGGGAGCTCAGCGGTCACGTACAGTTCCCGTCCCTGGACCGTGAACGGCGAGGGCCGGTCAGGCGCGACCCGCGAAACGCAGGGCCCGCGCCAGCCAGTCCAGTTCCCCGGAAGCGTCGGGAGAGGCGTACTGCCCGCGCACCCGGGCGACGAGTCCGCGGTAGCGCTCCGCCCCCGCCTCGATCCCGGCCTCCAGGCACACCAGCACGGCGGCCCGGTCGGTGTCGGCGAACAGCTCGGACAGCAGATCGGCCGCCGCCGGTTCCTCGGGAGCGACACCGCCCGCCCTGACCTCCCCGACCCTCTGCACGATGTGCCTGGCCCACCAGATGGACGCCCCCGGGGGACGGGCGTTCCCGGGTGACGGGGTACTCAGCTCCAGCATGGTGCGCATGCGGGTGCGGAATCCGGGGTCCCGCACCAGCTCCGCCAACTCGATCCAGGCGTCGACCTGTTCGGGCGTGGGGTCGTCCGGCAGGTCGATGCTGAAGGTGCTCATGCGGTCGTACAGGCGCGAGTCCCCGTGGAGACCGCCGAACACCTCCACCTTGAACTCGTCGATGATCTGCTTTCGTTCGGCGGCGGAAAGCCGTGCCAACCGGTTCATCAGGGCTGTCTCCTCAGCGGTCGAACCGCGTTTCGATACGGTGGCCAGGACGGCCCTGCTCACCTCGAGGGAGCGGATCTGCGCGTCGAGCGCGGCCACGTGCACCTCCGCGACCTCGGCGACCGTGCTGCGGCCGCTCAGGACGCGGCGCACCTCGTCGAGCCCGAGGCCCAGCTCCCTCAGGGTGCGGACCAGCTCGACGCGGGCCACGGACTCCCCGTCGTAGAGCCGGTAGCCGCCCACCGTGCGGGCAGCGGGCGGCACCAGTCCCTCGTCCGACCAGAAGCGCAGGGTGCGCACCGGGAGCCCGGTGCGGTGCGCGAGCCGGCCGATGGTGAGCGCGTCGGGTCGTTCGTCTTCCATGAGCGAGATCCTGGACCCTCCAGCCGCTGGAAACTCAAGGGGCTGGACACGTGACGACGGCTCAGCCGGTCGGACGCCCCGGGGCCGCGTCCGTTCGGTTCCCGGAACGCCGCCGTCCGGGGCACCGGGTAACTACTTCCACGCGACGGCCACGACTGCCGCCGCCGCAGTGAACGTCCCCACGGCGTAGAAGGCCCATGGCCGCCTGTTGCGCATGCCGACCAGCGCGGTCACTGCCACCAGGACATCCAGGGCCAGCTTCACCTGCATCTTCGTGTCATCGACCGGCAGGTCCTGGGATATCCGGGTCCAGATGAGCCCCGCACCCGTGACCAGTTGGACGACCGCGCTGCTCACCATGTAGCCGCCGGTCACCGGGTCCTTCCCCCTCAGCTGGTAGAAGACGCCGCCCATGAGTGCGGCGAATCCGAAGAGGTGGAAGACGAGGAACACATACCGAAGGATCTCCATGCCAGGCATCTCTCTGCTAGGACGAGTTGACGATCCCTCATGTAAGGGAAGGCCCACTGCTGCCACCCGCGGTTCTCACGCCAGCCATGAGGCACCGGTGATTCACCGCAAGGTGAGGGGCGTCGCGGATTCGATGCGCGACAGCTTCTCAGGGTTGCGGACGGCGTAGAGACCGGTGATGCGGACGCCTTCCACGTGGACCGCGACGATGCTGTCCAGCTCACCGTCCAGGCGTAGCGCGAGCGCTGGACGGCCGTTGACCGTGGTGGGGCCGAAGGTGAGCCTGGTCATGTTCCTGCCCATGCCACCGGCCAGCAGGCGGGCCACTTTGCCGGCGCCGACGATCGGCCGTGGCGCGGCGTGCTTCACGCCGCCGCCGTCGCCCAGGTAGACGACGTCGGGCGCGAGTACGTCGAGCAGTTCCTGCAGGCCCCCGCCCTTCAGCGCCCGCACGAACGACTCCACGACCGCCCGCGCCTGTTGTTGGGGGACCACGGTGCGTGGACGCCGGGCGTCCACGTGACGGCGTGCCCGGTGCGCGATCTGGCGGACGGCTGCCGGGGTCCTGTCGACCGCCGCCGCGATCTCGTCGTAGCCGACGTCGAAGACCTCGCGCAGCACGAAGACGGCCCGTTCGGTGGGTGCCAACGTCTCCAGGACCAGCATCACGGCCATCGACACGCTCTCGGCGAGTTCGGCGTCCTGGGCCACGTCCGGCGTGGTCAGCAGCGGTTCCGGCAACCAGGGGCCGACGTACGACTCCTTGCGCCGGGACATCGTGCGCAGCCGGTTGAGTGCCTGCCGGGTGGTGATCCGGACCAGGTACGCGCGCCGGTCGCGCACCGTGTCGAGGTCGACCTCGACCCACCGCAGCCACGTCTCCTGGAGGACGTCCTCGGCGTCGACCGCCGAGCCGAGCATCTCGTACGCGACGGTGAAGAGCAGGTTGCGCTGGGAGACGAAGACCTCGGTCGCCCGGTCGACGGGGCGTTCCTCGCTCATGCGGTCCTCCACCATGGTGCTGCCTCCCTCGTTCCGGACGGTCCGAGCTCAAGACACCACCTGGGCACACCCTGTGACACCCTGTGACGCGGATCACCTCATGGGGACGGTGGCCGGCCGCCGTGCCCGAGCACCACCCCGAACCACTGCTCGGCGCCGTACTCCTCGAACCGCTCCACCTCGGTGAACCCGAGCTTCACCGCGAGGCGCATCGAGCGTTCGTTGGCCTCCTGGGTGCAGAGCACCACCGGCTCGCCGGGGCTCGCGTCGGCGAACCAGGCCAGCGCCGCCCGGCACGCCTCGGCGGCATAGCCGTGCCCCCACGCTTCGGGCAGGAAGGTGTACCCGAGTTCGGCCTCACCGGCTTCCGGGCGGACGTGCCCGGGGCGTTCCGCGTCGCGCCGGTCGAGCGCGACCATGCCGATCATCGCGCCACCGAGCTCGACCACGAAGAGGCCGGGGCGCCGCCCGGGTACCTCGGGCACCGCGTGTTCGAGCTCGTCGCGCGGGCGGGCGCCGCCGAGGTAGGTGTGCACCTCCGTCGAGGCGAACATCTCGATGAACGCCGCACGGTCCCGGGCCTCGGACTCGCGGAGCACGAGCCGTTCGGTCCGTATCGGGGCGGGTGGCCAGGCGACGGTTCCGAGTCCGGTCATGGCGGGGAACCTATCGCACGCCGTCGCAGTGGTCCGGGCCCTCCGGCCGGTCAGGAGGTCGGCGCGGGGCCGGGTCCCCCCTCCGGACCCGGCCCCGCACCTCCCCCTGTTCACCGCGCCCGTTCAGGCGCCGCGCGCCGCCGCGGTGGACCCCCGTACCACCAGCTCGGGCTGGAACACGTACTCCGTGCGCTGCACGGGACTTCCGGCGATCTCCTCCAGCAGCGCCCCCACGGCCGCCGCCGCCATCGCCTGCACCGGCTGACGCACGGTGGTCAGGGGCGGGTCGGTGAAGGCGATGAGCTGGGAGTCGTCGAAGCCGACGACGGAGACGTCCCGGGGGACGTCGAGTCCCCGCTCCCGCGCCGCCCTGACCACGCCGAGCGCCATCAGGTCGCTGCCGCAGACGATGCCGGTGCAGCCGCGGTCGAGCAGCGCGCCCGCCGCGACCTGGCCGCCTTCGACGCTGAACAGCGTCGAGCAGACCAGGAGTTCGGCTTCGTCGCGGTCCATGCCGAGCACGGACACGGCCGCGTCGACGAAACCGTCCCGCTTGCGCCGGGACGGCACGTAGCGCTGCGGCCCGATCGCCAGGCCGATCCGCCGGTGACCGAGCTCGGCGAGATGACCGACGGCCATCCGCACGGCGGCCTGGTCGTCCGGCGAGACGAACGGGGCGCTGATGCGCTCGTTGTAGCCGTTGATGAGGACGAACGGCACGCCGCGTTCGGTGAGCGCGGCGTAGCGCGACGGGTCGGCCGAGGTGTCGGCGTGCAGCCCGGACAGGAACACGATGCCGCCCACACCGCGCTCGACGAGCTGTTCGACCAGTTCGTCCTCGGTGGCGCCCCCGGGCAGCTGGGTGCAGAGCACGGGCGTGTAGCCGTGCCCCGCGAGCACCTGCTCCACGGACTGGGCGAACGCCGGGAAGATCGGGTTGACCAGTTCGGGCGTCACCAGCCCGATCAGCCCCGCGCTGCGCTGCCGCAGCCGTACGGGGCGTTCGTAGCCGAGGATGTCGAGCGCCGCGAGCACCCGCTGACGCGTGGTGTCCGCGACGCCCGGCTTCCCGTTCAGGACGCGGCTGACGGTCGCCTCGCTGACCGCGGCCTGACCGGCGATGTCGGAGAGCCGCAGCGCCGGTCCGGTCCTGGGCGCGGGGACGGTCACACCGTCCACCACACCGTGGTGTCGGCGGGCAGCTCGACGGTGGTGCCGTCGACGGCGACGGGGCCGCTGGCGAGCAGCAGCGTGCCGGGGACGGTGATCCGCACCGGCGCTCCGGTGGTGTTGACGGTGGCGACGAAGCCGGGGCGGCCGAGGGCGAGCACGCCCTCGGGGGCGTCCAGCCACTCGACGTCCGTGCCGGCGCCGAGGCCC
>Ga0164307_10001673_pt1 | contig 10116 bp, 10 predicted proteins | sample Whisoiple_243_MG_FD_110214 | JGI IMG/M metagenome (GOLD analysis project Ga0164307, IMG submission 110214) | Soil microbial communities amended with fresh organic matter from upstate New York, USA - Whitman soil sample_243_MG | ecosystem: Environmental > Terrestrial > Soil > Unclassified >...
ACAAAAGATACAGTTCAGACAGGATATCGCCGAACCGCGCTGACAGCATTTCCTTGCGTTTCAAGGCGCCGCCGAGCGTCAGCAGCGCCATGTCGGCGCAGAGTGCGAATGCCGAGCTATAGCGCGACAGCTGGCGATAGAATCCGGCCGCTTTCCCTGCAACACCGACCTTGACAAACATTCCGCCGCTCCAGCTACGGCCCCATGCCCGTAACAGGGTGATGGCGGTGTGGCGGGCATGTTCCCAGAGCGTCCTGTCGAACGCGTCCAGCGCCCTGGCGCTGTCGCCCTCATTGAGCGCGTTCATTTCATCCAGCAGATAAGGGTGCGCCCGGACGGCGCCCTGCCCGAACACGATCAGATTGCGGGTAAGGATGTTGGCTCCCTCCACCGTGATGCCGACCGGTACCGAGCGGTAGAGGTTACCCATGTAGTTCTGCGGTCCGTCGATCACCGCCTTGCCGCCATGAATGTCCATGGCATCGTCGATCGCGATCCGCATCCGTTCGGTGGCGTGCAGCTTCATGATCCCGGAAATCACCGCAGGATGGCGACCCTCATTGAGCGCGGCGCAGGTCAGCCGCCGCGCCGCATCGAGCAGATAGGCCGTTCCCGCGATACGCGCGAGCGGCTCTTCGATCCCTTCGAACTTGCCGATCGGCACGTTGAACTGCTCGCGGATCCGCGCATAGGCACCGGTGGTGCGCGCGGCATAGACCGCGCCTGCCGCCGACAGGGACGGCAGCGAAATGCCGCGGCCGGCGGCCAGCGCCGTCATCAGCATTTTCCAGCCCTGGCCGAGACGCCCCTGGCCGCCGATGATGTAGTCCATCGGGATAAAGACATCGCGACCCCAGTTCGGGCCGTTCTGAAACACCTGCATCGCCGGCACATGGCGGCGGCCGATTTCGACGCCGGGCAAATGCGTTGGGATCAGAGCCACGGTGATGCCAAGGTCGGTCTCGCTGCCGACCAGTCGATCGGGGTCATATGCCTTGAAGGCGAGACCGAGCAGCGTCGCGACCGGGCCGAGCGTGATGTAGCGCTTGTGCCAGTTGAGGCGCAGACCCAACACCTCGCGGCCGTCGAAGGTCCCCTTGCAGATGATGCCCTTGTCGATCATCGAGGCGGCATCGGAGCCGGCTTCCGGGCTGGTCAGGCCGAAGCAGGGAATGTCGCGGCCGTCGGCGAGCCGCGGCAGCCAGCGTTCCTGCTGCTCCCTGGTGCCGAAGCGCATCAGCAGTTCGCCGGGTCCGAGCGAATTCGGCACCATGACGGTGACGGCCGCGGTCAGCGAGCGCGAGGATATTTTCCGAACCACTTCCGAATGCGCATAGGGCGAGAAGCCGAGGCCACCATGTGCCTTCGGAATGATCATGCCGAAGAATTTCTTTGCCTTGATGAAGTCCCAGGCTTCCGGCGGCAGGTCGCGCCATTCCCAGTTGATCTTCCACTCGTCGAGCATCGCGCAGAGTTCATCAACCGGACCGTTGAGAAAGGCCTGTTCTTCCGCGGTCAGCGTTGCCGGGGCAAAGGCGAGCAGTTTCGACCAGTCGGGATCGCCGGTGAAGAGATCGGCGTCCCACCAGACGTCGCCGGCCTCCAGCGCTTCGCGCTCGGTGTCCGACATCGGAGGCATTACGCGGCGCGCCAACGAGAAAATCGGCTTGGTGATAAAATCGCGACGAAAGGAACCCATGGCAACATCCTTATGGCTCAAGGGAGTATCGGGCTGTTGTGGCAGCCCGATGCGAGGTATTCACGGAAAAGGCGGCTTAATTTAGTAGCAAAGCGGGAGAATCACGTAGTTTCCGACCTGCAGAATAAAGGAATTGGCAACGGCAATACACCATATCCGCTCCGAAAATCCTATCGAACGCGACTTACGACCATGCCGCCAGTCCGGCCGGACCATTTCGAACATGTTTTCCGGCCTGATTTCGAAATAATCGCGCTAGCAATTGGCAGGCCAAACCCCGACGGATCTAATATCCCAAGCCCTGACCTGTCGCCTTGCGCGGCATCAGTCCGGCCAAAACAAAATCGATCATCTGGTCGATCGAGGGCCCCGGCTTGCTGGCGCATTGCGCGATCATCTGCGGATGGAAAAACCGCGTCATTGCGGTACAGGCGCACATCGCCGCCTGCGGCACGTCGTGAACTTCGAATTCGCCCGATGCCGCGCCTTCGGCGATCACGGCGCCGATGGTCTCGGTCACCCGCTGCATATGGGAGACGCAGACGTCCCAGCTCTCTTCCATCGCGACTTCGACCATCTCGTGCAGCTTGGAATCGCCGACATAGCGCTCGCTGTTCATGCGATGAATCGCGGTCATCAGTTCGCGCAGCTTGGAGGCGGCAGGAACGCACCGCGCCGCGATCGCCTGCGCCGCGTCCTCGACTTCGCTCATCAGGCCGCGCGCGACGCCCTTGTGGATCGATTTCTTGGAATCGAAGAAGCGATAGACGTTGGCCGGACTCATCCGCAATAGCCTGGCGATGTCGGCCACCGTGGTCTTCTGGTAGCCGATCTCGCGGAACAGGCCCGCCGCCACCGCGAGAATGCGCTCTCGCATGTCGGCTTCGACATTTTCGGACATCATCGTCATGGAGGTACCAATGTTCAATTATTCCGCGGCCACGGCAAGTGGAAATGCGGGCTCCGGGCCACCATGATGTTGCGGCGCAAGATCAGGATGCTCGCTCGTACCACTTTCTTCGAAGCTCTCGCACGCCCCCATAGCGCGCAGAGCCCCCGCAGGTACAGCAAGGTCAGGAAGGTTGCAACCAGCAAACCGCCCATGATCCGAATAGCGAGCGGCGCCACTAGCACCGCGGGTCTCGACCATGGCGGAGATGGACCCGTCGACGTAGCTGCCATTTTGTCGTCCCAGTGCACGTCAGGACAACGGGCGTCGCTTGGCGCGGTGTCACTCTTGGGAATGAAGGCTTCCTTGGGAATGAAGGCTTCGCGTCATTGCTTGTCGCCCCTATGGGCGTGAGAACGGCTCCGCTCCCGCATCTGCCCAAAATCTGCACAGAATTCCGCAAATACTGAACGGCCCGCTCAAATGCGCTGCCAATGTCTGGGCCAACGTATGCGCATGGGGAAAGTCATCACCATTCAGTTTCGGCGCACTAAACTGCCGCGACGCCTGCTCAATGAGGGCTGGTGGCTCGAACCGGATCCGCCCCAACGCCGCGTCATTGCCTTTCGCCGCCCACCCCGGCCGAAGCGCGAGCGCAAAGCCAACCACCTCGGCCTCGTCATTTCAAAGGAATGAAGCATGTCGATCGCAGCCACAACGAATAGCGAACCCGCGCGTTCAAATCCTCTCATCCTGCCGCTCATCGCGGCTACCGGCTGCGCCGCGCTGGCCGATTGGCTGTTCTATGGCTGGTGGGTTGGCATTTCGCTGGCGCTGTTTTATGGCGTCATCAGCGCCGTTGCGATTGCCGTCAACGGTGTACGCGCGCAGCGTCGAGTTCAGTTCATCATGACGTCGATCCTTCTCGCAGGTTTGATTGCCCTAGTCGAACAGGTCGACACGCTTTCGGTGATTCTGGCCTCGCTTGCGACCGCATCGTTCGTCCTCGTGATGACCACGCACGAACCGTCGTCTTGGCCACGGCGGTTATTTGAGGCTGCGACGGTGCCGTTGCGCGGCCCATTCCAATTGATCAGCGATGTCATCGGCGCGCTCCGCCATATGACAACGCTGACGCCCGGCTGGCTGGGCTCGCTAGTAGCGTGGATCGTACCCTTGAGTATATTCACGGTATTTGTGAGTCTGTTCTCGTCGGCCAATCCGCTGATCGAGCAACAATTGACGCATATCGATTTGCACGCGTTGTTCGATATCTTCGCACCCTGGCGGACCGCTTTCTGGATTATGGTGATTGGCGCGATCTGGCCGTTGATGCGGCGGCGCATCAGACCGGCAAAAACCCGCCACGCCGCGGCCGAAAGCGACAACTCCGAGGCTTCGAATATCGACCATCTCTTCGGCGAAGCCGCCATGTCGCGTTCACTGATCCTGTTCAACCTGCTGTTCGCGCTACAGAGCGCACTCGACCTGACTTATCTCTGGGGCTAAGGCGCCAATCCGCTAATCGTCACCGCGCTACTGGCCGCGGCCTTTGCCATGATCGCAATGCGCCCCCGTGGGCCGGCGGAAACCTTCCGGTTGATCCGTCCATTGGTGCTGGCGTGGATCGGCCAAAACATCCTGCTGGTGATCTCCTCAATCTTCCGACTGGACCTTTACATCGCCGCCTTATGGGATTGGTCGCTATAGGGCTTGCGCTGATGTTGGTCCAGATCGTACGCCGGAAATCCGTTTCCTGGCTGCTCACCGCCAACGCGATTTCGCTGGCGCTCGTGCTCTATGGCTGCTGCTTCCTCAACGCGCCGTGGCTCGTGGCTCACTATAATGTGGAGCATAGCCGGGAAGTCATCGGCCGCGGACCCTATCTCGATCTGGAATATCTAGCATCCCTCCACAGCGCCGAAGTACTGCCGCCTATCGAAGCGCGCCTGTCGGAAATCCCTCAGATGCAATCGAGTGACGCTTCATACTGCTGTTTATTGCCCTATCGAATAAAAACCCTTCGCAATCTTGTGCGTCCAGAAAACTGGCGGGCCTGGGGCTTTCGCACATGGCGCCTCGAACGATATTTCGCTAACACTGCACCCGAACGGCTGAATCCATCGAATGGCGGCAAGGACCAGGGCTACCGTGACACCTTCCATTCTGGTCGTTGACGACGACCCCCATATTCGCGACGTCGTTCGCTTCGCGTTCGAGAAGACAGGAATGACGATTGCCACCGCGCAGGACGGCAAGGACGCGCTGCGGCTGTTCGACCGCAGCGTACCAACTGGTAGTGCTCGACGTCGGCATGCCCGAAATGGACGGCCTCGAAGTCTGCCGCCAGATCCGCAAGACCTCGGATACCCCGATCCTATTTCTGTCGGCCCGCGACGAAGAGATTGATCGCATCCTTGGCCTCGAAATCGGCGGCGACGATTACGTCACCACGATCCTGCGGCGCGCACGGCAGCTACCCGCGCTGGCCGCAGCCACAAAGACGATGAGCTATGGCGGACTCGCAATTGATCCGGGCGCCCATACCGCGAGTTTCCTCGGCACGCCGGTTGCGCTGACCGCGCTCGAATTCGCGATCCTGCGCACGCTTCTGGCGCGGCCGGGCTTCGTATTCACGCGCGAGCTGATCCTTGACGCGGCCTATGCCGGCAACATTCATGTCGCGGACCGGACGATCGACAGCCATGTCAGAAACATTCGCGCGAATCTCGCCGATAACGCCATGCGTCACGGCAGCACAAGGCTGGATATCATAGCCGAGCGGCACGGCAATATGCTGAGGGTAACGGTCGCCGACAATGGCGAGGGCGTTTCGGCCAATAACCGCGCACAAATCTTCGACAGCTTTTTCACGACCCGCCGCGATAGCGGGGGCACGGGTATGGGTCTTGCGATCGTTCGGGCCATGCTCGACGCCCATGGCGGCGCCATCTGCCTTCTCGAGGTAGCACAGGGAACCGCGTTCGAGCTCATGCTCCCGGCGAGCGATGCGATTCCATGACGAATAGCGCGGCGCAAAATAGCGGAACGGCACGACAACGATCGCCGACCGTCGCCCGCATGGGCTTTTGCCTGGCGATCGTGATCGTGGGCCTCGGCCTGCGCGGATTTGGGTTGAGCCTTGGATTGCCAGGCCTGCTCGTGAAATATGGCGGCTCCGTACTGTGGGGGACGATGTTGTTTTTTCTGGTCGGGATTGCCGCATCAAGTCTGCCACGATGGCCGATAGCGTCGATCTCGGCAGTGATCGCCATTGGCGTGGAGCTGATCCGACTGGTGCATTTTCCCTGGCTGGATTCGTTTCGGCTGACGCTAGCGGGCGCATTGTTGCTCGGTCGCATCTTCTCGCCGTGGGACATGTTAGCCTATGGCGTGGGAATCCTGTTGGGGATGCTGCTCGATGGCTTTCGCAGCTCAATTTTGATTCGGAGACGGAGCGCACTTCGCTCCGCCAAATGGTGAGGTCACAACGGCATGGGGTCGATGGATTTTCCAGTATTGTTTTGCCATTGCCTATAACACACCTGCCCCGACTATCCGCGACCGGCGCCACGGATTTCCCGAAACGAACCTCACTCGGCGAGTTGAAAGCGCTCGAAGCGGTGTAATTCTTGCTCGATTTTGGCTTTGAGATCGTTGCGTCCGCTCTTGCGCGCAGCGCCGACCCAGTTCCATTTTTGCATCAGCAGCTTGCGCTCCTTGCGATCGGTCTTCAGATCGATAGCGGCGACGATCTCCTCGCCCGCCAAAACCGGCAGCGCGAAATAGCCGAACAGCCGCTTTTCCCTGGGCACATAGGCTTCGAAGCGGTGCCCGTAGTCGAAGAACAATTCGGTGCGCTTGCGCTGGATCACCAGGGGATCGAACGGTGAGAGGAGGTGAACTCGTTCAGCCGTGCCGGCTGGGGCCGGCTCCAGCACTTCCGGACGCGCCCAATGCTCCTGCTTGCCGGCATCTTCAATGGCGACCTGCACCAGCTCCCTCCTGCGTACACGGGTTTGGATCAGCCGACTGACCGCGGCCTTGCTCGGCGCGTCGAGATGGCAGATCGAGTCGAGACTGACGAGGCCCTGCGCGCGCAGCGCGCGGTCGAGCAGATAGGCCGTGGTTTCCCGCAGGCTCGCCGCCTTGGGCGGCCTGTCCCAGCCGAAATGCCGCGTCATCAATTCGTAGGTTTTCAGCATGCCGTTGCGCTCGCTGATGGTGAGCGCGCCGGAATAGAACGCCAGTTGCAACGCCCGCTTCGACGGCTTGCGGCTGGCCCACAGATGCTCCTTTTCCGTCAACACGTCGTCCTCGATGTCGCGAATGGTCAGCGCGCCGTCGCGCCGGATCAGCCGCATCACCTTGCGCATGTCCCCCGGGGTGACCGAAGCGAACCATCGATGACCCTCGCGCTTGTGCAGCTTCATCACCGGAATAAAGAAGCGGATATCGCGCGTCGGCACATAGGACAGCGCGTGAGTCCAGTATTCGAACACGCTTTTGTCGACGCTCTGGGCATGGCGCAGGTCGGCTCGCCGGTGGTCGGGGATCCTGGTCCACAGCACGTGATGGTGCGAGCGCTCGATGACGTTAATGGTGTCGATCTGCACATAGCCCAGCTGCTCGACCGCTGCGGTGGTCGCCGCCGGCCCGGCGCCAAACGGTGCCGATGTATCGAGCCGCTGGGCGTGCAACCAGATGCGCCGCGCTTCAAGCTTGGTCAGGGGACAGGATTTGTCGGCACAGGACATGCGTGCGGAACGGAACTCGTGGCAATGGAGCGATATGGATTTTCAAAATGCCGATTCAAGGAGGTCCCATTTCCGCGAAATATCCAGACACATGAAAAAGCCGCGCCGCCCGAAAGCAGCGCGGCGAAAAGCAACGTGGTCCTGACGTTACTTCATCCCACCGGCCTTCTGGGCCATCATGTAGTGCTTGCAGCCGCCGCGCATGTCGCCCTTGCTGATTGCCGCATTGGCCAGGCCCATATGCTTGCCCATCTCCATCTTGGCCGGCCCGTCCTGCATCGTGTTCATCGCCGTGCTGGTCTTGGCCATGTTGGCGGACGTGCATTTCATCATCGCCGCGGATGCCGGCGACAGCGCGAAGGCCGAGAACATTGCCGCAGCGATCAAAATTGCCTTCATGAAAAATCTCCTTGGAATGAGACCGGCGTATTGCCAGCTTTCGAGGCCGCTATCCTCCACCAGCAATGTTTCCGGGAGAAGCAGTTTTTACGTGCTGCAATGCAACGATTCACTGCCCGATGAGACCCGAGGCTACGATTTCAGTGCTTGGTCCGCCCGCCGATGCTGCCCGTAGCCGTATCCGGATCGCAGGCGGCTTTGCCGCGTTCGGCAGCCTGGCACTTGTAGACGCTGCCGGTGAGCCGGTCGATCAGCCACACATTGTCCTCGGAGGGACTGTCCATGCCGACGAAGCGCGTGCTGACGGTCGTAATCAGTGTCGACAGCAGGATCGCCGTCGCGATCAAGGCAGCACCGAGCAAGATCGGCATTCCGCTTGCCGCGCGATCCGATGTTCCGCCGCGATACCCCTGATAGTCGCTTTGCCTTCTCGGTGACGGAAATCCGACCACACCCAACCCGCTTTCTTCTTTTCTTCTCGTTGAACAACGGTCGTAGGCGTTCATCTGGCCGATTTATTGTCAGCAGATCGGCGTTCCCGCGACGGCAATGCGACGGCAGCGCCATCACCGCAATGCGAACGGGCAGCCCAATGGCCTCCTCGTCGAGATGCCGCTTTATGTTCGCTTCTCCGAGCCGCAGAAGTCAACGGCGCTCGAACCATTCACCCACCATTATCGAACACGGCGCCGGGCCGTCGTGCTGCCGCGATAACAATGACCAACCCGGATTGACGGAATGATGTGGCTCGCCATTGCTCCATCGTTGGAACTAACCGGTTCGGCATGATCCCCCACAGGTCGCCTCGCGGCAAAGTTCTTTGGCATCTGGAGCGGGTCGTCAGGGAGTTCGGCGTGGCCAGCCTCAGCCGCTTTTTCCATCGACATTTCAACGTGATCTGAATCACATTGCTGGATTGAACCCCGCGAAGGTGCCAAGCGTCAAACCGTTATCAGGCGTAACGCGAGGACCACGACGATGACCAGTTCGCACAGGCTAACCGCGCTCACGCTCGGTGCCGTGCTGCTCTCGACAACAGCGGGCATTGCTTTTGCCGGTAGCAGTAACGTCTCAGCGGATCAGATCATCACGGCGCTGCAGCCGAAGCCGCTGACCCGCAGCCTTTCGGCCGCGGCGCAGGCCGATCCCGTCGCCAGGGCCAAGGAAGCCAATTTCGTCCAGACCTTGCGCAACCGGAAAACCCGCTCGCTCTCGATGACCGAGCGCGAGGAAATCGCCGATATCTCCTCGACCAAGCCGAACATCGATCTCGACATTCAGTTCGACTACAACTCGGCTGACATCAGGACCACTTCGCTGCCGTCGGTAGAGGCGCTCGGCCAGGCGCTGAGCAATCCGAACCTGAAGGGCTCTACGTTCATCGTCGCCGGCCATACCGATGCGATCGGCGGCGAAGCCTTCAATCAGGGCCTGTCCGAGCGCCGCGCCGATACGATCAAGAACTATTTGGTCGACAAATTCGGCATCCCCGGCAGCGATCTCGTCACCGTCGGCTACGGCAAGGACAGGCCGAAGGATCCGAACGCGCCGATGGACCCGATCAACCGGCGTGTTAAGGTCGTCAACATGGACACCAAAAGCGCATTGAAGTGAACGATCCCGCTTTATGGGTTCGAACGTGCTGAGGCGCCGCGACAACGCCTGAGCGCGCCCTTCAGCCGCCGTCGTAAGCTTTTTGCAGAGTGGCGATATCAAGCTTGCCCATCTTCATCATCGCCGCCATCGCCCGCTGCGAGCCGGCGCGGTCAGGACCGCCAAGCAATCCCGGCATGATCGAGGGCGTGATCTGCCATGAGACGCCGTAGCGATCCTTCAGCCAACCGCATTGTCCGTGCGAGCCGCCGCCGGCAGCGAGCCCTTCCCAGAGACGGTCAACTTCGGCCTGATCGGCGCAGTCGATCTTGAACGAGATCGCGTTGGTGTATTCGCCCGGCGTGCCGGCATTCAGCGCCATATATTCCTGGCCAGCCAGCGTGAATTGCACCACAAGCACGTTCCCCGCCTTGCCGCCCGGATAGTCGGCAGGGCTTTTCTGCACCTTGTCGATCCGAGAATCTGGCAGCAGCGAAACATAGAATTTCGCGGCCTCCTCGGCCTCGTCGGCAAACCACAGGCAGGGGGCGATCTTGGACATGGGTTCCTCTCGGTTGATGGAGCTCGCCCGAGGACGAACGGAACGAGGCTGATCCGACAGCAGGTTTGAGAATTTTTTGAGACGCATTGCCTCATCTTAACAGCAGCAGCCTCGTCGCGTCTCAAACAACAGGGTCTCAGAGCCGGACTGAAAAAGAAGCTGAGTGATTTCAGCGAGTTGTGATTCCTTCGGATTTGCAAAGATTCGAGGGAGAGCA
>Ga0164307_10001675_pt1 | contig 10107 bp, 16 predicted proteins | sample Whisoiple_243_MG_FD_110214 | JGI IMG/M metagenome (GOLD analysis project Ga0164307, IMG submission 110214) | Soil microbial communities amended with fresh organic matter from upstate New York, USA - Whitman soil sample_243_MG | ecosystem: Environmental > Terrestrial > Soil > Unclassified >...
ACAGACTCGTTTCCACGCCATTGCCACGCCCCGCGTCTCTAGCCGTCCCATTGCGTCGCATTCCGACGCCTACCGGTGGCCACCATGAGCTTGCCCCGCTTTGGTGGACATCCCGGAAGGGATTACTCTCGTCGGAGTTCCGCCAATGCAGCAGAGAAAAAATCGTCCAGATTCATTCAAGAAAGACGCTGTCCGCCGCCTGATGGCGCGCGGCTCGAAAACTGTTTCCGAGATCGCCAAGGAGCTGGGAGTCAGTCCAAGCATGCTCCATCGGTGGCGTGAGCAGTTCGAGCCGGAGCTATCCGGGACCACACCGGTGAGTCAAGGCGAGCGCGAAGAGGTTGAGCGTTTACGTCGCGAGTTGCGTGACCTCCAGGCAGAGAACTCACTGTTAAAAAAAGCCGCAGCCCTCTTCGCGAAGGACGTGAAATAGCCGTGTACGAGCTCATTCACGCGGAGAGGGCGAACATCCCGACGGCTCGAGCTTGTCGCGTACTTCAGGTCTCGCGCAGCGGCTACTACAAGTGGCTGCACGCCGAGCCAAGCTCTCGCTCCACGGACGATGCTGTGCTCGCTGCCGAGGTCAAAGAGGTCTTTCATGAGCACCGTGGTCGGTACGGCGCGCCTCGTATTCGGCGCGCTCTCAGGCGCCGAGGGCCGAGACCCAGCAAGAAGCGCGTGGCGCGGGTAATGCGGGTTCTCGGGCTCCGCGGGCACACGCCTCGCCGCTTTCGAAAGACAACCGACTCGCGGCATACGAAGCGTATCGCGCCCAATCTGCTGAAGCGCAACTTCACCGTGCCTGCGCCCAACTGCGTTCTAGCAGGCGACATCACGTACATCGCGACCACCGAGGGCTGGCTATATTTAGCTGTCCTGCTCGACCTGTGCTCGCGACGAGTCGTGGGCTGGGCGATGTCGGACCGCATCGACACGGAGCTCGCGCTCGGCGCTCTGCGCATGGCCGGCGCCACGCGCGCTTTGGAAGCGAACTGGATTCACCATACCGATCGCGATTGCCGGTACGGCAGCGACAACTACCTCGCAGTGCTCAACGAACTTGGCGCGCGACCGAGCATGAGCCGCAGAGGCGATTGTTGGGACAACGCGGTGTCCGAGTCATTCTTCGCGACTCTCGAGAAGGAGCTACTCGCGTTGAGCCCTTTGCAAAACCGGATCAAGACCCGGAAAGACGTAGCCAACTACATCGAGAACTACTACAATCTCGTTCGGCTCCACTCGCACCTCGATTACGTGTCGCCAATCGAGTTCGAGACCAACGCATCGACCTGATTTAAGCAGTCAAATCTGTCCGCCAAATCGGGGCAACTCCATGTTGCCGCGCGCTCCCTTGTTCACTCGCGCAAAGCCGTAGAGCTTGAGCATGCGTCAGCGTAGCGCGAACGGGAGCGAATCATCCAGGGCAAAACATAACCTTGACATTATATAACGCATCCATTAATTAACGACTGGTGAAGCTCGATGCAGCGCTCGACCGGACCTTGGCAGCCTTGGCGGACCCGACTCGGCGAGGCATTTTGGCGCGTCTCGCGCTGGGCGAGGCCACGGTCAGCGAGCTGGCCGAGCCGTTCGCGATTTCGCAGCCGGCGATCTCGCGTCACATCCGGGTGCTCTCGGAGGCGGGCTTGATCGCGCAGCGCGTCTCAGGGACCAAGCGACCGTGTCGCCTGGCACCGGGAGCGCTCTCTGAGCTCGATGAGTACTTGGAGATGCTACGCGGGGCGCTCACGCACAACTACCGGCGCCTCGACCAACTATTGGCCAAACAAGCAAAAGGAAAGGACAAGAGCCCATGAGCGAGTTGCTGTTGACGACCGAAGGCGAGACCCACGTCGTCGTGAAGCGAAGGTTCGAGGCATCCCCCGAAGCGCTCTACCGCGCGCACTTGGATCCGGAGCTGATTCAACAGTGGTGCCTGGGCCCCGAGGGCTGGACCATGCCGGTCTGTGTCAACGAAGCCAAACCAGGTGGGAAAATTCGCTACGAGTGGTCGAATGGCAAGGGCATGGGGTTCTTCCTGACCGGCGAGATCCTCGAGCTCGATCCACCGCATCGCATCGTGCACGTCGAGCGCATGCACATGCCGGATGCCACGCCCGACAACCGCATCGTCACTACGTTCGTGGCCGACGGCTCCGGTACGCTGATGACCATGCGCATGTCGCTGCCCAACGCGGAAACCCGCAAGGCCATGCTGGCCACCGGCATGGAGCGCGGGATGGAGGCCTCGTACGTGCGGCTCGAGCGCCTTTCGGGCAGCAAGGCCAGCTCGTGAAACACACGAAGCCCAAGCCTGATGCCGCCAGGCCCAGCGTCCACTTCAGCATCGACGTGCCCGAGCTCGAAGCCGGCCTGCGCTTCTACGGCCAGGTCTTCGGCTTCCTGGAGACGGCTCGCCCATTTCCGACCATGGCCATCCTCGACGCCAACAACGTGAGCGTGTGCATGCACGAGAAGGCGGCAGGCAGCAAAAGCTCGTCGCGCGGCGCAGAGCTGCGCCACTACGAGCGTCACTGGACGCCGGTCCACCTGGACCTGCACGTCGAGGATTTCGATGCGGTACTGGACAAGGTGCGCGCGCAAGGCGGGTCGATCGAGAACGAATTTCGAACACAAGGCCCCAGGCCGGCCGCGTTTTGCAGCGACCCGTTCGGCAACGGGTTTTGCGTGATCGGCGGGGGCACCGGCTGACGCGACTCACCTCACTTGATGTGATGGGGGCGCAAGCCGGCTCCGCTCGCAAACGCCCAGTCACGCCTTCGACCCGCCAAGCAGCAACGTTCAAGTGGCTCAACCGCTGCTGACCTCTGGCGCCGACCCTTCACAATCGGACGAGCTCTTGCGCCTCCCACACGAAGAGGGTCAGATCCAGCGCTGCGTTTTCCAGGCCTTGATCTTGGCCGGGGCGGCCCCGCATTGCTCGAGAATCTCCTCGATTTGCTCGCCCTCGAGCTCCCAATCGATCGCGAAGGCGACAAATCCGTCGGCGACCCGTAGCGCACCAGGGGCGCGCTCGGTGACTAGCCGGGCCGCGTTTCGGAGCATCTTGGCCAAAGCGGTGATGTTCTCGGCGGTGCGCTGGTTGAACTGCGTGATCTCAGGCGCGAAGTCCTCTTCGGATAGGGCGATCCAGTGCGCGGGATCGATTTCCGCCGCGAGGGTCAGTGAGTCGATCTGATCGTCGGCGGTGAGCGGGACCAGCAGCGGGATGTGATGTTCGCCCTCGCGGTAGCTGAGCTCGAGCGCGACGAGCGGCGCGGATAGCCTGGCCTTCGCCAGTGCGGCCAGGGTGGCTGCCGCGATCTTGGCAGCGAGCTGCTCGCCAAGCTCGGCGACCGTGGTCTTGGTCTTCGCGGCGAAGACTGTGCGACGCTCCCCGCCGGGCCAATGCTGGATGATTCGCTCGAGCTTGTCACCGGCGTATCCATATTCGAGAGTCGGGCGGTAGGTCTCGCCGCCAACCTCGTGATGCTCCTCCGCCGATTTCGTAACACCGCGTTCGACGCGGTAGCGCGTGATGTAGATAAAGTATGCGTGCGGGTCGGCGAGGATGCGCTCGATCTTATCGACGGTGGACCCTCGCTCGAGCTGGTTGCCGGATCCCCCGCTGTTGCAGATGAATCGTTGCTCGGCGATCACGGACTGTCCGGAGAGGATCAGCCGGTTGTAGAGGTTGGGCACCGCCGTCTCGACGCAGAACTCGATGTTCTCGATCTCATCGGGGGCGTATCTATAGAAGCCTCGCCAAGCGACGCGGTTGACCTTGTGTGCATAGCGGACGCGAAGGGGCCGGCCTTGGGAATCGAGATCGAAGACATAGTCGTCGCCGTCGGCGCTTGGCATTTTCGACACACGCGCGCCCGCCTTGAACTTCGTGGTTGTGTACCCGGACAGAGCGAAGGCGGGAGCTCGTGTGAACACAGCCTTCACGACTCCCTGCGCCTTCGCGTCCGCCTCGGCACGGCGATCGAAGGCTGCCTTCCAGCGCCGAACCAGGTCCTCCCGCAGCTCTTCCAATGTGGGTATCATCGGTGCGCAACATTAGCATCAGGTCACAGAGCCCGTGCTTCATCGCGAACGAGTCCGTCCACGGCCTCGATGTCGCAAGGCAACGAGCCTGGAGCAGTCGCGTTTCGCCCAGCGGAGGCGAGCAGAACGGGAGAGTGGTGATGGGCCGTGGTCGTTCAGCTCGTCACGGGCCGGTGACCGAAGGAGCAAAGGTGATCAGGCTCGCGATCTTGCCATCCGAGGCGATGCGAATCTGATCGTGGCCTCTCGCGAAGACCGTGCCGTCTGCTTGCACCAGCACCCAGGTCAAGAGCGCCACGTCGTGGTGGGCGGACACATCTCCAACGTCGAAGCGTCCGCCGGGAAAGCTCTTCTGGAAGGCCGCCATGTCCTCGATCGCCGTCTCGCGCCCGCGCGACCATGGGCCGTCGCCGACGCGCAGGGTAAACCCGGGACTTGCGGCGTGGCGTTGCCCGGCGCTCCCCCGCATCGGGTGGAGAATATGACTGCGGCTGATGTGCTACAGTGCCAGTATGCGCTCCGGTCGAACCAAGACGACCAGCTTCTCGCTGGATGACCTCACCCTGAAAAATCTGAAAGCGCTCGCGGCTCGGCGCCACAACGGTAATGTGTCAGCCTTGCTCGCGGAGGTTGCGACGCGCGAAGCGAAGTTCGCCGCGGCAGAGGCCTACTTCGACAAGTACGGCGTTCCACCGCTGAGCGCCGAAGCCATCGAGCGAATCGAGGCGGAGTGGCAGGGGGTCACCTCACCCAAGAAAAGGCGCCGAAAGGCCGCGTGACGTTCACATTCGATACCGGAATGCTGATCGCGCTCGAGCGGCGCAAGCAGCGCGCAACAGAAGCGTTTCGAAATATCGTACGCCGCGGGTTTCTTCCGATCGTGCCTGCAGTCGTCTACGTTGAATGGTGGCGCGGAAGGAGCAACATTCGAGAGGAGATCCTGGCGGCCGTCGTCGTCGAAGACATGCCGCCTTCGCTCTGTCGCGCGGCCGGGGAGGCGCTCGGCGCCGTCAAAGGCTCGACCATCGCGGATGCGATCGTCATGGCGTCTGCCGCGCTGCGGGGCGGCGGCGTCGTCTACACGTCTGACGTCGACGATCTCAAGCGACTCCAGCGTCACTTCCCGACCGTGTTGATCCTGCCCGTATAGCGCGTCCCGGGTTCTTACTTCCGTCGCGGGTTGGTGAGCACCGAACCCGAACGCTTGCGAGATTTTGCTCCCCAACAGCTCCTCAATTAAGTACTTTGCGACCTGCTTTGTCGCGGATTTCGCTGGGGCAAGAAAGGCACCCGTTCAAGGCGCGAACTCTCAGCAGGCGAGGTTGCCTCTCAGGCTGAGATTGCCCGGCGAGAAGGCCTTTCTCGGGCGCGCGTCACCCCAATTCTGGGGCGCCGCCCGGCGCACGCCCGCCGCAGCGGCAAACCGTAGGCCCCGCTCGCACAATGAGCTAACCTTGAACGAATGAGCGACCCGCTCACCGCCAGCGACTTTTGGCCATTAATCCTGAAACTGCCGCATGACGAGCGCGTGCTGCTGGCCAAGCTCGCGCTGCGAGCGGCCGCCCAGGACGACTCGTCGGCGCCAGCGTACGCGGCTGCGCCGCTCGCCCCGGACGAGTTCTCATCGGATGACGAACCCCTCGCGTGGGAAGGCCAAGGTTGGGAGGAGTTCGGTGCGCCGCGGTGAAATCCGCTGGTACACGTTCACGCTTCCCGACAAGCGACGCCCTGTCCTCCTCCTGTCGCGCAACGCTATGCTGCCGAGCTTGAATGAGGTCATCGTCGTGCCGGCGACACGCACGATCCGCGGCATCGACACGGAAGTCGTGCACACGGCAGACGATGGCATGCCCGCCGCATGCGCACTCAACTTCGACCACGTCTCGCTAGCTCGGAAAGAGCGAATCGGTCCAACGATTGCCCGATTGGACGAAGGTCGTTGGCACGAGATCGAACGCGCGCTGCTCATGGCTTGCGGCTTCGCGCCCAACGCATAGCGTCGCGCGTGCGCGTAACGTAGATTTTGGCGAACCTGGCCGGGCGCGTTGTGCGGCGAGCCGGGTCCGCGTAGCGTTTGCGCGTGACTCTGACGGTGAGGACCGGAACGGCTCTTCGCTGGCGGCCAACGCTGCCGGCACGCGTCACCGACTTGATTCGTGTCCACGTCGACGCAAACGGTGTCGTACTCGCGCTCCTCGCGAACGGCTTCGACAGCGGCTTTTCCACGTGCTGGCCGATTGGCTCGCGTCTCGTGCTGGACCTTTTCGTTGACGCTTGGACCTCGTCTTCAGGTTCCACGTCGACGCGGTTGGCCACCTCCGTTCGGCGGTCTCGCGACCACTTTGTCGCGGCCGCCCCGAATCTCGTGGGAGACCGGCACGTCGACGACGATCCTCCCGGCGCCGCGTTGCTCGCCGTCGTAGTCGAAGGCGCGAAGGTTCATGCCGCCTGGATCGGGGGCGACCAAGCGTTGCTTGCTCGCGGATTCGAGACCGTTGGAGGAACCACGCCGCACACTCTCTTCGAGCAGTTCAAGCGTGAGCATCCCGACCAAGCCCTCAACCTGGATGCTATCCCGAACGTCCTCGTTCGCTGCTTCGGCCCGCACGACGAGCCGGACTTTGCGGTATTCGACGCCCAAGCCGGCGACACACTGCTCTTGCTAAGCAAGGCAGCCCTGTCGGGGCCGTGCGTGGCACCGGAGGAGGCAACCTTCGCGGCTGCCGCGTACACGTCACCAGCAGCGCTTGCCGATCGTCTCACCGACGTGGCATTTCGAAACGTAAGTACTCCGTTCGCGGCCGTCGTCGCGCTTCGTTTCGATGCGGTCGACGTTTCCGCAGAACTCGATCGCCTGATTGCAGCGTACGAGCCCGACCCGAGACACGGCGCTTGGCTCGGGGCCTGGGCTCGGACCGAGCGCGCGCTACCCGTCTCGTTCGACATGGGAGGTGTCGCCGGCCTCCGACGAGATGGTTCCGTGGTGAGCGTTGCGTGGGACGACCCGGGTTCGACTCGCGAGGACACGTCCGATGCGGCTCACCTCGCGGCGACGATCGGCGCTTCCCGCAACTACCCTGCACTCAGGACATTGGCACCGGCGCGACCGCCGCGCGCCAAAGCCTGTCCGCACTGCGAGGAGTTTCGCGTTTCTGCAGGCGGAGCAGAAGGTTGTCCGATGTGCTGGTATCTTGGCTGGGTTCCACCGAACCCGCCGCCGTGGTTTCTGCGAAGCGACAACGGAACTGGACGGTGATGCCGACCCTGAGTTCTCGTTACCGTCAGCGGTTAATGCCCAGCGGAACCGAACGGTCCCGCGAATTTGCTCCCCAACAGCTCCTCAAGTAAGAACTTTGCGTCGTGTGTCGTCGTGGATTTCGCTGCGGCTAGAAGGCAGCGAAGTCGAGCAGAAAGGCCTGAACGACCGAGCGGGGCGGAGCGCGCCGCGGAGTGGCTGCGCCAACTGGATAGCGGTGCCGTTGCGTCACGCGCGGCCATTGCGCGGCGCGAGCGACTTTCGAGGGCCCGCGTGACCCAGCTCCTGCCTCGAGCGGGTTGCCGGCCGGAAGCACCAGACGGCGGCTGGCTAGGAACTTTGGGCCGTTCGCGGTGTCTGCCAACTTCCATGCGAGCCTACCTTGCGGCGGGCGCCACTTGCTTGCTTGGTGCATGTGATGCCGCGCGACCCGCGACACCCCCTTCGTTATGCTCCGGATTTCGAAATGCCGAGGGACCGTACGCGACGCTCCGAGCGCCCTTCACCACGCTTCCGCCGGCAGTACAGTTCGAGGCCGAGCGTGACGTCATTTCGCTCGGCGAAGTACCCCGGGTAGTTGTCCGCGCGGGCAACGCCGGAGTCGGACGCTTCAACGAAACCTCCGAATTTACCGTCACCAACCCGGACGGCAGCAGGAACGATGGTCCCTGCGACTCAGCGCGCGAACCGGAGACGTCGGCCGCAAAGGTTCCGTTGCTGCTCGCGAGCCGAATGTCCGAGGACCACGCACGCACCGTCAAGTACGTCTTCGAGGCGGACGACGGCTGGGTGGTGATGTTCGACCACGGCGAGTTTGGCGGCGGAATCGAGTGGTATGCGCGAGCCGGCGGACCGCCGCGCTCAGTATTCGTTGGCCCACGCGAGCGAGATGACTTCGTGCCGCAGAACGTGAACCGCGCGCTGGCAGCAGATGGCGTGATCTACGTGCTGCAAGGCATCGCCCATATGGGCATCAGCGAAGGCCAGCTCGCCAAAATCTGGCGTGAGCACGACCACTTCACAAGCCACGTGATCGCCAGATACGCGTCCGAACCCGTCGACTGGATTCGTCGTGGTGATGGAAACTGGTTCGTTGCAACCTGGAACGCGATCTGGGAGACACGCGAGGGAGCGCCGAGCACCGTCGTCGCCAATTTGCCCGACGTCATGCAATATCCGACGTCACTCGCGCGCGCAGCAAACGGCACATTCTTCGTGGGCACGCGCGGCGGAGTTGTTCGCTTAGCGCCAGTATGGCCGGATGCGCCACGATACGCCGCCGACTTCCTGTGGGAAGCCGGCGGCCACAAGCGCGACTGCAGCACAAAGGGCGAAGCGACAGAATGACACCGCGATCCAAGCGAAACTGCAGGTTCAGCCGAGCGCGCCCAGGTCGCCAGGACGGAACGGGCGGGAAGGTTCATTCGCTGATGGCCTCGACGAGCTCACCCGCGCAGGCCTGGCTCGCAGGCTGAGCGTCTCAAGAGCCTGGATAACGAAGGTCATTTTCCGGACGACGCCGATCTCAAAGTAATTCTTTGGCAGCGATCTTGTGTAGCTCATCGAGGCCCTTCAGCAATGTCCGGAGCTCATCAATTTTAGGAGAAGGACTCAGGCTGTAGCGGAAGGTCGTCGCATACAACGACAGTTTTTCGTAGCCCGCGAAACGCTGTCGCCAGGGGTCACCATCTGGCAAAGGAAGGGGTTCTCCTCCGCCCGCCCGACCATCGATGAGCAGTGCCAAATCGTGATCCTTGGTGTTGACCAACCCGCGATGCAGTCGAACGGCACCCAAGATCTTCTCGGCCGCCTGCTGCAGGTGATTTGCAGCGAGGACATTTGGAGGCTCCTCAAGAAGCCGAGCCGCAGCGTTCAAGTCGAGAGCGGCGGCGTCGAGGCGCTTTCCAATCGGTTTCTTGCTGGCACCATCACCTGCCATGGACGAGGCGTCCTTCGCGAGCGACAGCTTCGGCAAGTTCGCCAAAAATTCTTCGATCGTGCTCGAAGTCGCGACGCCGGATCGGAAAGACATCAACCCGCAATCGCCGAAGGTCCCTCAGGCGCGGCCAGAGCGCGCCAAGGTCAAGCCGGTCTTCGCTCGCGGAGTCGGGGAGCACCGCCATTAGGTCCCAGTCGCTGTCAGGACTATGGGTCTCTCGCGCACGGCTACCGAACAGCCAGACTTCTTCCGGCTGAAGCACCTCGAGTAAGCGCTCGATAACGCCGTCAGGTAGGGCAGCCGCCGTCATGGCTGCAATTGTAACGGCAATCCTCGACCCCGACAAACCGACACCCAACCGTAGGCGCGTCGAGCTCCTGAGCGCGTATGCTGCGCGGGTGACAGTCATCGCGTTCGCGGAGAACTTCGGCTACCCCGTGTTGCTCGGGGACATCCTTGTCACGGCGAGGGACAGCCTGGCGGAAGCACAAACTTCGGAAGAAGCTGTATATCATCAACGACTGCTTGGCGGTGGGGCTCACGGGCGAGCTCACTGCGCTCGCCCGCTTCCTCCAGGCACTCCGAGCGCGGTTCCCACTCTCCGCCACACACTCGGAGATCGAGGACTTCCTGGCCGACTACGACCAGCCGGCGAGCTCTGGGCGATTGGCGGTGGCGCGCGGTCATTGGTGGACACGTTCGAATGGATGAGAACCACGGCGCGCCAGCCCCCGGCGTCACTTTTCGAGGGGGTTGAGCGCATCGTCCAAGCCCTCGCCCGCCTACTGGCTGAGGAGATGGGCAATCAGGAGCGGACTCGGGATGAGGGCTGGGGTGCTGGGTACGAAGTCGTGTTCTTTGC
>Ga0164307_10001677_pt1 | contig 10102 bp, 8 predicted proteins | sample Whisoiple_243_MG_FD_110214 | JGI IMG/M metagenome (GOLD analysis project Ga0164307, IMG submission 110214) | Soil microbial communities amended with fresh organic matter from upstate New York, USA - Whitman soil sample_243_MG | ecosystem: Environmental > Terrestrial > Soil > Unclassified >...
CGCCAGCTCGGGCTCACCCCGCTCGCCGACTCGTCCTACATCGCCATGAAGGCGCTCATCGCCATGACCGTGGCCGCCGTGCCGATCCTGCTGACCTTCACCCTCGGTGCCGCGACCGGCGCCCGCGGGTCGGCCCGGGCCTGGGTGCTCAGTGCGGTGCTCTGCCTCGTCGGGTCCGCGGTCTTCGCCGTCTACGGCCTGCTCGTCGGCACGGCCTTCCGCTCCGAAGCCGCGGTCGGTGCTGCGAGCGGCACCATGGTGATCTTCGCCTTCCTCGGCAACGTCTTCATCCCGCTGTCGGGGGCCCTGCTGGCGTTCGCGAAGTTCACGCCGCTCTACGGGTATGCCGCCCTGGCGCGCTATCCGCTCACCGAGGGCTACCTGCCCGACGGGTCGCAGGACCCGCTGTGGCTGCCGATCGTCAACGTGCTCGCCTGGCTCGCGATCTTCGGGACCGCCGCGGTGCTCCTCGTGCGCCGCGGCCGGGAGCGACAGTGACCGAGCGGGCGTCGGTCTCGCACGTCCCGGGTGCCCCGGCCGCCGACCCGGCGCGGGGGCGCAACCCGTGGGAGCGCTTCGGCTGGGTCGTCCAGTCGGTGTGGCTGGTCTTCCTCGTCTTCCCGGTCATCGCCATCGTGTCGAGCGGGCTGCCGCTCTGGCAGGTGGTGCTCGGGCTGGCCCTCGTGGCCACCTTCGCCGTCGTCTACGGCCTCGGCGCGCAGCACCTCCAGCGCCTGCACCGCAGGTGCGCGCCGACGCAGCGTCGGGGTGTCGGCTACCTGGTCGTGCTCGTCGGCTGCGCGGTCGGGCTCGTTCCGCTCATCGGCGCCGGCAGCCTCAGCTTCCTGCCCTTCATCGTGTCGTTCGGGATGTTCGCGCTGCCGCTCGCGTGGTCGATCGCCCTCGGCATCGCGTGCGTGGCGGTCGCGACGGCGGTCGCGGTCTTCGTCGACCCGGACGAGGGCACCTGGGTCGTGGCCATCATCGTCTTCGCCGTCGGTGCGATGACCGGGGCGGTCCGGCTCATGACCGACCGAGGGGAGGACTACGAGCGGATCTCGCGCGACCTCGCCATCGTCGAGGAGCGCGAGCGCGTGGCCCGCGACGTCCACGACGTGCTCGGTCACTCGCTCACGGTCGTCACGGTCAAGGCCGAGCTGGCCGAACGTCTCGTCGACCTCGACCCCGAGCGGGCCAAGGGCGAGCTCGCCGAGATCCAGGCCCTGAGCCGTCAGGCGCTCGCCGAGATCCGGGCGACCGTCGGGGGCCTGCGGGTGGCCCGCCTCGGCGACGAGCTGGCCTCGGCTCGCACGGCGCTCGCCGGCGCCGGCATCGAGGGCCACGTGCCCGACGACCCGAGCGCGGTCGATCCCCGCCACCGCACGGTCCTCGCCTGGGTGCTGCGCGAGGCGACGACCAACGTCGTGCGCCACAGCGACGCCGACGCCTGCTGGGTCGAGCTCGACTCGAACCGTCTGACCGTCCGCGACGACGGACGCGGCCTCGGCGAGCGGCCGGAGGGGAACGGCATACGCGGGCTGCGTGAGAGGGTCGAGGCCGCGGGAGGTCGGCTCTCGATCGAGACGGGCCCCGAGGGCCACGGGACCGTGCTGGAGGTGGTGCTGTGAGCACGACGATCAAGGTGCTGCTCGCCGACGACCAGGCCCTCGTGCGTGGCGCGCTCGCGGCGCTGCTCGCGCTCGAGCCCGACCTCGAGGTCGTGGCCGAGGTGGGGCGCGGTGACGAGGTCGTCGACGCCGCCCGTGCCTCAGACGCCGACGTCTGCCTCCTCGACATCGAGATGCCGGGCGTCGACGGCATCGCCGCCGCGGCCGCCGTGCGCGATGCGCTCCCCGGCGTACGCACGCTCGTCGTCACGACCTTCGGCCGCCCGGGCTACCTGCGTCGGGCGCTCGAGGCCGGCGCGTCCGGGTTCGTCGTCAAGGACACTCCTGCCCGCCAGCTCGCCGAGGCCGTGCGGCGCGTGCACGCCGGGCTCCGCGTCGTCGACCCGTCACTCGCCACCGAGTCGCTCGTCGACGGAGCCAACCCCCTGACCGAGCGCGAGCGCGAGGTGCTCGGGGTCGCGCTGCGCGGTGGCACCGTCGCCGCCATCGCCGGGGTCGTCCACCTGTCGCCGGGCACGGTCCGCAACCACCTCAGCGCGGCCATCGGCAAGACCGGCACGTCGACGCGCGCCGAGGCCGCCCGCGTGGCCCAGGAGCGTGGCTGGCTCTGACCGGCCTTTCGAGGATCGAAGTGTCGAGTCGGGTCGCCCCCGTTCGACGTCGTGGTGGAGGCTGGGACGGACCCGGCACGAGACGCAAGGAGAGACCGATGCGCTACCTCATGATCCACAAGATCGACGAGTCCCGCCCCGAGGCCTGGAACCCGAGCCAGGAGTTCCAGGACGCGATGGGCGCGCTCATGTCGGAGTACGCCGAGTCGGGCATCCTGCTCGCCGCCGAGGGCGTGACGCAGAGCAAGGACGGCGCGATCCTCCGCAAGACCGAGGGCGCCGGCGTCACGGTGACCGACGGCCCGTTCAGCGAGGCGCGCGAGGTCATCGGCGGCTTCGCCCTCGTCAACGTCGAGAGCAAGGAGCAGGCGCTCGAGCTGGCCGGGAGGTTCGCCTCGCTCTTCGACGAGGTGTCGGTCGAGGTCCGCCGGGTCTACGAGTTCGAGGACCTGCCGCAGCCGTCCTGAGCCGACCGACGTCGTGGAGGTTCGCACCCCTCGGACGGGGTGCGAACCTCCACGCTGTCGTATGCCGTCCGGTGCCCCGAGCGGGTCAGGCGGTGGCCGGCGCCGGGGTGCTGCTGCTGCTGCCGGCGGCCCGACGCGCCATGAGGGCCGCGACGAGCTCCACGACGCCGATGACGATGAGCGCGATGCCGGCGATGCGGGTGAGCACGACGAGCGACGAGCCCGGGAAGATCGCGACGACGAGACCGCCGAGGATCGAGACGACGCCGCTGACGATGAGGAAGACGCGGATGCCGGTCGTCCGGTCGGAGCCGAAGCCCTGGACGAGCGCGGCGATGCCCTCGGCGATCCAGCCGATCGCGATGAAGATGGCGATGACGGCGAGCGAGGTCCCGGGCCGGAAGAGGCAGATGATGCCGGCGATGATCGAGAGCACGCCGAGCCCGATGGAGACGGGCTTGAGCCAGCCCGGGTCGCTCGGCAGGTCGCGCGTCACCGACAGGCGGACGGCCCCGGCGACGATGAGCTGCAGCCCGAACATGATGGCCACGATGAGCAGGGTCGCCTTGGGCCAGACGAGCACCATGATGCCGAGGATGACGGACAGGATGCCCATGGCGATGAGGGCGCCCGACCATCCGGAGGAGGTGGCCGGGGACGCCCACGTGGCGGCGGCCTCGCGGCGCGTCCTCGGTGCGTCGGGTGCGGGGTCGGTCGGGTCGGGTGACGCTGCGTTCGGGACGGTGCTCGACATGGCTTCCTCCGTAAGGGGTGAGTGCTGCCCGAGGTGCGGCACCACCAGTCTCGTCCTCGTCAGCCCCCGGCGCGCGCTTTTGCCCCGCGACCCGCGCGGCGGCACACGGGGCGAGCGGCCGTCCGTGGCGGGCCTCCCGGTGGACCGATAGCGTCGACGCCGTGAACATCATCTTCGTGGAGCCGTCGTTCCCGGCGAACCAGCGTCGCTTCGTGCACGCCCTCGCCTCGGTCGGCGCGAACGTCTACGGCATCGGTGAGTCCGACGAGGCGCACCTCGGCGACGAGGTGCTGGGCGCGCTCCGCGGCTACTACCGCGTCGGCTCGGTGACGAACGTCGACCAGATGGTCGAGGCGGTCCGCTACTTCCAGGACAAGGTCTGGATCGACGCGCTCGAGGCGACCGTCGAGGCGCACACGATGCCGGCGGCGCAGGTCCGCGAGGCGTGCGGCATCCCCGGCACGAGCGTCCGCACGACCTGGCTGTGCCGCGACAAGCCGTCGATGAAGGAGGCGCTGCGCCAGGCGGGCGTGCCCACCGCGGCGAGCGCGGCCGTCGACTCGGCCGCCGAGGCGCGCGCGTTCGCCGAGCGCGAGGGCTACCCGCTCATCCTCAAGCCGCGCGCGGGCGCCGGCGCCCAGGGCACGGTGCGCGTCGACTCCGACCACGAGCTCGAGCAGGCGCTCCAGGGCTACGCCCGCGAGGGTGCGAGCTCGATCGCCATCGAGGAGTTCGTCGAGGGTCACGAGGGCTTCTACGACACGATCAGCCTCGACGGCCAGGTCGTGCACGACTGGGCGACGCACTACTACCCCAACGTCCTCGAGGCGATGCGCCAGCGCTGGATCTCCCCGCAGTTCATCACGACGAACCGCATCGACGAGCCGGGCAACGCCTTCTACACCGAGGTGCGTGAGCTCGGGCGCCGCGTCATCGAGGCGCTCGGCATCGAGACGTCGGCCACGCACATGGAGTGGTTCTACGGCCCCAAGGGCCTGAAGTTCAGCGAGATCGGCGCCCGCCCCCCGGGTGTCGGCGCCTGGGACGTCTACTCCGCGGCCAACGAGGTCGACGTCTACCGCGAGTGGGCGCACGTCATCACCCACCGCGCGCCCGAGCGCCAGATGCAGCGCACGTATGCCGCCGGCATCGTCGCGCTCCGCCCCGACCACGACGGGTCGATCACCGGCTACACCGGCATCGAGGAGATCCAGTCGCGCTACGGCGAGTGGGTCATCGACGGCCACTTCCCGCCGGTCGGGCACGGCACCCAGGGCGTCGAGGCCGGCTACATGGCCAACGCGTGGGTGCGACTGCGCCACCCCGACTTCGACACGGCGCGCGCCATGCTCGACGACGTCGGCCGCACGATCCACGTGCACGCGGGCTGAGCGCGGCTGAGCCCTGTCCTGATGTCGACGACGATCCTGCTCGGCCCCCAGCGGTTCACGACGACCGTGGGCGCCACCGTGCGCTCCCTCGGCGTGACCGGCCGCATCGCCATGGTCAACTCCGGCTGGGAGGAGCGCGAGTCCGACGACGCCGAGCTCGCCGGCCACCTCGCCGGGCGCGGCGTCAACCTGCGCCTGCACCACCGGATGATGGACGTGCTGGCCAAGGACCAGCACTTCGCGGCGGCGGCGGTCGCGTTCCGCGACCGGATGGACGAGCTTCGGGCCTTCTACGGCATACGCCTCCAGGCGGCGATCGACGCCGTGCACGCCGTCGCGCACCGCACCTCGATCCACGCCGTCGGCCCCATCGCCGAGGAGTCCGCGATGGAGGCCGTGCGCGAGGTCGACCGGTGGTATGCCGCCGAGCTCGAGGAGCTCTACGGCTCGGTCCGCGCCACCGCGCCGCTCGACGAGAGCGGCACCATCGGCTGGCACCGGGGCGAGATCGGTGCGCTCCTCGACGAGTGCGAAGCGGTCGTCATCGCGGGTGGCAACGTGCGCACCCTGCTGCGGACGCTGCGCGTCTTCGACGTCACCCTCCGGCCGCAGCAGTCCGTGGTCGCGTGGTCGGCCGGTGCGATGGCCCTGACCGACGAGGTCGTCCTCTTCCACGACTTCACGCCCCACGGCGTCGCCGCGGCCGAGCTCCACGACCGGGGGCTGGGTCGGCTGCCCGGGATCGTCGCGCTGCCGCACGCCAAGAGGCGGCTGCTCCTCGACGACCACGAGCGCATGTCGGTGCTGGCCCGGCGCTTCGCCGAGCACCGGCTGCTCCTGCTCGACGACGGGGCCGTGGTGCGCTTCCCCGACGGCGCGACCGAGCTGCCGGTCGGTGCGCGCGTCATCGACCGCACCGGTCACGTCTCGGTGGTGGGGGTCGCGTGAGCGCCATGGAACGCCTCGCCGTCAACCGCCTCCGCGAGCGACTGCCGCTCGACGGCCCGACGATCGACCGCTTCGTCGAGCGCTACGGGTGCCCGATCATCGAGGGCGAGCGCGCGACCTTCCTCTACCGGGGCGACGTCGACGAGGTGTGGGTGCGCCACCGCGTCGTCGGTCTGCCGGATCCCCTGCCGCTCAAGCGGATCGGCGAGTCCGACCTCTGGGCCGTCACGACCGTGCTGCCCGAGGGGTCGCGGGTCGAGTACCAGATCGAGATCCGCAAGGGCGAGCACTACGAGCGCTTCAACGACCCGCTCAACCCGCGCCTGGCGCACAGCCCGATGGGGTCGTCGTCGGTGTGCGCGGCCATCGGCTACCGCGTGCCCGACTGGGTCGCCCACGACCCCGAGGCCCGCCCGGGCACCCTCGTCGAGGAGCAGGTCCACAGCAAGGCCCTGCGGCGCGACCAGCCGGTGCAGATCTACCTGCCGGCGCGCTTCAACCGGGCGCAGCGCTATCCGCTCCTCGTCGTCCACGACGGCACCGACTACCTCCAGTTCGCCGCGATGAAGACCGTCCTCGACAACCTCATCCACCGGCTCGACGTCGACCCGCTCGTCGCGGTCTTCGTGCCGCCCCGGGACCGGCTCAAGGAGTACCCCAACCACGCGCCGCACGCCCGGTTCATCGCGCGCGAGCTCGTGCCGCTGCTCACCGAGCGACTCCCCCTCATCGACACCCCGGAGGCGCGCTGCCTCATGGGCAGCTCCTTCGGCGGCATCGCGTCGCTGTCGACGGCGGTGCGCTACCCCGGCTTCTTCGGCTCGCTCATGCTCCAGTCCGCCTCGCTCGTCTTCACCGACATCGGCTTCGACCACGGCGGCGGCCCGGCCTTCGACCCGGTCGTGAAGTTCGTCAACCGCTTCCGGGAGAAGCCGTCCGCGGTCGTCGACCGCCTCTTCATGTCGTGCGGCGTCTACGAGCCGCTCATCACCCCGAACCGGTCGATGGTCCCGGTCTTCCGCCACGCTGGCATGACGGTGCGCTACACGGAGTCGCGCGACGGCCACAACTGGGAGAACTGGCGCGACCGTCTCGGTGACGGACTCGCGTGGCTCTTCCCCGGACCCCAGAAGTTCGTCTACGAGTGACGAGCGCAAGTGAGAAGGCAGGTCACCCATGAAGGTCACCGACCGGTGGTACTCCGACCGTCTGGGCCAGGACATCAGCGTCGCGAGGTGGGGCTCCTACGGCGCGCCCGTGCTGCTCTTCCCGACGGCGGGGGGCGACGCGGAGGAGGTCGAGCGGCACAAGATGATCGCGCACCTCGAGCCGCTCATCGCGGCCGGCCGCGCCAAGGTCTACTCCGTCGACAGCGTCGCGGGGCGGGCCCTGGCCGAGGGGCGCGGCACGCCCGACCACCAGCTGGCCCTCTTCAACGGCTTCCACGAGGCCATCGCCCGCGAGGTCATCCCGGCGATCCACTCCGACCTCGGCGGCCAGCCGATCCCGGTCACCGTCGCGGGCGCCTCGATCGGCGCCTTCAACGCCCTCGCCATCACGTGCCGCTACCCCGAGCTCGTGCAGTCGGCCGTGTGCATGAGCGGCACGTACGCCATCGAGCAGTTCCTCGGCGGGCACGTCAACGACGACCTCTACTTCAGCTCGCCGCTACGCTTCCTGCCCGGTCTCGAGGGTCCGGCGCTCGACGTGCTCCGCACGCGGATGATCGTGCTCGCCTCGGGCAGCGGCCGCTGGGAGGACGTCGGCGAGTCCCGTGCCGTCGCGCACGTCCTCGGCAGCAAGGGCATCCCCAACCGCGTCGACGACTGGGGCACGGCCTACGACCACGACTGGCCGACGTGGTGGGCGATGCTCCCGCTCTACCTCGACGACCTCCTCCCCTGACGGCATACGCCCTCTCTCCCGGTCGAGGGCCGCACGGCCACGCGTTGAGGTCGTCGGGAATCGGGAGGCCAGGCGTGGGCGCGGGGCCGTAGCGTACGTCGCATGGAGTCGAAGAGCACCGCTGCGAAGACCGCGTCGCGCCCCTCCGCCGGGTCCCACGCGGCCGACGTCCACGACATGATCCGCGTCCAGGGCGCGCGCGAGAACAACCTCAAGGACGTCAGCCTCGACCTGCCGAAGCGCCGGCTCACGGCGTTCACCGGCGTCTCCGGCTCGGGCAAGAGCTCGCTCGTCTTCGCGACGATCGCCGCCGAGTCGCAGCGGATGATCAACGAGACCTACAGCGCCTTCGTCCAGGGCTTCATGCCGTCGCTCGCGCGCCCCGACGTCGACTACCTCGACGGCCTGACGACGGCCATCATCGTCGATCAGGAGCGGATGGGCGCCAACCCGCGCTCGACGGTCGGTACTGCGACCGACGCCAACGCGATGCTGCGGATCCTCTTCTCCCGCATCGGGACCCCCCACATCGGGCCGCCGACCGCCTTCGCCTTCAACGTGCCGACGCGGGTCGCGAGCGGCGTCATGAAGACCGACAAGGGCAACCGCCAGGAGACCTCGATCGTCCGCGAGGCGGTCTACCAGGGCGGCATGTGCGCGCGCTGCGAGGGGATGGGGTCGGTCAACGACTTCGACCTCACCGCGATCTACGACGAGAGCAAGTCGCTCGCCGACGGCGCGCTGCTCGTCCCCGGCTACAGCATGGACGGGTGGTACGGCCGGATCTTCAGCGGCGCCGGCCTGCCCATGGACAAGCCGGTCGGCAGGTTCACCGAGCGCCAGCTGCAGAAGCTGCTCTACGGACAGCCCGAGAAGATCAAGGTCGAGGGCGTCAACCTCACCTACGAGGGCGTCCTGTCGAAGGTGCAGAAGTCGATGCTGTCCAAGGACCTCGACGCGATGCAGCCGCACGTGCGCCGCTTCGTCGAGCGGGCGGTCACGTTCACGACCTGCCCCGAGTGCAAGGGCACGCGCCTGTCGCAGGAGGCGCTGAGCTCGAAGATCAAGGGCAAGAACATCGCCGAGCTGTGCACCATGCAGATCAGCGACCTCGCCGAGTGGCTCCGCGACGTCGACGACCCGTCGGTCGCACCGCTCCTGCGGGGGCTGCAGCACCTGCTCGACTCCTTCGCCGAGATCGGACTCGGCTACCTCTCGCTCGACCGGCCCGCGGGCACGCTGTCCGGTGGTGAGGCCCAGCGCACCAAGATGATCCGTCACCTCGGCTCATCGCTCACCGACGTCACCTACGTCTTCGACGAACCGACGATCGGGCTCCACCCCCACGACATCGCGCGGATGAACCAGCTGCTGCTCCAGCTGCGCGACAAGGGCAACACCGTCCTCGTCGTCGAGCACAAGCCCGAGACGATCGCCATCGCCGACCACGTCGTCGACCTCGGCCCGGGCGCGGGTACCGCGGGCGGTGAGGTCGTCTTCGAGGGCACCGTCGAGGGACTGCGCAAGAGCGACACGACGACGGGCCACCACCTCGACGACCGGGTCAGCCTCAAGGACTCGCTGCGCGAGGCGACCGGGGCGCTCGAGGTCCGCGGCGCGTCGACCCACAACCTGCGCGACGTCGACGTCGACATCCCGCTCGGGGTGCTGTGCGTCGTCACCGGGGTCGCCGGGTCGGGCAAGAGCTCGCTCATCCACGGGTCCGTCGCCAAGCGCGACGGTGTCGTCGTCGTCGACCAGGGCGCCATCCGCGGCTCGCGCCGGAGCAACCCCGCGACCTACACCGGACTGCTCGAGCCCATCCGCAAGGCCTTCGCCAAGGCCAACGGCGTCAAGCCCGCGCTCTTCAGCTCCAACTCCGAGGGGGCCTGCCCGGCCTGCAACGGCGCGGGCGTCATCTACACCGAACTCGGCGTCATGGCGACGGTCGAGTCGACGTGTGAGGAGTGCGAGGGCCGGCGCTTCCAGGCTGCGGTGCTCGAGTACGAACTCGGCGGGCGCAACATCGCCGACGTGCTCGCCATGCCGGTGGCCGAGGCGCTCGACTTCTTCGACGCCGGGGAGGCACGCACCCCCGCCGCCCACACGATCCTCGAGCGGCTCGACGACGTCGGCCTCGGCTACCTCACGCTCGGCCAGCCGCTGAACACCTTGAGCGGCGGCGAATCGCAGCGCCTCAAACTCGTTCGATATCTCGGAGTCTTCGCGGCTAGTTCCGCCTCTCAACCTTCGACTCTCAACTCTCAACTTCCGACCGGCGCCCTGCTGCTCCTCGACGAACCGACGACCGGTCTTCACCGTCATGACGTCAGACGGCTGCTCTCGGTGCTGCAATCGCTCGTCGACCACGGGCACAGCGTCGTCGTGATCGAGCATA
>Ga0164307_10001678_pt1 | contig 10097 bp, 10 predicted proteins | sample Whisoiple_243_MG_FD_110214 | JGI IMG/M metagenome (GOLD analysis project Ga0164307, IMG submission 110214) | Soil microbial communities amended with fresh organic matter from upstate New York, USA - Whitman soil sample_243_MG | ecosystem: Environmental > Terrestrial > Soil > Unclassified >...
CAACCTCGAGGAGCGCATCCTCGGCCAACCGCTCGGAACCCTCTCGGGTGGCCAGCGTCGCCGCGTCGAGCTGTCGCGGATCCTCTTCTCCGGCAACGAGACCCTGCTCCTCGACGAGCCGACGAACCACCTCGACGCCGACTCGATCATCTGGCTGAGGGAGTATCTCCGTGCCTACAAGGGCGGGCTCATCATCATCAGCCACGACGCCGAGATGCTCGACGCCGTCGTCAACAAGGTCTACCACCTCGACGCGAACCGCTCCGCACTCGACGTCTACAACGTCAGCTGGAAGACCTACCTCCAGGCACGCGAGACGGATGAGAAGCGCCGCCGCCGCGAGCTGCAGAACGCCCAGAAGAAGGCCGGCGCCCTCATGGCGCAGGCCGACAAGATGCGCGCCAAGGCCACCAAGGCGACGGCGGCCCAGAACATGGCCAAGCGCGCCGAGCGACTCCTCGCCGGCGTCGAGGGCGAGCGGGTCCAGGACAAGGTGGCCAAGCTCCGCTTCCCCAAGCCGGCCGCTTGCGGCAAGACCCCCCTGCGCGCGTCGGGGCTCTCCCGCTCGTACGGCTCGCTGGAGGTCTTCACCGACGTCGACCTCGCCATCGACCGCGGCAGCAAGGTCGTGGTGCTCGGCCTCAACGGTGCCGGCAAGACGACGCTGCTGCGGATGCTCGCCGGCGTCGACACCCCCGACACCGGGGAGGTCGAGCCCGGTCACGGGCTGCGCCTCGGCTACTACGCCCAGGAGCACGAGAACCTCGACGTCGGTCGCACGGTCCTCGAGAACATGAAGTCGGCCGCGCCGGAGCTCGGCGAGACCGAGGTGCGCAAGGTGCTCGGCTCCTTCCTCTTCTCGGGCGACGACGTCCACAAGCCCGCGGGCGTGCTCTCGGGCGGCGAGAAGACGCGTCTGTCGCTCGCCCTGCTCGTCGTCTCCGCGGCCAACGTGCTGCTCCTCGACGAGCCCACGAACAACCTCGACCCGGCGTCGCGGGCCGAGATCCTCGGGGCCCTGTCGACCTTCGAGGGTGCCGTCGTGCTCGTCACCCACGACGAGGGGGCCGTCGAGGCACTCGAGCCCGAGCGCATCCTGCTGCTGCCCGACGGCGTCGAGGACCTCTGGGGACCGGACTACCTCGACCTCATCTCGCTCGCCTGAGCCTGTCGGCACCCGTCGCGAGGCTCCACTGGCTACGTTGGCGCCATGACATCGAGCGCGGGGCGACGACGGCGCCGTGAGCCACGCTCGAGCGCCGGCGAGAACCGCCTGTGGCCGGCGCTCGCGGTCGTCGTGGCAGCGCTGGCGTATGCCGTGCTGCCGGAGAGCCTTCTCGTCGGCCCACGGCTGGCCATCCCCGCCCTCGAGCTCGTGCTGCTCGGCGCGCTCGTCGTGACGAACCCGCGCCGACTGGTCCGTCAGACGCGCTGGTCCCGCGTCGTCTCCATCGCCCTCGCGTGCGTGGTCATCGCGACGAACCTCTTCGCGCTCGGCATGCTCGTGCGAGGCCTCACCTCGTCCGAGCCGGGCGGCATGCCCTTGCTGCTGGCCGGCATGCAGGTGTGGCTGACCAACGTCATCGGCTTCGGCCTGCTCTTCTGGGAGATCGACCGTGGGGGACCGGTCGCGCGGCACACGGTCGTGCGCGACCGGCTCCCGCCGGCCGACTGGCGCTTCTCGCAGGACGAGAACCAGGACGCGATCACCGAGGTCGCCGCGACCTCGAGCGCCCGGAGCAACTGGCGGCCGGAGTTCGTCGACTACCTCTACGTGTCCCTGACGAACTCGAGCGCGTTCAGCCCCACCGACACGATGCCGCTGTCGGCGCGGGCCAAGGCCCTCATGGGTCTCGAGGCGACGGCCGCGCTGCTCACGTCCTTGCTCGTCGTCGCCCGAGCGGTGGGCTCCCTGGGACAGTGAGCCCGCCCGACGGCATACATAAGCAAATAGTTGGGCTCACATAATGGACGGTTATTGTATCTGAGTGGGTCGATCGGGACACTGTGTCCCATGCCCACCGACCACCACCTCACCTGCCCGTACTGCTCGGGCGAGGACCTGACGCCGTTCCCGGACCCCACCTCCGCGTGGTCGTGCCTGGACTGTGCGCGCGTCTTCCGGGTCGAGCTGGTCCAGCCTGCGTCCGTGACCGGATGGGGCGTCCTGCGCGTCGTCCCGCCTGCGACGGTCGGTCGCGCGGTCGTTCCGGCGGTGGCGGCCTGAGCCCGACGGCCTCGCCGTGACCCACGGGTAGCCTGCGTCCATGACGCATCCGCACCTCGTTGTCGAGACCGACGGACCTGTCCGCACCCTCACGCTCGACCACCCGGAGAAGCGCAACGCGCAGACCCCGTCGCTGTGGGCGGCGCTCGCCGACGAGGCGCGGTCGGTCCCCGAGGACGTACGCGTCGTCGTCCTCCGCGGGGCCGGTGACGCCTTCTCCGCCGGCATCGACACCGCCATGTTCACCCCGGAGGGTGTGCCCGGGGAGGAGAGCGTGGCCCAGCTCGCCGCGGGAGGCCCGGAGGCGGTCCAGCGTGGGATCGCGGCCTATCAGGAGGGCTTCACCGCGTGGGCGGAGTGCCCGGCCGTCGTCGTGGCGCAGGTGCACGGCTACGCGATCGGCGCCGGTTTCCAGCTCGCGCTCGCAGCCGATCTGCGTGTCGCGGCGCTCGACGCGTGGTTCGCCATGCGCGAGACTCGCCTCGGTCTGGTGCCCGACCTCGGCGGCACCGGGCCGCTCGTCCACCTCGTCGGCTACGCCCGGGCGCTCGAGATTTGTGCGACGGGACGCCGGGTGTCTGCGCCCGAGGCGCTCAGCATCGGCCTCGTCGGGTCGCTCGCGCCCGCCGACGATCTCGAGGAGGCCACGGCCTCGCTCGTCGAGGCGCTGCTCGCAGCGCCGGCACCCGCGCTGCGAGCGCTCAAGCCGCTGCTGCGGGGCGCGATGGACGGAGACCGCGACGGGCAGCTCGCCCGCGAGCGGGAGGCCCAGACGGGGCTGCTCCAGGCGCTGCTCGGCGGTTTCGGCGCCTGAGTCGCGCCCCAGCCCCGGCTGATCCCCGCCCCAGGGGAATCGCTGTCGGTCCCTCGGGGTTGGATCAAGGGACTGAAGGAGGTCTGTGCCGTGGGCATGCAGCCGTGGATGGCGATGCGATCGATGTCGCGCGACTCGTCGGTGGCCGAGCGGAGCCTGTCGCCGGGCACCCGCCGCCGCGTCCTGACGTACGCCGCGCCGTACCGTCGGGCGATCATCGCCTTCCTCGCGGTCGTCGTCGTCGACTCGGTGCTCGTGGTCACGGTGCCGCTCCTGATCAAGAGCCTCGTCGACGACGGAGTCATCCCCAAGGACTCGTCCGTCGTCGTCCGGCTCTCCCTCATCGTCGCGGTGATCGCCATCGCGGACGCCGTGCTGACGGTCATCTCGCGGTGGTACTCCTCGCGCATCGGTGAGGGTCTGATCAACGACCTCCGCACCCAGGTCTTCGCACACGTGCTGCGCCAGCCGATCGCCTTCTTCACCCGCGCGCAGACAGGCTCACTGGTCTCCCGCCTCAACAACGACGTCGTCGGCGCGCAGCAGGCGTTCACGTCCGTGCTGTCCAACGTCGTCTCCAACATCGTGTCGGTGGCGCTCGTCATCGCGGCGATGCTCGCCCTGTCGTGGCAGCTGACGCTGGGCTCGCTGCTGCTCGTGCCGCTCTTCCTCATCCCGGCCAAGCTCATGGGCCAGCGGCTCGCGAGCCTTGCGCACCGCCAGATGACGCTCAACGCCGACATGGGCACGCGGATGACCGAGCGCTTCAACGTCGCCGGTGCCCTGCTCGTCAAGCTCTTCGGCAATCCCGCCCGTGAGGGGGCCGAGTACGCCGAGCGCGCCGGCCGGGTCCGCGACATCGGCATCCAGATCGCGCTCAACCGCACGATCTTCATGGCCGCCCTCACCCTCGTCGCGGCGCTGGCGACCGCGATGATCTACGGCTTCGGCGGCGTCATGGCCGTCAACGGCACGCTCTCCGTCGGCACGCTGCTGGCCCTGGCCGCGCTGCTCGCCCGCCTCTACGGCCCGCTCACGTCGCTGTCCAACGTCCGGGTCGACATCATGACGGCACTCATCTCCTTCGAGCGCGTCTTCGAGGTGCTCGACCTCGAGCCGCTCGTCAAGGAGCGGCCCGGTGCCGTCGACCTGCCCAGCGGACCCCTCGGGGTCGAGCTCGACCACGTCGCGTTCCGCTACCCGTCCGCCGACGAGGTGTCGCTCGCCTCCCTCGAGTCCGTGGCCTCGGGTGACCGCCGCGGCAGCGGCGTCGTGCTCCACGACGTCACCGTCTCGGCTCCCTCCGGCCACCTCGTCGCGCTCGTCGGACCCTCGGGTGCCGGCAAGACGACCCTGACGTCGCTCGTGTCCCGGCTCTACGACCCGAGCGAGGGCGTCGTGCGCATCGGTGGCGTCGACCTGCGCGACGTCACGATGACCTCGCTGCGCGACCGCGTCGGGGTCGTGACCCAGGAGGCCCACCTCTTCCACGACACGATCCGGGCCAACCTGCTCTACGCCCGGCCCGACGCCACCGACGACGAGATCCACGCGGCCCTCCGGGCCGCCCAGATCAGCGACCTCGTCGCGGAGCTCCCGGAGGGTCTCGACACCGTCGTCGGCGACCGCGGCCACCGGCTCAGCGGCGGCGAGAAGCAGCGGCTCGCCATCGCGCGCCTGCTGCTCAAGGCGCCCGACGTCGTCGTGCTCGACGAGGCGACGGCCCACCTCGACTCCGAGTCGGAGGTCGCGGTGCAGCGGGCGCTCGACGCGGCCCTCGAGGGGCGCACCTCGATCGTCATCGCCCACCGGCTGTCGACGATCCGCCAGGCCGACCTCATCGTCGTGCTCGATCACGGCCGCGTCGTCGAGACCGGCCGGCACTCCGAGCTGCTCGCGGCGGGTGGCCTGTACGCCGACCTCCACGCGACGCAGTTCGACGACCAGACCGTCGAGCGGCCCGGGCGAGCCGAGCGTGAGCTCACGGCGCTGGAGCGCGACGCGCTCGACCACGTCTGAGCACTGCCGTCGGCTCAGGCGCGGTCGCGCGCCAGCCGCTCCTCGAGTCCGACGGCGAGACCGGCCACGGTGACGAGGTCCACGAGGCCGCCGAGGCTTCGGGCCAGCCGCCGGTGACGCACCGGGCCGAGTCGGAGCCGCAGGTGGACCCGCGTCCGGTCGCCGTCGGTCCGCTGCAGCCGGAGGCACCACGTCAGGTCGGTGCGGCCTCGGGTGGAGGCGAAGAGCAGGTGTGAGGCCGGTTCGAGCTCGACGACCGTGAAGGTCGCGTCGGCACCGCCCCAGTCGGGGATGACGTCGCCGACCGCGAGCGTCTGGAGGGCTGGGTCGAGGTGACGGAGAGCCCGGCGCGACCGCGGGACGGCTCGCTCGACGGTCCGCGGGAGGTACCAGCCGGCGCGCCGCTTGCCGAGCTGGAGAAGCCACGGCCAGACCCGCTCGGGCGGGCCCGACACGGTGAAGGCCCGGTCCATGACGACGTCGGCAGGCCCGAGGAGGTCGCCGGGCAGCTGGGCCCGCCGCTCGGCGACGGTCGGGCGGGCGAGCAGCCGGAGGTGGTCGGGCGCGGAGTCGCCCGTGGTCATCGTCGTGCCGCGGGGCCGCTCATCGCGAGAGCTGCTGGAGCGCCCACGTGTTGCCGTCCGGGTCGCTGAGGTGTGCGTACTTGACGCCCCCCATGTCCTGGACCTCTGAGACGTCGACCCCGTTGCCGGTCAGCATCTCCCGCGCCTCGTCGATGTCATCCACGACGAGGTGCAGGTTCTGCACGCGCGGCGCGTCAGGCGCGCTCATCCCGACGCCGATGACGATCGAGCAGCTCGACCCCGGCGGCGTCAGCTGCACGACGCGCATGCCGTTGCCCGGCTCGACGTCGTGGTCGAGGACGAAGCCCATGCCCTCGGCGTAGAACGCCAGGCTCGCCTCGACGTCGGTGGTCGGGAGGGGGACGAGTTCCAGGCGCATGTCCATGCGTGGCTCCTCTGCAGGTGTGACGGCGTGCTCGGACGTCGACCTTCTCATCCGGGAGGGGTCCGCGCGGGGGAGGGCTCGTCCTCAGGCGTCTTCCTCGTCCCAGATGCGCACCTTCCTCGGCTTGACCGGAGCCGCGTCGGGTCCGGCCGACTCGGCGCGCCGGGTCGCAGCCTCCCGCCGGATGGCGAAGAAGATGAAGACGACCCCGCCGGGCATGAAGAGCCACCACTGGTAGGCATACGCCTGGTGGGGACCCAGGTCCTCCTCAGGGCGAGGCAGCAGACGCAGCGGGTGCTCGCCCGCGGCTGGGGTCGGCACCTGCGCGCCGAGGACGACGTACGCGTCCACCGGGCTCAGCGACGGCACCTGCGTCCGCGCGTCGGCGATGTTGATGCTCGCCATCTGGGGCCGAGGCAGGTCGCGGCCGAGGCTCACTTCGCCGGTGCGCAGCCACCCGGTGATCTGCACCGGGCCGGAGGGCGGCGGGTCGACGGGGGGACTGGTCTCGGCGTCATCCGCGTTGGGCACCCAGCCCCGGTCGACGAGGAGCGTCAGGTCGCCCGTCTGCATCGGCGTCAGCACCTCGAAACCCACTGTTGCGTCGAGCGTCCGGTTGCGGACGAGCAGGTCGGGGCCGGTGGCATACGTGCCCGTCAGCATGACCCGGGTCCACTGCTGCTCCGCCGGGATCGGCGTCTCGACCATGGGAGGAGCGAAGGGGACCGGTGCGGCGCCATAGTTGCGGGCGATGGCATCGACCTTGGTCCGCTGCTCGACATGGCGGTGCCACTGCCACAGGCCGAGGTAGAAGCAGGCGACCCCGAAGAGGACCGCGACGAGGGTCCAGAGCAGCCAGCGCCGCGTCAGCCAGAGTCGAAGCACGGATCGACGGTACCCGGCCCAGGGGCGGACCCGAGTACCGGCCCGTCGCTGACCTGCGGTGACGTCACGTGGCCGCCTCCCCGGTCCGCAGAGTGTCCCCAGGAGGGCCCACGGGCACGTCGACGGTGTCACGCGTCCGGTCGCCGGAGTCTGGCGCTCAGCGCGAGGGTTCTGGATGCCGGCCGATCGCCCGGCTGATCTCGTCGACGACCTCCTGGTCCGGCAGCGGCGCGGTGACGGTGGGCGGGTTCGCCAGGACCGTGCCCGCAACGACGTCCGGGTCCGTGGGCGCCTCGGAACCCGCAGTCGTGGTCAGCCGGCCCCGCAACGTGAGGGCGAGGTACCCGGCGGCGACGAACGTGCCAAGGGTCATCAGCGCGAAGATGGTGCGGTAGTCCAGCAGCGTCACGAGCAGGGCACCGGTCGCGATCGAGAGGGCCTGTGGGGTGGTGGTCAGCACCTCCACCGACGTGCTGACCCGCCCCATCAGCCGGCCCGGGGTGCGCTTCTGGAGCAAGGTGTTGAACGCGACGATGACCAGCGGGAGACCGGCACCGAGGACCGCGACGGTCACCATGAGCTCCCAGGTCTGGTGCGCCGCCACGACCCCGGCGAGGCCCAGGGAGGTGACCAGCAGACCGACGATCACGGTGGCCGGCTCGCCGAACCGTCGGACGATCCTGCTGGCCACGAGTCCGGCGGCGACCGCGCCGGCCCCTTGCACGGTGAGCAGCGGGCCCACGAAGGTGACCGGCTTGTCGAAGGCCTCCACGACGGCGTACACCGCGGACTCGGCGAACCCGATCACCAGCAGCGCCAGGGCCAGCGCGAGCGTCGTGTGCAGGAGCACCGGGGTCCGGCGGATGAAGGTCGCCCCCTCGACGACCTCCGCGCGCCAGTGCTGCGGCTGTCCTGCCGGCTCGGGCCGGTCGCCCGCCCGGAGCCCGGCGATGGCCACGGCCGCGCACAGGAAGGTGGCCGCGTCGACCATCGCCACCGCCCCGCCCCCGACGAACGCGAAGGTGGCGGCTCCCAGCAGCGGACCGACCAGACGCAGCGCCTCGCGGGTCACGCTCAGCGAGGCGTTCGCCTCCACCAGCACGTCCTCGGCGAGCATCTCCTTGAGCAGGCCGTTGAGTGCGGCGGGCACCACGACGAAGGAGGTGCCGTAGCAGAAGGCGACGGCGTACACGATCCACACGTCGCCGGCGTCGTGCACCAGGAGCAACGGCAGCATCATCGCGGCCGACGCGACGTTGGCGACCACCAGGAACGTGCGCCGGGCGACCCGGTCCACGATGTACCCGAACAGCGGTGCCAGCAGGGCGGGGGCCGTCATCCACAGGAAGGTCAGCCCGGCTGCTCCGTTCGAGCCGGTGAGGGTCTTCACCCACATGCTCAGCACGATCAGCATCAGCGAGTCGCCGAACATGCTGGCGGTCAGACCGGCGAAGAGCCGGCCGAACCCGGGTGTGCGGAAGGTGGTCCGGATCATCGCGTGGTCTCCTCGCTCGAGTGGGTGTGTGCGGTGGTGCGGGACGGTTCGGGCGGCGTGGCGCCGTCGGCCGGGACCGGCCGGAGACGGTGCGGGCCGCTCGGCACCAGCCAGCCGACCAGGGACACCAACCGGGCGTCGTCGGGTCGGTGCTCGGGATGGCCGGACCGCTCGAGGTGCCGCTGCAGCAGGTTGCTGAGCTCCCGCTTGAGCCCCTGCGCCTCCTCGGCCGTCAGCCAGAGCTGGGACTGCACCAGCCCGGTGGCCTCGCGCCAGGGCGCCGGCTCGCTGTCTCGGGCCGCGCGGGCCGCCCGGAAGCGCTGCAGCTCCCGCTCGAGGACCATGTCGGTGAGGGCGTCCGCGGCCATCCGGTCCGTGGGGTCGGGGTCCGTCACGCCCTCCACGTCGTCGCCCCACTCGAGCCCGTCGCTGACCGCCTGCCAGGGCCGGTTGCGGCCGGTGCCGCCGCGGGCCTCGCGGACGAAGCCGTGCTCGGCGAGCTTGCGCAGGTGCCAGGAGCAGTTGGACGGCGACTCCGAGAGCAGCGCCGCCGCCTGGCTGGCAGTGAGCGGCCCCTCGGTGACCAGGGCGCTCAGCAGAGCCATCCGAAGGGGGTGGGCGAGCGCTTTCAGGGCGTCGGCATCGGTGACGCGGCGGCGGGTCGGTGGCATGTGATGAAACTACTCTTTCGAAAGGCGTCTTTCAATACTTTCCTTTCGATGAGTTCTCGGCGTGTTCACGTCTGAGCGCCCGCTCCTAGTCAGAGAGGTCGGCGGATGACCTCGACCCGGCCGAGACCGAGCTCGGACGCGCAGCTCACCGATGCCGCGCCGTGGATCGAGGCCCGTCGTCAGAGGCGCGCGGGTAGGCTGGCACGACGAGCTGAAGGAGCGGTCATGAACCTTCAAGGCAGGCTGCGGCGCTTGATTCCGCACCAGTCCGACGACAGCGGATCAGAGGCCGAGGTGGCCCTGGACATGGCCAGGTACAAGTACTTGCTCCGAGTCTCGACGCCGCAGGTGTTCGAGCTCGTCCACGCCGAGGTGTTCGCTCAACTCCCCGCCGCCACGCGTGAAGCGGTGTACCGGCGCCTGTGTCGTGACGTGCCCGAAGAGCACAGGCCGACGAGCCCTGACCCGGAAGAGCTGGCGCGCGCCGCCGCCCGCGCGCAGGACGACGACCCGGTGTACCTGCTGCGAGTTCTCCGACGGCCGGGCGGAGCACCTGGACGCGCGCCCGAGCCCGCGGGCAAGCATCGTGCGGACACCACCACGTATGGTGCTTCCGTGCTCGAAGCCGCGGCGCGAACGGCCGCTGCGTCCCCGGCCGCTGCGGAGGCGCTGCTCGGGTTTGACACGTCGCTGGAGGCTGCGCAGATCAACCCGACACACTCCGTCCCTCGGCTGACAGGCGGGGACCACAGCGCGCCACGTGCGGACTGGCAGCCGTAGCACCAGCCGGTGCTGTTCAGCGGACGACCGACGTGACACGAGCACATCGCCGCCTCTCGTCCGTCGCGATCGCACGCGCGACGATCGGTACGTGGTCAGGCACCCCCAGATGGCTTCGGGCGCAGCGGACTGTGGCGGAGCAGCAGTAGCCGGAGCACACTGAGTGGGCCCTTCCATCATTTCCCGAAGCAGGGAGCCCGGATGTCGACCGACGACACGAGCCAGACGATGTCCGCC
>Ga0164307_10001680_pt1 | contig 10088 bp, 12 predicted proteins | sample Whisoiple_243_MG_FD_110214 | JGI IMG/M metagenome (GOLD analysis project Ga0164307, IMG submission 110214) | Soil microbial communities amended with fresh organic matter from upstate New York, USA - Whitman soil sample_243_MG | ecosystem: Environmental > Terrestrial > Soil > Unclassified >...
CCGCTTTGAGTCACCCTAAGGCCACCTCCGCTCGTGCGTGCGAGTCTGCCGGGGACTCCCCAGCCTGCACCGACGCTAGCAGACACTGACGTCCTTTGGCCGTGCCAGATCCTATCTTCGACGTGCAACGAGTTCGTGTGTCCGATACGTTGGGGGTCCATGCTGCAAAACCTTGGATACCAACGACCTTCGGTCCCACTGTTGGACTGATGATCTAAACTGTCGATACTGAAAATAACGCAAGGATCTTGGGTTCGCCTAGAGCTGTGAAGCGCGATCGATGTTTTAGCGGACTTAGAGTAGGAAAATGTGCTGTGGCGGATTGGCGCTCAAATCGCCGAGGCCATTTCGTTGATGCGCAGCGCCTGTCGACTTGGTTGCCACAAATAATCATGCACAACCTTGCCCAAGCCGAGCGTGAGATCGGCCAGAATGTGGATAGCTGACACGACTTCGAGAACCGGCAGCTCGGCGACGGGTGCCAATGCGTGAGGCGAAAGGTGCAGCGCCGCGGGCCCCGTCCACCCGCCCTTTATCGTGACATCTTCGAGATGGCACTCGACGAGCTCGCAGATGCGCGGCGTGCCGTCGACATGCGGGATATTCTTGAGCAGAAAATTTGGAGCCGCGAGCGAAGCTTTGACTTGCGCCAAATTAGCTTCGCGGTGTTTGTAGCCCATCGTGCCGGTCGCAACGCGAAGCGGTCCATAATCCAAGGTTCCGACAAACGTGTCGACTTCGGTTCGCAACGTGGTCTGGGCGAGTTTTTTCGGGAAGCCCCAGAGTTCACGGCCCCCGGCGATCGGCCCCTCGTCGTTGAGGAACATGCAGTGGGTGTAGCTGCCCCTGCGGCCGCGGAAGGAGACGGGGATCACCTGCCCGCTCTCCGTGTAATCGCCGAAGCCGTTTGAATCCGGCATGCAGATGAATTCGTACTTCACCAGCGCCGCTTCGCGCCGATCGAGTTCGAGCGGCTCGGGCCCCACCGCGCGCAATCTCGCCGGATCGGTGCGATACGTGATGATCAGGTATTCGCGGTTGACGAACCGGTACGGTCCGGGCGGATAGGCCGGGCTGGTCAGCGGCATCGCGAAGGCGCGCTCCAGCACTTGTTTCTCCTGCATTGTAGGTTCTCCTTGTGTTGGATTCAGTTTGTTCTATTCGCGGCCGTCGCGTTCGAGATCGAACGTGAAGACGCCGTCCAGGCTCGTGGGTCTAGCCAGAACCTCGAGATGGCGCAGCGTGCGCACTGCGTCGTGGTAACCCGCGCGCCAATGGTCCTGCATCGATAGCCGGGAAAACTCGTAGGCCTTGGAGTGACCTTCGTAGTTCTGAGCCCGATAAATCAGCTGAATGATGTTGTAGACCTTGTCACTGGCGACCGACTTCAGGATCTTCAAATCATCGTTCTCCTCAAAATCAACAGGGAGCCTGCGCAGCAGGGCATTAAGGGCACGCTGGACCCGGTGCACGTTCTTGAATTGGCCGGTGCCCGCGCGCGTGCGGCTTGAAAACTGAATTTCTTTGTGACGTGTAGCAACTTCCGCCAGATTGCGCGGAAGCGCGCCTTGCGAGCTCCAAAGATCGACCTGAAATGCGAGCGTGTCCTGGCGGCGTGGATCACTTTCAATCACCCACTGCAGCGGCGTGTTGGACACGAGGCCGCCATCCCAGTAGTGCTCGCCGTCGATTTCGACCGCGGGAAAGCCCGGTGGTAGTGCCCCGCTCGCCATGACATGCTCCGGAGCGATCTTGTGAGTGCTGGTGTCAAAATAGACGAAGTTGCCGGTCCTCACATTGACCGCGCCCGCGCTGAAACGAATCATTCCAGCGTTGAGGCGATCAAAATCTACCAGGCGCTCAAGCGTGTGCTTGAGGTCGCGGGTGTCGTAGAAGCTGGTCGCCCCGAGCATTCCGCCCGGTTGCAGCCACGGCATCATGGCTCGCGCCGAGAAAAAGCCCGTGGCGCCGCACGCGACCGGGGGCCCATGGCCTACGCGATGATGGGCGGCATCATCGTGGGGACGATGCTGACGCTGCTGTTTCTGCCGGCGCTCTACGTGGCGTGGTTCCGGATCAAGGAGCCGAAGTCCGCAACGGACAACACTCACGAAAAACCGACTGCCCCTAAATTGCAGGCAGATCTGTCGGCTGACGCGCCCTCTCAGCGTTCCTGGATCTCGCTCAAGGACTCGCGAGTCCTGCGCTTGGCCTCATTGCGGCCGGGCTGAACCTGAATGTCGTCTTTATCGTCAGTGCGGGCACGGTGCTCTGCACAACACTTGTGGCTTCGTGGCTGATGGCACACCCGACGGCTTTCGAAGGAACCATTGAATGAGCATGCTCGCGCATGCGCGCAAGGGCAGATACGGCCATCCCGCAGGAAGAAGTTCCATGCGTGAGAACGGCTCATCGGAGTATCCAACTCGCCCATTCGAACTCATGATCGACATGGGAATTAGAATATGGCGGCGGAAAATCCAGGAGACGACATGCCAAAACCGGCCAAACTGGAAGTATCGAGGCGCCGCCTTCTTGCCATCGGGACTGCGACGGCGACGGTCGGCGAGGTCCCCGGCGCACAGGCGCAACCGCAACCCTCTAGTCAAAAGCCCTCGAAGCGTCCGAACGGCGTATCGTTCGAGGTGAACGGAAAGCCGCGCAGCCTTCAAGTGGACAACCGCACGACGCTTCTCGATGCTCTGCGTGAGAATCTTCGCCTGACCGGCACCAAGAAGGGATGCGACCACGGTCAATGCGGGGCCTGCACGGTGATCGTGAACGGAGTGCGCATAAATTCGTGTCTCACGCTCGCCGTCATGCACGAAGGCGACAGGATCACCACGATCGAGGGATTGGGCCAGCCCGAGCAGCTTCACCCCATGCAGGCGGCCTTCGTCAAACATGACGGCTATCAGTGCGGTTATTGCACGCCCGGGCAGATCTGCTCGGCGGTAGCGATGCTTGACGAGATCATGGCGGGAATCCCGAGCCATGTCAGCCCTGATCTGACCGCTCCTCCAGAACTGACGAACGCCGAACTGCGCGAACGCATGAGCGGCAACATCTGCCGATGCGGCGCCTACTCCAATATCGCCGAAGCGATCACTGAGGTCGCGGGGAGCAGCACATGAAGGAATTCACCTACGAACGCGCCACCTCGATCCAGGAAGCCGCGGCCAAGGCGCGGGAGACGCCAGGCGCGAAATTCATCGCCGGGGGCACCAACCTCCTCGATCTGATGAAGCTCGAGATCGAAACGCCGCGGCATCTCATCGACGTCAACGGTCTCGGCCTCGACAAGATCGAGAATGGTCAGGACGGCGGACTCCGCATCGGTGCGTTGGTCAGAAACACCACGCTTGCCGCCGACATGCGCGTCAGGAAGGATTACGGCGTGCTCAGCCGCGCGCTCCTCGCCGGCGCATCCGGCCAGCTCCGGAACAAGGCGACGACGGCCGGAAATCTGCTCCAGCGCACGCGCTGTCCTTACTTCTACGACACCAATCAGCCCTGCAACAAACGAAGTCCCGGCTCCGGCTGCGCTGCTATCGAGGGTTTCAGCCGACAATTGGGCGTGATCGGAACCAGCGAATCCTGCATCGCGACCAACCCCTCGGATATGGCCGTCGCCATGCGCACGCTTGACGCTGAGGTGGAGACCGTCGACGACACGGGTCGAACGCGCAAAATCCCGATCGCCGAATTCCACCGCCTGCCGGGGAATACCCCGCACATCGAAACGACGTTGGCCGCCGGAGAACTGATCACCGCCGTGGCGCTGCCGCGTCCTATCGGCGGTACTCACGTTTACAGAAAGGTCCGAGATCGGGCTTCCTACGCGTTCGCTCTTGTCTCTGTGGCGGCCGTCGTACAGCAGGACGGGTCCGGACGGGTAGCCGTCGGCGGCGTGGCCCACAAGCCGTGGCGGGTCGAAGAAGCCGAAGCCGATCTGTCCAAGGGCGCGAAGTCGTTCTCCGCGCGGCTGCTCGCGGATGCGAAGCCGACCAACGACAACGCCTTCAAGATGCCCCTGGTCGAGCGGACGGTTGCCGCCGCTCTAAACGATGCGAGGCAGCGATGAAATTCGACAAACCCGCCGAAGCCAACCCTATCGACCGCATGCAGGTGGTGGGGCGAGCACATCCCCGCATCGACGGCCACTTGAAGACAACGGGAAAGGCGCCATACGCCTATGAGCACCACGACGTTGTGACGAATCCTGCATACGGGGTCATCGTAGGGTCCGCGATCGGCAAAGGTCGCATCGTCAGCAAGAGTCTCGCGGAGACGGAGCGCGCGTCCGGGGTTCAGGCGGTCGTGACTGCCGAGAACGCCGGCAAGCTGGGCAAAGGGAAATTCAACACGGCCAAACTGCTGGGCGGCCCTGACATCGATCACTATCACCAGGCAATCGCGGTGGTCGTAGCGGAGACCTTCGAGCAGGCGACGGCCGCGGCCGCGCTGATACGCGTCGAATACGCGCCCGCCGATGGCAGGTTCGATCTCGAGGAGGCGCTGAAAACTGCTCCTCTTGCAAAGGATCCGAACAGTCCCGAAAAGGATGCGCCCCCCGAAAGTCGTACCGGCGACTTCGAAAAGGCCTTCGCTCAGGCTCCGGTGAAGCTCGACGAGCTCTACACGACCCCGGACCAGAGCCACTCGATGATGGAGCCTCACGCTTCGATCGCAGTCTGGAATGGCGACAAGCTGACGGTGTGGACGTCCAACCAGATGATAGACTGGGGCAGGACGGATCTCGCAACCACGTTGGGCATTCCCAAGGAGAACGTCCGCTTCGTGTCGCCCTACATCGGGGGCGGCTTTGGCTGCAAGCTGTTCCTGCGCTCCGACGCGGTAATGGCCGCGCTGGGGGCGAAGGCGTCCGGCCGGCCGGTCAAAGTCGCGTTACCTCGGCCGTTCATTCCGAACAATACTACACACCGCCCCGCCACCCGACAGCGCATCCGGATCGGGGCGGGCGCGGATGGGCGCATCATTGCAATCGCGCACGAAAGCGGCTCCGGCGATCTCCCCGACGGTCAGCCGGAGACGGCGACTAATCAGACGAGACTGCTGTATGCCGGCCCCAATCGTCTCACTTCGATGCGACTTGCCGTTATGGACCTGCCGGAAGGGAATGCGATGCGCGCCCCCGGCGAGGCGCCTGGAATGATGGCGCTCGAGATCGCGATGGACGAACTGGCCGAGAAGCTGGGCCTAGATCCGGTGGAGCTGCGCGTGCGCAACGATACCCAGGGTGACCCCGAGAAGCCGGACCGTCCTTTCTCCCAGCGCAACCTGGTGCGTTGTTTGCGCGAGGGTGCCGAACGTTTCGGTTGGATGCGTCGGAGCGCGACTCCGGGCGCCGTGCGGGACGGGCACTGGCTCGTCGGCATGGGCACTGCAGCCGCCTTCCGAAACAATCTGCTGATCCCTTCGGGCGCGCGCGTCAGGCTTGGGAGAGATGGGCTGGTCATCGTCGAAACCGACATGACCGACATCGGCACCGGCAGCTATACGATCATCGCGCAGACCGCCGCCGAGATGATGGGCGTCGACATCGGGAAAGTCGTGGTTCGTCTGGGCGATTCCGCGTTCCCCGTCTCGTCCGGATCCGGAGGGCAGTTCGGAGCGAACTGTTCGACATCGGGCGTCTACGCGGCCTGCGTAAAGCTTCGGGAAGCCGTTGCGCAGCGGCTCGGCTTCAACTCTGCGGAGGCGACGTTCTCGGACGGCCAGGTGATGAGTGGAAACCGTTCCGCGAAGCTTGCCGACGCCGTCCGCGAAGGCGAACTCGTCGCCGAGGACAAAATCGAATGGGGAGGCCTGGACAAGAGCTACCAACAATCCACGTTCGGAGCCCACTTCGTGGAGGCCGCCGTTGACGGCTTCACGGGTGAGGTCCGGATCCGCCGCATGCTGGCCGTGTGCGCGGCCGGCCGCATCCTCAATCCCACGACCGCGCGAAGCCAGGTAATCGGGGCCATGACCATGGGCGCGGGAGCCGCGTTGATGGAGGAGCTCGCGGTCGACAAGCGACGCGGGTTCTTCGTCAATCACGACCTTGCCGGCTATGAGGTGCCCGTCCATGCCGATATTCCGCATCAGGAAGTGATCTTCCTCGAAGAGGCCGACGATAAGGTCTCGCCGATGAAGGCGAAGGGCGTGGCCGAGCTCGGCATATGCGGGGTCGCGGCGGCCGTCGCCAATGCCGTCTACAATGCGACGGGCGTGCGCGTGCGCAATTATCCCATCACTTTGGACAAACACCTCGACAGGTTGCCGGAGGTCTCTTGACCGGGCGCCGTCGAGGCTTCCTTCGCCGGCATGGGTGATGCCTGGTCAACGGAAGGGAAGGCGATCATCGGTAATTTCTTCGACTTTAGCGGCAAGGTAGCGCTCGTCACCGTTGCCGCTGCCGGCATGGACTAGCCACGGCGAAGGCATTTGCCGTCGTGCTGGCGGACTTCAAGGAGAATGCCGTGCATGTGGCCGCGCGCGATCTGGTATCCGCCGGTCGCACGGCCCTCGCCGTGCGCTGCGAGTGAGCGACGATGCCGAGGTGGCGGCGCTTGTGGATCGGGTGGTGGCGGAATTCGGGCGGCTCGACGCGGCATTCAACAACGCCGGCGTCATGGCGAAGATCGCTCCGATCGCCGAAAGTCCCCGCGAGGACTTCGACCGCGTGATCGGCGTGAATCTGCGCCGCGTGTGGAGTTGCATGAAGCACGAACTCCGGCAGATGGAGCGCCAGGGCGGGGGCGCCATCGTGAACAACGCCTCCGTCGGCGCGCTGACCGGCAATCCTGGCATCGCATCTTACATCGCTTCCAAGCATGGCGTGGTAGGGCTGACCCGGACCGCCGCGCTCGAATACGTCAAGCGCGGCATTCGCGTGACGCAGTCAATCCAGGCTTGATCGACACACAGATTGCCCGAGACGTCGTCGCCGGAAACGAGAAGGCGTATGACGATATCGCGAGCCAGGTCCCGATTGGCCGCCCGGGCCGGCCCGAGGAGATCGCCTCGGCCGTGTTGTGGCTTTGCAGCTCCGGTGCGAGCTACGTCGTAGGCCATGCGTTGACGGTGGACGGCGGAATGACGGTGGTGTGACCCTTCTTAACCGACACCGGGAGAAAAGGCATGATTCAGAGCACGCGTCGCGGCATAATGGTCGCCGCGGCCGCGGGCCTCGCCGCGTTCGCCGCAAGGCGAGTCGGTGCGGAGCCGTCGATCGCGAAGCAAAGGAGTGAGGAAATGGACATCGACATCAAGCGAAGCGGATCGCGGCCCTCCACCAAGGGATCGGCTGAGTGGTTTACCGGAGCGGTGCGTGTGGATCCGCTTTTCCAGGCGCCCGACCCTGCGCGGGTCGGCGGCGCTCATGTGACGTTCGAGCCGGGCGCTCGCACGGCGTGGCATACGCATCCGCTTGGCCAGACGCTGATCATCACGTCCGGATTTGGATGGGTGCAGAAGGACGGAGGCCCCATCGAGGAGGTCCGTCCCGGCGACGTGGTGTGGTTTCCGCCCGGCCTGAAGCACTGGCACGGCGCTTCGCCGACGACCGCCATGAGCCATATCGCAATTCAGGAATCCTTGAACGGAAGTCCGGTGACCTGGATGGAAAAGGTGAGCGACGAGCAGTACCGCAAGTGATCTGGACCGCGGCGGACGGCGCTAGTACCTGGAATCAGAGCTGAGTGATACGGCGACCGTTGAAACGGCGTTGCCGGACCTTTTTTTTGGGGGTAACAAAGGGCTCGGCACTTTCGTTGTATGCGTCGACCTAGGCATCGATGTGATCCTGAGGCTGTTTGAGGCTTGTGAAGAGGTTCCGCTGACGGCGGAAGAAGAACTTCTGACCCGACTTGTTGCGCTCAATCGCGAACGGGCGGCGGAAGAAAAGCGTGGCACCGTTCGCTGGCTGAGGCCGGACTACCAGATACCAAGGCTTGAAGTGAAAACGCCGAAGCCGGAGGACGAACATATCGGTACGTTCGACATCGAATTGCCAGCCGTTACTGAGCGTCCAAAGTGGCCGACAGACGGTCTGGAGCAAATTAGGCTAGTGCGCGATCTACTCGCCAAGGCTCCCGCGCCGACGCCGCCAGATGTCATCGCTAGCGTGTTTGACGGCAGGAATACGGCCAAGCGTCGAGAACGTATTGCGGAGGTTCTAGAGACGCTGGTTGCCACCGGCGTCGCACGGACGGGTGAGCACAGGGTTCTTCAGCCGTCCAGATACGAAATTGATGTTTTGACCTCGCAAGCCTGGCCGCTTGGTGGCGTCTGCAAAACACATCACGACTGGAAATCACTCGGCTCCAACCTTCCCAAGAAACAATACGACGAGATGTGCGCCAGCTACTCTCTCCAGAGCGAGTAACGCCGTGGGATGCCTGCGAACGCGACAGCTGGCGACCGCTCCGCGCTTATGCAATGGATTGGAAATTGGCCGAAGTAGCGCTCAAAGCAGAATTTCATAAACCAGGAGTTAATTTAGAGATGGTTCCATGGTCACGAATTTTTTAAGCGGTTCCTTCGCATTGCAAGTATCAGAGGGCCGGTGCCTTCGGTATGGTCGCCCATTCTAGCCAACGTAATGCAAAGGCCTGCGAATGATCGAATACCGCTTTTTTCGAGTAGACATGAGAGATCAAATACAAGGAGCGCCGAGATTTATCAGCTGCGCGGATGACAAGTCGGCCCGCAGCACGGCGCGGCAGCTCGTTGACGGCTGCGCCGCTATTGAGATCTGGGATTGCGAGCGGAAGGTCGCCTATATCCCCTCAGAGGAACAACACCTCAGGGAACGTGCTACAATTTCTGCATGATCGCTTTAGTAAGCAAAGCAGAAATCAAGAAGTACGTGGAGCGGTACCCGGAGTATACCGACTGCCCAGTACATCTTTTGTCGAAGTGCTGCCTGTCCTAACCCAAGAAGCGGCAAAGCGCCTGCGGGCAGCGCTCAAACACCGCAACAAACCGAGGCCAAAGGCAAAGAAGCCCTAGGATTTCCCAGCTCGGCTTTATGTACGCCGTTGTCTCCCCCGGAAACCGCAGCGGCAACCGGGTCCGTGCCGATTTTCCTCCAGGCCCAGCGCGGACCCGGACTATAGCTCCTCAGCGTGGGAATTCAGAAGCGCCTCAGCAGGCAATGGCCGCATTGGAAAGTCGTAGACGGTGCCGCGTGCCGCGTTGCCACTCGTTCACGATTTGAAGAGCCACGTAGTTTTGGAGGACGTAGTAATCATCGGCGAGACCTTTCAACTCCATGTACTGCATTGCAATTTTCAAGGCTTGATCGAGTCTCGGTCATCATTAAGAAGCGGCCATGCCGCATCGCGCATACGTCGAAACTTCTGTTTCTGGGTCCATCTAGCCCTGTGCCAGTCCGAAGTGACCAAAAACCCTCGATACGGTTCAGGCAATCAGACGCAATAGGTTGAGAAGGCCCGCGCGAAGCGCGAGGTGCCGCACTGAAAAATCAAGTTAAAAGCGAGGGTCGCGTTTTCAAGAGCGTGACCCGGTTTTCCGGCTGGGCATATTGATCGAAAATATTTCTCATATCGCTCCGCCTAGCTATGCCGCGACCCGACAAGTTGAAACTTTACATCATCATTTCCATACAGCGGTGCTCTCCGCGTCCACAAGAGTATAGTCAATCCGCGACCCATTCGATTTCTGGAAATATGAAAGCTTGCCATTCATTTCCGCGAGGCTGTCTGCGTTTGGCTTGTAAATGCAAAGAAAGGACCTCATTTATGCGGCTCAGCTTTGCGGACGACGTGCCTTCAGCGACATACACGGGAAAGCGGTCACCCTGACTGATGGTCACGATTGCATCGATCATGCCGGCTGCTGTTGCGGGTCGCTTCTCGATTTCATAATCGGCGGTCTTGTAGAGATGCAGGCCGCCGTGAATATTTAAGATATTGCAACGGGAGAGGGTTTTGAATGGCCCGCTCAGCACCTCTACGTTCCGTGAGACGACCTCCTACCTGCCGCTGAGCGACAGGCTCATGCGAGTGACGATGTCGTCCCAGGCGTGCTCTTCTTTGGTGGGATAGTTGATCAGCACG
>Ga0164307_10001681_pt1 | contig 10088 bp, 10 predicted proteins | sample Whisoiple_243_MG_FD_110214 | JGI IMG/M metagenome (GOLD analysis project Ga0164307, IMG submission 110214) | Soil microbial communities amended with fresh organic matter from upstate New York, USA - Whitman soil sample_243_MG | ecosystem: Environmental > Terrestrial > Soil > Unclassified >...
CCGCCCGCAATGGCCAGCGATGGAAGTTGGAGGATGCCAAGGCGCGGTTCAGCGAGGTTGTCCGCCTCGCTCGAAGCCAAGGACCGCAGACTGTTAGCGTCCGCGGTGAGGATGCCGTCGTGGTGATCAGCGTGGAGGAATTGGAGCGGCTAAACCCGGTCGCTCCCGACCGGCAGCCGCTCGTGCCGTTTTTGGAGGGCCTTCATCTCGGCGGCCTCGATGTTGCGCGCGATCCTGATCGCGGGCGAGATGTCGAGCTGTGAGGGGATGGCTGCTCGACACCAATGTTATCGCCGCGCTGATTAATCCAAATGGTGCGCCGAGCGTGAAGAACTGGGCGGCGATGCAGGACGAGCATCGCATGCTTCTAAGCGTCCTCACGCTCGCCGAATACGACAAAGGTATCGCTAATCTTACCGCCAAACATCCTGAGCGATCACGCTCTATCGCCGCCCGTGATGCACTGGAGAGCCGCTTCGCTGGCCGCATCCTTTCCGTGGATGACGCCATTGTGCGGCGATGGGGACAAATTTCAGGCGCGACGAAACGGCAGTCCGGCCACTCACCCTCGGTGATCGACATCTTGCTCGTGGCAACTGCGATAGAGCACGACCTCTTCCTTGTCACTCGCAATGCGAAAGATGTTCGGCTCAGCGGCGCCGCGATCTTCAATCCATGGAAAGATGATCCCGCTCAATTCCCGCTAGTTTAAGGTTCTTTCGAGAAAATCCCTCACTCCCACTCGATCGTCCCCGGCGGTTTTGACGTCACATCGTAAACCACCCGGTTTATCCCGCGCACCTCGTTGATGATGCGCGTTGCGGCGCGGCCGAGCACATCCATGTCGAAGGGGAAAAAATCCGCGGTCATGCCGTCGACCGACGTCACGGCGCGCAGCGCACAGACGAAATCGTAAGTGCGCGCGTCGCCCATGACGCCAACGGTGCGCACCGGCAGGAGCACGGCAAAGGCCTGCCAGATTTTGTCGTAAAGGCCCGCCTTGCGGATTTCGTCGAGATAGATCGCGTCCGCCTTGCGCAGAATGTCGAGATTTTCGCGCGTGACGCCGCCGGGGCAGCGGATCGCAAGGCCCGGTCCCGGAAAGGGATGGCGGCCGACAAAGGCTTCCGGCAATCCAAGCTCGCGGCCGAGCGCGCGCACTTCGTCCTTAAAGAGTTCGCGCAACGGCTCGACCAGCTTCATGTTCATGCGCTCGGGCAGGCCGCCGACATTGTGATGCGATTTGATCGTGTGCGAGGGTCCGCCGGAGAACGAGACGCTCTCGATCACATCGGGGTAGAGCGTGCCTTGCGCCAGAAATTCCGGCGCGCCGCGCCCGTCGGTCGCGATTTTCTTCGCTTCGCCTTCGAAAACGGAGATGAAAAGCCGGCCGATGATTTTGCGCTTCTCTTCGGGATCGCGAATGCCGAACAGCGCGCCGAGGAAAAGCTCCTCGGCATTCACGTGCACGAGCGGGATGTTGTAGTGATCGCGAAACAGCCGCACGACCTCTTCCGCCTCGCCGAGGCGCAACAAACCGTGATCGACGAAGACGCAGGTCAGCTGCTCGCCGATCGCTTCGTGGATCAGCACGGCGGCGACCGCGGAATCGACGCCGCCTGACAAGCCGCACAGCACGCGACCTTTGCCGACCCGGTCGCGGATGGCGCGGATCGCCTCTTGCCGGAAGGCGCCCATCGTCCAGTCGCCCTTGAGGCCAGCGACCTTGGTGACGAAATTGCGCAACAGTTTCGCGCCGTCGGGCGTATGCGCGACTTCGAGATGGAATTGCGTGGCGTAGAAGCGGCGGTGCTCGTCGGCGATCGCCGCGAAGGGCGCGCCGGCCGAGACCGCCACGGGCTTGAAGCCGGGGGGAACGCGGGTCACGCGGTCGCCGTGGCTCATCCAGACCGGGTGATGCGAGCCCTTCTCCCACACGCCATCGAACAGAGCGCAGGTCTCGGTCACCTCCACCTCGGCGCGGCCGAATTCGGCGGCGTGTCCGCCCTCGACCTCGCCGCCGAGCTGCGCCGCCATCGCCTGCTCGCCATAGCAGATGCCGAGGACCGGCACGCCGGCCTTCCAGACTTCGTCCGGCACGCGCGGCGTGTTCTCGGCAATGACCGATTCCGGCCCGCCGGACAGGATGATCGCCTTCGGCGAGAGCACGGCGATGGCCTTGGCGGCGTTCTGGAAGGGGTGGATTTCGCTATAAGCGCCCACCTCGCGCACGCGGCGGGCAATCAGCTGCGTCACCTGCGAGCCGAAATCGACGATGAGGACCTTGTCGTGTGCGCCAGCGATCTCCTCATGGAATTCCGACTCGTCCATCGCCGCTCCCGTCGCAAAGCGGGGAAGTAGGCGATCGGGTTTGCCGGCGCAATGCCGGCCGGCCGGCGCATTAGGCCTGTCCAGAAGTTAACGGCGGGCGAGGCGATTCGAGCAATCGGCTTGAGCGTACGGCAATGGGCTGTTGCTAGGCACAAGCGGACCTTCGATGAGGAATTTCTGAAATGTCGCGTACGGCGCTTGCCTCTCTTGCCCGTTCCGGCGCGCCCGGTTCGATCAGGCTGACCAGGCTCGCGCGGCTTTTTGCCGAGGCGGAGGAGCAGCTTTCGCAGATCGAAGCGGGCCGGCGCCTGCGGCGCAAAGCCCTGTTTCGCGAGAGCCTGCCGCAATCGGTCCGGCGGCATTTGCTGGCTGTCGCTTATTCCGTCAGCCCGAAGCGCGCCGCCGGCCTCCTGCCGATGTGGCGCCTGCTTTTGCGCGACACGCTCACGCCGCCGGCCGGCCTGCCGGACCCCGGTTCGGCGCTCGCCGATCCGGACGGCCTCTGCGGCATCCCGCGGGATTTGTCGGTGGACACGCTGATCGAGGCCTATTCCCGCGGACTTTATCCCTTGTGCCATGTTGGCCCGCTTAAATGGTGGGCGCCGCGAACGCGCTCCGTGGCGCACCCCGCCGACATTGTCATCGGCAAGTCGGCTCGGCGGCACCTGAAGCGCGGTACGTTCAGGCTCACCTTCGATCGCGATTTCGATGCCGTGATTGCCGCCTGCGCCGGACCGCGGCGCGGACACGTGCCGCTGACCTGGATCACGCCGAAGATGAGTGTGGGCCTATGCGGCGTTGTATGATGCGGGTCTCGCCCATTCGTACGAGGTCTGGATGAAGGCGGAGAGCTTGTCGCCGGCGGTTATGGCGTGGCGGTTGGGCGCGTCTTCGTCGGCGAAAGCATGTTCACTGGGGCCCCGGGCGCGGGCGCCTGCGGTTTTGCCGTGCTCAACCGGCATCTCGCGGAGTGGGGCTTCGCGTTGCATGATGTGAAGCTGCCATCGGAACATTTCCGCATGCTGGGTTTTTTGCAGATGCCGCGCGAGGAATACGCGACGTATTTGTCGGTGCCGCTTGCCGCGTCGCGGCGTGGGCATTGGCAGAGCGTACCGGCGCTCTGCGGGCTTCAGCATGCCGTATCTCGGCCGCGCGTGAGCATCGCGATGTAAAAGCCGTCGGTGTGGGTCGTCGCGGGGGATAGCCGCAGGCCGATTTCATTCATCGCGAATGGCAGAAGATTTTGGAGATCGGCGCCTTCGGTTATTCCGCGCGCGGATTGCAGCGCGAATTGCGGATACGCTTGCAAAAACGCGCCGATGCGATCCTCGTTTTCCTCGCGCAGCACTGAACAGGTCACGTAAGCAATGCGTCCCCCCGGCTTTACGAACGCCGTGGCACGCGCCAGAAGCGCGTCTTGGGCCTTGATGCGCTCGGCGAGCGCACCCGGCCGGATGCGCCATTTGGCATCGGGATTGCGCCGCCACGTTCCCGTGCCGGTGCAGGGCGCGTCGACCAGAACGAGATCGCAGCGCTCATTTAAATCCGCGAGAATGTCGGCATTGCCGCGCGGCGCGCGGACCTGCACGTTGCGAACATTGGCGCGTTCGAGCCGTGCGTAGATCGGCATCAGCCGGCGCCCGTCCGTGTCCGTCGCGTAAATCTGGCCGCGATTGTCCATCTCCGCCGCCAAGGCGAGCGTCTTGCCGCCGCCGCCGGCGCAGAGATCGAGCACCTGCTCGCGCGGCTTCGCTGCGCAGAGCAGCGAGGCGAGCTGCGAGCCCTCGTCCTGTATTTCGATAAGGCCTTTGACGAAGGCGGGCTCCGCATTCAGCGCCGCGGCGCGGCCGTCGGGCGACGGCGCGATGCGCAAACCGAGCTGCGAGAACGGCGTCGGCTGCGGATTAAGATGCGCCAGCGCCGCGAGCACGTTGTCACGCGTGGTTTTCAGCCGGTTGACGCGAAGATCGACCGGCGCGCGTTCCGCCAGCGCGCGGCCTTCTGCCAATGCGCGCTCGCCAAACGCGGCAAGGAAATGCGGCGCTAGCCATTCCGGTATATCGGCCGCAACATGCAGCGGCGCGGCGTCGAGAGTCGCGGATGCAAGCGTGTTCCGCTCCTCCTCGGAGAGGGGCGCCGGCGCGTGCCGTTCGCCTGAGCACAGCGATGCGATCTCGTCGAGCGGCAATCCACGTTGCAGACGCAATGCGCCGAGCACGACGGCGCGCGGCGCATCGCTTTGCATGATCCAGGCCGCGGAGGATTTTCGCCGCAGCGCATCGAAGACCACGCTGGAAATCGCCGCACGGTCCTTCGATCCGGCGAAGCGATGCGCGAGACCCCAATCCTTCAGCGCGTCCTGCGCCGGGCGGCGCCGCGTCAGAATATCGTCGAGGACTTCGATGGCGGCGGCAATGCGCGCGCCGGGTGTCATGGATCAAGTGTCATGGATCAAGCGTCATAGATGCGCGAGAATGCGGAGGATGAAAATGATCCACATGATGAGCAGCACCAGCATGCTCACCCCGAAGGCAAGTCCACGCCGCGGTACGACGTTCGAGGTGACGTGAATCGCCGCCTGCGCGATGCGCGCCAGCACGAAAATCCACGACATGATGACAAGAAGGAGGTCGGCCTTGCGCGTGTAGAGCGCGAGGATCACCAGCACATAAAACAGAACCGGAATCTCGAACTGGTTCTGAAACGAGCCGGCGACCTGCGCGACAGGCATGGGCTCGCGCGCGCCGCGTACCGCCAGATCCTGCGGGTGCAGCTCGCGATTGCGGAACACGCGCTGGCGCCGCACCGCCAGGATGATGAGCAGTGTGAAGGTCAGAAGGACCTGTACGAAGAGCGGAAGAAGGACGGATTCGATGCTCATTCAATTTCTGCCGCGGCTGCCGGGACAATTCGTTGCGGCATCTCGTAGTATGAGCGGGCAGACGGCACAAGGCTCACCACGTTCAAAGCGCGCCCGGCCTGACAGCTGCCGCCGCGGCCAGATGAGGCTTTTTGCCGTCAAGGATTTCGATACGTCGTCCGTCAGATCACGATCTCGTCGGGCGCGCGAATCGGTTTCACGCGCTTGCTGCCGGCCATGCCAGGCATCTCCAAGCTTCCCGGAGCGCCCCCGGCAGCAAAATGATCGAAGTTCTTGAGGTCGCCGAAATCCAGCCCCGTGCGCTCCTCCAGATCCTCGATCTTGATTTGCGTCGCACTTACGTCGAAAACCGCTTCGAAGCCAGGAAGGTCTTTGATGTCCTCTTGCCCGAGAATGAAGCCGGTCGCCGACGGCTTATTATCCCGTTCGCGGATAAGAACGCACACTTTCCAGAACTGCAATGGGCACCTTACCGAGTAGTTCATGCGTTCGTTCTGATAAACGGGGTCGCTCGGACTGAAGAGCGGGCCCGTGATGACGATCATCCGCCGGCGGTCCTTCTTCGCATGTTGTTCCAGGAGAAATTGCTCAAGCCCCTGCCAGCGGTCCTTTCCGCGGTTGAAGGGCGAGGCTTGCAGCGAGCAATTGGTAAAATGGAATGTGTCGTTGTTTGCCCTTGTGGCGTCATCGACGTCATCGCCCCAGGCGGTGTCTTCGCGGCGTGTGAGATGGCCGCGGTCAATTCCGTGTTCGAAGGCGTTCTGTCCAAGTTGCGCCGCCTTGTCTATACGTGGATCGCTGTACCAGCGATCCCCCTGCCGTTTGCCGATGTTCGGGCGGCGATCGCCATCGACATTGGCCGCGGAAAACCAGGCGGTGCGACGGCGTTTATTCATGTAAACGCTGTAATGGTAATAGGTCAGTTCGAAGGGATCGTCCTGCTTGCGCGATTCCTGTTCCACTTCGGCGGTGTCCTTTTCCATGTCTGCACCAAGGCGGGGCAACGGCACGGAAATCTGTTCGAGGAAGTCAGGCTCGTAGCCCTTACGATCGCTGTAGTCCTGATCGACAACAACCGCCTCTACCCCGGCTTCGACCTCATCCCCGACTCGTTGAGGCGCGGACACCCGCAATGCGTCCAAGGACGGCCCGCGGCTGCGTCCAATGCTGACACTGATTTCGAGCGGAATCGTCCAGCTAGCGCGGCTGGATTCCGGCGGCGAAGAAGGCTCGTCGTCGGCCGACGCGAGCGGCGCGCCGTGGGACGATCGAGACTGTGAGCTGGCACTTCCGCTGGGGGGCGGAGATTGCGCGGTGGCCGTGCCGCCAAGTGATATTGGCGGCGTGGCGCGCCGAGCAGTCCCCTCAGCTTCGGTAGAGGCCCATGCAGCGTCGAAATCAGTCGTAACCGCCGGCACCGGCTTGTCAAAATTCAGCTTCGAGGCGAGGCGCTTGTCGCGCGCCAGTTCATACATCGGCACTGCATAATTGGCCTTGAGATATTCGCCGGCGAAATGCAGCGCAACGACCTCGCCGGTGTCGACATCGATGATTCCGGTGCCGGAATTGCCACCGAGCGTCGACGCATCGTGGGTCAACGCGTTCACCAACGTCTCGAAGCTTTGGATCTGATCGCGCGGCCGTATAGTGCCGGGTTGCAGACGTTTAACATTGTACGTGCGTGCAAAAATGCGGTCCTGGAGGTCAAGGTCGCTGCGCGGGTCCCGAGCGGGATAGCCGATGGCAACGATATTATGGCCGATGAGCTCTTCCGGCGATTTGACCGACAGGTGGAGAGGGGCAACCCCGCTGAGACTGTTGACGCGGAGCAGCGCCATGTCCCAGTAGGGATGAATCATTTCGATGCCGTCAACTTGCAAATAGCCGGTGCGATCGTCCGCTGGTGTGTCGACCTGCCTCTTGAAGTCTATCGCCGCGTCGCCCGCCTGATAGCGAATGGTAAGGCCGAGCCCCTGAGAAAATAACTGCGCAACGTGCCGGTTCGTCATAAGCAGCCCGTCTCCGACGACGAAGCCCGTCCCCGCATAAGGAACAAGCGGGGAGTTCGGGACCTCGACTCGGCCGATCGAGGGAAACAGCGCGCTTATCCGTGCCTTCACGTCCGTGCCGTTCAGAGCTTCCCATGGGTGTTCAACATTGTCGTAGGATTGGCCTCGTACGAACACGACCGGCCGATTTTGCGGCATCACGATCGCTTCCAGCGCGAAGAGCTCCTGCGGGTGCATGTCTTCATGACGATCCTGCGTGAGCTTCTGCAGTCCCGAGTTGATCGCGGATTCTGTTGTCTCGGGCGATCTTAGAGCTTCCAACGCCGCAGGCGGGCTCACCCTCTCCATCGCCGGTGCCGGCGATGCGGGCCGGGGAACTGTTTCAAGAGGGCCGGGCGCGATCTGCGTGAGCATTGCCTTCAGGCGACGCGCTTTTTTTAGCTTGTCCATGGCCTCCCCCGGGAACGCAGTGCGCTAGATGCGCGGTACACGTGTGGACAGGCCAGCATGGTTGTGAGCAGCTGTCAAACGGCCGACTTCGCTCATTTCATCGTTTAATGCTCACACATCGCCGGACACAGTTGCCGCGCCCGGAACGGAGGCGGCAGCTATCCTGGCGCCCCCGGGTCTCGCGGCTCGCGACTCCCGGCGCTGTTTGCCTGATCGCGGACGCAGGAAATCTTCACGTATTCGACGCCCTCCCGCGGCGCGAGCGCGGTGCCGGCAAGAAGGGCCTGGCCCATCTTTCCGCACATGAGCTCGTTGGCGACGCGCGGACCCTGTGTCACGTCGATTGCCGTTTCCGGCGTGCAGGCGGAGGGCTGCGTCTGCAGCGCGCAGACCAGGATGAGGACATGGATCGGCATGTTTGACCCCTCTCGATGAAGTCGCATTCGCGATCGTTCCCCAGCGTGCATGCGAAGCTCGGGCCAAAATCTGTGGCGGAAAGGCAACGCACCTGCGGCTTGCCGCCGCTGGCGCGGACCGGCTACAGCGGGAGCAATCAAGGGAGGGTGAGATGATCAACCGGCGCGCATTTGCTGCAGGATTGGCTGCCGTGCCTCTGCTGGCCCGCGGCTCGTTGGGACAGGGCGCACCGAATCTGGGGCCCAACCGGCTCGTGCTTCTCGGCAACAAGGGTGGCCCGTCGATTCGCGCGTATGCGCCGAGCCCCTCATCCAATCTGCTTGTCTGGAACAATGTGCCCTATGTCATTGATGCGGGGTACGGAGTGACGTTCAAACTCGTCGAAGCGAAGTTTCCGCTGCCGTTGCTGCGCTACATTTTCATCACGCATCATCATTCCGACCACAATCTTGAAGCGGGCCCGCTCGCTTATAATGCTTGGGCGATCGGGCTGACGACCCCCGTCGACATCTATGGACCAAACGGAGTCGATCAGCTGATCGACGGCTTCTTCGCCAGCAGCAAATTCGACATCGAGACGCGCATCGTCGACGAGGGCCGGCCGGACCTGCGCAGGCTTGTCACCACACACGCCTACAGCGAGGGCAAGGTGTTTGCGGATCAGGGCGTCACGGTCACGGCGCTCCGCAACAAGCATCCGCCGATCGTCGATTCGTTCGCGCTGAAATGCGATCTCGGCGGCAAAGTCATCGTGTTCTCCGGCGACACGACTTACTTCCCTCCTCTGGCTGATTTCGCGAAGGGCGCGGACATTCTGGTGCATGAAGTAGCGTACGCGCCGGCGCTGGAGGCGCTCGCGGCACGCAATCCCAACGGCGCGACGTTGCTCGAGCATCTCAAAGCCGCGCATACGATGGCCGAGGATGTCGGTCGGATCGCGAAGGCGGCGGGCGTGAAGCAGCTCGTGCTCAATCATTTCGTTCCCGCCGACGACAAGAAGCTCACCGATGAGGTGTGGACGGCTGCCGTGCGCACGACCTTCGACGGTCCGATTGTCGTCGGCCACGATCTGCTCGAAATCCCGCTTGCGTGAGGATCGATGCTGAAGCTCTGGGGACGCGCCAACTCGATCAACGTGCAGAAGGCGCTCTACTGCATCGAGGAACTCGGTCTGCCCTATGAGCGAATAGACGCCGGACGCGGCTACGGCGTCGTCGATACCGCCGAATATAGAGCGATGAACCCGAACTCCCTCGTGCCGACGCTGCAGGATGGCGATTTCGTCCTGTGGGAATCGAACGTCATCGTGCGCTATCTCTGCGCCAAGCATTCCGATGGCGATCTCTGGCCGCGCGATCTCTGCGTTCGCGCCGCCGCGGACCGCTGGATGGATTGGCAGCAGACCTCGATCACCCCGGCGATTAGCACGGCCTTCCATGGTCTTGTGCGCACGCCGGGGTCTCGCACGCCGCAGGACATCGATGAATCCGCAGCAAAGACCGACGCCCTCTTCCTCATTCTCGACGCGCATCTGGCCGGCCGCACCTGGCTCGAGGGCGAACGCTTCAGCATGGCGGAATGCGTGATTGCGCCGGCCGTGCATCGATGGCTCAATATGCCGGTGCAACATAGCGACATCCCGCATGTCAGGCGCTGGTATGATGCGATCATGTCGCGGCCGGCGGCGCAGCGCGTGATGACGCTGCCGATCACCTGATGAGATAAACGAGGAGCGATATGGCCGCTATCCCGATCGTCGAAGCGCATGGTGCCAAAATTCCCGCCATCGGGCTTGGTACCTGGCAGCTTTCCGGCGAAACCTGCAAGGGCGCCGTTGTCGCCGCGCTCGAATGCGGCTATCGCCACGTCGACACGGCGAAAATGTACGGCAATGAGAGCGAAGTCGGTGATGGCCTAAGAAGCGCAGGCGTGGCGCGTGACGAGATTTTCGTCACGACAAAAGTCTGGCGTGATGACCTGCATGAAGGCGACCTGCAGCG
>Ga0164307_10001687_pt1 | contig 10065 bp, 12 predicted proteins | sample Whisoiple_243_MG_FD_110214 | JGI IMG/M metagenome (GOLD analysis project Ga0164307, IMG submission 110214) | Soil microbial communities amended with fresh organic matter from upstate New York, USA - Whitman soil sample_243_MG | ecosystem: Environmental > Terrestrial > Soil > Unclassified >...
AGTTCACAATTGCCCCCTTGGTAGTCGCGTAGGCGAGCAGACTCGGATTCGGCATGTCGGAATTGACAGATGCTGTGTTGATGATTGTGCCGCCCGGCTTCATGTCCGGTACCGCCGCCTTTGTGAGATAGAACATCGCATGGATATTGGTGCGGAATGTCATCTCCCATTCCTCGTCGGAGATGTCGCCGATGTCGTTGAACGTGGCTTGGTGAGCTGCGTTGTTGACGAGGATGTCAATGCCGCCGAGGTCATCGACAGCCCTCTTGATCACGTCGCGGCAATGCTTCGCCTCCTGCAGGTCACCCGATACAAGAACCGCCTTACGACCTTCCTTTTCGATGAGTTGCTTGACTTCGTTGGCGTCCTCGGTCTCGCTAAGAAATGAGATCAGAACGTCAGCGCCCTCCCGAGCAAAGGCAATCGCGACCGCGCGGCCAATGCCGCTGTCGCCGCCCGTGATCACGGCCTTCATTCCTTTCAAACGGCCAGAACCAACGTAGGTCTTTTCACCATGGTTAGGGCGCGGCTGCATCGCTTCGGTCGAACCTGGCACCGGCTGCTTCTGCGAAGGAAATGGTGGTTTGGGATATTCGGATTTCATAGCGAGCCTCCGGTCAGAGCTATTAATAACCAGAGTTGCGTAGTGTTCCACGGAGCCGGGACAGCCCCTATCGGCATGTAGTCTGTGTTCTGTCGGAAATTGATCAGTGAAGCCGCAAAGCAACGTTGCCGGTTGATCTTGCGCTCACTGGAAGTGTTAACTTGCACCTTTGTTGAGATTCAGGCTTGCTCTCCAGAATTCGAGATCTAATGGAGCTCAGAATGATCATTCGTGCTGTGGCAACTGCTGCCTTATTATTGCTGCCCCTGAGCTCTGAAGCAGCGATCAGACACCACAGAATTGGAGAGCGCCTCTCTTGTATAGACGTGCGTTACTATGTCGCCAGGTTTTCGGCCCCGGTGGCCGAGATGTATGCCCGTAGTCGCGGAGCGACGAATGCTCAAATCGAGCGCGCCCGGCGTTGTCTTGCCTCGAATGAAGCGGCGCAGGCTAGGTCCTACGCCGACTGACGCGGGCTCACTGGTTGTCCTTCATGGCCACTGCCTGGCTGATGGTTGCTGAGCCAGGCCGGTTCAAGGTTTCTGCACGATCTGCGCGGCACCGAATACAACGCCGCCCGAAAGTACGACCGGGATTCGACGTGCGTCTCATATCTGGAGGTTTGCTTGGCTCTGAACTCGGCATGGGCAGAACTTGGGTAATGAAAGCTTCACCGGAGGGATGCACACCACCGAATGAACGATGTTTTGCAGAATGAAGCCAATTCATCCGGAGTGTTTGCCGCACATCAGCCCAACTCGCCCTGCCCCAAAACTTCTCGTGCGGTCCATCTCATAAACACGGAGGTGATGGTTTTACTCGGCGCGGGGCCATGACTGGACCAAGCGATTCAAGAAGATCGTGTACGATGCAGGCCATCAACGCGGGCTCGGCGATCATCGATGGGGAGATCTTGATCTGACGGCACAATGACTTCTCGGCGCTTCAGAACGAGCTGAAGGGCCGCTCGACCAAGATCGTCTCATGATTGCCTTCGACCTTCTCTATTTGGTCGGCTATAATCTACGAAAGCTGCGGCTGATCGGACGCAAAGGGCGCTGCTCAAACAACTGGTCGACAAAAACGAAATTCAGTTCAGCGAAAGCTTCGAGATATGGCCGCGAGATGTTCGAGCATGCCTGCAAGGCTGGGGCTAGAGGGCGTTGTTTCCAAGGTTTGCGATGCGGTCTAACCCTCCGGCCAACATAGCCAGGTAGGTGCTCTGATGCGCCGTCGTAGAAACGCTGCACACGATGCGTGGTCAGCCATCAGGAGCTGGAACTGCTCGCTGGTGGACCCGCCGCTGATTTCAGTAGGCGGCTTCGTGCATTTCAGCCCCGCCGTACCAGCCGCTTCCAGTTGGGGGCGCGGAACGGTAACCCAGCGAGTAGAGCCATGATTTTTAGATGCATCGTCTTACTGTGGTTGCTCGCCGTGGGTGGTTGCTGCGCCTCCGGTGTGGGCTGCACGACAGGGGCGCCAAGCGGCGGCGTCGCCTGGGATGGCCTCGGACCAGCTCCTGAGGAAAATGCCGTTAGCAACGATATTGCACCGGCAAGCTCGAAGTCCGCTAGCAAGAGAAGCCAGCAAAAAGCCGAGCACTTCGGCAGGGATGCTGGATCTGGCAATCAATGGGAACAGGAACAAGCTGCCGATCAGGCCGCGGACGCAAAATTGAGACGCCAGCTAAAGATCTGTAGCAATTGCCAATCATTGCAACGGTAACGGCACTTGTTGAGGAGCGCGGGACCGAAGCTCAGTGCTACCAACTTCGCAGAGATGCGGTCGCCTACGCCTGATTAAGAGATCAGCTGAACAAGTTTGGATGAAACGGGTGACTATCGGGACCAAGACATACGCGAATGATCTAGCCGCGGCGAAGGCCCATCGCTTTCGAGCAGCGTCCAGCACTCTGACCGACCGTCACGCAGACGAATCCTAGAACGAGGGGGACCATGATCAGCGCGACAGGAAACCAACCTCCTCTCTTAGTATGACCCTCGTCACGACACGAATGAACGGCCTGGTCTAATCTCGCGACGTCAGATTGAACCGGGAGCGATCCCCTCGTTGAACAGGAGAATCATCATGATGACTGTTACGAGAACCGACGAGCTCGAACTGCCAATCGATGCGTATAAACAACGAGCAACTAGATACGTTCGAAAAGCTGACGAAAAAAGGCAGACGTGAACTACCTGGAGCAGGCGCGCCGCCGGAAGTCCAAGAAGAGCGGTGATGAGATCGATTGTCTTAGCAGGTATTCTGGTTGATGAACTCCACCCCAGACCCAGCGAGTCGAGATTTGTGAGACGAGGGTGGAGCCTTAAACCGTACGCTTGAAATGGCCTGCCATTCGTCGACATGGATCGAACTGACGAGAACGACTCGCTGTGGTCAGACCAATTGTCCAGATCGGCGCCGCCTTGGTGGACGAGCGAGAGCGCTCCTGCTGCGCAATGAGCACGATCTTGGTGGATCTGCCTTTCAACTCATTCTGGAGCACCGCGAAATCAGTGAGGCCGTCTGCAAACGGCACGACAACCTCGCCGTCGACGATGGCGGAGCCAGCATCGATCTCGGCGGCGTCGGCGGATTTTGCGGAAGCGTTGGTCCGATTATCGGCCGCGGCGGTTAAAGACCCTGCCTCGTTGGATGTGAACCTGGACGCGGTAGCCGTCGAACTTAATCTCGTGAATCAGCGCGCCCCGTGGGGGACCTTGTCGATCGATGACGCCAAGGCAGGCTCGATGAAGCCGGGATGGGGCGCCTTGACACCGAGAACCTTTTTGCGCCGTCCGGACACCGCTAAAGCTCCGCACTCACCAAAGACTCAACCCGGCTACGCCGAAACGTTGCGAGGCGCGGAACCATCACTGTCGTTCGTGCATTGCGCAATGACAACAGGAGCAACCAATGGCTATGGCAAAAAAGAAGACGGCGCGCGGTCGCAACCAGGACCGCACCCGGGTCGCTGGTGGACAGGATTATGAGGTGAGGTATCAATCGAAAAAGGAGCACCGCTCGAAGGCGTCAGTGAGAAAGGCCGTCAAGAAGGTGGGCAACAGCCGCAAGCGGGTTGAGCGGGCACTGAGCCGCAAGAAGACGTAATGCGCCCGGCCAGAGCCGGGCCACCAAAGGAGTCCGCCAGGGCGAGGATCTGCTCTAGCCCGCGTCATAGCAAGACAGCAATCGAGAGCCCCATGGATTATGTGTTCATCGAAGACTTAAAAGTGAAAGGCAGGCAAGGCGTGGGCAGTATGGAGCGCCAAGTCGAGCATTTTTTCAATCTATGGCTCAAAATGTGGTTTGATGCCCGTCCGGCAGGCGCAAGCGATAATTTGCGTGATGCGCTCGATTATCGCCCGGTCCGGCAGATGATTATAGATCTGATGCAAAACGAGAGTTTTCATCTTATTGAACAACTCGGGGAAGTCATCTGCGCGAACATCCTGAATGATAAGCGGATAGCGAAAGTCGAGCTAATTATAAAAAAGACCGATCTTTTGACCGACTGCGTGCCGGGCATCTGCATTACGAGAGAAAACATATAAACAAGCCAGGCTTTTCTTTTATGACTTGATATATCAAGTCACTTCATGCGCGCTCTTAATCGACCCACTGGTACTCCTGGACGACCATCCGCTGGATGGATCTCTGGCAGACCCAAGTCGCCATGCTGGTCCACTCATTGGCGGCCCACCTTACTGCCCACCGCCCGAGGAATTCGACAAACCCAAGCTCATTGCTTTACCAGAAAAGATTAAGGCGCGCCCTAAGTTGGTGTCAGCTCTTTCGGAAGAAGTCAGCTGTACCGACGGGTGAGTTATTCGATCGCCAGCAGTGAAGGCGCAGAGCCGCACCTCGGAACCATGCTTGCCTGAATGCAGCACGTGAAAATTGGACTTGCCTTCGGCGCCCAGGATCACGGCCTCACCATCGATCCCGAACTGCCTGCGACGGCTCTTTAGGGCCGCGTCAGCCTGCGCGTGCCTCGATAGGTATGGTCGCGGGAAGTTCGAGCTGAACGATGGCGGTGTTAGCCAGCCGTATCTGATGCCGGACCCCCTTGCGCCACTCGTTATATATGAGAACGGTAAGCGGCACACTCTTGTCGATATAGTAGGCCTCCTGCTCCAGCCCTCGTTCATCCGGCCGACGTTCAAGATCGCGATGGAGGAGTTCTCGTCATGGGGACCCTGTTCGGCATGTTTCCATTATTGAAGACGCTGTTCGCCGACAACGGATATCACGGATCAGGCACTGCGCAGCCAGTCGTTCTGGCGCTGCTCCGGCTCCGCTTTGCCGCGCAGGAGACTTGGGAGCAGGCTGCGCACATCAGGAGCCACAGCGAGGCATCCAGCCTGTGTTAGCGTCTGTTTGCTGAATCCGCCGGTAAGCACGCCAGCCGCTTTTGCACCGGCCTCAATCCCTGCCTCGGCGTCATACGGCGTGTCGCCGACCATAACCGCCTGCGAACCAGGAAGCGAAAGTTTGCGAAGCGCGAGGCCGACAAGACGCGGATCAGGCTTACCGTGCTCAACGTCATCGCCGCATGCGGTTGCTGCGATGTATTCGTCCGCGTTTACGAGAGCCATATAGCGTTTGAAGGGAATGCCCCTGCAGTCGGTCGCAAGGGCGACCCGACCGCCGCTTTCGGTGAGCGCGCGGAGTACATCCCGCGCACCCCCGAACGCCTTTACGCTGGACAGATAGTCGCGCTCATAGATCGCGCCCTGCTCTTTCAGGATTTGCTTGCGCTCATGTTCGGAAGCTTCGGGAATGGCCAGCTGCAGGGTCTGGTCCCCGTCGAGGCCCGAGTAGAGCTGAAGCGTCTGGTACGGCACCCGGTAGCCGAAGCGTTCGAGCGCGTCCTGCAGGCTCCGCAGGTTCTGCGGGACGCTGTCCACGAGTGTCCCCTCAACATCGAAGATAAACCCTGAAAACATTTTTTGGCGCCCCGGCTCCCTGGTTGCGGCGGTTGACAAGCCGTTGGTCGTACTTTGGTTCCTCCTGCTCGATCGCCGCTATCGAAGGTTCCTGACCCCCGAGCCGCATCCGGTGGAAGTTTATGGCAGGATAAAGAGGGAGCAGGCCATGAAACGGCGCCGCTTCAAGGCCGGCACGTTCCGCGCGCCATTGTGAGGCGCACCCCAACCAGGCGTCGCATCACTTCTGCGAGTTCGGCCGCATCGCGGGCTCGACCTCCTTCCTGTCCATTTCGATCCGCCCGCCACCAAGATAGAGTGTCAGGCCATCCCAGTGTAGAGCTGCGCGATGCGGACAAGCGCCTGGCGGGCGATCGGAGCCGGTGCCAGCGTGCCTCGCGCTCATCTTCACGAACTGGTGTCGCGAATGCGATTGGCAGAAGCCGGCGTATCGGACAGGCATTATCAACGAGCAAGCTTTCCTCATTCACGTGCCGATCAACGGCATTTCACTGCCGGAGTGGTGATGAAGGATACCAGAGGCGAAGCTCTCCGCTACATCCAGTTAACAAATTAGCGCGGTAAGGTGTAGCCGTTTGGAACACGGGCGCGAAATGAGAGTTTCTTAGATCTTTACACGGAGCCCGCCATGAGAACCCGCACCATAATCCGTTCCTTCCTGACAACCGTCGTCATCATCGGTACAAGTGCCGCACTAGCAAAAGACAAGGCGAGCGACTCCTTCCTAAAGAAGGCAATCGAGGGCAATTATGCCGAAGTTAAGATGGGCGAACTGGCTCAGAACAATGGGCAGAGCGATGGGGTAAAGTCATTCGGAAAGACCCTCTCCAGTGATCATGCCGCCGCCAACGAAAAGGCGATTGGCGCGGCGAAGGCTTTGGGAATGGCACCTCCAACCGAGCCAAATTCCAAGCAAAAGGCTGACTACGACAAGATGGCGAAGATGACTGGCGCACAATTCGATAAAATGTTCGCGAAGCACATGGTGGCCGACCATAAAAAGGATATCGCCGAATACGAAAAGGAGGCCAAAATAAAGGATGCCGCAGGTGAATATGCAGGCGATCAGATGGATACTTTGCACAAGCATTTGGATACCGCGAAGTCCCTTGAAGCGAAGTAGGATTTCGATGTCGAGGCGTCATCGGGTCGATGAGATGGCGAACTTGCAGCATCAGATCGGGGCCTCGCCCATCCTTAGCATCGCAGGCTTGGCCCCATAACCGCCATTTCCGCACCTCGCGCCGCGACCCTAGATTCGACGCCGCCATATTTCGTGCTCGGTGCCGACTTTGGAGTCGCGATTACGCTCGTTTACCCGGGACTTTCTGACGGCAACAATCCACCGGGCGGGCTACTCGAGCCCGTCTTGACGAGCCGAATGGTGGCAAACGGGCCGTTAGCGCCCACCGACGGGCGAGGAATGTCGTCTGTCCTCCTTAACCAGATATCTACGTTCGAGTCACTGAAATGTCGGGTGCGCCGGTCCCACAACGCATATGCCCCGCCGCGGCCGCTTGCATCAGCTTGCGAACAGTGTGACAGATTATTCTTCCACCAAAATGGAGCGGAACATGACGACTGAGGTCAATGATGTCGTTGCGCTAAAGAGCTACCTTGAAGCTGCAATGGGACGGGCGAAAACTCATCCGGGAAACGTGGATGGTGTGATTTTGGCTCTTACGGGCGCGATCGTTTGGAAAAAAGATGCCGATCCTATTGAGCCCATCGGGTCAGAGGGAGATAAGAAGAACGTTCTTTGGGTGAAATTCAACGGCATCCGATACGCGTTTTCGTACAATCACTCCGCCCGAACCGTCGAGCTTCGTAAGGAAAGCACAGATGGCGAGGTCCTGTATTCGTTCTCGAACGAGACTCCGTACGCAGATATTATTTCTGCGTTCGATACGATCAGGCCATAAGCTGCATGGACGAGCGCCCTGCATCAGGTGGCTTCTCGAGGCCGTCAGGCTCTCGGCTGTTTGGCAGCGCAGCGTTGCGGGCGCATTTAATACCGCGTGCTTCTTGTGCCGTTGCGCAGCAAGAGCGCTCTCGCTTGTCCACCAAAGGCACGATAACCATTTCCTACTTTTCGACGTTCCTTGCCTGTCCGGAGCGCGCCTTTACGTCACCTTAACGCCGGTGGCGGCTACGGTCACGAGCGCGCGCTGGTCATAGTTCAGTTGAACACTCGTAAGATCACTCGGCTCAGGCGAAGCCAAGACAACTTCATGCACAAACAGCTCAGAAGTGTGATCGCGCCCACCTGTCCACCGTGTACAGGCGGGAGAAAAGTACTTGACTCTTTCACTTTAGCATCAGCGGCGCGTGATGGCGGCGGCGAGGTGATGAGATCATGGTTTTACTCATCCCAAGGGGCGGTCTTAAGGTTGACTGATGAGGTTAACTCAGTGTGTGTTTGTCGCTCGTTACCAAGGCCGGTAAGCCGCGTAATCGGCGAGCGCAGCCTTTCCGGCCAGCACCATGAATGCGCAATCCACCGAGCCCGCCGCGACGTGGGAGAATTCCCCCAGCGCGATGATATAGGTCATGATGATGATGTGCGGGCGAGAACCCTTTGGCGGCAGGCAATACCCCAAGCGAAAACCCCCGCGCGAAATGTGGCGCCGACGCTTCCCTCCATCCTACGGTTACCGATCTCGACAAAGGAGTTCCACCGCGGGTTCGAAACTGTGGTAGTGGGCAAAGGCAAACGCGACAGCCCACGTCCCTGCAATATTCGCGACGAGCACCACCGCCCATAGCCTCAGCACGCTCAAGAACGTTTTACGGTCGCGGTGATGCAGCAGGGAAGAATCGGCACCAGCGTGTTCTCGGTGAAGAGGGTGGCGAAGCCTGACAGCAGGACCGCCCACCAGCGCCGCTCAAGCTCGGCCTCGCCTCAGCGCGGATGGTCTCGTGGATCAGGGCGGCGTTGGGCCTGCTCTGCGCCTTGATCTCGCCTTCCTGCCGTTTGGAAAGGGCGTGGACTTTCGAAGGCTGGATTGAACGAGGGAGAATCTGATTTGCGTCCAAACTCAACTTGGGCGATGCCGTCGCAATTGATGTGTACAAGCGCTCGCATCAATTGAGGATCCAGAGCTTTGCGAAGGCGCGCTCCTTCTAAACCCACCAAGAACCCGCCGATGGGCGCGAGCTCTCATCGAGTGCATTTCGTGGTGATATGGAGCGGCAATGTCAATCCGAGGTGGACGTTGGTGCGCTTCAACGGGCCGAGTCCTTCGTCAGCGTCGAGCAACTAGCAGTGAAGATCGGGCTTATGCTCCACTCCCAGTCGCTGCCTGATCAGAAGAAACCGCGCATTCTGCGGGATCTGTGCCTTCTCTCCCGTACTTTAGGTCTTGAAACTGATGAAGTCACATTCGGTTTGGCGGAGCTGTTGACTGTGTCCGGAGCAATCGAGATGAAGGTCGTACCGGTGTGCACGTCATAAATCTCCAATCGTGCTATCAAATCGCAGGGCTCGGAAGCGTCGACACCAACCTCGATGCTGATTGTAGCTCGCAACAGGCCTCGTGGAGCCTTGGCAACAATCGAGATCGAGGCTCCCGGTTTCAGCGCCTGTTCCTCCTTGTTTATTACAGCGCCGTCGGAGCCATAAAATATCACCTGCATATGGCAGGCCACATTCGGATCGCTTGCCGATGTGGCCAGGTTTGAAATGACGGCGCGCGCGCCCTGATCGGCGGTGACCGTCGTGGCTGCGAACCGGGCCACTTCGTTTTGAGCCGAAGCCACCAGCGGGGCTGCGTGGCTGATTGAGCAACTGGCTAAAAGCGCCAGTGCAGTCAAACCATTTGCTTTCATGGCAATCATATCCAAATTCGGCTGCCTAAATCGGTGCGACGGTCGCACCGGAGGGATGTCTGGATCGTGGTCGCGCAGAGCAGACCGCGATCTGGAAGAACGGGGTTCGTTTTGCCAAAACGCCCTGCCCTCTCAACCTCGCAACAAAGGTTCGAACTCCAAAGTGCATGCAGGGTTTGCAATGGACGGCAAACCCACCATCCTGCTGTTGAGTGAACGAATGAGCGACAACAACCGCCCGTTTCATCAATCAAGGCGCTCCCAAAGTCCACCGCTTTTTGAGCGGCGGAGATTTTCCCGGAGCACCTTCATGTCGTCCATCGGCATCGCGGCAACGGTCGTTTCTAGCTGTGACAAAAGCGCCCCTAAGACTGTTGCGGTTCTTTCCTTACTGTCGCGGCACTTGCCTGATCAAAGGCACGGATCAGGAACTTCCGCCGCGAAAGAGCGCGTCGCTCGTAGCGATCCAGAACCAGCGGGCGATCCAATTGTCGCGCCACCTGAGCACTTAGCGGCGCGGGCCCGATGTGCCGCCGCGGCTCACCATCGCCGATGGCGCGCTCGGGTTCTGGAAGGCCGCTGGTGCACCGGATTACCGAGGGCCTATGGCCAGCGCCAGGCATCCGATGACAGTGCGCAAAAAGGTACACGCGGAATTCCTGTGGTGAAGCGCGAGGGCGGATG
>Ga0164307_10001688_pt1 | contig 10065 bp, 6 predicted proteins | sample Whisoiple_243_MG_FD_110214 | JGI IMG/M metagenome (GOLD analysis project Ga0164307, IMG submission 110214) | Soil microbial communities amended with fresh organic matter from upstate New York, USA - Whitman soil sample_243_MG | ecosystem: Environmental > Terrestrial > Soil > Unclassified >...
CCCGAGCGGCCGCGCGAGCTGAAGTCGCTGACCGTGCCGCCCCGGGTGCCGGTGTCCTGGTCGTTGTACGACGCGACGGAGATGATGCCGCCCGTCGGGTCCTGGCCGGGAGGGTTGGAGAGGTTGGCGGACCCGTCGCCGCCGTCGTTGCCGTTGGCCCAGACCGAGACGACGCCCTCGCCGACGAGCGCGCGCTGGAGCTTGACCGTCGCCGAGTTCGGGTCGAACTCGCCGCCGCCCGTCGGTCCGTAGGAGTTGCTCGTGACCTTGATCGGCGGGCAGGTGCTGGCCGGGACGCCCGCGCCGCAGGGCGCGGCGTGATGCTCGAGGACCCAGTTGAGCGCCGAGTCGGCGCCGACGATGAGCAGCACGGCGCCCGTGCTCAGGCTGACGATGCTCGCGCCGGGGGCGGCCCCGTGCATCTTCGTGCCGTCGGACAGGGTGACGTCGCGCCCGGCGACGATGCCGGAGACGTGCATGCCGTGACCGCCTGCGGCGAGCAGGTCGGTGTTGAGGCTGGCGGCGTCGACGGGCTGGCAGGGGAGCGGCTCGAGCGGATCGCACACCATCTTGAGGTTCTTGACGACGGCAGAGGTGCCGTCGGCGTTCTGGAGGAACGGGTGCGTCGGGTCGACGCCGGAGTCGATGACGGCCACGCTGACACCGGAGCCGTCGAGGGCCGTGCCGTTCGCCCCCGTGAGGGTCGCCCGGGCCTCGGAGCCGCGGGTGGCGGTGTTGGACGTCGACAGGAACATGTCGATGGGCTGGTTGCCCTCGACGTACGTGACGCCGGGGACGGAGCGCACGGCGTCGATCTGCACGGGGAGCCCGGCCGCGACGACGACACCGATCTTGTCGTAGGTGTCGCGGACCGTGAGCCCGGACGCGGCGGCGGCCCGGCGTGCGGCCCCGATGTCCGTCGCGTGGACGAGCACCGTCGTCGGCGTGACGGCGGACAGGGTCGACCAGTGCTGCTCGAGCCACGTCGACAGCGGTGCGCGGACCTGGCCGGTGCCCAGCAGGCCGGCAGCGACGCCGGACGGCGCGGACTGCGGACCGGACGAGGCCGGCGCCGCGGCGGCGGCGGTGGCCGAGGTCAGGGCGGTGGCTGCTGCCAGGGTGACCGCTCCGAGACGGAGGCGGCGTGAGGCGGTCAATCGCATGAGATCCCTCTCTGCTGGGCCACCCCACGTCAGTGGAGGGTGGCGACGTGACTGGCCAACGAGGGGGCGCGGTGTGAGGTTACGCACGGGTAGCCGGCGGGACGGCATACGCCATCGCCCACGGGAGTGGGTGGACGCCTCGTCCTGCGGCCGTCCGGCCGCGGTGTCCGGGCGTCCTAGAATCGGTGGGTGACTGCCTATCTCGACCATGCGGCGACCACGCCGATGCTCCCCGCCGCCCTCGCGGCGATGACGGAGCAGCTGGCGGTCGTGGGCAACGCCTCGTCCCTGCACCGCACGGGTCGCGCCGCGCGCCGGGCCGTCGAGGAGTCGCGCGAGAGGATCGCCCGCTGCCTCGGTGCGCGGCCCTCCGAGATCGTCTTCACCTCCGGTGGCACGGAGTCGGACAACCTCGCCGTCAAGGGCACGTACTGGTCCCGCCGGGATCGCGACCCGGCGCGGGTGCGCCTCCTCGTCGGCGCGACCGAGCACCACGCCGTGCTCGACTGCGTCGACTTCCTCGTCGCGCACGAGGGTGCCAAGGTGACGTGGCTCGACTGCACGCCCGAGGGTGTCGTCGAGCCCGCGACCGTGCGCGCCGCCATCGAGTCCGACCCCGACTCTGTCGCCCTCGTCTCGGTGATGTGGGCCAACAACGAGGTCGGGGCCGTCCAGGACGTCCGTGCCATCGCCGACGTCGCTCACGAGTTCGGGGTGCCGTTCCACACCGACGCCGTGCAGGCGGCCGGGCACCTGGCCGTCGACTTCGAGGCGAGCGGGGCCGACCTCATGTCGGTGACCGCACACAAGCTCGGCGGTCCCATCGGCGTCGGCGCCCTCGTGCTGCGCCGTGACGCGAAGCTCGTCCCGCTGACGCACGGCGGCGGGCAGGAGCGGCAGGTGCGGTCCGGCACCCTCGACACCCCCGCCATCGTCGGCTTCGCCACCGCGCTCACCGAGGCCACGGCCTCGATCGAGGCCGAGTCGGCGCGGCTCGTCGCGCTGCGCGACGACCTCATCGAGCGCGCCATGGCGATCGCCCCGGACATCCGGCCGTCCGGGGTCTGGCGCCGCGGCGACGGCGTGAGCCGGCTCCCCGGCAACGTGCACCTGCTCGTGCCCGGGTGCGACGGTGACTCCCTGCTCTACCTGCTCGACGCTGCAGGGGTCTCCTGCTCGACGGGTTCGGCGTGCCAGGCCGGCGTGCCCCAGCCCAGCCACGTGCTGCTCGCGATGGGGGTCGCCGAGAGCGACGCCCGGGGCGCCCTGCGCCTGACGCTCGGGCACACCTCGACCCAGGCTGACGTCGACACGTTCGTCGACGCACTGCCCGCTGCCATCGAGCGCGCTCGCCGCGCGCGGGAGGCGACCGCGTCGTGAGGGTCGTGGCGGCGATGAGCGGCGGCGTCGACTCGGCGGTCGCCGCCGCCCGCATGCTCGACGCCGGTCACGAGGTCGTCGGCGTCCACCTCGCCCTGAGCCAGAGCGCGGCGACGCTGCGCGAGTCGGCGCGCGGCTGCTGCACCATCGAGGACGCCGGCGACGCCCGTCGAGTGGCCGACGTGCTCGGGATCCCCTTCTACGTCTGGGACATGGCGGCCCGCTTCAAGCGCGACGTCGTCGACGACTTCCGCGCCGAGTACGCTGCCGGGCGCACGCCCAACCCGTGCCTGCGCTGCAACGAGAAGATCAAGTTCGCCGCCCTGCTCGACAAGGCGCTGGCCCTCGGCTTCGATGCCGTGGCCACGGGTCACTACGCCCAGGTCGTCGAGACCGACGACGGGCACGGGGGGGTGCGGCGCGAGCTGCACCGCGCCGTCGACATGGCCAAGGACCAGAGCTACGTCCTCGGCGTGCTCGACGCCGACCAGCTGGCCCGGTCGTTCTTCCCGCTCGGTGACACGACCAAGCCGCGGATCCGCGAGGAGGCGGCCGAGCGGGGCTTCTTCATCGCCAGGAAGCCCGACAGCCACGACATCTGCTTCATCGCCGACGGCGACACCAAGGGGTGGCTGACGCGCGAGCTCGGCGAGGCCCCCGGAGACATCGTCGACACGTCCGGTGAGGTCGTGGGCCAGCACGCCGGGGCCTTCGCCTACACGGTCGGACAGCGCCGCGGGCTCGCCCTCTCGCGGCCCGCTGCCGACGGCGAGCCGCGCTACGTCGTCGAGGTCCGCACCGAGACCAACCAGGTGGTCGTCGGCGCCGCCGACCTGCTCGGCGTCAACGCGATCACCGGCGACCATGCCCGCTGGTGCGGTCCGGCGCCGCAGGGCGTCGTGCACGTCGGCGCGCAGGTGCGTGCGCACGGCGAGGAGTATGCCGCGACGGCCTGGGCCGATGGCGACCGCGTCGAGGTGCGGCTCGAGGGCCGCGTGCGTGGCGTCGCGCCGGGACAGTCCGTCGTGCTCTACGAGGGCACGCGGGTCGTCGGCTCGGCCACGATCTCCGCCTCTCGGCTGGAGCGAACCCCCGTCGGGTAGCCGGGAGGCGACCTCAGTCCAGCGAGCGGCGCCACGTGACGGTGCGGGCGCGCGGTCGGAAGCCCAGGGCGCGGTAGAGCCGCTGGGGGCCCGGGTAGTCGTCGTCGCCGCGCGGGCTCACCTGTGCGACGGAGGCGCCCACCTCGGCGAGCCGGTGCAGCGCGGCGAGCGTCACGGCTCCTGCGAGCCCGCGACCGCGATGCCCGGGCACGCACCCCACCGGCTCGACGAGACCCGCGCCGAGGGCCGGGTCGAGCCACACGAGGGCCGAGGCGACCATGGTGTCGTCGGCGTCGACGGCGACCCAGTCGAGGTCGTGGCGGTAGGGCCACGCGCCCATGAGCTGCTCGTAGGCCCGCTCGTCGACCTTCGACGGGCCCACGTCGGACCACGAGGCGGCGTGGACGGCAGCGCGGGAGCGGGCCTCGTGCGGCTCGATGTGACGGAAGGTGTAGCCCGGGACGTCCGGCACCGGCGGTAGGTCGGCGAGGTCGAGCTCGTGGTGCGTGAAGAAGGGCTCGTCCGCGTGCGGCTCGAATCCTGCTGCGGTGAGGGCCTGCTCGGCGACATCTCCCTCCATGACGAGGGCCGACTGCGTCTCTGCGTCGCTCACCTCCTCGAACCAGTCGACGACCTCCGCGGCGACGTCGGGCCGCGCGGGGTCGACCTGGAGCTCGAACCAGTCCGGTGCCTCGGCCCAGCCGAAGCCGACGACCTCGCCGCCGTCGGTCCAGAGAGCGATGGCCTCGTCGTCGTCGAGACCCATCGGGTCGACCGGCCGGTAGTAGCGGCTCCACGCGAGCTGACCGGGGTGGAAGCGGGAGGTGGGTGTCCAGAGCCGCGAGGCGAGGCCCTGCATCGCCCGCAGGTCTGCGGGTCCCGAGAAGTCATGGCGGCGCACCGGCATCACGCTACTGCCGTCGGACTCCGGTGGGGCGTCGACCACCCCTCGCGGTGCGGGGCCCGTTCCGGGTGCCCCTAGGCTGGCGCGGTGACTCTCGCTTCCGGCATCGGCTCCTGGCCCGGCACCTCGGTGCGCGACGCGGTGCGGCAGGTGCGCGAGATCCTGGACGGCCACGCGCCCTACCTCCCCGAGCTGCCCGCACGGGGGCCGGGAGCCGACATGGTCGGGCGCACGGCAGGCCTGCTCGTCGAGCTGCCCGTCGACCTCCAGCCCGTCGGCTGGCGGCTCGTCGACCGCCCCGGACGTGACGCGTCGCGCACCGCGGCGATGCTCCGCGAGGATCTCGACGAGCTCGCCGAGGCCTTCGACGGGTACACCGGGGCGCTCAAGCTCCAGGTCGTCGGGCCGTGGACCCTCGCCGCCAACGTGTGGCTCTCGCGCGGCGAGCGCGTCATCGTCGACGACGGCGCCAGCCGTGACCTCGTCGAGTCGCTCGCCGAGGGCGTACGCGTCCACGTCGCCGCCGTGCGCAGCCTCGTCCCCGGGGCGCGGATCGTGCTCCAGGTGGACGAGCCCAGCCTGCCGACTGTGGTCGCCGGCCGGCTACCGACCTCGTCGGGGTTCGGTCGCCTGCCGAGCCTCGACCCCCAGGTCGCCGCGGCTGGCCTGACGACGGTGCTCCGGGCACACGACGGCGAGACGGTCGTGCACTGCTGTGCGGCCAGCCCACCCCTGCCACTCCTGCGGGCCACCGTGCCGACCGCGTTGTCGCTCGACACCTCCCTGCTGCGCCCCCGCGAGTGGGAGGGCGTGGCCGTCGCGGTCGAGGACGGCATACGCCTCCATGCCGGCGTCGTGCCCACCGACGGGAGCCGGACGCGACCGCAGGACCTGGCCGCCGACCTCGTCGGGGCGTGGACGCGGACCGGCCTCCCGCTCCGGTCGCTCGCGGACGTCGTCGTGACGCCAGCGTGCGGCCTGGCCACTGCCTCACCGGAGGTCGCGAGGGCCGTGCAGCGGGCAGCCGTGGAGACCGCCCGCGAGCTCGAGGAGCGCAGCGCCGGTTGACCGTCCCCGGCGGCTCCCCGTCCTGAACGGCAGAGGCCGGCCACCCCGAAGGGTGGCCGGCCTCTGCTCGGTGAGCTCGGTGGTCAGCTCAGAGCGCGGAGCCCGCGGTCCACTTGGCCCAGCTGAGGTTCCAGTCCGAGTAGCCGTTGCCCATCGTCATCGGACGGCTGGTGCCGGTCGTCTCGACGACGTCGCCGATCTGCATCTGGCCGAAGAGCCACTGGCCGTTGGCGTCGCTCATGCCCGTGCAGCCGTGGCTGACGTTGCGCTTGCCCTGGTCGGCGACCGACCACGGGGCCGTGTGGAGGAACTCGCCCGAGTTCGTGACGCGCATGGCGTACTTCACCGGGGTGTCGGCGTAGTAGTTGGGGTCGTCCTTCTTCAGGCCGATGGTCTCTGCACGCATCGTGATGTTGGTCTGCTTGTCCATGATGACCTTGACGCCCGAGCGGGTGACGAAGCCGGGACGACCACCCGTGACGGGGATGCGCTTGGTCCACTTGCCGTTGATGAAGAGGTCCAGCTTGTCCGTCTTGAGGTTGACCTTGGCCACGACGGCACGCCCGATGGTGAAGTCGGAGGTCCGGCTCATCTGTCCGTAGCGGTTGCCGCCGGCGGGGACGCCGTTGAGGTTGGCCTCGACGTGCACCTTGGTGCCGGCCTTCCAGTACGTCTTGGGACGCCAGTGCGCCTCGCGCGAGCTGAGCCAGTACCAGGAGCCGGCCTGGGCGGGGGTCGAGGTCACCTTCATGTGCTTCTCGAAGCTCGCCTTGTCGACGACCGGGAGGTCGAAGCGGGCGACGACCGGCATGCCGATGCCGACGGTGCCCCCGTCACGCGGGGAGACGGCGACGTAGACCTGGTCGTCGAGCGTGAGGTTCGCGGTGCGGAACGTCTGCGTCGACTCGGTGGTCTTGCCGTCGGAGTCCTCGGCCGTGAGGTCGAGGGTGTACTTGACGCCGGGCTCGAGCAGGTCGGACGCGGTCCACGTGCCGCCGTCGAGGGTGCCGTCGACGGGGATGCGGTTGCCCTTCTTGCTCTTGTACGAGAGCGAGGCCTTCTTGAGCGTGCCCTTCTCGGCCGAGGCGGTGACCCGCGTGTCGACGGACACGTCCTCGGACTCGTCGCCCGGGGTCGTCTTGAAGACCACCGGGTCGGTGGTCGGCGTGGGTGCCGCCGACGTCGTGCCACCAGCGGTCGCCGAGGAGGTGCCCGCGGGCTTGCCGTTCTCGGCCGTGGCAGTTGCGTTGCAGGCCGTGACGCCGAGCATGGCCAGGACGGCCATCCCCGAGACTGCGGCGGAACGGATGCTCAACTTCACGCGTGAATACCCTTCGCAGACGTGACGCCGGGCGTCCCAGGGCGGGACGGGGTGCGGCACGTCGATAGTGACCCTGCTCCAGTGTCACCGATCCGGCGCAATACGCCAAAACGTACGGCGAGTCCAAACTCCTGCGTGTCGCAGGGTCGGGCGGCGCGTCAGGACGTGGTCCGCGGACGCACCTCGCGACGCAGGATCTTGCCGGTGGGACCCTTCGGCAGCTCGTCGAGCGACCAGATGCGGCGGGGATACTTGTAGGCCGCCAGGCGCTCCTTGACGAACGTCTGGACGTCCTCGAGCGTCGCCGTCGAGCCGGGCCGCAGCACCACGGCGGCACCGACCTCCTCGCCCATGAGGTCGTCGGGGACACCCACGACCGCGGCCTCGAGCACGTCGGGGTGCGTGTAGAGGACCTCCTCGACCTCGCGCGGGTAGACGTTCAAGCCGCCGCGGATGATCATGTCCTTCTTGCGGTCCACGATCGTGTAGTAGCCCTCGTCGTCGACGGTGGCGAGGTCGCCCGAGCGGAACCACCCGTCGGGGATGGCCTCCTTCGTGGCCTCGGGCCGGTTCCAGTAGCCCTTCATGATGTTCTCGCCGCGGATCGCGATCTCGCCGATCTCGCCCGCCGGGGTGTCGTTGCCCTCGAGGTCGACGAGCTTCATCTCGCAGCCCGGGATGGCCCGGCCGATGGTGCCCGGCTTCGTCGGCTTGTCGGGCATGTTGAACGAGGCGACCGGGGAGGTCTCGGACAGGCCGTAGCCCTCGAGGATCTGGCAGTGGAACTTGTCCTCGAACGCCTTCATCACGGCCTCGGGCATCGCCGAGCCGCCCGAGGCGCACGTGCGCAGGCTGCTCGTGTCGGCCTCGTCGGCGTTCGGGTGGTTGAGGATCGCGGCATACATCGTCGGGACGCCCTGGAAGATCGTCACGTGGTCTCGGCCGAGGACCTCGATGGCCTTGGCCGGGTCGAACCGGGGGATGAGCGTCAGGGTGGCGCCGCGCTGGACCGACGTGTTGAGCCCGCACGTGAGGCCGAAGACGTGGAAGAGGGGCAGGCAGCCCATGATGACGTCGTCCTCGGTGATCTCCATGATGTCGGTGGCCGAGCGCTCCGCGTTGCGGTGGAGGTTGAAGTGCGTCAGCTCGGCGCCCTTGGGCTTGCCGGTGGTGCCGCTCGTGTAGAGGATCACGGCGGTGTCGTCGTCGGCGCGCTCGACCGGCTCGAGCACCGGGGCGCCCGCCGTCTCGGACGCGTCGAACTGGCCGTCGGCCGGCCCCATCGGACCGCACACGACCAGCCGGGTCCCGGTCTCGGCCGCAGCCTTCCCGGCCTCGTCGGCGAAGTCCGGCCACACGAAGCTGAAGCGGGCGCCGCTGTCCTCGTAGAAGTACTGGATCTCGCCCGACTTGAGCAGCGGGTTCATCGGCACGACGACGCCGCCCGCGAGCAGGGTGCCGTAGAAGGCGACGGGGTATGCCGGCACGTTGGGGAGGATGAGTGACACCCGGTCGCCGGGCTCGAGTCCAGCCGCACGCAGCTGGCCGGCCACGGCCGCCGCCGCGCGGTGCAGCGCCGACCACGACAGCTCGACCTGGTCGAGCTTGATGCCCACCTTGTCGGGGACGCGTGCCGCGGTGGCGGTGAGGTTGGCGGCGAGGTTGGTCATCTCTGCTCCTTCGCAGGGGGCGGGCTCGGGCCCATTGTCACTGCTGGGTCGCCCGGTGAACAGACCCGCCGCCACGTGAGGAGTGTCATCGGGCGGGTGACCGTCGGAGCCGGCTGGCAGGATGAGCGCGTGAGCGAGAGCAGCGGCCCCACGCCCGTCACCGACGACGTCCCGACCGAGGTCCACCAGGAGTGGGCCGAGCTCGCCGAGCAGGCCGCGGCGGCCCAGTTCGCCTACCACGTCAAGGATGCGCCGACCATCAGCGACGGTGAGTACGACGCGCTGATCCGCCGGCTCAACGCCATCGAGGACGAGCACCCCTCGCTGCGCACGCCCGAGAGCCCGACCCAGAACGTCGGGGGTGCGTCGTTCGCGACCGGCTTCGAGACGGTCGACCACGTCGAGCGGATGCTGAGCCTCGACAACGCCTTCTCCTTCGAGGAGCTGCAGACGTGGGCCGAGCGCGTCGAGCGCGAGGTCGGCGACGGCGCCCACTTCCTGACCGAGCTGAAGATCGACGGCCTCGCCATCAACCTGCTCTACGAGAAGGGCCGCCTCGTGCGCGCCCTGACCCGCGGCGACGGCCGCACCGGCGAGGACGTCACCCACAACGTCCGCACCATCGAGGGCATCCCCGAGCGGCTCGCGGGCGACGACGTGCCCGACCTCGTCGAGATCCGCGGGGAGGTGTTCTTCCCGACGGCGGCGTTCGCCGACCTCAACGCGGGCCTCGTTGAGGCGGGCAAGGCCCCCTTCGCCAACCCCCGCAACGCCGCTGCCGGCTCGCTGCGCCAGAAGGACCCCAAGGTCACCGCCACCCGGCCGCTGCGCATGCTCGTCCACGGCATCGGAGCGCGCCGCGGCTTCGACATCGAGCGCCAGAGCGAGGGGTATGCCGCCCTCCGCGCCTGGGGTCTGCCCACCTCCGACGAGGTGCGCGTCCTGCCCGACATCGCGGCCGTGCAGGAGTTCGTGACCTTCCACGGCGAGCACCGCCACGACCGGGCCCACGACATCGACGGCATCGTCGTCAAGGTCGACGAGGTGGCCCTCCAGCGCCAGCTGGGCGCCACGTCGAGGGCGCCGCGGTGGGCCATCGCCTTCAAGTACCCGCCAGAGGAGGTCAACACCAGGCTCCTCGACATCCGGGTCAACGTCGGGCGCACGGGCCGGGTGACCCCGTACGGCGTCATGGAGCCTGTCGTGGTCGCCGGCTCCACGGTCGAGCAGGCGACGCTGCACAACGCGTACGAGGTCGAGCGCAAGGGTGTGCTCATCGGCGACACGGTCGTGCTGCGCAAGGCGGGCGACGTCAACCCCGAGATCGTCGGCCCCGTCGTCGACCTGCGCGACGGCAGCGAGCACGCCTTCGTCATGCCGACCGAGTGCTCTTCCTGCGGTACTCCGCCCGCCCCCGAGAAGGAGGGCGACAAGGACATCCGGTGCCCCAACACGC
>Ga0164307_10001690_pt1 | contig 10058 bp, 10 predicted proteins | sample Whisoiple_243_MG_FD_110214 | JGI IMG/M metagenome (GOLD analysis project Ga0164307, IMG submission 110214) | Soil microbial communities amended with fresh organic matter from upstate New York, USA - Whitman soil sample_243_MG | ecosystem: Environmental > Terrestrial > Soil > Unclassified >...
GCCGAAGTCGATGTCGGCGCGCTCGACCTGGTCGGCGTTGATGCTCAGCGTGTCCGCGCCGGCGCCGAGGCGCGCGGTCAGGGCGTAGACGTCGCCGGCGTAAGTCAGCGGAGCGAAATCGACCTGCTTGAGCCACCATAGATGCGGCGCGATGGCGGCGACCAGCGTCGCGATCGCGACCCACGGCGCTGGCGAGCGCAGGAAAGCCAGCCGCTCGGGATGGATCAGCGCGGCGATGCCGATCGCCCCGATCATGGTCAGCACCCAGTATTTCGTCAGCAGTGCCAGCGCTCCGGCGAGGCCGAGCCAGACTCCGGCCAGCGCGGTGCGCTTCTCGAAAGCATTCAGATAGGCCAGCACCACCAGCGGGAGTGTGACGAGTTGCAGCAGATCGGGATTGTATTTGAAGCCCTTGAAATTGAAGATCGGATAGAGCGCGAGCATCACCACTACGAAGAACGCGCGGCGCCGATCCACCACGCGTAGCGCGATCAGCCAGCAAAGCACGAGCCCCACACTGACGGTGGTCATAGCCAGCGCGTAGGTAGCCCAGTTGGCAGCAGGGAACAGTTGAAACCACAGCCCCGCGACCCATCCTGACAGTGGCGGGTGCTTGCCATAGCCGAGCTGGAATTTCTGTCCCCAGGCAAAGGCTTCGGCGACGTCGAAATGGACATCCTGCGCTGCCTTGAGTTTGGTCAGGATCTCGGTCCAGAGCAGCGCGTGAGCGGTCGCAAACCAGATTACCAGCGTCATCCCGCCCGCGCGATCCGAAGCCGACGCCGCAAGCCACACCGTCAACCGTCGGACTTTCGAGGATGCGGAAACGCGCAATCTTGTGGGTGAGAAAGCGACCAATGACATGACCGATTGCCTAGCGCGTTTTCGCGCAAAGTGGAATCAGCTTGGCGTGAAGATAGATCGTCCGAACGGCGCAATAAGGTTGCCGCGTCTGAGTGCTGATGCTATCCCGCGCCCATGACATCGATACCTATTTCCAACATCCGCAACTTCGCCATTGTTGCGCATATCGACCATGGCAAATCGACGCTCGCCGACCGCCTGATCCAGATGACGGGCGGCCTGAGCGATCGCGAAATGGCGGGCAAGGAACAGGTCCTCGATTCCATGGATATCGAGCGGGAACGCGGCATCACCATCAAGGCGCAAACCGTCCGGCTGAATTATCATGCCAGGGACGGCAGGGATTACATCTTCAACCTGATGGACACGCCCGGCCATGTCGACTTCGCCTACGAAGTGTCGCGATCCCTGGCGGCGTGCGAGGGCTCCCTCCTGGTGGTCGACGCCAGCCAGGGCGTCGAGGCGCAGACGCTCGCCAACGTCTATCAGGCGCTCGACAACAACCACGAGATCGTTCCAGTTCTCAACAAGGTCGACCTTCCCGCGGCCGAGCCACAAAAGGTCCAGCAGCAGATCGAGGACGTGATCGGCATCGACGCCTCTGACGCGGTAATGATTTCGGCCAAAACCGGCCTTGGTGTCCCCGATGTCCTCGAGGCGATCGTCACGCGGCTCCCGCCGCCGAAGGGCGACCGCGGCGCGACGCTGAAGGCACTGCTGGTCGACAGCTGGTACGACGTCTATCTCGGCGTCGTGGTGCTGGTCCGTATCGTCGACGGCGTGATGAAGAAGGGCGAGCGCATCCGCATGATGGGCACCGGCGCCGCCTACGACGTCGAGCGGGTCGGCTTCTTCACGCCGAAGATGCAGCAGGTCGACGAGCTCGGCCCCGGCGAGATCGGCTTTATCACTGCCGCGATCAAGGAAGTGGCCGATACGCGGGTGGGCGACACCATCACCGACGACCGCAAGCCGGTAAAGGACATGCTGCCGGGCTTCAAGCCGGCGATCCCGGTGGTGTTCTGCGGCCTGTTCCCGGTCGACGCGAACGATTTCGAGACGCTGCGCGCGGCGATGGGCAAGTTGCGTCTCAACGACGCGAGCTTCTCGTTCGAGATGGAAACTTCCGCCGCGCTGGGGTTTGGCTTCCGTTGCGGCTTTCTCGGGCTGCTGCATCTGGAGATCATTCAGGAGCGATTGTCACGGGAGTTCGATCTCAATCTGATCGCGACCGCGCCGTCGGTGATCTACAAGATGCATTTAACCGACGGTCAGACCATCGAGATCCACAATCCGATCGACATGCCGGACGTCGTCAAGATCGCCGAGATCGAGGAGCCGTGGATCGAGGCCACCATCCTCACCCCGGACGACTATCTCGGCAGTGTCTTGAAGCTGTGTCAGGACCGCCGCGGTTCACAGAAGGAGCTGACCTATGTCGGCTCGCGCGCGATGGTGAAATACGACCTGCCGCTCAACGAGGTGGTGTTCGATTTCTATGACCGCCTGAAATCGGTCTCCAAGGGCTACGCCTCGTTCGACTATCACCTTACCGACTACAAGCCGGCCGACCTGGTCAAGATGCAGATCCTGGTCAACAACGAACCGGTCGATGCGCTGTCGATGCTGGTGCACAAGACCCGCGCCGAAGGCCGCGGCCGCGCCATGGTCGAGAAGATGAAGGAGCTGATCCCGCCGCACATGTTCCAGATCCCGATCCAGGCGGCGATCGGTGGCAAGGTAATCGCCCGCGAAACCGTGCGGGCGCTGCGCAAGGACGTCACCGCCAAATGCTATGGCGGCGACATCACCCGCAAACGCAAACTGTTGGAGAAGCAGAAGGAAGGCAAGAAGAAGATGCGGCAGTTCGGCAAGGTCGACATCCCGCAGGAAGCCTTCATCGCCGCGCTGAAGGTGGACAGCTAAGGCGACAAACCGATGACGTTTACCAGCACCTCGCACAGCAATGTGTAAGTGCCCCCATGCCGCACTCGATTTCTCAGATTCCGCAGTTGCGGCTGCTTTGAGGTCTATGGGGAGCCGCTCCAGGTAAAATCTGGTCGATACGTTTCGCGAGCTTATCCAAGCGAATTCAGCTTTGGCGGCAATCGCTGCAGCCTCAACGCAGACGATGACGTGCCCGAGCCAGCGCTGCGGCATTGCGTGGCGCTGGCGCTGACCATCACCTGAACCGGCGCAAGCTGGCGCGCTAATTCGAAATCTCGCTATTGCGCAGTGACGGATCGTTGCGGTCCGCAACCGCGCAATACGATGCAGATTTGCGTGGAGATCAAGCAATTGCGATGGGGGGCCATATTAGGGGATGCTGCTTCCCTGCTGGCTTCAGGCTATAGAATGCTCCCCATGAACCTCCGCCTGATTCTGATTCCGCTGCTTGCTTCCTGCATCATCGCCGGCAGCACCAGCGCGCGAGCTCAGGACAAGGGCAGCGTGGATCCAAAGCCGCTGCCGCCGCTGGCCAATCCCAACGATCCCAAGATTGCCGCCAAGGAGCTGTTCGGCCGCAAGCTGCTGCCGGCGGCGATGCCGACACGCGTGATCGGCTTCTATGCCAAGGGTTGCCTCGCGGGGGCAGAAGCGCTGCCGATCAACGGCGACACCTGGCAGGTGATGCGATTGTCGCGCAACCGCAACTGGGCGCATCCCGACATGGTAGCGCTGTTGGAGCGGTTGTCGGCGAAGGCACACAAGGATGCCGGCTGGCTCGGCATATTGGTCGGCGACATGTCGCAACCGCGTGGCGGCCCGATGATCACAGGGCATGCCAGCCATCAGGTCGGTCTCGACGCCGACGTCTGGCTGACGCCGATGCCGAACCATCGACTGTCGCGCGAGGAGCGCGAGGATATGTCGGCGGTGATGATGGTACGGCCCGACCGGCTCGACATCGATCCGCATGTATGGACACCAGGTCATCTCGCCGTCATTCGCGACGCCGCGCTCGAGCCGCGGGTCCAACGCATCTTCGTCAACGCTGCGATCAAGAAGGCTTTGTGTCGTGAGGCCAAGGGCGATCGCAGTTGGCTCTCCAAGGTGCGGCCATTCTGGGGCCACGACTATCACTTCCATATTCGCATCACCTGCCCCCAAGGCAGCAAGCAATGCGAGCCGCAGCCGGCGCCAAAGGAAGACGAAGGCTGCGCGCCTTCCGATCTCGCCTACTGGTTCAAGGACTCGGTATTGCATCCGAAGCCGCCCCCGGAGCCGCCCAAGCCGCGTCCCGGGATGACACTGGCGAAGCTGCCGCCCGATTGTCGCCAGGTTCTGGCAGCACCCGCTGCAAGGCAATAACGGTACAGGCGGTTGATCACGTCAGGAAACACGCTAGTATCGGCCGCCGCCGCGCCGTAAGCACAGGCGGACCCCGCGATCAGGTTGTTGATCATTTCGTCCCGATATGCCGCCTCGAATGCGTTGTTTTCCTCCGATGCGTTTTTTTCGCGCGCCATCCTATCGGACACAGTTTTCGCTGGATTGGCCATCAAGGCCGGCGATGTCATGATCTCAGTGGACTCATGCGTAACGCTCTGCTCATCGCACTCTTGTTGCTAAATGCGGCTCCCATATTCGCCGCGGAGGAGCCGAGCGGCTGCGACAAGTTCAAATGGCCGATCGAGCATGAGCGCGCCGCACTGACCGCGCCGGACCGCGTCAAGCTCACCTCCGGCGCCGAACTCGCCGCCGTGCCCGCAACCGGAATGACATTCACGCTGGTAACGCCCGCGGAAGCCAGGCTTCCGACCCCGCCCGAACGCGCGCCCAAGGACGGCACCTTCGCCGGCTTCGCCAGCTTCAAGACCGTATCGAAACCCGGAATCTACACCGTCAGCCTGTCGGCTGGCGCCTGGATCGATGTGGTCCAGAACGGAAACGCCCTGATGCCGAGAGGGTTCAGCGGCGCGACCGATTGCGATGGCATTCACAAGACCATGAAGTACGAGATGTCGGCGAACCCTTTCGTGCTGCAGATCAGCGGCGCCCGGGATAATGTCGTATCGGTCGCGATCCTGCCGTCCGAATAGACAAAGGAAGCCTTTACCACTCATTTCAGCCTGCTATGGTTTTGCCGCGATATCCCGCTCGGCCGTAAGCCTTCGGGATCCGTGGAACGTGCGTCCGCTTGTCGCAGGCCATTTTTTTCAATGTCCGATTTGCGCGCGCCAGGCGCCCGCGAATCCTCACGGGAGCGCCCCAAATGCATCGTCTTGCCGGACTTTCCTTTCTCGCCTTCACGATCCTGTTCGGATCGGTTTTCTCACCCGCGGTTGCGCAGGACAAGAGCCTCACGGTATTCGCAGCAGCCTCAATGAAGAACGCGCTCGATGACGTCGATGCCGCCTATACCGCCAAGACCGGTGTCAAGATCTCGGCGAGCTATGCCGCAAGTTCGGCGCTCGCCAAGCAGATCGAACAGGGCGCGCCCGCCGATATTTTCGTTTCGGCCGATACCGACTGGATGGATTACGCGATCGGCAAGAAGAACATCAACGTGTCGACGCGGGTGGACCTGCTCGGCAACAGCCTCGTCCTGATCGCGCAGAAGGATTCCAAGATTGACCACGTGACGATCGGGCAAGGCTTCGATCTTTCCACGCTCGCCGGCGACGGCAAGATCGCGACAGGCGACGTCAAGGCGGTGCCGGTCGGCAAATACGCGCAGGCGGCCCTCGAAAAGCTCGGCGCGTGGCAGGCTGCCGCACCGAAATTCGCGATGGCCGAAAGCGTGCGCGCGGCGATGGCGCTGGTGGCGCGCGGCGAAGCCGTGCTCGGCATCGTCTATTCGACCGACGCCAAGGTCGAGCCCGGCGTCAAGATCGTGGGTACCTTCCCGGCCGATTCGCATCCCGCGATCATCTATCCCGTCGCGGCGACTGCGACCGCAAAGCCCGAATCGAGCGAATATATCGCCTTCCTGAAGACCTCGGCCGCCAAGGCCATCTTCGAGAAATATGGCTTCAAATTCCTGATCAGCCCGACAACCTGACAGCATGCTTGATATTTCGCCGACGGAATGGACGGCGATCCAACTCTCGCTTCGGGTCGCCACCGTCGCAACCCTGATCGCGACGCCGCTCGGGATCGGCGTCGCGTGGCTGTTGGCGCGGCGCGACTTCTGGGGCAAGGCGCTGATCGATGCGCTGATCTATCTGCCGCTGGTGCTGCCGCCTGTCGTCACCGGCTACCTGTTGCTTCTGACGTTCGGCAGACGCGGCGTGGTGGGCGCGTGGCTTGCCGATCATCTCGGAATCGTTTTCGCGTTCCGCTGGACCGGCGCCGCGCTTGCCTGCGGCGTGATGTCGTTTCCACTATTGGTGCGACCGATCCGGCTGTCGATCGAGGCGGTGGACCGTCGGCTGGAGCAGGCCGCGGCCACGCTCGGCGCGGCACCCTGGAAAGTATTCCTGACCGTCACGCTGCCGCTGGCGCTGCCGGGCGTGCTGGGGGGGATGGTGCTCGGCTTCGCCAAGGCGATCGGCGAATTCGGCGCGACCATCACCTTCGTATCGAATATTCCCGGTGAGACCCAGGTCATCTCATCGGCCATCTATTCGCTGATCCAGACGCCGGACGGCGATGTCGCGGCGCTGCGGCTCGTGCTGGTATCGATCTTCATCGCGACAGCGGCACTGATCGCGTCGGAACTGTTCGCTCGCCGCGCCACGCAACGCCTGCACGGGAACTGACCGTGCTACACGTCGATATCGCCAAGAAGGTCGGCGAGTTCACGCTGGAAGCCGCCTTCACCGGCGAAGGTCGCGTGATCGGCCTATTCGGCGCATCGGGCGCCGGCAAGAGCTTGCTGATCAATATCATCGCCGGCCTTTTGAAGCCCGATCGCGGCGTCGTCACCCTTGAGGGCGAAACGCTCGACGACACGGCGGCCAACGTACACATCCCGCCCTATCGCCGCCGCATCGGCTATGTGTTCCAGGATTCGCGGCTGTTTCCCCATCTCAATGTGCGCCAGAATCTCGACTATGGTCGTCGCATGAACCGCCTCACTGAGGATCCCGCGCAGCGCAAGCGCGTGGTCGACCTGCTCGACATCGGTCACCTGCTCGACCGCCGTCCGGGCCGGCTCTCCGGCGGCGAACGCCAGCGCATCGCGATCGGCCGTGCGCTATTGTCGAAACCGCGATTGCTGCTGCTCGACGAGCCGCTCGGCGCGCTCGACGAAGGCCGCAAACTGGAGATCCTGCCCTATCTGGTTCGGCTGCGCGACGTGGGCGGAATCCCCATGGTCTATGTCAGCCATGATGCGGCCGAGCTCAGGCAATTGGCGACGCAGATCGTGATGCTCAAGCGCGGGCGCATCACGGCCTTCGGTGGCGTGAAAGTATTGTCAGTCCAGACAGCCGTCCCTTCCGATGGCGCGACCTAGCGATCGACGTCGCCGAGCTGCGAGCCAGCCAGGCTAGCCGTATCCTCTTTACGGCGTTGGCGTCGGTTGCACTTGTTTGGGATAGCAGGCGGTCGCGCTGATCGGAGTGACGAAAGTCCTGTATCCGATGTTCCAGGAGTAGTTGACCGTTCCGGTCACCGAGCTGCCGCCATACCCCGCGGCGCCGCAGGTTGCGACGTCAGCATAGGTAAAGGTCGGCGCGACGTTCGGACCCATGTAACGGCTTTGGGTGTAGGCGACGGTCGACGTTGGATTCGTGCATTGCCAGGATCCTCTGACGGCAGCGCAGCGCGCGCCGTCTTCCACGGCAAAGTGAAGGCTGCCGACCAGATAGAGCACGAAGGCCAATCCGATCGTGCCGAACACCAGCAGGATGAACAGCGGTGCGACGATTGCGAATTCGACCGCGGTGGTGGCTTCCTGGTTCCGATACAGGGATTTGAGAAGATTCCGCACGGGTCAACCCAATCGCATCATGGCTGTTCGGTTGATGAGTGCCGGGAAAAAGCTGGCGGCGCTGAAGCCCGGAAACCACGGTTGATAGGTAAATCGGGTTTGGATCTGGATATAGTCGCCGGGCGCCAATGTCGGCGTGCCCGCGACCATGCAGTCGGAAGGCTTCGGCGAGGTAACAGCACCGACATTTTGCAGGGCGTTGGCCGAATTGATGCAGTAGTAAGCCTCGACCGGCGGATTGTTTACAAGTTGAACGGCCGTACCCAGCGACGTGCTTTGCAACGCAGCGTTGACGGCGACCATCAGGTTGGAGCAATTCGTTGTGGCCGGCAATTGGGGCGATCGGGACTGCTGCGGCTGGCCGCAGGCCGCGAAAGCGGCCTGTGCGGCAACCTCGGTTGCATTCTCCACCTCCATGCGCTGGAAGATGTATTTCGAGACGTCCGCGACGTTCGCCAGCGAAGCCGACAGCAGGATGAAAAACATGCCGAACTCGATGGCGGCCACGCCACGCTGGTCCGCCCACACGGCCCCGGCTTTGCCGGCGAGCCTGGAAGCAAGCCGTTCCGGCCACCAAAATCCTGATCGTGGTGCTGGCTTCATAGGATAAGCTGAGCTCCGCTGGGGGTGGTCGCGACCGGCTCGGTGACTCCCGCTTGCGCGCATTCCCCCATGTCCGTCTTGGCGATGCCGCCAGTGCCATCGATCAGAACGTTATCGGTGACCAGGACGACGCATCGGTGACCGCTCTGCGACTTGTCGATCGCGCCCTTCAGCGTGATGCTGGCATGGGGCATGTAGATTATTCCGGTGATCAGCCAGGACGGGCTGTTTCCCGCCGCGTAGACGTCAAGGCCGGAGGTCAAATTCGGATCATGGTAGATCGCGACGCCCGACCACGACCCCGACGTCGGAGCGGAGATGTTGAGCGTCCCGGCAGCGCCGTTGCTGTTGTCGGTTGGAGCGTGCGTGTAGCTACCACTATTGTCGCCGGAAAACACGATCGTGACACCAGTGGCATTGCCGTTGGCATCGGTCGTGACGGCGTTGGTCAGCATGTGTCCGCCGAGATCGAGTTGGCCGTTTTCAATGATGATAACGGCGGACTGGCCAACCGGCGGGGTGATGGTCGTATCGCCGGTGAGCCGCAAATCCCCGCAAATGAAATTATTGCCGGCGGACACGTTCCAGGTCGGGGTGGAGGGATTATAGCCCCCCGAGATCTTGTTATTCTTGCCGGTTTCCTGCGGGTAATTCCCGTTGCAATGGGAGGCGCTGAGACCCGCGGCGCCGAGCACCGATGCATTGTTGACGGCGAGATAGGCGTAAGGATCTAGCGCTGGCTGAGCGATCTTCACCTGTTGGACGCCACAGCCGTTGTTGGCTCCAACCGCGAAACTGGTGCCGGCTCCCAGATTGTGGCCATTGCACTGCGCGGCGGTGTTGGACAGGGTGTTGCAGCCGTTCAGATTGGCGGTAGGCGAGCCGTTGGTGCGGATATCCTGAGCTTGGATCGTCCCGAGCGCCATCAGGCAAAGTGGAGCCGCCTGGGTACCCGGCGTGGCCATTGCCGAGGCAGCCAATTGCTTTTGCAGCGCGCCGTTGATGTTGGCATTCCCCTGATAGCCCACAACCTGCGCCATCAGCAGCGGCGTATAACCGGAAATCGCCACGCTGTAGCAAACGGCGCCCGCGGGAAGGTTGGGATTGGGCGCGCAGGGCGCGCTATTGGTCACCGTCACGGTGACGTTGTTTTGACCGTCGACAAAGCCATACCTCGCCGCGACGTCCTGGGCTTCGACAACATAAGTGTCCCCGCCATTGAGTGCGGCAGCGACCGCCGCGGCATCGGCGGCGTTCTGCATGCTGCGCGTGAGCATGTACCAGTTCGAAATCTCGAAGCCGACGGCCATGAACCCCACCAGCGGGATCGCCAGAATTCCCATCATCACGGCCATCGCGCCGCGCTCATCCCGGCGCAGGCGACGAAGCTGATTCAGAAGATAAGACAGGGCCATCTCGTGACTTCTCCTGGTTGTCTCGCAATAGATCCCGAGGACATGCGAAACCCTTACGTCCGAGCCCCTCAAGGCGGCCTAAACGAAAAGCTTAAAATCTATTGAAATTGGCAATTCCGCGATGCGACATACGGGTCGCGGCATCCCGTTGTGGACGCCGCTCTGCTAAACGCCCACGCCCGAGGCGTGCGCTCACGCGCGATCGATGCCGTGAGCCGGAGGCTGTCCACCCTATCAAACGGCAAGCCACCCCTTCGCGGTCTCGCGACGCGATCGCGCCCGAGTCTTGCGAAGAA
>Ga0164307_10001692_pt1 | contig 10054 bp, 8 predicted proteins | sample Whisoiple_243_MG_FD_110214 | JGI IMG/M metagenome (GOLD analysis project Ga0164307, IMG submission 110214) | Soil microbial communities amended with fresh organic matter from upstate New York, USA - Whitman soil sample_243_MG | ecosystem: Environmental > Terrestrial > Soil > Unclassified >...
GGATCGTTACGATCCGGCCGTCGGCGTCCACGTCGACGGTGAGCGTGGCGATGACCCGGCCGCCTCCGCTGAGCACGACGCCGGGTGCTCCGTTGATCTCGGCGACTTCGGCTGACATGTCACCGATTTCGACACCCTCGTAGGGGCGGCTGGCCGCACCCGCGAGCCACCGGACGACCTTGTCCACACCGACGATCGGCCGCATCGCCTGCCGGACTTTGCCGCCACCGTCGGTCCACAGCGTCACATCGGGCGCGAGCAGCGCCATCAGCTCGTTGATATCGCCGCCGGTGGTGGCGGCGAAAAACCGCTCGGTGACTTCACGTTTCTTGTTGCGGTCGGTCTCGAAGCGCGGTCGACGCGCCTGGATGTGGTTTCGCGCCCGATGGGCGGCCTGACGCACCGCCGACTCCGACCGGTCGACGGCGTCGGCGATCTCGGCATAGGAGAAGTCGAAGACCTCCTTGAGCACGAAGACGGCGCGTTCCAACGGGCTGAGCGTCTCGAGGACCACGAGCATGGCCACCGAAACGGACTCCGCGACCGCGACCTCCTCGGAGGCATCTGATTCGGTCAGGATCGGCTCCGGCAGCCACGGACCGACGTAGGTTTCCCGTTGACGCCGCGTCGACCGAAGCCGGTCCACCGCGAGGTTGGACACGATGCGGGCGAGATATGCCTTCGGGTCGGAAACCTGGATGCGGTCGGCGGCCGACCATTTGAACCAGGCATCCTGGATGACGTCCTCGGCGTCGGCGACGGAACCCAGCAGCCGATACGCGATGGCGAACAACAGCTTTCGATGTTCGGAGAACGTCTGCTCGTCGCTGGTCACGAGGTCGTCCCGGCACCACGACGCCATGTCATCGAGCCGATCGAGGGCATCGCCCTGATCAGTCGATAGGTGGTCCACGGGCTGGAGCTCACCGTTTCTTTGTACGCCGCCGCGAGTCGGCCTGCGAGGTAGAACCGAGCGGGGGTGTCGTCGGCGTGGGTGAACTGGATGACGGCGTCGTGCCTGCCGAGGCTGACCGGCTGGTGCACGTAGCCGAAGCGGAACGGCTTGGGCTGCTTGCCCTTCAACTCACGCACGATCGAAGCGGCAGCGTGCATGGAGGTCGGTATGCCGCTCTGGCACGTGCCGTGCATGACGCCGTAGCTTTGCCGGATCGCCGCCGCATCGCCGATGGCATAGACGTTGGGATGCGACACCGAACGCAGCGATTCGTCGGTGATGATGCGGCCGCGGCCATCGACCTGCAGACCCGCTGTCGCGGCCAACGGCGATACCCGAACCCCCGTGGTCCACAGAACCGCCTGTGCGGCAACGACCTCGCCGTCGGCGAGGGCTACACCGTCGGCCATCACCTTGACGATGTCGGCGCCCGCTCGGACGTGCACGCCGAGCCGGGCCAGGCCGGCATGGAGGCGGGCGCGCGCTTTTGCGCCCATCATCGATCCGGGCTCGTCGCGGCTGAGCAGGATGACGTCGGCGTCGGGATGCTGTTCGGCGATCTCGGCAGCCGATTCGACCCCGGTCAGCCCGCCGCCCGCCACAACGACCGTGGCATTACCGAGTCGGTCCAACTGAGCGGCCAGCGTTGCGGCCTCGTCTGCGCTGTCCAGGGTGTACGCGAATTCGTCGACGCCAGGAACCGACTCGGTGTCGGCGACACTGCCGAGTGCATAGACGAGCGCGTCATAGCGCAGTTCGTACTCGTCATCGATGCGAACGGTCTTCGCATCGGCGTGGATGGACGTCACCCAACCCTGGACGAAGTCCACGCCGCTACCCGCTAGCCGGTCCGGAATCTGCAGATCGGCCAGCTCCTCGCCGGAGGCGGCCTGATGCAACCGGAGTCGCTCGGTGAACCGGGTCTGCGGGTTGACCAGGGTTATGCGGACGTCTTCGCGGCGCTTCAACCGTCCTGCGAGGCCCATCGCCGCACCCATGCCGGTGTATCCGGCGCCGAGGATGAGGATCTCCGTCATCGTGGTGTCCTTTCGGTTTTCGTCGACTTGCTGACCATGAGACGGATCCAGTGGCCGAGTTTGTGACATCGGCGAGCCAACCGACGGCCGCCGTCGTAACGTGTCCCAATGGCTCAGCAGTCCGAATCCGAGGGGGACGAGGAACGCCAGCGCCTCGCCGACCGCGTACTGGGCAGGCTCGAAGACGCGGTGTACTGGGGGATCGCGCTGGTGCTGATCATCGGATCGGCCGCGCTGTTGATCGCGCAATTCCACACCTTGTTGACGCTGCGCAGTGCGCCCGCCAAGACCGTCATGCTCGAGATCCTGGACGGCCTGCTGCTCATTTTCATCTTCGTCGAACTGCTCTACGCCGTGCGCGCCTGCCTGAGATCGCACGAGATCGTCGCCGAGCCGTTTCTGATCGTCGGCATTCTGGCGGGCATCAAGGAGATCGTCGTGTTGTCCGTCGAGGCCGCGACCCTGCTGGAGAAGGGCCCCGCTTTTTCGCGCGCGGTCGTCGAGATCGGTGTCCTGGCCGGCGTTGTGCTTGCGCTGGCCTTGGCGGCATTTGTGCTGCGTGAACGTCGCCGGGATACCGGGGACGCCGGGGAGCGGGCCGGCGCGGAAGAAGAGGAACCAGCCAAATCCTGACCCGCGGTGGTAACCGGGAAATTACAGGCGGTGCCGGACAATTCGCAGAAGGCGAGAGACGGCCACGAACGTCGAGAAGCCACCGATGAGGCTGGCAACGATCAGCCAACCGTCTTGATCCTCGTTGACGGCGTCCTAGCCAGCCGTAGTTATGTATGCCATCATATATAACGTGGTCAGCACCCCAAGGGAGCGGATGGTTGTTTCCGCAGCGCTGTTGATTCGCGAACGCGGCGCCCAGGCGACCGCCATCTCCGACGTGCTGAAGCACAGCCGCGCCCCTCGCGGGTCGGCCTATCACTATTTCCCCGGCGGCCGGATGCAGCTGCTGGAGGAGGCGACCGACTACGCGGGTGCGTACATCGCGGACAAGATCTCGGCCGCGGAGAGCGCCGTCGAGCTGTTGGACGAACTGACGGACATGTATCGCCAGCAGTTGATCCGCAGCGATTACCGGGCGGGTTGTCCGATCGTCGCGGTGACCGTCGAAGCCGGCGATCCCGACAATTCCGAGCGGACCACCAAGGTCATCGAGCGCGCCGCGGCTGCATTCGCACTCTGGACCGATCTGATCAGCCGACGACTGATTGCCGAAGGTGTCGAGGACTCGCGAGCGGAAGAGCTCGCGATGCTCGTCACGACTTCGATTGAGGGCGCGATCATCGTCGCCCGAGCATCCCGCGACGTGAAACCGCTCGACCTTGTCCAGCGTCAGCTGCGCTCGCTGCTGGCTGTGCAGATGCCCGAAAGGAAAGCCCGATGACCGGTGAATGGCAAGCGACGGCCTGCATCCTCTGCGAATGCAACTGTGGCATTGTTGTGCAGCTCGAGGACCGCACGCTCGCCAAGATCCGCGGTGACAAAGAGCATCCGGCGTCGCAGGGGTACACCTGCAACAAGGCGCTGCGGCTCGATCACTATCAGAACAACCCCGGCAGGCTGACCTCCCCGATGCGCAGGCGCCCCGACGGCAGCTACGAGGAGATCGACTGGGACACCGCGATCACCGAGATCGCCGACGGGTTCACACACATTCGAGACTCCTACGGCGGCGACAAGATCTTCTACTACGGCGGCGGCGGTCAGGGTAACCACCTTGGCGGCGGGTACGCAGGCGCATTCCTCAAGTCCATCGGCTCCCGGTACCGCTCGAATGCGCTGGCGCAGGAGAAAACCGGAGAAGCCTGGGTCGACGCGTATCTCTATGGGGGGCACACCCGCGGTGAGTTCGAGCACGCCGAGGTGTCGGTCTTCGTGGGCAAGAACCCGTGGATGTCGCAGAGCTTCCCGCGTGCCCGCACAGTGCTCAACGAGATCGCCAAGGACCCCGGGCGATCGATGATCGTCATCGATCCGGTGATCACCGACACGGCCAAGATGGCCGACTTCCATCTGCGGGTTCGGCCAGGCACGGACGCATGGTGCCTGGCGGCGATGGCTGCGGTGCTGGTACAGGAAAACCTCTGCAACGAAGAGTTTCTGACCGATCACGTCCACGGAGTCGACGCGGTTCGGGATGCGCTGCGCGAGGTGCCGGTGGCCGACTATGCGCAGCGCTGTGGCGTCGACGAGGAGTTGATTCGCGCGGCGGTCAGGCGCATCGCGGGCGCCGACAGCGTGGCGGTGTTCGAGGACCTCGGCATTCAGCAGGCGCCCAACAGCACACTGTGCTCGTACCTGAACAAATTGCTGTGGATTCTGACCGGAAACTTCGCCAAACGCGGCGGGCAGCACCTACATTCGGCGTTTGCCCCGCTGTTCACCTTCGGCGGCGTCGGGCGGTCGCCAGTAACGGGATCGCCTGTGATCTCCGGGCTGGTGCCGTCGAACGTTGTGCCGCAGGAGATTTTGACCGATCACCCCGATCGGTTCCGGGCGATGATCGTCGAAACCAGCAACCCTGCGCACTCGTTAGCGGATTCCGCTGCCTGCCGGGAGGCCTTCGCGTCACTCGAGCTCATGGTGGTCATCGATGTCGCGATGACGGAGACTGCTCGGCTCGCCCACTATGTCCTGCCCGCGGCCAGCCAGTTCGAGAAGCCGGAGGCGACGTTTTTCAATCTGGAGTTCCCGAACAACACATTTCACCTAAGGCATCCGCTCCTCGAGCCGCTGCCGGGCACGTTGCCCGAACCGGAGATCTGGGCGCGGTTGGTACGGGCGCTCGGCGTCGTCGACGACGATGACCTCGCGCCGCTGCGTGAGGCCGCCGAGCACGGCCTGCAGGCATACGCGCAGGCGTTCCTCGCCGCCGTCAGCGGCAACCCCGCGATGAGCCGAGCCCTCCCGTACGTCCTCTACGAGACGCTCGGCCCGACGCTGCCTGCACACCTCAAGGGCGCGGCGGCGTTGTGGGGGCTGGCGCAGAAGACGGCCATGAAATACCCGGAAGCAATGCGGCGCGCCGGACACACCGACGGCAACGCGCTCTTCGAGGCGATCCTGCAGGGCCGGTCGGGTGTCACTTTCACGGTGCACGAATACGAAGACGACTTCGAGCTGATCGCGCACGCGGATCACAAGATCGCCTTGGCGATGCCCGAAATGCTCGACGAGATAGCCAGACTGGCCGATGCGCCATCCGCTCTGACGACATCTGAGTTCCCGGTCGTGCTGTCGGCCGGTGAGCGCCGCGCCTATACGGCCAACGACATCTTCCGTGACCCGAGCTGGCGTAAGCGGGATACCGAAGGTGCGTTGCGCGTCAGCGTGGAGGACGCCCAGGCGCTGGGCCTGGTCGCGGGCGGACGCGCGCGTATCACCACGGCGGCGGGCAGCGCCGAGGCGAGCGTCGAGATCAGCGAGGCGATGCTTGCCGGCCATGCGTCGCTGCCCAACGGACTCGGCCTCGACTTCGTCGACGACGATGGCCAGACGCATGTGCCCGGCGTCGCACCGAATGCGCTCACGTCGACCGAGTGGCGCGACGCCTATGCCGGTACACCGTGGCACAAGCACGTGCCTGCCCGGATCGAGGCCGTAAAGGCCGTCGTCACTGCATGATTGGGCTTAGGGGGAGTGGCATCTGATACGTCACTGTGACGAATCAGTTCAGCCCCGGGCGTTTCTGCGGTGCGCCGTGCACACCTTCGGTGTAGGCGGTCTCCGCGTGCTGGGCAAGATCGATACCAGAGATCTCGTCTTCGCGTTGGACGCGGAACCCGAAGGTCACGTCGATGACTTTGCCAATGATGTAGGACACGACGAAGGCGAATATCGCGACCACCGGGATGGCGAGGGTCTGCTTGCCGAGCAGTGACAGTCCGCCGCCGTAGAAGAGGCCCTCGACGCCTCCGGACACCACCTCGGCGGCGAGCAGTCCGATCAGGAAGGTGCCGACGACGCCTCCGACGAAGTGGACGCCGACGACGTCGAGCGAGTCGTCGTAGCCGGCCCTGAACTTCCAGCCGACCGCGTACGAGCACACCACGCCGGCTGCCAGACCGACGACGAATGCGCCGAGCGGCGCAACGAATCCGCACGATGGTGTGATCGCCACCAAGCCCGCCACCACACCGGAGGCAGCGCCGAATGTCGTTGGCCTACCGTCTCTGAGACGTTCGACGAATATCCAGCCCAGCATCCCGAGGCAGCCGGCGATCAACGTGTTGAGAAAGACGACCGACGCCTTGCCGTCGGCGGTGAGCGCAGAACCGGCGTTGAAGCCAAACCAGCCGAACCACAGCAGGCCGACGCCCAGCAAGACAAAGGGAAGATTGTGCGGCCGCATCGCCTCGGACTTGAAGCCGATCCGCGGACCCAGCACGAGTGCCAACGCCAGCGCCGACGCGCCGGAGACGATCTCGACGACGAGCCCACCGGCATAGTCGACAGTGCCCAACGACGCGAGCCATCCGTCGGGTCCCCACACCCAGTGCGCCACAGGGGCATAGATGACAACGGTCCAGACGGCGATGTAGATCATCCATGCCGAGAACCGGGCGCGATCGGCGATCGCGCCGGACACCAATGCGGCCGTGACGATCGCGAAGCCGAGCTGGAATGTCAGGAACAGCAATTCGGGAATGTTGGACCGGACCGTGGTCGGGTCGATGCCGAGCAGTCCGAAGTGATCGAGGTTGCCGATCAGGCCGCCGCCGGCATCTGGGCCGAACGCCAGTGAATATCCGGCGAGCAACCACACGATCGTCACCACGGGGATGGAGATGAAGCACATCATGATCATGTTGAGCACGCCGGTGGAGCGGACCATGCCGCCGTAGAAGATGGCCAGGCCGGGCGTCATCAACAGGACCATGGCCGTACACGCAAGGACCCAGGCGGTCGCGGCAGGGTCGATCTCCATCCAGGACTCCTTTGTCATGTGGCGAGCGCTCGCAAGATTATGACCCGCTAGGAGTGGTAGCGGACCAGAACCCCCCGATGCGGCAGCAACACGATTCCGCGACGAACCTGCTTGTCCTGATCGTCGTGGACGGCCTCAAAAGAGCCGCAGCGCAGCAGCGTTTGGAGGGCGACGGCGAGCTCGAGGAGGCTGAAGCTCGCGCCGAGGCAACGCTTGATACCGCCGCCGAACGGGATCCACGCATAGGTCGGCGGGTTGGAGTCCAAGAACCGCTCGGGCCGGAACTCGTGCGGGCGGTCGTATGTCTCCGGATTGAGATTGACCTCGCCGATATGAGGCACGATTCGTGTCCGCGCGGGCACCGTGTACCCGCCGAGTCGATAGTCGCCGGCGGTGTAGCGCCCGGTGAAGGGGGAGGGCGGCCGAATGCGAAGCGTTTCGTTGATCACCGCCTGCGTGTAGGCCGTCGACTCGACTGCATCGGCCTCGGCCTGCACCTCGGCCAGTACGCGCGGATGGTGCAGCACCAAGTCGACCATCCAGGCCAGCGTCGTGGCCGTCGTCTCGTGACCGGCAAGCACCAAGGTGACGAGGTCATCGCGAATCTCTTTGTCGGTGAGGTACTCACCGTCCTCGCTGCGGGCGGTGAGCAACAACGACATGATGTCGGTGCGCTCGTGCAGATCGGCGTCCTGACGTCTGGCGGCGATCATCGGCGTCAGCAGGTCATCGATGCCCTGGTTCGCGCGGTCGAGCTTGGGCCACCGTTTCAAGCCGCCCACCGAGGCCATGGCGACGCGCAGAATCAATTGCTCCGACGACCCGAGATCCAGGAGCTCCTCGAAGGGGCGGCCGAGCCGGGTCCGTTCGGTGCGGTCCTCGACGCCGAACATCACGCGGACGATCACGTCGAGGGCGAGGTCGCGCGCCGCCCGCATCATCGTGAACGGCTCGTTCTTCGGCCAGCCCGCAAGCGCTTCGCGCGTGCTGTCCTCGATGATCGGTCGATAGTTCTCGAGAGCTTTGCCGTGTAGTGGCGGCGTCAGAAGCTTTCGCCGTCGAAGATGTTCCGGCTCTTCTTGAACGAACATCGAGCCGGTGCCGTAGATGAGTGCGGACGGTCGCACGCCCTTGCCGCCGAGCAGGATGTCGGGCTTCTCGGTGAAGACCTGCTTGACGAGATCGGGGTCCTTGATGAGAACCACTGGGGTGCCCGGTAGCGGAATTGACACGATGGGGCCGTAGGTGGAGAACAGACGTCGAATGAGCCATTCTCCGGCGACCAGATAACCGGCTCCGCAGGCGGCGGCAACGAACGGGCGCAGCGGCTTTATCGCCCGTGGGCCAGGCGGTGGAGAAGTCACTTCGAGCGTGGCTCGGTGCCCTTCGCGCGAGGGCGTTTTCGTGTTGATGACGACGGGCCGCCGGCGAATCGACCGATCGTCGAGACACCGGGTAGCGACGAAACGGTTTTGAACACTTCGTCGCTTGTCGCGACCAGCCTTTCGAGCTGGGGAAGCAGGTGATCCATTGTTCGAATCATCGGATCGGCAAGCGCCAGGTAGCGTTCGGCACGATCGATCGCCTCGTTCAGACGTGCGGTGGCGGTCGCCATGTTCTCGATCAGATCCGGTAGCTGGCTGGCGAGTTGAATGCTCGCCGGCGGGAGGCGCATAGCGTCACTGACGATCGACTGCGCGGTCTCTGCGGCCGCTCGGCCAGCGGCCTTGATGTCCTTGGGCCCCGGGGTCCTTCGGCTGGTCATAAAGACCACTGTGCCCCACGGTGGACTCAGCTGTCAGCGGGTTGTCGGTAGGCGATCATTTCCCGGGACAGCTTGCGGCGAACGATGGGCTGCTGGCTGCACGCGACAGCGAACACGGTCAGCAGCATCCAGCTGAGGATGGCGCTGGCGAGCACCAGGAGGAAGGCCACCCAGGCGCCGCCGGTGATCTGGGCATTTGCTGCTTGACGCGCCCACAGCCGCCAGTAAATCATCAGGTTGACCGTGAGCCCGACGCCGTAGGACAACACGAACGAGAACAGGAACGGCTTCCACGTACCGTCTTTCAACCGCGCCGCCATCGGTTCGTGCCGCAACGGGTAGAGGACCGAAAGCACGTTGCCGATGCCGAGCCAGATGAAGACCATCGTCACCAGTTGGTCGACGAGCGCGACGGGGTTGGCTGCGCGCATCCACGTCAGGGCCGCGATGACGGGGAGACCGGCGATGGTGATGAGAATCGCCATCGCGATGTTCTGCAGAACCAGAATGCGCCATACCCGTTGGCCACCAGCCAGCGCGGTGCGAACTCGCTCGGCCTCGAAGCACAGGGAGTTGGTGCACACGACGCTGCCGACCACAACGGAGAACAGATACAGGGTCAGCCCGCTCAGGTCATAGCGCTTCATACCTGTGAGGTGATATGCGGCGACAAGGGCCAGGCCGATCGCCACCGTGATGACGATCCGCAGGAGAATCTTGCGCGGCCTGTCTGCGGTGATGTGCCGCACCTCGTCGAGGATGCCGCGGCTAAGCGACGACAGCGACGCCACGACGCCACGGAGCGGATGACCTGCCGCGGCCGGTGTTCCGGTGGCATGTCGGGCATTGTCGACGGCCAAGACAGCCTCGGCGACGGCGATGCGGGCCCTGCCGACCGACGCGATCGCGGCTGCTTCGGCCTCGCTGGGTGTGGTGGTCGCACCGATGTCGGCGGCGTCGCCCAGGGCAAGGACGGCGTGTGCGGCGGCGACCACAGCGCGCATGGCGTTGTCGTCGTTCCACTGACTTGCGGACGCGGCCGTATCCAGCCCTCGTAGCACGCCGGCCAGCGAACGCAGTTCTTCCAGCGAGTCGATCGTGTGCCGGTCGTCCATCGATTCAGAGCGTAATGGCTTCAGGTGACGAGAGAGGTTGGCGGACAAACAATATGACGCCTGCCGGGGCCCCGCCGGACGTAATTCGTCACTGTGACGTAAGGGCCCCTGGCAGGTCAAAGTGTCAGGGCGTCGGGGAGGGGGTGCGGCGTTGCGCCGCATCCCCCGTAGTCGACCGCGGTCGCTTGACCTTCTCTGGCCATGGCGCCGAATCATCAGGGCGGCAACAACTTTGGCGCACCC
>Ga0164307_10001695_pt1 | contig 10051 bp, 8 predicted proteins | sample Whisoiple_243_MG_FD_110214 | JGI IMG/M metagenome (GOLD analysis project Ga0164307, IMG submission 110214) | Soil microbial communities amended with fresh organic matter from upstate New York, USA - Whitman soil sample_243_MG | ecosystem: Environmental > Terrestrial > Soil > Unclassified >...
CGAGGAGGTCCAGCGCCTTGTCGACGGCGGACGTCGTGGATCCCGGCACCGCACCTCCTGTGGTCGGTCGTTGGCGATGTTGCTACATTCGTGACAAGTGTTACTCAGGGTGAGACTACCCCCGCACTGCACACGAGGAGAGTGGATGGGCACCGTCGTCTACCGCGACGCGACGATCTTCGACGGGACCGGCGCCGCACCTGCTGGCGGCCGGTCTCTCGTCGTCGACGGCGACCGGCTCACGCAGGTGGTGGCGACCGAGGACCTCGTCGTCCCGGACGATGCCGTGGTCGTGGACCTCGCCGGGAGGTTCGTGATCCCCGGTCTGATCGACTCGCACCAGCACCTCGCGACGCCGCCGGACCGGGCCCAGGCCGAGACCTGGCTGCGCCGGATGCTGTACGGCGGCGTCACGGCGATCCGCGACATGGCCGACGACCTGCGGCAGATCGCCGACCTCACCCGCGCCTGCCGGGTCGGCGAGATCCCCGGCCCGGACATCCACTACGCCGCCCTGGTGGCCGGCCCGAGCTTCTTCGACGACCCGCGCACCTGGCAGGTCTCCCAGGGCGAGACCCCCGGGACGGTGCCCTGGATGCAGGCGATCACCGACGAGACCGACCTGGTGATCGCGACCGCCCTGGCCCGCGGGACGCACGCGAGCGCCCTCAAGATCTACGCCGACCTGTCGCCCGAGCTGGTCGCCGCCATCACCGCCGAGGCACACCGGCAGGGCGTGCCCGCGTGGGCGCACGCCTCGGTGTTCCCGGCTCTGCCGCTCGACGTCGTGCGCTCGGGTGTCGACGTCGTCTCACACGTCACGATGCTGGCCTGGCAGACCCAGGTCGACGGCGCGCCGACGTACAAGACCAAGACGCCGATCGACCCGGACATGATCGACCCCGACGATCCTCGGATCGCCGAGGTGCTGGCCGCGATGCTCGAGCACGGCACCATCTTCGACGTGACCGCGAGCATGTGGGAGGGCGACGAGGTCCTTGGCGAGGCCGAGGGCGACCCCGCCGCGCTGGCGCGGGCGCACGGCAATGCGCGGCTCTCGGCGGCGCTGACGGCGCGCGCCTTCGCCGCCGGGGTGCTGATCTCCGCGGGCAGTGACTACGAGACGGCCGCGGACGACCCGTTCCCAGCCCTGCACCGCGAGCTGTACTTCCTCCACGAGCGGTGCGGGATGCCGACCGCCGAGGTGCTGCGCTCCGCCACCCAGATCGGTGCTCGCAGCGCCGGCGCCGAGGACGACCTGGGCACCCTTGAGCCCGGCAAGCTCGCCAACTTCGTGGTCCTCGACCGGGACCCGGTCGCCGACCTGCGCAACCTCGCCAGCGTCTGGTGCACGGTGAAGCGCGGTGTCCAGCACCTCCGCTCCGACTACTGCGCCGACGACAACGGGGTGGGCGACCGATGACCCACGACCTGACGATCGTCAACGCGCTCGGGATCCTCGACAACCCCAACTCCGAGCACTCGCTCGCGGCGGCGACCCAGCTCAACCCGAGCAGCGACCAGCTCACCATCGACGAGCGAACCCTCGCCGACGCGCACGCGTCCGGGCTGACGGCGGTCAACGTCACCCTCGGCTACACGATGGGCACGATGGAGCCCTACGCGCACACGCTGCGGGAGATCCAGACCTGGGACCGGCTGGTCGCGGAGCACCCGGACGACCTGGTCAAGATCCTGACGGCGGCCGACATCGACCGGGCTCGAGCCGACCGCAGGATCGGGATCATCTACGGCTTCCAGAACGCCGTCGCTGTCGGTGACGACCCCGGTCGAGTGGACGAGTTCCAGCGCCTCGGCGTACGCGTGATCCAGCTGACCTACAACCAGGCCAACCAGCTCGGCGACGGCTCGATGGCCCCGGGCAACCGCGGTCTGTCCGCGCTGGGCCGCGATGTCGTGGCGGCGCTCAACGAGGCCCGGGTGATGGTCGACCTCTCGCACAGCGGCGAGAGGACCTGCCTCGACGCGATCCGCACGTCGCAGGCGCCGATCTCGATCAACCACACCGGCTGCCGTGCGTTGTCCGACCTGCCGCGCAACAAGACCGACGCGGAGCTGCGCCTCGTCGCCGACAGCGGCGGCTTCGTGGGCATCTACTTCATGCCGTTCCTCAACCCGAGCGGGCACGCCACCGCCGCCGACGTCGTCGCCCACCTTGAGCACGCCATCGACGTCTGCGGCGAGGACGCCGTCGGCATCGGTACCGACGGGACCGTGACCGGCATCGACGACCTCGACGCCTACCGGCTCAACCTCGCCGACCACGTCGCGGAGCGACAGGCGGCCGGCGTCGGCGCCGCGGGGGAGCGGGCCGACACCCTGCCGTTCGTCCTCGACCTGAGCGGCGTCGACCAGTTCCACCGGCTGATCACCCTGCTCGAGCAGCGCGGCCACTCCTGGAGCCGGATCGAGAAGATCATGGGCCGCAACTTCATCGACTACGCCCGCCGCATCTGGGGCTGAGCGCCCCCGGCCAGTAGCGCCGCACGCTACGACGCGGAGGTGGCGATCGGTGTCGCCACCTCCGGGTCGTACGGCGGTGCCGGTTAGCAGCCGGAGGTCGTGTCTCCGGTGTCGATGGTGCAGGTGTCGGAGCCGAGGCCGCCGTTGGCGGTGTCGTCGCCGGCGCCGTCCTGGACGTTGATGGTGTCGTTGCCGAGGTTGCCGCTCATGGTGTCGGTGTCGCCCGGGTCGGTGTCGGAGACGACGTCGTTGCCGTTCTGGCCGTCGAGGTCGTCGTTGCCGGGTCCGCCGTAGATGTGGTCGTTGCCGTTGTCGAACAGGTAGAGCAGCGAGCCGAGGAGGGTTTCGCCGTAGTTGGTGTCGTTGCCGGCTTCGCCGTAGAGGTAGTCGGCGCCGTTGCCGCCGCCCATGATGTCGTCGCCGTCGCCGCCGTAGAGGGTGTCGTCGGAGTTGCCGCCGTCGACGGTGTCGTTGCCGGGTCCGGCGTAGATGGTGTCGTTGTTGTTGCCGGCGTTGATGGTGTCGTTGCCGCCGAGGCCGCAGATCACATCGGCGCCGTTGGTGCCGTTCAATGTGTCGTTGCCGGACGTGCCGGTGATCGTGCAGCCGAGGTTGTTGTTGACGGTGGTGTTTTCCGCGTCGGTGTTGTTGGCCGAGTTCGCGTCGGTTTCATTGAGGGTGGCGACCGCGGTCGCGGTGATCGTGCCGGTTGCGTTCGGGGTCACGGTGACGGTGATGGTCGCCGTTCCGGACGCCGCGAGGCTGCCCAGCGAACAGGTGACGGTGGAGCTGGCGGTCGAGCACGATCCCTGGCTGGTCGACGACGACACGATCGACGACGACGCCCCGGAGAGGGTGGTCGCGACGCTGACGCCGGTCGCACCGGCGGTCCCGGTGTTGGCAACGGCCGCGGTGTAGGTGACGTTCGCGCCGCCCAGAGAGACGGGATCGGCGGAGTCGCTGAGGGCCACCGAGACGTCTGCTGCCGCAGGGGGTGTCACGACGACATTGAGATCCAAATTGCCAGAACCGGCGCTGGAAAAACCGTGGAATCCCCCGGCCTGGATCCAGTAGGTGGTCGACGCGCTGGCGGTGAAGGTCAACGTGGACGTCAGGTCCTCGGTGCCCTCGGTGTCGTCGTTGCAGCCGACCTGGGTCAGCGAGGTGAGGTTGGCGCCGGTGTAGACCGCTAGGACCGTGTCGAAGTTTGAGCCGAGTGTGTCGGCGGAAACCTCGGTACCGGCGCTGATCGTCAGCGCATACCAGACCGTCTTGCCGATGTCGGGATCTGCCTGGGCAACACAGCTGAGTGCCGTTGGCTCGCCCGTCTCCTCCGTCGCGTCCACGGTGCTGAGGCTGTCGGTGAACGAGGTGGTGTGGGTTTGGGCGTTAGCGAAGTTGTCGTTGGATGGCGGAGCCGCCCAGCTTGGCGCGGCGGTCACTGCTACGAAACCAGCTACCACAGCGACGATCGTGACGACGGTCCGGATCGGCGCCCATGGCCATCGGCCGGCCCGGCTGGCGGGACGTCTACTTGCCACACTGTTCATCTGTTTCCTCCGAGCACTGTGGACCAGGCCGCCTGCCAGCCCGGACTAGGTGGGATTCAAGTGAGGAGCAGGCTGATCCAGCAAACGGCAGCAGGCGACACGACCACAACAGAGTGTTCCGGCAGGCGGCACACCAATTTCGCGAGAGATCGCCTACTCCACGGAACACTCGCGCCGTGCGAGTTGGGTTAGTGGGAGAACTCGTTGACGAAGGTGCCCTGGACTTGGGTGACGCCGCCGAATAGGCAGTTGCCGCTGGTGGGTGCGGCGACGAGGACCGAGGTGTAGTCGTCGCCAAGGAACTTACCGGCGATCACCTCGCCGGTGATGGTGATGGTGAGGACCCCGACGGCGTTGATTCCGACGAGGGATGAGATTGCCATGGTGCTGGTCTCGCTGGTGTTCCAGGTGATGGTGGTCTGGCTGTTGAACGAGGGCATGGACAGCCCGCAGTTGATCGTTATCTGCCCGGCGGAGGTGTAGCCGCCGGAGGTCACGTTCGGGTCGCCGGTGCAGTTGACGGCTGCGGTCGATGAGTAGGAGACCGTCTGCGGGGTGAGGGTGAAGCCGGGGCTGTAGGCGGTGGTAACCGTTCCGGCGCACGCGTTGTCGATGGTCAGCGCGCTGGCCGGTGAGGGGAACAGCGCCTGCGGGGCGACGGTCGCGAGTATGAGTGCCGCCAGGGATACGGCTGTGGCTGCCAGTCGCGGATACCTGCGTGTTGGGGATGTGCGTTGTCGCATGGTCCGTTCTCCTTGGTCGTGTCGTCTGTCCGGAAGGGCCGGACAGGTTGGGGTGGCACGTCGCCAGTGGACCTCGCCCGGCTCGCGCAACGAAAGCAGTTGTTCCGCGCAGCGGAACACTTTCTTGCCCGCGCAGGCCAAAAAATAGTGTTCCGCGTAGCGGAACACTCGGTGGCGTGGTGTGCCCCGCCGGGTGGAGCGTGCGGATTACGTCTGTCGTTGTCACCAGGACGCGGCGGGCGCACTTTGGAGGGAGCCCCACCTTGTCCATCACTATCGATCGACCGCGTCGCAGTCTGCGGCGCACGCTGGCCAGCACAGCCACGATCGCGCTTGCGGCCGCTGCGATCTGCGTCGCCGTCGCCGCCCCAGCGGCTGCCCACCCGGTCCTGAACATCTCCGCGAGCCCGACCACTGTGGTGGCCGGGAACACGGTCACCGTGACCATCTCGGGTACCTCGAACGGCAACTACACCAACGCCCGTATCGAGGTCTTCGCCAGCACACCCAGCTCGGGTGCCACGACCGGGAGTCTCACGTCGTTCACCAGCAGCCCGAGCTGCGGCGGGTCTCCCGGCACGGTCACCTGTACTGAGATCACCAACCGGTACAAGATCGGCAACATCAACCTGACCAACAGCCAGGCCTTCTCCTACACCGTCACGTTCACCGTCGACTCCGCCACGGCGGCCGGCACGTTCACGTCGAAGGCCCAATTCTACAAGTCCGACAACACCACCGACGGACCTACCACCGGCCCACTCATCACCGTCACCCCCGCCACCTCCGACCTGGCCCTCAGCAAAGCCGGCACCGACTCCGATGCAATCCGCGTTTTTGACTTCGACGTCGTCAACAACGGCGCTGCGGCCACGACCACCCCGCTGGCATACTCCGCCACGGTGACGCCCGCCGGGCTCTTCGCCGACTACGACTCCGCATGCGGGTCCGGCTCTGGGCAGAACTTCTCTTGCAACCTGACCGACACGTTCGCACCCAGCGGAACTGGCAGCTACGAGACAATTTACCACTACTCGCTGCTCGCCCTGGGCAACTACACCGTGACCATCACCATGCTGCCTCCCAACGACAGCAACACGGCCAACAACACCGTCGTCTGGAACTGCACCGCCCTCACCGGACTCATCGTTACCTGCACCTGACCCACCAGAGGTACCCATGCCGTCTGGCCGGACCTTCGCCGGCCAGACGGCGTGCGCCGCCCACTCAAGTGCCCCACGCCAGCCCGCCGAGGATCGAGAGTGGCCAGCCGCTAGTTCTACGAAGAAAGCCACATTTCTTGGGCAACGACGCGACGTTGGAATCGCCTAGTCGAGACGAATTCGTCGCTGCTATGTGTGGCTTTGGCGGCCGTTCGACAATTCGCTGCCGGCCACTGTTGTGCAGGGGATCGAGTCGCTGGCAATATGCGACACGACCGCTCGGTCTGTCTCGGGATTGGAGGCCGAGCATGCAGGCGGACGATTCGGTCGGGTCCGGATCGGGTGGCTCCTTCGAAATGCTGCGCCGCGTGATTGCGGTAATCGAGGAGGTATCCCTGGCCCGGGTGCCTTTGGGCGTATCGGCATTGGCGCGCACCAACCAGATGCCAAAGTCGACGGCGTACCGACTGTTGGAGGCGCTGGTGACGCACGACCTGCTCGCCCGGCAGGGCCGGGGCTACGTGCTCGGCGAGGGAACGCGGCGGCTGGCCAGGTTGGTCGACCACCGGTTGCCGATGGAGCTGCGACAGTTGCTGGTGCCGTTCGCCGTCGACCTGTACGAGCGGACGGGTGACATGGTCATCGTCGGCATGCTCGACCGCGACGAGCTCGTGGTCTTGCACGAGGTCCGCGGCCATCAGCACGACCGGTTCACGGCGCTGCCGGACCGTGTCCCTGCCCACTGCTGCGCAGCGGGGAAGCTGCTTCTCGCCCAGCGGCCCGATCCGGTCGTGTTTCCTCGGCCGTTGACGGCGTGCACGCCCCATACGATCACTGATGCCGCGGCGTTGATCGCGGAGCTGCACGCGATCCGCCGACACGGCGTGGCGTATGCCGACGAGGAGCAGCAGCTCGGCCTGGTCGAGGTTGCACACCTCATCTACGGCCGCAACGGGGCCTTGGTCGCGCTGTCGCGCCTCCACTCGTCCAGCCAACCCCTGGACATCGACGACGACAGATCGGCACACCGGGAGATCGCCTCGGCCGCCTCCGCGGTCGCACGCCGCTCGCCGAGTCACCCGTCGCCGCCCCGTCAGCCTTCTGCCCTGAAGCCGTAGACGCAAACAATCCGAGCATGGATTTGCAGTCCTGGCCCAGACCAAGGCCAACGCCCCAGAAACACTGGGACGCCCTACCGGTCCACAGGCCATACGCGGATGTGTCCTACGCCATGATGGCTCAGGGTGCCCGCCGCCGGACAGGCCGGGCCGGTACGGCGGCGGGCAGATCGGCTCAGGCCTGCGAACAGGTGCCGATCAGTGAGGTCACCAGGGTGCAGGTGGTGACGAGGGTGTTGTTGCTGGTGTTGATGTCAGTCGGGCTGCTGATCGTGTTGGTGATCACGTAGGTGCCGAGCGCCAGCAGGTTGAGGCCGATCACATGATCGATGTAGGCCTCGTCGCTGGGGTTGAAGGTGGTCGTCAGCGTGCAGGTGGCGTCGACGCCGGTCGTGCCGCTGCAGCTGAAAGCCTCGATCCCGTCTTCGACCCTCGCGAGCGTGCCCACGCCGGAGCGGTCGATCGTGATGCTGATGGTCGCCGAGGTGGCTGCTCCTGGACCCGCGTTGTGTACGTCGAAGAGGTTGTCCAGTTCTCCACCCGAGATCCCGCTGCCGTACGGCACCAGGCTCAGGTCAGACGGTGCCAGCACGGTGACGACCGATCCGTTCTTGGGGCCGTCGGTGGTGTTGTCGGACTTGTAGAACTGGCCCCGTGAGGTGAACGTCCCGGGTGACGTTCCGGCGTCGACGGTGAGCGTGATGGTGTAGCTGAAGGCCTGGTTGTTGGTCAGGTTCGGCAGGGCCATCCGGTAGACCGAGCCGACCTCCGAGCAGGTGACCCCGCCGCCGCAGGACACGAAGGTGGTGTACGACGGCAGGCTGCCGGTCGTGCCGCCGGTGCCGCTGACCGCGGACACGTCGATGCGGGCTCCGGTGTAGTTGCCGTTCGACGTGCCGGACACGGTGATCGTGACGTTCTGGCCGGCGTACACGGTGGTGGGGCTGGCGGTGACGGTCAGGACAGGGTGAGCGGACGCGGGCGCCGCGACCACGAGCGTGGTGGCGGCCGCCAGGATCGCGGCCATGCCGATGCGCACGGCCCTACGGCCGCGTCTGTAGTGGAGCAACCTGAGCATGAGAACCTCCTCGGTCGGGCGGCCTGTCGGGTGGCAGGACGCATCTCCCGTGCAGCCTGCTCCGAGCCCGCGCCGGGGCACAGCGCGTGTTCCGCCCCGCGGAACACTTTTTTGGCAGCTCGCGCCGCAAGCCAATCGCAGAGGAACGCAGGTCGACTGCGGCTGTTGCCGCACACCGGCGTGGGTGTCACCCGGTCCTGCACAATTCCGCCAACCCCACCAGCGTGGTAACCGGGAACACGGTCACCCTGACCATCTCCGGCACCTCGAAACCGCAACTACACCAACTGAACCGCCCCAGGGTTTCCGGACACTTCGTTCGGTGTCTCCACCGGTCGGGACGAGATGGTCTGACCAGGCGCTGAGGGGATCGCAGAGAATGGGTCGAGTCGTTGTGCGAGGCGATCTCCAAGGCGTACCCGAAGCACGGGCGGGCCCCGGACTCGCTGTCGAAACTTTGCTGTTCCGCAGCGCGGAACGTCTAGTTGTACGGCAACCGTGAACTGCGCGACGCTGGCAAGGTTCTGGTCTGAGCTCCCTACCCATCCGCAGCGTCCCCGGCCCAACCGGTGATGTTGCGTCCGACAACAGGAGTCTCCATGGCAACGATCAAACGGCTGATCGGCGGCCTCCTCGCCGCTCTCGTCGCCGCAGCGATGCTGGCCGTCCCCAACTCCGCCTACGCGGCGGCGGGCGACCTCACCTGCACCATCTCATCGACGGTCACGTACTCCCCGGGTCTCACCCTCACCACAACCACGCAGTACGTCACGTACTCGGTCCACTACAGCGGCTGCACCTCCACCAACGGCGCCACGGTGACCAGTGCCACCACCAACGGCAGCTACTACGCGGACTTCAGCTGCCTCAGCCTGCCATCCTCGACGGACGTGGCCGCCACCATCCCGTGGAACGACAGCACGAGCAGCGCCATCGAAGGCACCGGCACCTACGCGACCGTGGGCGGCCAGTCCGTCTACACCACCGTCGGCGCCGTAACCTCCGGCCGGTTCACCGGGGACACGTTCGTGGAGGCCATCACCGAGTCCACGTTGAACCTGCTCGCCTGCGCCACCACCGGAGTCACCAGCCAGACCGGCATCGGTGTCGTGACGTTCGCCTGACTTTGCGGATTTCGATCTGTGCCCCCGGCAGGATTCGAACCTGCGGCACCCGGTACCGGAAACCGGTGCTCTATCCCCTGAGCTACGGAGGCATCGCCCGCGGCGGTGATCCGCAGGCTGCGCGTCACCCTACAACCGACGTACGAGGCGGTGGCAATCGGCCCACCCATCCCACGGCCGATATCGATGCGTGTGACGGGACCGCGCGCCGATACCCTTGCCGGGTGACTCCCGAGCAGCTCTCCACCGCGATCGTCGACGTCCTGACGACGCTGTCCACCGAGGGTGCGATCACCCTGCCGGACGGTGTCCCCACGAACGTGACGGTGGAGCGACCGCGACAGAAGAGTCACGGCGACTACGCCACCAACATCGCGTTGCAGCTCGGCAAGAAGGCGGGGATGAACCCCCGCGCGTTCGCCGAACTCGTCCAGGGTCGGCTGGCGCAGGTCGAGGGGATCGCCGGCATCGACATCGCGGGTCCGGGCTTCCTCAACATCACGGTCGCCGCCGGCGCCCAGGGCATCGTCGCGGCGCAGATCGTCGACGCGGGCGCGTCGTACGGCGGCAGTGACGCGTTCGCCGGCGAGAAGATCAACCTCGAGTTCGTGTCGGCCAACCCGACCGGTCCGATCCACATCGGTGGCGTGCGGTGGGCGGCCGTGGGTGACGCCCTCGGCCGGATCTTCGAGATGACCGGCGCCAAGGTCACCCGGGAGTACTACTTCAACGACCACGGCGCCCAGATCGACCGGTTCAGCCGGTCGCTGCTGGCCAGCGCGAAGGGCGAG
>Ga0164307_10001696_pt1 | contig 10048 bp, 9 predicted proteins | sample Whisoiple_243_MG_FD_110214 | JGI IMG/M metagenome (GOLD analysis project Ga0164307, IMG submission 110214) | Soil microbial communities amended with fresh organic matter from upstate New York, USA - Whitman soil sample_243_MG | ecosystem: Environmental > Terrestrial > Soil > Unclassified >...
GCGCGCAACATGTCCTCGCGCAGCGGCGCCGTGTATTGCGTGCCGGTCAGACCGGTGCGCTCGTCGGCCGTCAGCGCGGAGGTGAGTCCCCACAGCCGGCCGGTGGTCGCGGCGATGCCCGAGGTCACCGCGTCGTCGAAGCGGGCGCGCGAGTTCGCGGCCACGTTGTCGGGCAGCGGACGGGCGTCCTGCTGCGGCACCGCCTGGCTCTCGGCGATCACGGCGGTCAGCGGGCGCGGTGCGGCCAGACCCGCCCGGATCGAGGTGGCCACCGCGGACAGAATCGCCGCGGCGTCGTCGGCCTGCACGCCCCATTCCATCGGAGGCATCAGGATCTGACTGCGCGGCTGGGCCTCCGTCGCAAGGGTGCGCCACAGCAGCGAGCCGAGCGCGTCTTGACGCCGCGCAACCGTCGAGTCATGTTGTATCGGAACATCAAGCGCCGCATCGAGATACGACGGGGACGACGGCTCGGGCCCGACGCCCGCCAACGCGGCCGAGACGGTGGGGTCGAACGGCGCGGCGACCACTTCGGGGGTGTAGCGCACGGCGCTGACGTCCGCGGTGGCCTGTTGGCCGTCCTCTGAGTCGTGAGCGGTCAGGTTGGCCGCCGCGACGGCGACCGTCGAGCCCTGGGTGGAGAGCAGCGCAACCGCCGGGGCGGTCAGCGGGCCGTCCCCGACGAGCGTGGCGCCGCGCGTCGAGGTGACACCCAGGATCTGGTCGACGATGTCGCCTGCGCCGTTGGTCGCGATCGAACTCAGGCCGGGGTCACCGACCCGCTGCAGGGCGTCGAGGTCGGCCTGGGCGTAGTTCGCCGGCGCGACGCACGTCCGCTGGGCCAGCGTTCTGAGCCGATTGAGCCAGTTCACCGCGGCGTCCTGGCCTGTTCCCGGGTGTGTCGGCGTTGCCGGACCGGTGTCGGGTCCGTCGTCGACGACATACCCCATCGTCATCGCGTTCACGGTGACCAGCAGATCGGGGTCGACGGCCAGACATACCGCACTGCGGATCTGGCCGCCGGGGTCGACGGTCGGGCTGGTCGCGAAATCGACGGCGGACAGCAGGACGTCGAGACGCCCGCCGCTGGCGAGCGAGGTGGCCAGTTCGTCGTCGATCAGTCGCACCGGAGCCGTCCCGCCCGGCGCGCCGGGCGCGAGCCGGGGTCGGTCGCCGAGCGGCCAGATGAGCGTCAGGCGAACGGGTTTCGACGTATCGGGCGCGACGACGTCAGCCAGTGCGTCAGGCGACGCGTTCGCGGCGGGTTCGGGCGGAACGCCGATCACCGGTAGCAGGAAGCGCGCGTCATCGAGGCGGGCGGGAGCACCGTAGTCGGGTGTTCCGTTGGCGTTGACCAGAAGTGGATACACCCCAGGCTTGTCGATGCCGAGCGAGTGGCCTCGTGATGAGCGCAATGGAACCGTCAACGTGAACGGAACATTCTGGCCGCGTTGCAATTCCGTGGATACGGTGATGAAGTCCGCGACCGCTTCGAATTGATCGTTCGCGCCACCGAGGTTGGTGCGCAGGCCCGCAGAGGATGTGACGGCCGCGGCATGCTCGAGGCGGACCATCACGTCGCGGACAGGCCGATCACCGACGTTGAGCACGGTTCCCGAGACGGTGACCACAGGCTCGCTCGTGGTCGTCACCACCTCGGGCGTCACGCGTTCGATGCGCACCTGCAAAAACGGCGTCGAACCCGGTTCGCCCGCGGCCGCGTGCGGTGACACCGCGGGTACGGCACCCAGGACAAGCATCGCCAGCACGGCGAGCAGTCGAGGCAGCACCGTGCCGGAACCCCGGCGGGCGGTCACGGCCCTGGTCCGCAGCCGTTCGTCCGTCGGCCCGGATTGGCTGGGCCCGCTTCGTCGGGACGTCGGTTGCGGGTGTGCGAGTGCGTCTGCGCGCGCCGCCGTGGCGAGCTGCGCGGCAGCGGCGGTAGTGCGGAGGGCCCATCGGTGTGCAGCTTGGCGATCAGCTCGTCGGCGACCTCGGCGAGTTTGCGCTCGTCGGCGTAGGCCAACCGCGATGTCAGCTCCTTGAGCGGCACCCAGGCCACTTCGCTGACCTCGACGTCCTCGTCGGAGAGCTCGCCGCCGAGGAACCGCATCAGGTAATGGTGCACCGTCTTGTGCACCCGCCTGCCCTCGGTGACGAACCAGTAGTCGATGCTGCCAAGCGCAGCCAGCACGCTGCCCTGGATCCCGGTCTCCTCGGCGACCTCGCGAACCGCGGTCTGTTCGGCCGTCTCACCGAGCTCGATGTGGCCTTTGGGCAGGGACCACAGCATCCTGCCGCGTCGATCGATGCGCCCGATCAGCGCCGCGACCTGACTGTCCTTGGGGCCGTCGATACCGTCGATGACCAGGCCGCCTGCCGACGTCTCGTGCACGGTGCGCAGCCGGTCGGGGCCGCGACGTGAGCCCCGCGGCTTGTGCGGCTTGGGCCTGCCGTCCGGGACGGGCGCACTGTTGGTGGCCTTGTTGTTGGCCGGCACGACCGAGTTGTTGTTGTGCGCGGCAGCGGCGGTGTCGGGTGGACCTGCCGCGCGCCGACCGCGGCGCCGCCCCCGGCGCCGTCGTGGTTTGGCCTGTTCGCCGTCCGACACCCAAGCGATAGTAGCTGCCACGATAATTGCCTCCCGCCGCACTCGCCGCTCGGTGCAGGACCGTTACCTCTACGCTCATTGAACGTGTCCGACAATGCTGAACTGCTCGTCGCTGCCCAGGTGGCGCTGAACCAGTACGCCGATATACTGCGCGATCTGGGCAGGCTGTTCGCTGACGCGGGCCACGAGCTTTACCTCGTGGGGGGAAGTGTGCGGGACGCGTTGCTCGGCCGCCTCGGCACCGACCTCGACTTCACCACCGACGCCAGGCCCGAACAGATGCAGCGCATCCTGCGGCCGTGGGCGGACGCGCTGTGGGACACCGGTATCGAATACGGCACCATCGGCGTCGGCAAGCGCGACCAGCGCATGGAGATCACCACGTTCCGGGCCGACAGCTACGACCAGGTGTCGCGCAATCCCGAGGTGCGCTTCGGAGAACGTCTGGACGACGACCTGATCCGCCGCGACTTCACCGCCAACGCGATGGCGGTGCGCATCACGGCGGATGGCCCCGGCGAATTCCTCGATCCGCTAAACGGTTTGGACGCGCTGCGAGCAGGCGTGCTGGATACGCCCGCCGCGCCCGAGGTGTCGTTCGGCGATGATCCGTTGCGGATGCTGCGGGCCGCACGGTTCGTATCGCAGCTCGGCTTCACCGTCACGCCGCGGGTGCGCGAAGCGATGGCCGCCATGTCCGGTCAGCTCGGTCGCATCACCGCCGAGCGGGTCGCCGCTGAGTTGGACAAGCTGGTGCTCGGCTCTGATCCCGCGGCGGGTATCGACCTGATGGTGGAAACCGGACTCGGGGATGTGGTGCTGCCCGAGGTCGGCGCGATGCGGATGGCGATCGACGAACACCATCAGCACAAGGACGTCTACCAGCATTCGCTGACCGTGCTGCGGCAGGCGATCGGGCTCGAAGACGCGGGCCCCGATCTCGTGCTGCGCTGGGCGGCGCTGCTGCACGACATCGGTAAACCCGCGACGCGCAGGCACGAGCCGGACGGCGGCGTGAGCTTCCATCACCATGAGGTGGTCGGCGCCAAGATGACCCGCAAGCGGATGAGGGCGCTGAAGTACTCCAAGCAGATGGTCGACGACGTGTCGCAGCTGGTGTACCTGCACCTGCGGTTCCACGGCTACGCGGACGCCAGCGGGCCTGGGAAATGGACCGACTCGGCGGTGCGGCGCTACGTCACCGACGCGGGCCCGCTGCTGCCGCGGCTGCACAAGCTGGTGCGCGCGGACTGCACCACGCGCAACAAGCGGCGCGCGGCGCGGCTGCAGGCCAACTATGACGACCTCGAGGCGCGAATCACCGCGCTGGCCGCCAAGGAGGACCTGCAGCGGGTGCGACCGGACCTCGACGGCAACGAGATCATGCGGATCCTCGACATCCCGGCGGGTCCGCAGGTCGGCGAGGCGTGGCGCTATCTCAAGGAGCTGCGGCTGGACCGCGGCCCGCTGGACCACGACGAGGCGGTCGCCGAACTCGTGAAGTGGTGGAACGCCAAGGGCTGACCCGCCGTCGAAACGGTGTGGAGTACTGCCTTTCCGATGGTGACGGGTCGGCCACCATGTGGACCGCACCTCTGGACACCGATGTGGACGGTAACGGCACGCTCGACGCGGTCGGCCTCGATGTCGACGGCGACGGCGGTGCCGACGACGCGCTGGCCGACCTGGACGGCGACGGAATCGCCGATCACGCCGTGCTCGACGGCCAGAGTTACTTCACCGACGACGGGTCGGGCACGTGGGCGGTCAGCGTGGACCGTGGTGGGCAATTGCGATGGTTCGGCCTCGACGGCGTCGAACAGATGGGTGGGCCGTCTGTCGACCTCGACGGTGACGGTCAGGCCGACGACCGGCTGATCGACATCGACGGAAACGGTTTGGCCGACCGCGCGCTGGGCGTCGGGGTGGCCTACGTCGACACCGACGGCGACGGACGCTGGGACATCAGGCTCACCGACAGCAACGCCGACGGCAAGGCCGACATCGCCAACGACCTGTAGGTCAGGTACTGACCCACCGCTTCAGCCACGAACGTTGTTGCACAGGCACTTTCGACGGCAAACGTCACTCGGAGTGTGACGCGGCTCACGCGCCGAAATCAGGTAGTCGAGTACTCGGGATTTGTGGCCGCCGGGTCGGCACCGTTCGACGTGCTCAACACTCACGAAAGGAGCATTCCGAAATGGCCGATCCAATCATCAAAATCGGTTCCACCGGTGAGGCAGTCCGCAAGGCGCAACACGCGCTGTACTGCCGCCGCTATCTGGTCGATCTCAGCGAGGTCGACGGCGTCTTCGGCCCGATCACCCGCAATCGGGTCATCCGCTACCAGCTTGACCGCAGCGTCGGCGAGTTCTTCGCGTTCTCGTTCCCGCTGGCCGTCGACGGCATCGTCGGGCCGATGACGTGGTCCCGTCTCACTCCGCCGGTGATCAAAAAGGGGTCGAAGGGCAACCCGGTGTTCCTGGTTCAGGAAATCCTGAAGAGCTGGGCGTATCCCGACTACGACCCCGGACCCGTCGACGGCGACTTCGGCAAGCTGACCGAAACGGCCGTGAAAAACGTCCAGTCGATTCTCACCGACTGCGACAGCGTTCCGCTGAAGGTCGACGGCATCGTCGGCCCGAAGACATGGGAAGCGCTCTACGCCTGAGCGCGCGACGCCCCGGCGCCGGGGCTCGGTGTCAACGCCCGGGTCCCGGCGGACCGGCGAAAGCCTGCGCGATCGTCAACCAGCGCGCAGCGTCGTCACCCTCTGCGGAGACGTCGAGGGCCGCGGGCGGCCGGCGCTGGGTGACCAGCAGACAGAAGTCCTCCGCCGACCCCGTCACCCGCTGACTCGCATCCTCGGGACCCCACGTCCAGGCGGAGCCGTCGGGGGCGGCCAGCTCGACCCGAAACGGATCAGCCGGTGGCGCAAGGCCGTTGATCGCGAATGCGAAGTCACGGGTGCGGACACCGATGTGGGCGATCGACTGCAGCCGCGCGGTTGCGGGCTGTCGCACACCCAGTGCGTCGGCGACGTCGAGTCCGTGCGCCCAGGTCTCCATCAGCCGCGCGGTGGCCATCGACGCGGCGCTCATCGGCGGCCCGAACCACGGCAGCTTGCGCCCGTCGGGCACGGTCAGCAGCGCGTCGTGCAGCCGATTCCTTGTGGTCCGCCAGTCGGCGAGCAGATCGGCGGGCGCCGCAGCGGCGACGATCTCTTCCGCGCCACGGTCGACGAAGCCGCCCGGATCCTCGGCGGCGGCACCCAGCATCTGCGTGAAGCCGGCATCGTCGTCGACCGACAACAGCGCGACCCGGTCGGTCCACAGCAGGTGGGCGATCTGATGGGCGATCGTCCAGCCCGGTGCCGGGGTGACCTCGGCCCATCGCGCGCCGGGCAGGTCGGCCACCAAGTCGTCGAGGGCATCGCTCTCGGCGCGGAGGTCGTCCACGATGGGGGCCGCTGTCGCCATGCGGCACACCCTAACTCGGGGCTTGGGCGCGGCGGACGACGAATGCGTGCGCCGCCAGCCCGGCGAGATAGACCGCCGACCCGGCGACGACGAGCCCCGGTGACCGGCCGTCGGGTGGGATGACCGCCGCCGCCACCGCCAGCGCGAGGATGAACGACATCCAGAACAGCGCGTCCTGCACGGCGAAGACGTGACCTCGCAGCGCGTCGTCGACGTCGATCTGGATGGCCGAGTCGGCGCACAGCTTGACGACTTGACCGGCCGCGCCGAGCAGGAACCCGCAGACCACCATCATCGGTAGCTGCAGTCCTGCGGCGCCGAGCTGGATGATCGCCGCCAATAGCAGGGCCCCGTTGGCGGTGCGGAAGCGGCCCCAGCGGCCGACGGCGGCCGGGGTCAGCACCGTGGCCACGAACAATCCGACGCCTGCGGCGCTGGCGAACAGCGCCGCGGTACCTAAGCCCGCGACATTTTGGGAGTCACTGTGTCGCACCATGACCAGCACCAGCAGGCTGTTGATACCGAACACCATTCGGTGAGCGGCCAGCCCGGCGAGCGTCCCAGCGACGGCGGGGACTGCCAGCACGGTCCGCGCGCCGTGTAGCCATCCGGTGGCCACCGCGTACACGACCGACCCGTGGACGGCGCGCTGGCTGGCGTGCGGGCCCAGTACGTGCGGCGGAAACCGCACTGACAGCAGCAGCGCGACCGACACCGGGATGACGACCAGAAGGATGATCGCCGCCGCACCGGTGTCGCGCGCGCCGAAAAGCCACCGTGGCACAAGCATGAAGCCGGCGCCGAAGGACGCCGCCGCAATGCCGGTGGCCGTCGCAACCGAGTTCATCGTGACGACGTGCTTGCGTGGCACCACGTCGGGCAGCGCCGCAGACAGGCCTGAGGAGACGAACCGGGTGAAGCCGTTGGCGATCAGCGCACCGAACAGGATCGGCAGGTCGCTGGCGCCGGCCGCCAGCAGCGCCGCGATACCGAGCATCAGCACCAGCCGCCCGAGGTTCGCCCCGACGAACACCAACCGCCTGTCCCAGCGGTCGAGCAGCGCGCCCGCGAACGGTCCGAGCACCGAGTAGGGCAGGAACAACACGGCGAACGCGGCGACGATCTCCCATGGACCCGCGGCCCGGTCGGGATTGAACAGCAGCGCACCTGCAAGGCCGGCCTGGAACAGGCCATCGCCGAACTGGCTCGCCGCTCGCAACTCGAGCAGCCGCCAGAATTCGGGGAGGCTGCGCACCGACCGCCACAGGGCCACCGGTGCGTGTGCGTCAACCACGAGAATTCACAGTACAAATATCCCGGCGGGCCGCCGTTGTTCGCTACCTTGAACGTTCGCTGATGACATTATGGAGTGGTGGCGCAGTCAGAGGAACCGGAGGATTTCGTCGCCCCGACGGCGAACCGGGTACGCGCAGGAACCCTGCTGTTGGCCAACACCGACCTGCTCGAGCCGACCTTCCGTCGTAGCGTCATCTACATAGTCGAGCACAACGACGGCGGCACGCTCGGAGTGGTGCTGAACCGGGCCAGTGAGACCGCGGTGTACAACGTCCTTCCCCAGTGGGCCAAGCTGGCCACCAAGCCGAAGACCATGTTCATCGGTGGCCCGGTGAAGCGTGACGCGGCACTGTGCCTGGCGACGCTGCGCGCGGGGACGGACCCGACGGGGGTGCCGGGTATCCGGCACGTGCAGGGTCGGATGGTGATGGTGGACCTCGATGCGGAACCCGAGGCGATCGCTCCGATTGTCGAAGGCGTGCGGATCTTCGCCGGGTATTCGGGATGGACCATCGGTCAACTCGAGGGCGAGATCGAGCGCGACGACTGGATTGTGTTGTCTGCGTTGCCATCTGACGTTCTCGCCGAGGCTCGGGTCGATCTGTGGGGGCGGGTGCTGCGCCGACAACCGTTGCCGTTGTCGCTGCTGGCGACGCACCCGATCGATATCAGCAGGAACTAGCCGCGCAAAAGCGTGCAGGTGCCGCAGGCGGTGCCGCCGCACACCGACGCGCCGCTGCAAGCCGGCGCCGCTCCGGCCCTGGCCGCGACGAACTTGGCGCTCTGCCAGCAGCCGGCGGCGACAGTCGCGATTGCGCCGCCCACACAGACGATCACCACCACGAGCGCGGTTTCAGGTTGGGATGACAGCGCCACCACACCGGCGACCGTCAACATCGCCGCGGCGGCGAGCTGAGTCGGAGCGACCGCGCGGAGAACCTGCCGGACCATGTCGGCGGACCGCGGGCGGGACAACGTCCATCCGCCGAGTGCGGCGGTGGCGACGGCGGCACACAGACATCCCACCGCCGCGAAGAGCATGCGGCCACCCTAAAGGGCGCCTCCGGTCGCGCGCTACCCAGGCGGCCGTTGTGGCGCCCCGGCCGCAGACGGAGCTGCGGCGCCGGGGATTCCAATCTTGAATCCGTTGGTGATGGCGTCGGTCGCGTTCGCGGCGGGGACGGCCTCGGCTGCGGTGGTGGTGACCGAAAGCGTCACCAGATACTTGTCGCCGCCTGCGGCCGAGATGGTGTGTCTGCGCGACGTGTTGAGCGTCATGTTGTTGTCGCGGTAGGTGCCCTCGATCGTCGCTGACGGCATGCCACCGAAGTCGGCCAGCGACGCCTTGGTGGTGCGCCAGGCAGGCAGCTGCTGGGAGTCGATGTAGCCGTGGGTGATGGCCTCCTTGGGGTCGAAGTCGCCGCCGACCAGCTTGTAGACGACGAGCGCCGCGTTGGAGGTGTAGATGCCGTCACCACCGACCCGGTCGGCGAGCACCGCGAACGCATCGGGCACGTTCGGGTCAGGCACCTGAGACCAGCCGCGGGGGACGGGCAGCACGAGGTTGAGCGCCTTGAAACCGTGAGCCACCTGCGGCTCGAGCTTGACGCCCTTCGCCTTGAAGAAATCGGTCAACGTCACCGAGGGGGCCGGCACCAACGTTTCCGGAGCCGCGGCGGCGGCCGGCACCAGCCCGGGCGCGGCCATGGACTGTGCGCCCAGAGAGGGCGCGACGGCGAGCTGACCCGCCGACTGGGAGGCCTGCGAAGCGCCGGGCGCGACGTTGACGATCGCGGGAGCCGGTTGCGGCGGCAATGGATAAAGGGGGTCGGCCGCTGCGGTGTTGCCCGCCAGGCCGAGCACGCCTGCCATGCCCGCCGCGACACCACCTGCGAGAAACCGCCATCGGCGGGCATTTGCGCTCATCGCCCGATACCTTTCCGAGTCCTTCCGGCCGCCGGGGCAAGCATGCCCTGGTCAGGGGGCGACCGTACCCCCGGCGCCGAGTTAGCCACCAGGCCTGGAACCGAGCTGGAATGAACCCCTGACCGCTCCGCAATGCAACCGATACCTGCCCGTGGCCGATGGGCCGCCCTCGGCGGCCCTTTACGCTGTTCACGTGAGTATTGAGTCGGCCACCGACGCTTCCGATGCGAAAGGCGACGCCCCGCAGTACCGGTACACCGCGAAGCTGGCGGCCGAGATCGAACGCGCCTGGCAGCAGACGTGGTCGCAGCAGGGCACCTTCAACGTGCCCAATCCGGTGGGCTCGTTGGCGCCGACCGACGGAACGCCGGTGCCTGCCGACAAGATGTTCGTCCAGGACATGTTCCCCTACCCATCGGGTGAAGGCCTGCACGTCGGGCACCCGCTCGGATACATCGCGACCGACGTCTACGCCCGCTATTTCCGGATGACGGGCCGCAATGTGTTGCACGCGTTGGGTTTCGACTCGTTCGGTTTGCCCGCCGAGCAGTACGCCGTGCAGACCGGCACCCATCCGCGCACTCGGACCGAGGCGAACATCGTCAACTTCCGCCGCCAGCTGGGCCGGCTCGGTCTGGGGCACGACGCGCGGCGGAGCTTCTCCACCACCGACGTCGACTTCTACAAATGGACGCAGTGGATCTTCCTGCAGATCTACAACGCGTGGTTCGAC
>Ga0164307_10001701_pt1 | contig 10037 bp, 5 predicted proteins | sample Whisoiple_243_MG_FD_110214 | JGI IMG/M metagenome (GOLD analysis project Ga0164307, IMG submission 110214) | Soil microbial communities amended with fresh organic matter from upstate New York, USA - Whitman soil sample_243_MG | ecosystem: Environmental > Terrestrial > Soil > Unclassified >...
ATCGGTCTCCTCGGTCTCCGCGGCCTCCTCCTCGGCGATCTGCCGGTCGATGCCGGTGCCGAGGCTGCGGACGATGTCGAGCATCATGCCGACGACGATGAGGTAGACGCCGATGTCGAAGACGAGCGACGTCACGAGGTGCACCTCGCCCCACGGCGGGAGCGTGAAGTCGACGGCCGTCGTCTCGAGGATCGTCCCGCCGAACGCGAGCGGGGCGAGCGCGGAGCCGACCGCGACGAGCAGGCCCAGGCCGACGAGCAGTCCGGCGTCGAACGGCGCGGCCTCGTCGAGCTCGTAGCGGCCACCCGCGAGGTAGCGCACGACGAGCGCGAGTCCCGCGACGAGCCCTCCGGCGAAACCGCCACCGGGCTGGTTGTGGCCGGCGAAGAGGAGGAAGAGCGAGGCCGCGAGCATGATGTGGAAGACGAGCCTCGTCACGACCTCGAAGATGACCGAGCGCTTCTCCTTGCGCATCGTCCGCCCCCCGTGCAGCCACGTGCCGCGGCTGGCATTGGTCGACGGCAACGACTTCGAGGTCGCCCGGGAGAGCCGGGTGTTGCGGGTGCGGACGAAGATGAGGCTGGCGATGCCGGTCGCGGCGGCCACGAGGACCGACACCTCGCCGAGGGTGTCCCAGGCGCGGATGTCGACGAGCGTGACGTTGACGATGTTCTTGCCGTGGCCGAACGCATAGGCCTCCGTGGGGAACCCGGCCGACACGGGCACGGCGGTGCGGCCCCCGGAGGCCACCAGCGCGATGGCTCCGACGGAGGCGCCGACGGCCACACCGAGCGCGATGCGCCAGGTGCGCGACGGCGAGTGGGGGTGGCGGGTGAACTTCGTCGGCAGGCGGCGCAGCGCGAGGACGAAGACGACGAGCGCCACCGTCTCGACGAGCATCTGGGTGATCGCGAGGTCGGGAGCCCCGTGGAGGATGAAGAGCAGCGAGACGCCGTAGCCGGTCGCGCCGACGAGCATGACCGCCGTGAGCCGGCGGCGGGTCACGAGCACGAGCACCGCGGCGGTCACGACGACGACCCCGACCACGGCCTGCCCGGGGTTGTCCCAGAGCCGGACGTCCGGGACCGTGCCGCGGGTCACGGCCGCGAGACCCGGCAGGGCGACGAAGACGATGAGGATGCCGGCGAGGTAGATCGGGAGCGAGCCGCGTTGGGTCACGGCGGTCGTCTCGACGGCCCCGCGGTCGACCCACCGCAGCGTGCGGGCGAAGCCGCGCTCGCCGTCGACGAGCGACGGAACGCCGGACTGCACCCGGGCGACGAGGTCGCGCTGGGCGAAGAGGACCAGCCCGACGGCCACCGACACGAGCGAGAGCATCAGCGGCACCGTCAGGCCGTGCCACAGGGCGAGCGACTGCGGCTCGGCCCCGACGGGGAAGCCCACGGCATACGGGAGCAGCCACGGGGACTCGAGTGGCGACAGGAGGCCGACGAGCAGGCACGCCACGCCGAGCAGCACCGGTGCGAGGACGAAGCCGGGGTGGGCGGCCTTGACGGGCGTCGGGGCGACGCCGGGCTTGGTGGCGAAGGTGCCCCAGAGGAAGCGCGCCGTGTAGGCGACGGTCAGCGCCGACCCGGCGACGACCCCGATGATCGTCAGCCAGCTCCACGGAGCCGGGAGCGGCGCGGAGGTCTGGACGTCCTCCCAGAGCGACTCGAGCGCGCTCTCCTTGGACACGAACCCGGCCAGCGGCACGATGCCGGCCATCGAGAGACCGGCGAACGTCGCCGGCACGGCGACCGGGAGCAGCCGACGCCCGACGCCGGACAGCTCGCGCAGGTCGCGGGTGCCGGTGCACTTGTCGACGACCCCGACGGTGAGGAAGAGCGTCGACTTGAAGAGGGCGTGCGCGATGACGAGGGCCAGCGCCGAGAGCGCGGACGCCTTGGTGCCGAGACCGGCGATGGCGACGATGAAGCCGAGCTGGCTCACGGTGCCGTAGGCGAGGAGCAGCTTGATGTCGTGCTGGCGCAGGGCACGCCACCCGCCGACGAGCATCGTGAAGAGGCCGAGGCCCACGGTCAGGGCGTGCCAGGCCGGGGCCCCCGCGAAGGCCGGGGCGAGCAGCGCCACGAGGTAGATGCCGGCCTTGACCATCGCGGCTGCGTGGAGGTAGGCGCTGACCGGAGTGGGTGCGGCCATCGCGCCGGGCAGCCAGAAGTGGAATGGCACGAGCGCCGACTTCGACAGGGCGCCGACGAGCAGCAGCACGACGGCGGTCACGGTGAGGGTGTCGAGAGGCGGTGGGTCGGCGATCAGCGCCGAGATCGAGTAGGTGTGGTGGACCCCGAGGATGATGATGCCGACGAGCATCGCGAGGCCGCCGAACGTCGTGACGATGAGCGCCTGCATCGCCGCGCGCCGGTTGGTCGAGCTCGCCGGGTTGTGGCCGATGAGCAGGTAGGAGAAGACCGTCGTCAGCTCCCAGAACACGTAGAGCACGAGAAGGTTGTCGGTGAGGACGAGGCCGAGCATGGCGCCGGCAAAGGCCGTGAACACCGAGGTGAAGCGCCACAGCGTCGGATCGCGGTCCGTGAAGTACCACGTGCAGTAGAGCAGGACGAGCGCGCCGACGCCGGTGACGAGGAGGCCGAGCACCCACGAGAGCGTCGTGACCCGGAAGTCGAGATCGATCCCGAGACCGGGGACCCACGAGATCCGTTGGGTCGGAAGGTTGCCCGCGCGGACGTCGTTCGAGACGGAGACGAGCCAGACGAACGACACGGCGGGGGCGAGCGCGAGGACGGGGAAGGCCTTCGTGCGCAGGGCCTTGGCCAGCCACGGCGCGAGGGCGGCGGCGAGCAGGTGCAGGAGCAACAGTTGCGCCACGGCGGCCCCTCGGTCGTCGGGTGTGTCGAGCTCGGTCCAGTTCTGCGTCGGTCGTGACCCAATCCTAGGTGCAGCGAAGGACCCCGCCGACCACTGGTCGGCGGGGCCCTCCCCGTCAGCTGCGGATCAGGACCGCTCCGAACCGCGTCGCCGGGACGTCCCGTCGTGACGTCCGTTCGTGAGGTCGGTACGCGTTCGTCGACGTCTGCGCCCGCTTGTGCCTTCTGGGCGTCGGCGCCTCAGAAGGTGGTGAACGTGTCGCGGGCCAGGAAGAAGCCGTGCCGGCTCGACTCGTCGATGCACGTCACGCCGAAGCTCTCGCTGAGACAGGCGGTCGTCCCTGACGGTGGGGTGCGTGAGCCGTAGCCGAGCTCGGGCTCGCCGCCCGTGCGGATCGTGTCGGAGTTGCACACCGGCAGCGCGCCCTTCGGTCCGAGCTCGATGCGGCCGATGTCCGACGGTCCACCGGCCGGGCAGATCGAGGGCAGCGGTGGGTCGATCCGACCCTTCTCCACCTCGCACGCGGCCAGGCCGGAGTCGGTGCTGCGGCGGCACACGATGTTGCCGCTCGGGCTGCGGAAGCGGTCGCTCACGGAGGCCGCGGGGCGGGCGGCGTCGAGGCGCGCCTTGGCCTCGTCGAACGACCTGGGTGCGCCGCGCAGCCTGCCGACCGCGAGGGCCGTCGGGACATCCGTCGACGTCGGCGCGCTGGTCGCCACCTGGGTCGTCGTCGCTGCCGGCGTGCCGGCCGGCGCCGTGCTCGGCGCGTCGACGGTGACGGTGACCGTGCGTCGCGGCGTCGGGATGTCGGTGGCGCCGCACGAGGCGAGCAGGGACGCCACGGCGAGGATGGCGGGGACGACGACCGCGACTCCCGGCATACCTGCTCGGCGTCGGCGCAACGAGGACATGGCGCAGGAGTCTGGCACGGATGGACGCCCCGGGTCAGGTCCGAGCCGGGAAGGTGACCTACCCTTGGGGCGTGTTCCGGCGCCTGCTCACCCCTCGCTGGGTCGGCATGCTCGCCGCCCTGGCCGTCGTCGTCGCCGCCTGCGTCCTGCTCGGCCTGTGGCAGCTCGGCGTGGCCCGCGACTCCGGTCGCCAGGACGCCGTGGCCGCGGCGTCGACGCTCGAGCGTGCGCCCCTGGAGCAGGTGACCGCGCCGCACAGCGACTTCAAGAGCGACTACTCCAACCGCGCCGTCACCGTGACGGGGACGTATGCCGCTGGGCGCAGCCTGCTCGTCGTCGACCGTCGGCTCGACGGCCGGGTCGGCTCGTGGGTCGTGACGCCGCTCGAGACCGCGGCCGGCACCGTCCCGGTGCTGCGCGGCTTCGTCGACGGCACGCCGGCGTCCGTGCCGGCGCCCCCCACCGGTGTCGTCACGGTGACGGGCACGCTGGGCCCGGGGGAGTCGCCTCGCGACGGCGCCCCGCTGCCCGCGCCGCAGGTGCGCTCGGTCGACCTCGCCTCGCTCGTCAACGAGTGGCCCGGCGACCTCTACAACGTCGTCGTGCTGGCGTCGGCGGAGTCCGCCGGGCGCACGGTGGGCACCCCGCTCGCGGCCGCCGGTCTGAGCCGCGTCCCGCCGCCCCCGCTCGATGCCCCGCTCAACCTGCGCAACGCGGCCTACGCGGTCCAGTGGTGGGTCTTCGGGATCTTCGCGATCTGGATGTGGTGGAAGATGTTCCGAGCAGAGCAGCAGGCGGACGAGCCCGTCGCTGCACCGAGAGAAGGCGCGACGACGTGAGCACGTACCCCCAGACCCTGGCCAAGCCGCAGCAGATCCGGTCGGCGCTGTCGATCTACCGGGTCCTCGCGACCGTCGCCGGCATCGCCCTCTTCGTGCTCATCCTCGAGATGGTCATGAAGTACGTCTTCAAGCAGACGAACGTCCTCACGGAGTACTGGAGCCCGATCCACGGGATCATCTACTTCGCGTATGCCGTGTCGGTCGCCAACCTCGGCCTCAAGGCCGCGTGGGGCCCGGTGCGCATCGTCAAGAACCTCCTCGCCGGCTTCGTTCCGGTGGTCCCGTGGATCGCCGAGCGGCGCAACACCGTCCAGACCGAGGCGTTGCTCTCGCGCGCCTACGTCGCGGGCGACGGGACGTCGTCGGAGGAGCCCTCAGCGGGCCGATAGTCTTGGCGCGTGACTGACGCCGTGCCGAACGAGCCGACCGACCTCCAGAGCCACCCCGTCCTCGTCGTCGACTTCGGCGCCCAGTACGCCCAGCTGATCGCGCGGCGCGTCCGTGAGGCGCAGGTCTACAGCGAGGTCGTGCCCCACTCGATGGCCGTGGCCGACCTGCTCGCCAAGGAGCCGGCCGCGATCATCCTGTCCGGCGGCCCGAGCTCGGTCTACGAGGACGGCGCCCCGCGCCTCGACCCGGCGCTGCTCGAGGCCGGTGTCCCGGTCTTCGGCATGTGCTACGGCTTCCAGTCGATGGCCCAGGCTCTCGGCGGCACCGTGGCCCGCACCGGAGCCCGTGAGTACGGCAAGACCGACGCCGCGATCAGCGACGTCGAGTCGACGCTCTTCGCCGGCCAGCCGCCGAGCCAGACCGTCTGGATGTCGCACGGTGACTCCGTCAGCGCCGCTCCCGAGGGTTTCGCGGTCACGGCCACGACCGCGGGCACGCCGGTCGCCGCCTTCGAGGACGACGACCGACGCCTCTACGGCGTCCAGTGGCACCCCGAGGTGCTCCACTCCGAGCAGGGCCAGCGCGTCCTCGAGAACTTCCTCTGGAAGGGCGCGGGCATCGCACCCGACTGGACGCCCGGTCACGTCGTCGACGACCTCGTGTCGACGATCCGCGAGCAGGTCGGCGAGGACCGCGTCCTCTGCGCCCTGTCCGGCGGAGTCGACTCCTCCGTCGCGGCAGCCTTGGTGCAGAAGGCCGTCGGCGACCAGCTGACCTGCGTCTTCGTCGACCACGGGCTCCTCCGTGAGGGCGAGGCCGAGCAGGTCGAGCAGGACTTCGTCCAGGCCACCGGTGTCGACCTCGTCGTCGTCGACGCCCGTGAGCGCTTCCTCGAGGCGCTCGCCGGGGTCACCGACCCCGAGACGAAGCGCAAGATCATCGGCGAGCAGTTCATCCGCGTCTTCGAGCAGGCCGCGCGCGACGTCGTGCACGACCGCGGCGACGAGGAGCACCCCGTCAAGTGGCTCGTCCAGGGCACGCTCTACCCCGACGTCGTCGAGTCCGGCGGCGGTGAGGGGGCGGCCAACATCAAGAGCCACCACAACGTCGGCGGCCTGCCCGACGACCTCCAGTTCTCGCTCATCGAGCCGCTCCGCACCCTCTTCAAGGACGAGGTGCGGCAGGTCGGTCTCGAGCTGGGCGTGCCCGAGGTCATCGTGTGGCGCCAGCCGTTCCCCGGCCCCGGCCTCGGCATCCGGATCATCGGCGCCGTCGACGCCGAGCGCCTCGCGATCCTGCGCCGCGCCGACGCCATCGCCCGCGAGGAGCTGACGCGGGCGGGCCTCGACCGCGACATCTGGCAGTGCCCGGTCGTGCTCCTCGCCGACGTCCGTTCGGTCGGCGTCCAGGGTGACGGCCGCACCTACGGCCACCCCGTCGTGCTGCGCCCCGTGGCGTCGGAGGACGCCATGACGGCCGACTGGGCCCGGGTGCCCTACGACGTGCTCGCGACGATCTCGACCCGCATCACCAACGAGGTCGAAGAGGTCAACCGCGTCGTCCTCGACGTCACGAGCAAGCCGCCGGGCACCATCGAGTGGGAGTGACCCGCTGAGACCGGACGACCCGACGAGGGCGGCCCCGACCTGACGGTCGGAGCCGCCCTCGTCGCATCCCGGACCGTGACCTCGCCTGGCGTGGCGCGTAGCACTTCCGGGTGTCGCCCGTCGGGATAACCCCAGACCGTCGCCCCCCAATTCTCGGGGAGTGTCACCCCCCACCGTGGCGCATGCCCCTCGGTGTCGACGCTCCCACGATGGACGCAAGTCCTTGAGGGGGGATCGTGATGAGTCGATGTGACGCTCGTCCGGCAACGGGTCGACCGGCGGCCGCTCGCCGCTGTGCTGGCCCGACCGGCTTGACCGTCACCGACGTCCACGGACCCCGCCGGCGCGATGCCGCCGCCACGCGCACCCCGGACCCGGGAGCCGACACCCGGGCACCGTGCCGCCCCGACCCGTGGGATCGGTCGCGGAGCCCTGACCAGGGCCGGTCACCCCATGTCAATGCCAGTCAACGCAGCAGGAGATGGATGGAGGACGGAGATGTCTAGTCAACTGGGGGGTGCGCTCTCGAAGCGCCACGTCGGCGGACCCGACCCGGGAGGCGGTGTCCGACGGCGCCGACTGCTCTCGGCCGCGGCCGCCATCGCACTCGCGGCGGGCCTGGCCCCGGTCGCGAGCAACGCCGCGCACGGCGCGGCCACCCCGCTGGTCGCTCCGGCGATCAACCCCGTGGTGGCCTCGAGCACGCAGTTCGACATCACTGGCTTCCTGCAGTCCGCGACCCTCGACTCAGCGGCCGACCCGCACTCGGGTGGCACGCTGACGCTGAACGGTCACACGGTCGTCGTCCCCAAGGAGACGATCGTCATCCTCCCGGCCAGCGCTCTGACGTGGCAGGAGCTCTTCACCCACGCACCGGCGCCGTACGGCCCGACGCAGACCGGCATGGCCCTGGGCGACAGCCCGAAGCCGCTCACGACGTACGAGGTGCACGTCGTCGGCAACCGCGTCATCAACGGCAGCGGTGACCGCTACATCGCCGGCATGGTCGACATCTCCGAGCAGGACCTCAACAACGGGGCCGGCTACGTGAACTACCTCAACTACTCCACCGGCGAGATGGAGGTCGGTGGCACGCCGGGCGTCGCCGGCACCGGCACGCGCGTGCGGATCAACGACCCGGCCATCGCCGGGTCGACGACGTCCGGACGCTATGGACGTGCGATGTCGCCGGACGACCGCTTCCAGGTCGACCAGGACAACCCGACGATCCTCGCCGAGACCGGGTTCCCGATGTGCATCCCGCGCACCGCGCCGACGACGACGAACGACGACGCCGAGTGCCCGCAGACCAACCGGCCCGTCTACACCGGGACCGACACCTCGGGCATCACCCCCCAGCCGGCGCTGCCTGCGGTGGGCGCGGCATACACGATGTTCCGGATGGACGCGCCGTCCGACGTCGACGCCAACACGTGCGCCCGCGGAACGTGCGCCGACCCGCGCAAGCAGGCGCCGTTCGAGATCGGTGACTACGTGACGTTCGCCGGCAACCTCGTGCAGGACGGTGGCGCCAACGGGGGCCAGTACATCTCCGCCCACACCATCGTGGCCAGCCTGGGCATCTACACCCAGCCGGGTGTCGACCCCGCCTACGTGTCCGTCGACGTGTCGATCCTCGGCACCGGTGGCCTGACGATCTTCGGTGCCGGTGAGGCAGCCGTGCGAACGAGGTTCGAGGGCATGACCACGGACGAGAGCCGGATGGTCCGTCTCTACGGCATCGACGTCAACCCGGCCACCGGCGCCACGAGCGACCGTGAGTGGGGCACGATCATGCCCGACCCCGGTCCTCCCGGCGGAGCGGTGCGAGGACGCTGGCGGTTCCGGCCGCCGTGCACCGCGACGGTCCCCACCCAGAAGGCCTGCACGCCTCCTCCGGCCGGGCAGTTCATCCCGCCCACGCGTGAGGTCCGCGCCGTCGTCGACGGGCTGTCCGAGTTCGTCCCGGGCACCCTGGACGCGAACCCCCGCAGCCAGGTCCCCGGCACCACGAGTGCCAAGACCGCGGCCAACGGGATCTACTACGGCCAGTACCACGCCCCGATCGGTGAGTACATCTTCCCGGAGAACGTCCCCGGCTCCCCGGTGCCGGAGAACAACTTCAACTCGATCCCGTTCCTCGCGTACGGCGGGTACTCGTCGCTCACCGGCGTCCAGGCAGGCGTCCTGAGCCCGTGGCCGAGCAGCGTGGCGGCACCGGCCGTCGTGTGTGCCGTGCCGACGATCAACGGTGCTCCGTACTCCGTCGCCAACGGTGGGACCATCCCGCTGTCCGGCAGCGTCACCGCCGGTGCCTCCACCCCGGTCACGCTCCGGTGGACGGCCGGGACCTCGGCCGGAGGCACGAACCTGGGCGGTGCGCTCACCGGTGCCGGCACCACGACCCCGACGTTCAACGCGACGGGTCTCGCGGCCGGCACCTACCACCTGACGTTCACCGTCTCGAACGCCTGCGGCGTCGCCTCGGCCGCCACGACGATCGTCGTCCAGGCCGCGCCGAAGCCGACCATCGCCCCCATCCAGAACCAGACGGTGACGGCGGGCAACCTCGTGACCCTGACGGCCTCGAGCAGCTCGCTGCCGGCGCCCACCTGGGTGTGGAGCCAGACGTCGGGCCCGGCCAACCCGGCCCTGAGCCAGACGCCGTCGGCGGCCACGGCCACGGGCACGTCGCAGCTGAAGTTCACGCCCACCGTCGCGGGGACGTACACCTTCGGCGTCACGGCGACGAACGCCAACGGGTCCTCGCCGGCCACGTCGGTCACGGTGACCGTCACGGCCTCGGTGCCGACGAACGTCACGCTGACCCCGGTCGAGTACCGGACGTCCAAGCAGCGGCTGATCGTGACCGCGACGTCGACGGACACGACGGTCAGCAGCATGGTGCTCCTGCCGTACCTCACGGAGTCGGGCACGATGTTCGACCCCGCCACCCTGGGTGCTGCGAACCTCACGGTCTCGCTCGTCGCGCCCGGCTCGTTCACCGTCACGGCCGTCGGGGCACCCGCCCCGGCCTGCAACCTGGGTGGCGTGTACGCCACTCCGTGTGCACAGGCGCCCCTGACGGTGAAGTCGCTCAACACCGCAGGAGCGGTGATCGGCACCAGCGCCCCGTCGAGGCTCGACAAGATCCGGCAGTAGGGCGCCGTCAACGGTGGCTGTCGGGGTCGCACCCCCCGACACCGACAGCTCACCGCAGGTACCGCCGGGGTCGGACCCGCACCTCCGGCCCCGGCGGCGAACCCGGTGGGCCGCCTCCATCTCCCCGGAGAGGCGGCCCACCGGGCCCCGTTCACGACGAGGAGGACCCGATGTCACGTCGACCGATGCCCACTCGGACCCTTCGGTTCGTCGGGGCAGGCGTCGCGGTCCTGCTCGCGGGCGGAGTCCTCTCGGGGTGTGGGGCCGGGCCCGAC
>Ga0164307_10001703_pt1 | contig 10035 bp, 7 predicted proteins | sample Whisoiple_243_MG_FD_110214 | JGI IMG/M metagenome (GOLD analysis project Ga0164307, IMG submission 110214) | Soil microbial communities amended with fresh organic matter from upstate New York, USA - Whitman soil sample_243_MG | ecosystem: Environmental > Terrestrial > Soil > Unclassified >...
AGCGGGAACACGTACAGCGCCAGCTTGTTCATCATCGCGGTCTGCGGGTTGGCGGCGGCCTCCGGACTCTGGCGCGCCACCGATGCCCGGCTGTTGAAGTACGTCGCGACGCCCGCCGCGATCATCAGGGGTACTCCCACTGCGATCACCGACGCGCGGTTGAACTCGGTGAACGCGTCCAGGCCCGTCTTCTGAATCATGTTGGCGCCCAGCGGTGCGCCGAACAGGTTGGCATCGAGGAAGTGTGCGACGTCGGTGGCGCTGAAGACGTAGTTGCCCAGCGACCGGTTCAGCTCCGGAGACAGCTTGGGTTGACCGAAGCCGCCTTGGGTCCGGTTGAACGACCGCAACACGTGGTAGAGCCCGAGAAACACCGGGATCTGAGCCAGCATCGGGAGGCAGCCCAGGATCGGGTTGAACCCGTGCTCGCGTTGCAGCTTCTGCATTTCCAGCGCCATCCGCTGGCGGTCCTTGCCGTATTTCTTCTGCAGCGCCTTGATCTGCGGCTGCAACTCCTGCATCTGTCGCGTCGTGCGGATCTGGCGGACGAACGGCTTGTACAGAATCGCGCGGAGCGTGAAGACGAGGAACATCACCGACAGTCCCCATGCGAAGAAGTTCGACGGCCCCAGCAGCAAGCCGAACAGCTTGTACCAGGCCCACATGATCGCCGACACCGGGTAATAGATGATGTCGAGGCTGAACCAGTTAAACAACCGACTTGCTCCTAGCGTCGTCGACGGCGGCACTCTCCGGGTTTGGCCCGCGGCGCTCGGGTATTGGGTCCCATCCTCCCCGATGCCACGGACCACACTTCGCCAGCCTGACTGTCGCCAGCCAGCCGCCGTGGATCAGCCCGTATTCGGTCAGCGCCTCGACCGCATACTGACTGCACGTGGGGCTGAACCGGCACGTGGGCAAGCGCAGCGGAGAGACGGTGTTGCGATACAGCTGGATCAGAAAGATCAGGGCACGCGACATCATCGCCGAGTCCCGTCGAGCAACTGGGCGCGCTTGAGCGCCACCCTGAGTTGCTGTTCGAGCCGGGCCGAGATGGCGTACCTGCTACTCGGAAGGGCCCGTATCACGACTCGGTCGGCTGGGTTCAGGTCCGTTATGACCGCCCGCGCAACGTGCCGCAGCCGTCGGGCCACCCGGTGTCGTTGCACCGAGTTGCCGACCTTCTTGGCGACCACCAGTCCCACCTTCGGACCGGCCTCACCCGCTCCGTCGCATCGCCGTGCGTGCACAACGATGTCGGGCTGCACTGCGCGCACCCCTTGGTTGACTGTCGCACCGAATTCCGTGGACCGCGTCATCCGGTTCTGCGCCGGAAGCACCGCGCTAGATCCTGCGTCTGATTACGCAGTCAGCGAGCGGCGGCCCTTGCGACGCCGGCCGGACACGATCGCCCGCCCCGCGCGGGTCCGCATCCGCAGCCGAAACCCATGCACCCGCGCACGGCGCCGGTTGTTGGGCTGAAAGGTCCGCTTGCCCTTGGCCACGGCTGTCACTCCTCATTGCGTTTGGCAACCACATCAGACGCACAGGTCTGGATACGCTCGCCGTTGGTAAGCTCGTCGTCTCGCTCGCTAGCCGGCGCGGTCTCCGAGGGATCTCGGATCGCAGCCGTGCCGCCACGTACGGGCGACTGTTCGAGGGTACTGACGAGATTTCCCTAGGTCAAACCTCCGCCGGCGGCCCTCGACGTGTTGACATCAGTCACAGCAGTCACCGCGCTTACGTTGCCGAAAACTCCGCCCCGGGCAATGTTGCAGAACGGTTGGCACTCAGGCGGAAAACTGTTAGCTTCTGCCAATGCCGTTCCCACACCGGGACGGCGAACAGACAACGAAGCGAGGACGCCCGAACAGGTCGCGAGCCCACAGCGGACGGAACCGCTGTGCCGAGCCCAGACCCCGCGGCGTCCCCGCCGGTAGACAACAGAGCGACGACGATTGTCTCTCCACAGGCTGTGGATAACTATGTGGACAGTTCGTCTGCGTTCTCTTGGTGGTCCCTTGGACCAGCTTGAGGGGGTACCTGTCATTGACCGCTGACCCCGACCCTCCCTTCGTCGCCGTGTGGAACACCGTGCTCGCCGAGCTGAACGGCGACACCACCACCACAGGCGACTCGGTCAACGGCGAACCACCCCCGCCCAACCTGACCCCGCAGCAAAGGGCCTGGTTGAAGCTGGTCAAGCCACTCGTCATCACCGAAGGATTTGCTCTGCTTTCGGTTCCGACCAGTTTTGTGCAGAACGAGATCGAGCGGCACCTTCGCGAGCCGATCATCTCCGCATTGAGCCGACAGCTGGGCCAGCGCGTCGAACTCGGTGTCCGAATCGCCAGCCCAGGCCCGGAGGATCCCGACGAGGGACACGCCGTCGTCACCGACGTTTACGGCGAATCCGACTCCGACGAGATCGACGAAGTCAGCGAGGCGCTCGCCAGTGCCGAGGAGAGTTGGCCCACCTACTTCTCCCGCGGACCGCGTAACTCCGACACAAGCGACGACAACTCGGTCAGCCTCAACCGGCGCTACACCTTCGACACCTTCGTCATCGGCGCATCCAATCGGTTCGCTCACGCCGCGAGCCTCGCGATTGCTGAGGCGCCCGCCCGGGCGTACAACCCGCTGTTCATCTGGGGCGAATCGGGCCTCGGAAAAACTCACCTGTTGCACGCGGCCGGCAACTACGCCCAGAGACTGTTTCCCGGCATGCGGGTCAAGTACGTCTCGACCGAGGAATTCACCAACGACTTCATCAACTCGTTGCGTGATGACCGCAAAGCCTCGTTCAAACGCAGCTACCGCGACATCGACGTGCTGCTGGTCGATGACATTCAGTTCATCGAGGGCAAAGAAGGCATCCAGGAAGAGTTCTTCCACACCTTCAACACGCTGCACAACGCCAACAAGCAGATCGTCATCTCATCGGACCGTCCGCCCAAGCAGCTGGCCACGCTCGAGGACCGGTTGCGAACCCGGTTCGAGTGGGGCCTGATCACCGACGTCCAGCCACCGGAACTGGAAACGCGCATCGCGATCCTCCGCAAGAAGGCTCAGATGGACCGGCTCGACGTCCCCGCTGACGTTCTCGAGCTGATCGCCAGCAGCATCGAGCGCAACATTCGTGAGCTCGAGGGCGCACTGATCCGCGTCACCGCCTTCGCATCGCTGAACAAGACCCCGATCGACAAATCTCTCGCCGAGATCGTGCTGCGCGATTTGATCGCCGACGTGAACAGCATCCAGATCGGCACGGCCGGCATCATGGCCGCCACCGCCGAATACTTCGAAACCACCGTCGAAGAACTTCGCGGTCCCGGCAAGACCAGGGCGCTGGCTCAGTCCCGGCAGATTGCGATGTATCTGTGCCGCGAACTCACCGATCTCTCGCTGCCCAAGATCGGGCAGGCGTTCGGCCGCGACCACACCACCGTCATGTATGCCGAGAAGAAGATCCGCGGCGAGATGGCGGAGCGCCGGGAAATCTTCGATCAAGTCAAGGAATTGACGACTCGGATCCGTCAACGCGCCAAGCGCTGACCCGATCGAATCAAAAATCTTTCAAAAAACTTCTGCCACCGTCGCACCAGCCGTCACATCACATCGCTGTGCACACCCATGTGGAAATCCGCCGAGTAGTTGTCCGTGCCGGCATCGATTTCTCCACAGTGACGATTGTCTCCCCAGCCATCCCACCCAGATGGTGTGGCCGTCCACAAGTAACTCACAACCCGATATCAGCTCCGTCCAGCACCAACTGACCTTCATCCACAAGTTCCACAGCCCCTAATACTGTTACTTCTCTATCTCTCTAGTTTTCTCTCAGAAGAGAGGGCCTGGGGACACCTGGGCATACCCCGTTCACGACGCGTCGCTGACCTCCGTTGTCACCGCGATCGATTAGCTTTCAAGATGGGGCCGAAAGCTCTACGGTGGTTCTTCGACAGCCGTTACGGTCGTCGCAGCGACATTGGGGGACCGATGCGAAAGCATCCCGAAACCGCTGGTTAGGGCATAAGTTGTGAGTTGATCGAAGGGACACCATGGACGTGGCGACAACGACGGCAGGTCTCTCCGATTTGAAGTTCCGGCTGGTGCGAGAAGACTTCGCCGACGCGGTGGCCTGGGTGGCCCGCAACCTGCCGACCAGGCCGACGGTTCCGGTGCTGGCCGGTGTCCTGCTGACAGGTTCCGACGACGGTCTGACAGTCTCGGGTTTCGACTACGAGGTGTCGGCAGAAGTGCAGGTTGCCGCCGAGATAGCTTCTCCTGGAAGCGTTTTGGTTTCTGGTCGGCTGTTGTCAGATATCACCAGGGCGCTGCCGGCCAAACCGGTGGACGTCAGCGTCGAGGGCACAAGGGTCCTGCTCAACTGCGGTAGTGCGAAATTCTCCCTGCCGACGATGGCTGTCGAGGACTATCCGACGTTGCCATCCCTGCCCGACGAGACGGGTGTCGTTTCCGCTGACCTGTTCGCCGAAGCGATCGGCCAGGTGGCGGTGGCTGCCGGCCGCGATGACACTCTGCCGATGCTGACTGGCATCCGCGTCGAAATCTCCGGCGAGAGCGTGGTTTTGGCGGCGACCGACAGGTTCAGGCTTGCGGTCCGGGAGCTGACCTGGTCGACGAATGCGGCGGATGTCGAAGCGGCCGTACTGGTGCCTGCCAAGACGTTGGCCGAAGCCGCGAAGGCCGGTACGGGCGCCGGCGATGTGCACCTGTCGTTGGGCGCAGGGGCGGCCGTCGGCAAGGAGGGCTTGCTCGGAATCCGAAGCGACGGCAAGCGCAGCACGACCAGACTGCTCGATGCCGAGTTTCCGAAATTTCGTCAGTTGCTTCCGGCTGAACACACTGCTGTCGCCACGATCGCCGTCGCCGAACTGTCCGAGGCGATCAAGCGCGTCGCGCTGGTGGCGGACCGCGGTGCACAGGTTCGGATGGAGTTCGCCGACGGAGCGCTCAAGTTGTCGGCGGGGGCCGACGACGTTGGTCGTGCAGAGGAAGACCTGCCCGTCGAATTCGCGGGCGAACCTTTGACCATCGCTTTCAACCCGACGTATCTGACCGACGGGTTGGGTTCGTTGCATTCAGAACGTGTGACGTTTGGTTTCACGACACCGAGCCGTCCTGCGGTGCTGCGTCCGGCGGGCGACGATGGGGACGACACTGTCGGGGGGGCCGGCCCGTTTCCAGCGGCGCAGACCGACTATGTCTACCTGTTGATGCCGGTGCGGCTCCCGGGCTAGGGCTTCAACCCGCGAAGAGAGAGGCGCTCCATGCAATTGGGTTTGATCGGCCTGGGCAAGATGGGCTTCAACATGCGCGAACGGCTGCGCGAAGGTGGGCACGAGGTGGTCGGCTACGACCCACGCCCCGAGGTGTCGGACGTCCCGACGCTCGCGGCCCTCGCCGAAGCGCTGGAATCTCCCCGCGTGGTGTGGGTCATGGTGCCGTCTGGCCCGATCACCGACGGGACGATCGCCGACCTCGCCAAGGAGCTGTCGGAGGGCGACCTGGTGATCGACGGGGGTAACTCGCGGTACACCGGGGACGAAGAGCACGCAAAACTGTTGGCCGAGAAGGGAATCGCCTTCATCGACGCCGGAGTATCAGGTGGTATCTGGGGTGGAAAGGAAGGGTATGGCCTGATGGTCGGCGGCAGCGAAGCCGACGTCGAACGGGCGATGCCGATCTTCGATACGCTGCGGCCGCCAGGGCCGCGAGAAGACGGATTCGTGCACGCCGGCCCCGTGGGGGCGGGCCATTTCGCCAAGATGGTGCACAACGGAATCGAGTACGCCCTGATGACGGCATACGCCGAGGGCTACGAGGTGCTGGCCGCCGAAGACCTGATCAAGGATCCGCAGGCCGTCTATCAGGCGTGGACCAACGGCACGGTGGTGCGGTCATGGCTGCAACAGCTGCTGGCCAAGGCGCTCAAGGAGGATCCCGACCTCAAGGACATCTCCGGGTACACCGAAGACTCCGGCGAAGGTAGGTGGACGGTGGAGGAGGCGATCCGGCTGCGGGTGCCCGTCCCGAGCATCGCGGCGGCGCTGTTCGCCCGGTTCCTCTCCCGCCAGGACGACTCGCCCACCATGAAGGCGGTGGCGGCGCTGCGCAATCAGTTCGGCGGCCACGCGGTCAAGCGGATCAGCGAGTCCGGATAGTCGGTTGTACGTCCGCCACCTGGGGCTGCAGGACTTCCGGTCATGGGCGCAGGTCGACCTGGACCTCGAGCCGGGCCGCACCGTATTCGTCGCCCCGAACGGCTATGGTAAGACCAATCTCGTTGAGGCACTGTGGTATTCAGCGACACTCGGCTCTCACCGGGTCGCATCGGACGCGCCGTTGATTCGAGCCGGGGCTGAAAGGGCGATCATCTCGACCATCGTGGTGAATGACGGCCGAGAGCTCGCCATCGATCTGGAGGTGTTGGCCGGACGCGCCAACAAGGCGCGGCTGAACCGCTCCCCCGTTCGGTCGGCACGTGAGGTGCTCGGCGTGCTGCGCGCGGTGATGTTCGCCCCGGAAGACCTGGCGCTGGTACGCGGAGATCCCGCTGAGCGAAGGCGGTACCTCGACGAGCTCGCGACAACGCGCCGCCCGCGGATCGCAGCGGTACGCGCCGACTACGACAAGGTGTTGCGGCAGCGGACGGCGCTGCTCAAAACCGCTGCGGGGGCGCGTCACCGGGGCGATCGCAGCGTGGCTGACACCCTTGACGTGTGGGACGGCCACCTCGCTGAACACGGGGCGCAGCTGGTGGCGGCGCGGATCGAGCTCGTCAACGAACTCAACCCCGAGGTCGAGAAGGCCTACCAGTTGCTTGCGCCCGCGTCGCGGCCTGCGGCGATCCAGTACCGCAGCAAGGTCGAGCAGATCGACGGGCAGAACGAGACCGTGGAATTCTTCGAGGCGGCACTGCTCGATGCGCTGGCTCGCCGTCGCGACGCCGAGATCGAGCGGGGCGTCTGCCTCGTCGGCCCACACCGCGACGACCTCGAGCTTCGGCTCGGCGATCACATCGCGAAAGGCTATGCGAGCCATGGTGAATCGTGGTCGATGGCGCTGGCGCTGCGACTGGCCGCCTACGAACTGCTGCGGGCAGAAGGCGGCGATCCGGTGCTGCTGCTCGACGATGTCTTCGCCGAGCTGGATTCCGCGCGCCGCCGAGCGCTGGCCTGCGTGGCGGCGTCCGCAGAGCAGGTGTTGGTGACCGCGGCCGTTGGCGACGACATCCCGCGCGATTGGGATGCGCGCAGGATCGAGATCACCATGCGCGATGGCGACAGTGGCCGAGTTTCGGTGGTGGGAGCGTGAGGCGAGGCAATGACTGATAACGAAGACGCCGGGGTGGCACCCCCGGAGCATCTCGCCGGCCTGACGGGAATGGACCTGGTGCGCCGCACGCTGGAGGAGGCGCGCGGCGCGGCGCGCAGCCAGGGCAAGAACGTCGGACGCGGGCGCACCTCGCCCACCACCCGACGCGTCGCAGGTCGCCGGCGCGCGTGGTCGGGGCCGGGGCCCGATGTGAGGGATCCGCAGACGTTCGCAGCGGCGACGCAGGATCTGGCGCGCACGCGCGGATGGTCCGGGCGGGTCGCCGAGGGCACCGTGCTGGGACAGTGGCAGACGGTGGTCGGCGAGCAGATCGCCGCACACGCGACTCCCACAGCGTTGCGCGAAGGAGTGTTGAGTGTGTCCGCCGAATCCACGGCGTGGGCCACCCAATTACGAATGGTTCAAGCGCAGCTTCTGGCTAAAATTGCGGCAGCAGTCGGCGACGGCGTGGTGACCTCGCTGAAAATTTCCGGTCCGGTGGCGCCGTCGTGGCGCAAGGGCCGCTACCACATCGCCGGGCGCGGACCGCGGGACACATACGGCTGATCACCTTCGGAACCAGTTGGCTGAGAGCCGCCAGAAGGCCGCAAGCATACTTCCCAAGCGTCTTGACGCACCTCGGATCGAGAAATTCCACAGGCGGCGCAAATAGGTGTGCAGAAACGCGCCCTCAGAATCGGTCCTGTGGCCAGTTCCCGGTAGACTGGTCGAATGACTTGCCGGCGGTACCACCACCGCCGCTGCGACCCCCGAGGAGATGCTGGCGATCGTGCCTGCCGCTAAGAAGACTGCGCCTGCTGCAAAGAACACGAAGAAGAAGGAATACGGCGCCAGCGCCATCACCGTGCTGGAAGGTTTGGAGGCGGTCCGCAAACGCCCGGGCATGTATATCGGGTCCACCGGCGAGCGCGGTCTGCACCACCTCGTCTGGGAGGTCGTCGACAACGCGGTCGACGAGGCAATGGCCGGATATGCCTCCAAGGTCGACGTCCGGATCCTCGAGGACGGTGGCGTCGAGGTCGCCGACGACGGCCGCGGAATCCCGGTCGAAATGCACGCCAGCGGCTCCCCCACCGTCGATGTGGTGATGACCCAGCTGCACGCCGGCGGCAAGTTCGGCGGCGAGAACAGTGGATACAACGTCAGTGGCGGCCTGCATGGCGTCGGGGTATCCGTGGTGAACGCCCTGTCCACCAGGCTCGAGGTGGACATCTCCCGCGACGGCTACGAGTGGTTCCAGTCCTACGACCGCGCGGTGCCCGGCACCCTGAAGCAGGGCGATGCCACCAAGAAGACCGGCACGACGGTCCGGTATTGGGCGGACCCGGGTGTCTTCGAGACCACCAACTACGACTTCGAGACCGTGGCCCGGCGACTGCAGGAGATGGCCTTCCTCAACAAGGGCTTGACCATCACGCTCGCCGACGAACGCGTGGCGCCCGAGGAAGTGGTCGACGAGGTCGTCAGCGACACCGCGGAGGCACCGAAGTCCGCGGAGGAGAAAGAGGCCGAGGCCAAGGCGCCGCACAAGGTGAAGAACCGCACCTTCCATTACCCCGGCGGGCTGGTCGACTACGTCAAGCACATCAACCGCACCAAGACCCCGATTCAGCAGAGCATCATCGCCTTCGAAGGCAAGGGCGAGGGCCACGAGGTCGAGGTCGCGATGCAGTGGAACGCCGGATATTCGGAGTCGGTGCACACCTTCGCCAACACCATCAACACCCACGAGGGCGGCACCCACGAAGAAGGGTTCCGGGCCGCGTTGACGAGCGTCGTGAACAAGTACGCCAAGGACAAGAAGCTGCTCAAGGACAAAGACCCCAACCTGACCGGCGACGACATTCGTGAGGGCCTGGCGGCGGTTCTCTCGGTGAAGGTGTCCGAACCGCAGTTCGAGGGCCAGACCAAAACCAAGCTCGGCAACACCGAGGTGAAGTCGTTCGTGCAGAAGATCGGCAACGAGCAGCTCAGCCATTGGTTCGAGGCGAATCCGGCTGAAGCCAAAACCGTTGTCAACAAGGCGGTCTCGTCGGCGCAAGCGCGTCTTGCGGCCCGCAAGGCTCGTGAGCTGGTGCGGCGCAAGAGCGCTACCGACATCGGCGGGCTGCCGGGCAAGCTGGCCGACTGCCGGTCCACCGATCCGCGCAAATCCGAGCTGTATGTGGTGGAGGGCGACTCCGCGGGCGGCTCGGCCAAGAGCGGCCGGGACTCGATGTTCCAGGCGATCCTTCCGCTGCGCGGCAAGATCATCAACGTGGAAAAAGCGCGCATCGACCGCGTGCTGAAGAACACCGAAGTCCAGGCGATCATCACCGCGCTGGGCACCGGCATCCACGACGAGTTCGACCTCGCCAAGCTGCGGTACCACAAGATCGTGCTGATGGCCGACGCCGACGTCGACGGCCAGCACATCTCGACGCTGCTGCTGACCCTGTTGTTCCGGTTCATGAAGCCGTTGGTCGAGAACGGGCACATCTTCCTGGCTCAACCGCCGCTGTACAAGCTCAAGTGGCAGCGCAGTGAACCGGAGTTCGCCTACTCCGACCGCGAACGCGACGGGCTTCTGGAGGCCGGTCGGGCAGCAGGTCGGCGGATCAACACCGAAGACGGCATCCAGCGCTACAAGGGCCTCGGTGAGATGGATGCCAAGGAACTATGGGAGACCACGATGGA
>Ga0164307_10001705_pt1 | contig 10031 bp, 7 predicted proteins | sample Whisoiple_243_MG_FD_110214 | JGI IMG/M metagenome (GOLD analysis project Ga0164307, IMG submission 110214) | Soil microbial communities amended with fresh organic matter from upstate New York, USA - Whitman soil sample_243_MG | ecosystem: Environmental > Terrestrial > Soil > Unclassified >...
ACCGCCAGCGCTCGACCCTGCACCGCCAGTGCTCGCCCCTGCACCGCCAGCGCTCGACCCTGCACCGCCAGCGCTGCCACCTGCCGCGCTCGTGCCTGCACTTCCGCCGTTTACCGAACCGCCGGTATTGGTTGCAGATTGCCCGCTCGGGCCATTGCCGCAGCCAGCCAGCAATAACAACGAGAAGCATGCGCCGCCCAACGCCACGTTCCTCATGAATACACGTTAGCTCAACAGCGGCCGCTGAGAAGCGAATTCGCCGTGAATTTGGCGCGCCGATGGGTTCACCTGGCAGAGGCTTCGGCGGGGCTGCGGATGCTATCTTGCGAGCCGCTGACCGCGGTGAAGTCCTCCTGCGGTGGCACCTGGCCACCGACGCCCCCGAGTCGGCTACGCCCTAGCGCACGCAAATCCCACCGTTAGGACGGGGCATCGGAGAAGGTTACGCAAAGCTGCGCGCCGCCTCGATTGCTGATTGGGTGAAGGGCTGCCATCCGTGGCTGTCACTGGTATTGCGACTGTGCGCCGACGACGACTGCCTGCAGAGCAGGTGATCTGGGTTGTTTTGGGGATTGCGCTGTTTCGAGACCGTCCGCTCGAAGATGTCGTGAGCAAGCTAGATCTCGCGCTTCCTGGGCCGGGTACGGTCGCGCGAAGTTCGGTGACTCAAGCGCGTGCTCGAGTCGGCAGCGCACCGGTGAAGTGGCTATTCGAGCGCTGCGCATCGAAGTGGGCGCACGAAAGTGCCGAAGCGCACAAATGGCGCGGACTGGGGCTGCACGGGATAGATGGCAGCTCGGTTCGTGTGCCGAATACAGTAGAAAACAGAGAGAGGTTCGGTGGCCACACTGTGAGGGGAATCGAGAGTGGCTACCCGATGGCGCGAATCGTCGTGTTGATGACGTTGCGATGGCGCTGAGGAGAGCCCCCCACCATCAAGTGAGGAGAGCCGCCGCCAGGAGAGCCCCAAATGCATCGAAACCCGGACAGAATCTTCTCGATTCGCCGGGTTTTTCTGCGGTAGCGAAGCCCGGACTTGAACCGGGGACAACACGCTTATGAAGCGTGTGCTCTAACCAGCTGAGCTACTTCGCCGTGAAGGGGCGGGAATATGTCGGGCGAGGCAGGGGCTGTCAAGCCGGGAAGCGCGGGCTCAGGGCGTCGCCCGCGGGATCGTCCCGTAGCCGCCGGGACCCGGCCCCTCGCGCCCGATCACGTGGTTCAAGGCCGTGTAACTCATCGTAATCAGTGCCCTCTGGCCCAGGGCCTTGGGCAGCGGGCCAAATGAGGCGATGCGTTGCACGCCGTTCAGAACGTTCCCGTCGTACTCCGCAATTCCGCTGGGGCGAACCATGCGAACTCGTTCCAGGTGGCCGTCGGCGCGGACGGAGAGCTCGAAGATGACGTGGCCGCTGCGGCCGGCTTCGATGGCCCAGTCGGGGAAGGCGCGGCGGAGTTGGTCGTCGACTCGTTGTTTGAGGCCGGCGACGTAGCCTTGGATGCCGGGGTCGTTGAGGGCGTCGGGGCCGGGGCCGAAGCCGCTGGGGTTGGCTCGGGAGCCCGTGCCTTCGGAGCCGGAGCGGCCGGGGCGACCGCCTAGGGGTTCGCCGCCGACTCCGGGTCCGGGGGGTGCGCCGATGGTGCTGGCGTGGATCAGGGCGGCGACGCGGGCGGAGACGGCTTGGGAGCTGTCGTCGACGTCGCTGGGGCGGGCGCGGACTTCCGTCGGAAGCGCGGGGCGGGCGCGCATGACCCAGGGGCGCGCGACGAGCACTTGTGCGCCGCGTGACGGCGCGGCTTTGGGCGCAGCGACGGGAGCGCCGGATTGGGGTTCGCTCTCCTGACGGCCGGCGACGGCTGCGCCGGTGGCGGGATCTCCGGCGAGGCCCACGTCATCCAGCGCGCCACCGGCGACTCCGCCGAGTGTCGCCGCCACCGTGCCGGCGATCGATCCGGACGCGTTCGCCGCGGGGACACGGCGCTCGGGCAGCCTGCCCTTGCCGGTGGCGAGAAACGTGAGCTGCATCGGCGTGGGCGTCGCGCGGTGGTCGTCCCAGGAGCGGCGCGCGTTGGCGGTGCGCAGGCGTTGTACTTGGCTGCGGTCGAGGTGCGTGGGAGCGTCAGTCTCGAGCGATATCGGGTCGATGTGGCTGTCGAGGTTGGTCGCAGCTTCGGGCGCTGTTTTGCTGCCACCGCGGCCCGCGCGGTCGGTGTCCGCGTGGCGTGTGAGTGGGCCGCCGCCGGGCAGCGCGGCTTCGGCTTCTTCCGGTGGAGTTTCGCTTTCGCGCTCTTGGTCGCTCGCCGAGGGATCGAAGTTGGGGAGTTCGACTTCGACTTCACCCTGATGGGTGATTGGAGGCGCTGGGGGGTGTGGGCGGGAGCGCAGGGAGTGCGAAATGAGGAGCGCGCCGCACGTCAGCAGTAGGCCGTGCGCCACGAGCGAGGTCGCGAACGCTCCTGAGCCGACCAAGGGGCGAGCCATGAAGCTCTAGCTTGACAGAGCGCTCAACTCGGGGCCAGAGGCACGCGGAAGCAGCGGCGCGCGTTTTCGGTCGTGAGTGCGGCAAGGTGCGCATCGCTCAGGCCGCGCAGGGCAGCCACGAATTTGCCAGTGTGGACGACGTAGGCCGGTTCGCAGGGCTTTCCGCGCAGGGGCACGGGCGCCAAGTACGGGCTGTCGGTTTCTACCAGGATGCGGTCGGCGGGTGCCCAGGCGGCGACCTCTTGAATCGCCCGAGCGCTCTTGAACGTCACGATGCCGGAGAAGGATAAGTAGAAACCGAGGTCGAGGGCGCGCGTCGCGAACGCGCGATCCTCACTGAAGCAGTGGATGACGCCGCCCGCGTCGCGCGCCCCCTCACCTTCCAAGATTTGCAGCGTGTCTTCGGCGGCGCTGCGGGTGTGGATGATGAGCGGCTTTCTGAGCTCGCGTGCGAGCGCGATGTAGCGGCGGAATACGTCTGCTTGGGTGTCACGCGGGGAGTGGTCGTAGTGATAATCCAGCCCCACCTCACCCACCGCGAGCAGGCGCGGATGGCTCCACAGTGCGGCGAAATCCAGCGAGCCGTCACGTGCCGCGTCGTGCGGGTGCACGCCGGCGGAAGCGTAGACGTCCGCGTGGCGCTCGGCGATGGCTAGCGCTTGTTCGGCTTGCGCCATGCCGCCGACCCCGACGCACAGGAACGCGCTCACTCCGGCTTGTCGGGCGCGGTCCAGGATCACGTCAGGACTGGCGGCGTTGTGCTCGCTCGTGTGGTGGCTATCGAGGTGGCAGTGGGTGTCGAACCAGGTCATCGGCGGGATCTCACGCGCACGAACCATAGCAGAAGCGCGACCCCGACGATGCCGGACATGACCAAGAGCTCCGCGCGTTCCACCGCGCGCGCGACGAGCCCCAAGGCCACGAGCGCGAGCGGTGCCGAGACCGCGTCGCGGGGTGAAAGACCATGCGCGCGTTTGAGCGCGAGGTACCCCAGCGAGAGCACGCTGACCGAGTATTGAAACAGCACCGCCACACTGGACAGCACGAACAGCCGACTGAGCGCGCCCCAGGACAGCAAAGTGACCACCAAAACCAAGGTCACGAACAGCGCCCGACCCGGCACTTGCTGCCGCGATTCGGGGACAAAACCGGGCGATTTCGCGGCGCCGAAGTCGAGTGCGGCGAGGTAACGCGGCGTCATGGCCATCATGCCGAAGGCAATGCCCACAGCGGAGACGTTGGTGCCGAGGCTGACCAGCGCGGCCAAGCGAAAGCCGCCTTGGGCGCGAGCCGCTGCGATCAGCGGCGCGTCGCTCGAGGCCAGATCGCCCAGCGAGCGCAGGCACGCCCAGTGGATCAGCATGTACAGACCCGCGCACAGCACGAGCGAGCCGATGGTGGCGATCGGGATCGCGCGCTCGGCCGAGCGCACGTGTGAGCCTGGCACGGGGACGATCTCGAAGCCTTGCATCGAGAACACGATCAACAGCACGGCCCGCGACCACGATTGAGTCGTGAGCAGCGGCGCGGCGGCAGGCACGTCGTGTCCAACCGTAAAGAACACGCCGACCAGCAGCAGCAGCGGCAGCAACTTGAGCACGGTGAGTGACGACCAAACCCACGCACTCGGCCGCAATCCCCCGCCCACCACGGCGGCGAACAGCATCGCTGCCAGGAGCGAAAACGCCTGCTTTTGCGCCCCAAACCCAAGCAACGGCGCGGTGTACTCGCCGAGCCCCGCGAGCACCGCGGACGTACTCAGCACGGCCGAAGCATAGGCCACGAAGCCGACCACGAAGCCCACCGCGGGTCCAAACGCCGCGCTCGCCCAAACATACGGCCCGCCATCGCGATCGAAGCGCGCGCCGAGCCGTGCATAGGTCACGGCCACGGGCAGCAACGCGAGCAGGGTGAGCGCATACGCCCACACGCCTGCCATGCCGGGCACCCAGCGCGCGACCAAGTTGGGCGTGAAGAAGATCCCCACGCCGACGATGCCGTTGACGCCCAACGCGAGCAGCGACCACACCCCGAGCGCGCGCCGCTGCTCCGGCTCAACCGGTGCGGCCGCGCGCGGGTCGTCTGCGCTCGGGCCCGCGCTCACGCTTTGCTCCCAGGGTCGCCGAGTCGCTCAGCGGTTGTACACGTCCGCGAAGCGCTCGCGCACCAGCGCCCACGCGGCGTCGCCCGCCGAGCCACGCTGATAGCCAAAGCGCGTGATCAGCACGTTGAGCGCCTTTTCCGCGGCTGCGCGGCGCGCTTCATCGAGCCCGGTGCCCTCTTCACGGAGCAGCGCCACCATGTCACGACACAGCTTGGCCACCGCGACGCGCCGTTCGGCAAAGGCTGATTCGCGCAGGCGGCGCAGCTGTGACGCAAACACCTTGCCGTTGTCGAGCGGCTCGTCCGGGTGATCGATGGCCCAAGCGGCGATCGCGCCAATCAAGCCGTGGCGCAGATCTTCCGCCTTGTCGGGCGAGCCGAGCAGGGCTTCGACTTCACGCATCATGCGTTCGTCGGGTTCTTCGTATTGGCCGGTCAAGGGGTTCCGGAATTTCTCGCGCTTGACCCAATAGTTGACGTGAATCACGTAGCGGTCGAACAGATCGCTGTAGCGCGTTTCATCGACCAGGCCGCTGGCGATCCGGAATTCGTCTTCGAGCGAGTCGAGCAGGCGCGCGTGCAGCACTTTGCGGAACAGCACGTGGTCGTGATAGCCCCCCGCGAGGCGCTCCTCTTGCAGCCAGTTGTACTCACTCGTGCGTTCGCACAAGCGATCGAGCTCTTTGAGGACGGCGAACGGTGACAAGCAGTCGTAGCGCGGGTCCTGCGCGGCATCGAGCAAGACCGTGCGCATTTCACGCGGGCTGGCGCCGATGCTGCCTTCGTAAATCGGGTAAGCCTCGCTCTCGCGATACAATTTGCCGATCGCCGCGCGCAGGATCTTGGCCGATTCGTCGTCCAAGCGGCTGGGCGCGGTGCCGGCGGTGTACAGATCCAGCTTTTCGATCGCGGTCAGCTCGGTGACCAGATCTTGCAGCGGCTTTTCGTAGCGATCGCTCGTGGGCCGACGCATGCGGGTCAGCACCGCGAACATCGCGGCGATGCGCGTGGCGTGCGGCGCCACGTGTTTTTGCACTTGGGAGGCGATTTGCGCGTCGTAGATGCGTTGCTCGTCCTGCCAGCTGAGCAGGTACGGGGCGCGAATCAGCTCCAAGCGACCGCGGAAGCTTTCGAATTCCGGGTGGTCGCGGAAGGCGTTCAGGTGCACCTCGTTGCCACTGGCGAGCATCACGCAGTTGACCTGCACGTTTTGCGAGCGCAGCGCGACCTCGCCGGTCTCCGCCGTGATTTGCAAATACTTGAAAGCGTCGAGCGGTCGCTTCAACAGATCCGAAAACTCGAGCAGGCCGCCAGCCGCGTCGACGAGCTCGCCATACGCTTCGAACAGCGTCATCGATTGCAGCGCCGAGGGCAGCGCGCCCAAGCTGCGATCGGCCGTGACCTGACGCTCACCCGCGTCCACCGACAATTGCGGGCCGAGCGTGACAGCGCCCACGCGGTAGCGGCGCGAGATGAAGTAGCGCTCGACTTGGACGTGCCGCAGCACTTCTTCGAGCGAGCCGCCGTAGCTCGTGAGCAAGGCCTCGTACACTTGCTGGCTCTTGTGCGAGAGCGTGCCGCGCAGCATCCACGCCGGAGGCGGGGCGTTCGATTTCGCGTCGGCGAACAGCCGCTCGAGCAGCTCTTTGCGCGCCGGGCGCGGGATCAAAAACAGGGGATGATCCCGCACTTCGACGAACAAGCGCGAGTCGATTTGTTCGTCCGGCAAGTGCGCGTAGCTGCCGTCGTCGGCCACGCCTTGGGCGCGTTTGCCGCCGAAGCCGATCGAGCCACGCAGCGTGGCCTGGGTCGGGAAAACCCAGTGGAAGCGATACAGCGCGCCTTCGTCGAGCACGGAATAGTGTTCGAGCGCGCGCGCGATGCACGCGGCCACGGTGCTCTTGGCCGAGCCGTTGGGGCCGTGCAAGAGCAGCACGCGGTTGGCGCGACCTTCACGCGAGAAATTGCTGAGCGCGCGATAGATTTCGGCCTGCACCGCTTCTTGCCCCACGAGCGCGTCGGAGCGCGCTTCGGCCGGATCCAAGAACGGCAGATCGAACAAGCGAAAGCGCGACAGTTCACCCCAGGGGCGCGTCACGGTCTCGCGCCCGAAGTGATCGAACATGTCCCGCAGGTAGCGCGAAGCATCACGCGAGTGGCGGACGCTGTCGCTCGCGAACAACGTCAGGTATTCACGAAACGAGAGCAGACGGCGTTCTTCCTTGAACTCCTTCTGCACGGAGAGCGCGATGCGCTGCAGATCCTCCAAAATGCGCTCGGGCATAGTGACGAGCGTACCACGCCTCGGGCACGAGATTATTTGGCTGGAAAGCCGCACCGCGTCCGCGCTCGGCCGCACACCGCCCGCGTTGTCTTCCAAGACGCGTGTGGTATTGAGTCGCCATGGCGCGTTTGCTCTCGGTTTCCGGTTCGGTCTCCCGCACGGCTCTCGTTTCCGGCCTCCTCTGTTGGGGCAGCCTGGTCGCGTGCAAGAACCAACCGCCGCCCGCGGCTGAAGCGTCCGCTGAACCCACGCCGCCCCCGCCCGCGCCCCATGCGGCAGCAGCTCCCCTCGCCGCAGCCGACAGCGCCGCTCCCGCTGCTGCTGCTCCCGCTGCCGCTGCCTCCAGCAAATACAGCGAGGCTCCGTTCGACGTCGAGATTCAAGCCAAGGGCGCGTACACCTCGGGCCAGCCCGGCACGGTGGAGATCGTGGTCAACGCCAAGCCACCCTTCCACGCGAACGACAAGTACCCCTACAAATTCAAAATCAACGAAACCCCGGGGATCAAGTACGCGAACCTGATCGTCGACAAGGACGCGGTCAAGGTCGAGAAAACGCGCGCCACGGTGTCGGTACCGCTCACGCCCGAGAGCGCGGGCAAGCACACCGTCTCGGGCAAGCTCTTCTTCTCCGTTTGCAATGACGACCAGTGCTTGGTCGAAAAGCGCGATCTCGCGCTCGCGATCGACGCCAAATAACCGCGAAAAGGCGGCAGGCGCGCGCTAATTATTTGATTTGGGTAGCGGGCGCGGGCGCCACGAGCCGGCGCAAAGCCCGCTTCGTGGCTGACGCCAGCCACGCGCTCAGCGCAAAAGCACGAACACGATCACGAGCGCGATGCCGACGAACAGCGCGCCACCGCCGACGGCTAGGTAGAGAAGCGCGTTCGAATTCTTCGGGACGCCAGCGATCGACTGCGGCGGAAAATCCTGAGCGCTGCGCGGAGCGTCCGCGAATTGCGGCACGGCGGGTGCGTTCAGCGCCGCGGCCGGCGCGCCACCCGGAGGGCGCACCGCCGCGAACGGATCGCCCATCGCGTCGAGACTGTCGGATTCGCCGAAGAAATCATCGGCGACGTTGGCGGCGCGCGGCGCGTTCACGGTCGCGAGCAGCGCGGGCATGGCGGCCGCCACGCGCGCGCTCAGCTCGGCTTCCGCGGTTTTGGCCCACTCCGCGTGCGTGCCGGTCAAGCCGTAGGCCGCGCCGACCGCGTCGGCCAGGGCTCCCACGGACGCGATGCGGTGCGCGGCGGTCTTCTTGAAGGCGTGCGTCATCACGCGATCGAGCGTGGGGGGCACGGGGTGCTTCTGGCCCTTGCCGGCTTCACTCGGCGGCGTCGGCTCTTTGGTCAAAATCTGCAGCAAAATGCTGGGGCCGTTGTTGCCGACGAACGGCACGCGACCGACCACACACTCGTAGATGATGGCCGCCAGCGCCCACACGTCCGCGCGATGGTCGAGCGTGTCCAAGCCCTGCGCTTGCTCGGGGGCCATGTAGAAAGGCGAACCGATCGTGGTGCCGAGCACGGTCAGCTTCTTGGCCTGCTCACCCTTGTCTTTGGCCGAGCCAAAGTCGAGCAGCTTGGCGATGTCGCCGTCGTGCGTTTGGCACAAGAATAGGTTGTCCGGCTTCAAATCGCGATGCACGAACTTGCGCGCATGCGCCTGATCCAAGCCGATGGCGACCTGACTCAGCATGCGCAGCATGCGCCCCGGTGAAATCACTTGCTCGCGCTTGAGCGTCGCGCGCAGCTCCTCACCGTAGAGGAACTCCATCGCCAGCACGAAGCTTTGGTCCGGCGTGGGCTGAAAATCCAACACCTCGACGATGTAATCGTGAGGCAGCATCTTGCTGACCTCGAACTCGCGCTTGAAGCGCTCGACGGCGATTTGATCGCGCGAAACGTCCGGGTGCAGCACCTTGAGCGCCACGTTGCGGCGCGCCTGCATATCGAGCGCTTCGTACACGCGCCCCATCCCGCCATCGGCAACGACGCGGCGCACCTGATAGCGATTGCAAAGCAGCTGCCCGATGCGCGGATCCTGATCGTCCGCGAGCACCGGGACTTGCGTCGCGCTGGTGAGTTGTGCGCCGTCGACGGGGCAAAAGCCGGCGTCGTCCGGGTACAGTCGTCCGCAGGCCGGGCAGGCTTTCATTCAGACCGACGCGCCTTCGGCGAGTTCCCCTGGCTCGCGCTTCTGATCAAGGTGCGCCCGACTGGCTGTTGTCCCCGGTCGCGCCCGGACGATAATACAAGATGCGATTACAGCTCGGGCATTGCTCGAACTTGTTCTCACGGGTGAGCCCTTGAAAGAGCATCGGCGGCAAGCGCATGTGGCAAGCCGAGCAGGTGCCGTCCGTCGTGGAGCTGATCGCCGTGCCACGCCGACCGCGCACCATCTCGTAGCGCCGGTACAGTGTGGGCGGCACAGCGGCAACCAAGCCGGCGCGAATCGCCTCTTTTTCGGCGACCGCGGCGTCCCCCTGGGCCAAACGGCCCACGGTGTCACCCTCGACGGCGGACAGCTCGGCGAGCAGCGCGTCGCGCTCGGCCGTGACTTGCGCCATGTCCTTTTGGGCCTGCTCCAAGAAGCCGTCGAGCTTTTCGACTTCGATCTCTCGATCGCGGTACAGCTTGCGGAGTTCCTCGATTTCCCGTTGGGCTGCGTTTGCTTCACGTTCGGTGCGGCAACGAGACAACTTCTCGCGTGAGCGTTCGACTTGATTGCTCATTTGCCGAACCTCCCCCATCAAGTCACCGCGCAGCTTGTCCATGTCGCCAGCGTTCTTCTGGCTTCGGGCGAGTCGCTCTTCCAACGAGGCCAAAGTCGAACGCTTGGCGTCGAGCCCCTGTCGCTCTTGCTTGACTGCCTCGCGGAGCTCTTTGAGCTCCACATCGAGCGCCGCTAAATTTTCGAGATTCTCGATTTGCGCCTGGATTGTCACTGTCTAAAACGGCTCCTCGCGTACTCTAAATCGCTCACGTTTGCCACGAGCTGGGGGTCAGTGGGCCCACCTGGGTTCGAACCAGGAACAACCCGGTTATGAGCCGGGGGCTCTGACCGATTGAGCTATAGGCCCAAGCTGGTGCGCAGTTCGAGGGCCGGCGATTGGGTGCCCGGCCACTCGATGTCGTCAGAGGCGCCCCAATGCCGGGGCGCG
>Ga0164307_10001706_pt1 | contig 10029 bp, 12 predicted proteins | sample Whisoiple_243_MG_FD_110214 | JGI IMG/M metagenome (GOLD analysis project Ga0164307, IMG submission 110214) | Soil microbial communities amended with fresh organic matter from upstate New York, USA - Whitman soil sample_243_MG | ecosystem: Environmental > Terrestrial > Soil > Unclassified >...
GATCTATCTGCTTCATCAACAACCCTTTGTGAACCACCACGAATTAAAATGGTGACAGCTTTGGGATTTTTGCAACCTTCTATGAATACCCATTTATCCGTTTCTACTTTTCGCTCTTCAACTAAGGCAGCGGTACCAAGATCGCTTTCACTTAGATCATCCAAATTATTAACCAATCTTGCATCAGTAGCCTTGGATAACTTAAACATATCACTTTCTTTTACACGTCTTACTGCAAGAATGCCTGCTTTAGATAGGTAATGTTGAGCAATATCATCCATACCCTTTTGACATAACACAACATTTGCACCTATTGATTGGATTTTATCAACCATAGTTTTTAGCATTCTATTTTCCTCTTCAAGAAACATTTGCATCTGAGAAGGATCATTTATTCTAATTTCTGCGCTCATCTCAGTTTTCTCAATTTCCAAAGGAGAATTAAGAAGTGCAATTTTTGCATTTTCAATTCTTTTTGGCATTCCTGCATGAACTACTTCTTTATCCAAAACAATTCCGCGAATTAAAACAGTATCACGCATAGAACCTCCTGCTTTTTTTTCGACCTTGATATTATCAAGATCAACTTTTAAATCATCACTATTTGCATATTTCTCAGATACTTGAGAAGTAGCATCTACAACTATTTCACTAAGAATAGGACTCTCATCAGATACCAATTTTGAATCCATACTGGTCTTTGCAATTTTAATCAAAGTATTTCTATCATTAACATCGACTTTTACTGCAATTTTATTAAGGATACTCAAAGATTGCTCTGCAGCTGCGGTATATCCATCAACGATGGCAGATGGATGAACATCTTTACTTATCAATTGTTCTGCTTTCTCTAAAAGAGAACCAGCAAAAATTACGGAAGAAGAAGTTCCATCACCTACTTCATTATCAACAGATTTTGCAACTTCAACCATCATTTTTGCTGCAGGATGTTGAACATCTATCTCTTTTAGAATAGTTGCACCATCATTAGTAATAGTTACATCACCTAATGAATCTACAAGCATTTTATCCATACCACGCGGCCCTAGACTTGAACGTATTATTTCAGCTACTAATTTTGCAGCATTAAAATTATTTTTTTGTGCATCTCGTCCTTTATTTTCCTTAGTTCCTTCTCTTAATATTAAAACTGGCATACCACCAGCAGTTTGTTGAATTGAAGCCAATCATATCACCTAAATAGAATAATATGGTTTTTTAATTTGCCTCTTTTATAGTTTTCACAATTAGTATATATAGATATTTAAAAGCAAAATACATATCTAAAAAAATTTAATATAGGCAATAAAATAATTTTTATGGATTTCAAACCTAATTTGCATGCAAAAAAAGAAAGAACAATAGCGGTCAAACATAATCAAACAACAAGTTTTCTTTGGGAAGGAGAAAATGTTTTTTCAACACCATCCATGATTTCAGAAATGGAAGAAACTTGTAGGCTATTACTAAAAGAACAATTTCTCAGTCACAAAGATTGGGATTCTGTAGGAACATTAGTCAATATAAAGCATTTAGCAGCAACACCAGTTGGAGCAGAAATTACATTAATTGCAGAAATAATTGATATTCAAGAAAGAAGAATATTATTTAAAGTATTAGCAAAGGACAAAATAGATGTGATCGGAGAGGGAGAACATGAAAGATTCGTTATAAATATACCTAGATTTAAAGAAAGATTTTTTCAAAAAGTAAAAAAACTAAATCAATAAAACAATTACAAATATTTTAATTATTTCTAATGAAAAAAAGAATCAACCATAAAAGCAATAAACAAAATAGCAAGATAAGGACTAGTAAATTTAAAAACTATCCAAGAAGTTTTTTCACTTGGTCTGAATAATAACAATAACGATAAAGCCATCATAACAGTACCAAAAACAGCAGCAGTAATTAAGTAAATAAAACCAAATTGATTAAAGAAGAAAGGCAGAATACTAAAAATTACCATCATCAAGGTAGTTACGGCAATTATTCTTACAGACGTTGTTTCACTAAATAATACTGGAAGCATTGGGACTTTTGCTTTTCTGTAGTCATCTTTAATATGCAATGCTAAACTCCAAATATGAGTAGGTATCCAGAAAAATACTAATCCGGCCATTACAAATCCAATTTCGATATGTTGAAAAGTTACAGCAACATAACCAATAAGAGCAGGAGCAGCTCCTGAAAATCCACCTAAAATGATATTATATTGACTACTTCTTTTAAGCCATTTGCTGTAAACTATAATATTATCAAACAAACCAAAAGCCATTAGAAAGCATGCCCATATGTTTATAAAATATGCAGATATAAGAGAGACTCCAGCTAAGACCAATCCAAATATTAATGCATTCTTAGCAGGTATTCTACCTGACGGTATTGGACGGCCCTTTGTTCTTTCCATAATAGCATCAATATCTCTATCATTATAGCCAGTAAGTGTATCTGCAGCTGCAGAGCCAGCTGCTACTCCACCTAATAATAAAATCCAAGTTGTTAAATTAACAGGAATATTAAATAACCAAGATGCAGATATTGCTGCTCCAAATGCAGTGAAAACCAACAAGTACCAAATTTTAGGTTTTGTGAGTTCATAATAGTTTTTAATTTGGTAACTGACTGATTTTATTTCTAAAACCAAAAATTCTATAACCTTCCAAATAATGTTAATTAAATAGTTATTTATATCTTGACAAATTTATCTATTTTGAAACATTAGTAGAAATTATCTCTCTAGAAGTTTTTCTCATCTCAATAAATGTTTCTGTTTTTTGTACACCTTCTACACGTCCAACTTTTTCTGAAATAATTTGATGCATTTCATCAAGTGAACGAGCAGTCATTGTAACTAGTATATCAAACCTTCCTGTAACTTCTGCTACTTCTCGAACTTCAGGTATTTTAAATAATTCTTTTAGAACATTATCTCTCAATTTAGAATCCATAGTTATTCCAGTTAAAGCTTTTACATTAAAACCTAAAGCTTCATCGTTTATTATAATAGTAAATTTTTTTATCAAACCTCTTTTAACTAAACGTTTAATTCTACTATAAACTACAGAAGAATTAATATTGATTTTTTTTGAAAGTCTGGGAACAGAGATACTTGCGTCCTTTGATAATTCCCTTAATATCTTTAGATCAAGATCATCAATTCTTCCCATAAATTGCTAGATATACTAAATTTAGAGGTTAATAAATGTATTATTTTAATTTTTTTTATTTTTTTTATAAAGTTTATTCAAATAAAAGATATTATATAATATTTTTTGATTTCAATAATTCAGCTAATAAAACAGCACCTTTTGCAGAACCCATTTTTTCATTATGAGTCAAAAGAACATATTTTATTCCATTTTCAAATACAGTGTCCCGTCTTAACCTTCCAATAACAGTTGTCATACCATCATTAACTTCTCTATCTATACGTGGTTGAGGACGTGACGGATCATTATTTATAACAATGTATTCTTTTGGAGCAGATGGAAGATCTTTGATTGAAACATTTTCTGAAAAATACTTTATCTGTTTTTCTATAGATTCAAGGTCACACTTTTTAACCGTTTCAACAAAAACTATTTCAGTATGACCATCAGAAACAGGAACTCTTGTACAAGTGCAGCTGACTTTGAGTGCATCAGAAATAATTTCATCAGACTGTTGATCGTATTTTCCCAAAATCTTTTTAGTCTCAATTTGAACTTTTTCTTCTTCTTTAGGAATATAGGGTATAACATTATCTAAAATATCCAAAGCTATTACACCCGGAGAACGACCTGCTCCAGATAATGCTTGCATTGAAGTCATAAAGACATTTTTAATACCAAAAGCATTAATTATTGGTTTAAGAGTTATTGCTAATCCAGTAGTAGTACAATTTGGCAATGGAGCAATAAATCCATTCCACCCACGATTCTTTTTTTGTTTATCTAATAATTCAATATGTCCATCATTTACTCCAGGAATAAGAATAGGAACATCATTTTCATATCTAAAAGCAGCAGCAGTACTAATAACTGGAACAATAGCTGCCAGTTTAGGTTCAATTATTTGAGCAGTATCAGACTCTACAGCAGTAAAAATAAGATCAAAATCCTTAGGATTAATATCATCTAATTTTGATATAACAGTATCACGTATATAATCTGGAATTTGCTCTCGATTATGCCATTTTACAACTCCAGACTGGGGGTCTCTTATAGCATCAACATATTTTTTTCCAGCAGATCGTTCTGAAGAAATTACATGAGTTAATTCAAACCAAGGATGCTTATTGAGTGCAACAACGAATTCTTGACCTACAGCTCCAGTAGAACCAATTAATGCAACCTTTAACACAATATAAACAAATTTAAAACATTTAATAATCTTTTTTAAATATATATAAAACTAAAATAAATAAAAATTAATGATTATAAAGTCAAACAATAAAAATGGAAAAAATCAATCCAAATTTTCATAATTGTTATCATGGCGGAATCCATTCTGCAAAAGATCATACATTAGTAAAAATTGATTTTAGCTCTAATATTAATCCCTTAGGAATTTCCGACAATGTTATAAAATCATTGAAGAAAAACATTCATTTATCATATATTTATCCTGATCCTAATTGCACAGAATTAAAAAAAGATATTTTAAAATATTTAGACTGTAGCATAGATGAATCGCATAATATAATTATAGGCAATGGTGCAACAGAACTGATTCACTATTTTTCATCCTCTTTTGTGAAAAAAAAGACGATTATACCATCTCCAACATTTTGCGAATATGAGCTTGCATCAAGAAGAAAAGGAGCTAAAATAACTTATTCAAAGGTTAAAAAAGACTTTCAAATCAATTCAGAATTTATAATTAAAAATAGCAATAATCCCAATAATGATATAACCACAATTTTTTTATGTAATCCTAATAATCCTACAGGAAAAGATTCAAAAAATCAAGTAATTGAAGTGCTAGAGAAAATCGATAAAAAAATTATAATACTATTAGATGAATCCTATGTAGAATTTATAAATGACAAACAGAAAAAAAGAAGTAACTATTTTATCAATTTAATCAAAGAATATAACAACATAGTAATAATACGATCATTAACTAAAACATGGGGATTAGCAGGACTCAGGGTAGGATATGCAGTATCAAATAAGAAAATAGTTGATAAAATGAAAAATCACATAATAGCATGGAATGTAAATGGATTAGCTCAAATTGCTGCAAGAGAAGCATTGAAAGATAAAGAATACTTAAAAAATACAAAAGAAATCATTGAAATTGAAAAGGAAAAGTGCTTCAAAAGGCTTGGAAAAAATGACAAAATAAAACTAGTTCATACAGATGTTAATTTCTATCTAATAGAAATTTTAAATGATAAGAATTCTACTGAAATAAAAGATACCTTATTAAATAAAAATAATTTGCTGGTTAGAGACTGTAAAACTTTCACTGGAATGAATAACAAGTTTATAAGGGTGGCAATAAAAAAATCGCAAGAAAATAATGAATTGTTCAAAGGCTTGGAAAAAGTATTATGAAAACCAAACTATTGATGATTCAAGGAACATCATCTGGAGCAGGTAAAAGTCTTATTGTTACAGCCCTTTGTAGAATTCTATCTGACAAAGGATACAGAGTAGCCCCTTTTAAATCTCAAAATATGTCATCTTTCATATTTAATATAAATAATACAGATAAAATAATTGCACAAGCACAAGCAATCCAAGCAATGGGAGCAAGAATAAATCCAGATGTTAGAATGAATCCCATTTTACTAAAACCTGTTGGAGATTATGAAAGTGAAGTGTATCTGTATGGGAATTTTTATTTAAAAATGAAAGCTAATGAATACTATACAAATTTTGTTTTAAATCAAGGATTTAAATTGGTTTTAGATGCATTTAAAAGCTTAAAGAAAGATAATGAGGTAATCATATTAGAAGGAGCAGGCTCTCCTGCTGAGATCAATATTTTAAAATATGATATAGCAAATATGCTTTTGGCGAAAGAAATAAAGGCGCCAGTAATTTTAGTCGCAGATATTGAGAGAGGAGGAAGTTTTGCTAGTATTTTAGGAACCATCACATTATTAAAACCTAACTATAGTAAGCTAATAAAAGGCATTTTATTAAATAAATTCCTTGGCGACAAACACATTTTATTTCCTGCAATTAAAAAAATAGAAAGATATACTAAAAAACCTTTTTTAGGTATCATACCTAAAATAGATCACAATATTCCATCTGAAGATTCTCTAGATAGTAAAATGGATAGAATCACAAATAACATCAGCGACAATTCAAAAGAATTAAACAGTGAAATTGACAAATTTTCCAAGATTATAGAGACAGTAATTGACATAGAATATATTTTAAGAAAAATTTTAAAATGATCTAATTGCAATGATACAAATTTTTCAAGAAATGATTTTAATAACATGTTTTTCAATTTCTTTTGATTATTTTATTGGAGAACCACCAAATGCCATACATCCAGTAGTTTGGATTGGTAAAATCATCAAATTTTCTATTAGGAAAATAAAAAAAAGGAATAATAAAAAACAGAGAATAAACGAAAGGATTAGGGGTTCGATTCTTGCAATATGTTTAACTACAATATCAGGAATTTTTACGTATTTGATTATATTACAATCATTTTATATAATTGAAACAATAACATTTATTTTATTATCAACTTTCATTTTAAAATCAACTTTTGCAATAAAATCAATGGATAAACATATTAAAGACATATTAAATGATATTGAAAAAAAAGAGATAGAAAAAGCACGCTATAATTTATCAAAGATCGTTAGCAGAAATACAAAAACATTATCTGAGAAAAACATATTATCAGCATGTATAGAATGCATAGCTGAAAGCTTTGTAGATGGAATTTTATCTCCATTATTTTATTATGGAATTTTGAATATCCCTGGTGCAGTAATGTTTAGAGTAATAAATACTCTTGATTCAATGATAGGCTACAAAGACAAATATTATAAAAATATAGGATGGATGTCAGCTAAAATGGATACAATAATGAATTTTATTCCTGCAAGACTATCAATATTTTTTTTGGTTTTAGCATCATTAATTATAAATCAGGATTGGAAGGGAGCTATTTCGATATATAAAAGGGATGCAAAAAAAACAGAGAGTTTGAATGCAGGAATACCTATGTCTATTATGGCAGGAGCATTAAAAATTCAACTAGAAAAGATTAACCACTATAAACTTGGGGATATGTATGAGCACATTACTACAGAAAAATGTAAAACAGCATTAAAAATAACAAAGATTGCTACTATTATATTTATAATAGGATTTTTATTTCCAATCATTATATTATTAGATTTATTAAATTGGTGGCACATATTTTTTGGTTATTGAAATCATAATAAAACTAATTTCATTTTTAACTATAATACCAATAGACAAATTTCCAAAAAACAATGATTTAGAAAATATATCTAAAAATATGTTTCTTTTTCCTATAATTGGTATAGTCATTGGGATAATTTATATTCCAATAGTGATATTTTCATCATATTTATTTAATCATTTAATCTCTGGATTTATAATAGCAAGTTTTATAACAATTTTAACAGGATTACATCATACAGATGCACTTGCTGATTTTGCAGATGGAATTATGGTAAAAGGCAACAAGGAAAAAAAATACAAAGTAATCCACGATCCATTTATAGGCTCTGCAGGAGCAGTAGCAATTATTACCTATTTTATAGGCATGATAATAACAATTTCGACTTATACTAAAATAGACATATTAATTGCTTCTCTTTTAATTTCAGAAGTTATTGCAAAGTATTCAATGGTATTACAAGCTTATTTTTCTCAATCAGCATGGGAAGGATACAGCTCACTTTTTACAAAAAATATGAAATCAAATAGAAAAATGATTATTTCCACAACAACGACTATAATTACAATAATAATAATAGGACAATTAATTCAAGCATTATTAATACAAGTATTTATTATTGGAATCGTTTGTTGTTTTATAATTATATATATATCTAAAAAGAATTTTGGTGGAGTTTCCGGTGATGTAATGGGTGCAACAAACGAAATAGTTAGAATATGTTGTTTATTATCATCATCAGTAGTAATAAAATGATAAATTAAATTGATTTATAAGTTCTTTTTTTATCAAAAAAGAAAATGGAATCCTGTAATACTACTCCTTTTAAATTTTTAAATTTATAATTTTTGTAAAGTTCATAGAATAAACAGCCTAATGAGATCTTTTATCATAATTGTATTTTAATATTAATTTTTAAATACTTAGTTTCGCAGTATATAAAAAGCATTGCAGGCTTTGCAATATCAATAATCTTATACATTATTAATATATATTAGTAGTATAATTCTATTATTGGCTAGTTCTGATAATTTTGCCATAGAAAAGGGAAAAAGTGCAATTGCAATTAATTGGATTAATGAATTTATTTCAAAAAATAACAAGTCATTTAAAATATCTGTCTCTAAGGATTCTCTGAGTACTTTAAACTTTGGAAATTTTGATTTTATCAAATGGGAGGGAGATTGGTCCATTGCTAGAAATATTTTTAAAAGAGCCAGTTCAAAATTAAATATAAAAGTTATTGAATCAGGATATCATAATAAGGGTAATATTTTTGAGGCTTTTTTTGGAATGAGTAAAGAATATGGGAAAGTATACAGTAGTGGCAAAATTATTGGTACTATAGTATTCACAAAAAAATCAGGAAAATGGGTCGCTGAAAAAGAAAAAAGAATATAAATATATAATTTAATATAGTTCTAATATAATGGATTAATCATTCAGATATTTTAATTCCATCGGCAGTAATTAGAATATTTCCATTATTTGAATTAATTCGGTCATGCATAATCCATTTACCAAATGGCAAAATTATATAATTTTGTGTAACTTTTAATTTCTGATTTTTATCAATAGAAAATATACCACTAACAAGTATAGTATTTTTATCTAATATCCTTGATTCAAATATTATTTCACCATTTTCTTCCATTATTAAAATATGATCCTTTTCATCTCTTTTTTTTATTAAGGTGTCATCACAATATTTACAGATACTTTCATTTATTTCAATTATTTTTATATGATCATAATTATAGATGTTCGCTGAGATTAATGGTGGATCGTTATTATTTTTTTCTATTAATTCAAATAACAAGACATCATTAAACATTATTTTTTTAGGACTATTTAAAATAAAATTATTTCCCATTAAAAGAGTATAAGGCATATTTAATTGTGTTAATCAAGCCTATTTTATTATTCTTCTTTTTTATTTTCTTCAAGTAAACTATAACTTTAAGAATGTTTTTTTAAGGTTAAATAGTATGACTATAAGTCATAATAAATTTGTTGGAATAATAGGGCTCGGTATGCTGGGTGCCAGTATTGTAGAAAGATTATTAAGTAAAGGCACTAAAATTAAGGTATATAATAGAAGCCCATTAAAAATTAAAGAGTTTTGAAAGCAAAGGAGTAGAATCATTTTAAAGTCCATGTTCTTTAGCTAATGAATGTGATTTTATTATAACATGTGTTACCAATTTTGAATCCTTAAAAGAAATTTTCTTTAACAAACAAGGAATAGTTGATAGTAATAATAGCCAATTAATTATTGCAGATTGTACTACCATAAGACCAGATCAGTCTTTAATTTGTTATGAATTGCTAAAGGAGAAAAAAGGTATGACATTATTAAGTACACCAGTCATGGGTGGTCCAATTGATGCAAAAAATGGTGAGTTACTCTTAATGGTATCAGGAGATAAAAAAGCATATGAAAATATTTATGATATATTATTTAAAATATCAAAAAATATATTTTATTTAGGAGAAAAAAATGGCATTTCAAATTCTGTAAAACTAGCATTAAACCTTAATATAGCTGCAATTTATTTAGCGTTGTCTGAAGGAATTATTTTTTCAATGCATTCTGGAATAGATCCATCTGTATATCTAGAAATATTTAATCTTTCGAAA
>Ga0164307_10001707_pt1 | contig 10026 bp, 11 predicted proteins | sample Whisoiple_243_MG_FD_110214 | JGI IMG/M metagenome (GOLD analysis project Ga0164307, IMG submission 110214) | Soil microbial communities amended with fresh organic matter from upstate New York, USA - Whitman soil sample_243_MG | ecosystem: Environmental > Terrestrial > Soil > Unclassified >...
ACGACACCGTGTTCGGCACGTACATGCACGGTCCCGTGCTGGCGCGGAACCCGCAGATCGCGGACCTGCTGCTGAAGCTGGCGCTGGACGTCAACGCGCTGCCGCCGACCGACGACCGCTGGTACGAGGCCCTGCGCAACGAGCGCATCACGGCTGCTCAGCAGCCCGCCTGAGCAGGAAGTTCACCCAGGTACCAGGCGTCTGTCACCGGCCCGTCTGACGCGGAGCCCGCACAGGTGAGCGGACTCGTCCAGCAGGCGGACGCGTTCTACGGCCCCGCCCCCCTGTGCCGCTAGGGTGGCGGGGTTCGAGCCGGACGACGTGGTCCGGACCCGACCCACGTTGAATCGGTGAGAGGGTTTTTCCGGCTATGCGCATTGGTGTCCTCACGTCCGGCGGCGACTGCCCCGGCCTGAACGCCGTCATCCGGTCCGTCGTGCACCGCGCCGTCGTCGACCACGGCGACGAGGTCATCGGCTTCCACGACGGGTGGAAGGGCCTCCTCGAGTGCGACTACCGCAAGCTCGACCTCGACGCGGTCGGGGGCATCCTGGCCCGCGGCGGCACCATCCTCGGGTCCTCCCGCGTCCAGCCCGCGCATCTGCGTGACGGCGTGGAACGCGCGAAGGGCCACGTCACCGACCTCGGCCTGGACGCGATCATCCCGATCGGCGGCGAGGGCACCCTGAAGGCCGCCAACCTGCTCTCCGAGGCGGGTCTGCCGATCGTCGGGGTGCCGAAGACCATCGACAACGACATCGCCTCCACCGACGTGACGTTCGGTTTCGACACGGCCGTCGGGGTCGCCACCGAGGCGCTGGACCGGCTGAAGACGACCGCAGAGTCGCACCAGCGCGTCCTGATCGTCGAGGTCATGGGACGGCACACCGGCTGGATCGCGCTGCACTCCGGCATGGCGGCCGGGGCTCACGCCATCGTCGTGCCCGAGCGGCCCTTCGACATCGCGGAGCTGACCGAAGTCGTCGGCCGGCGCTTCTCGGACGGCAAGAAGTTCGCGATCGTCGTCGTGGCGGAGGGCGCCAAGCCCCGGGAGGGCTCCATGGAGTTCAACCAGGGCAAGACGGACATCTACGGCCACGAGCGCTTCGCCGGTGTGGCGACGCAGCTCTCCGGTGAGCTGGAGCAGCGCCTCGGCAAGGAGGCCCGCCCGGTGATCCTCGGCCACGTCCAGCGCGGCGGCACCCCGACCGCGTACGACCGCGTCCTGGCCACCCGCTTCGGCTGGCACGCCGTGGAGGCCGCTCACCGCGGCGAGTTCGGCATGATGACGGCGCTGCGCGGCACGGACATCACGATGGTTCCGCTGGCGGCGGCCGTGGAGACCCTGAAGACGGTCCCGGCCGAGCGCTACGCCGAGGCCCAGGTCGTGCTCTGACCCTCACCGACACTCCCCGAACCGCCCCCGGCCGCAACCGTCGCCGGGGGCGGTTCTAGTCTGGACCGGACAACCGGCACGAAACGGGGACGTCCCCAGCGGGAGTGAACAGATGGATCACAGCGGGCACGGCATGAACATGGATCTGCCGCCGTTCACGCTGGGACGGGGGCTCGAGTTCTCCGCGGACCCGTTCTTCCTGGTCGGCTGCGTCGTCGCCCTCGTCCTGTACGGCTACGGGGTGGCGCGGCTGCGCGGCCGGGGCGACGGCTGGCCGGTCAACCGGACCGTCTTCTTCGTCCTCGGCGTGCTGTCGATCGCCCTGGTGATGTGCACGGGACTCAACGACTACGGCATGGTCATGTTTAGCGTGCACATGGTGCAGCACATGGTCATCAGCATGGTGTCGCCGATCCTGCTGCTGCTGGGCGCTCCGGTGACGCTGGCACTGCGGGCCCTGCCCGTGGCGGGGCGGGACCGTACGGGGCCGCGCGAGCTGCTGCTCAAACTGCTCCACAGCCGCTACATGAGGATCGTCACGCATCCGGTCTTCACGATCCCGTTGTTCATCGCGAGCCTCTACGGCCTCTACTTCACGCCGCTGTTCGACTTCCTGATGGGCTCGAAGACGGGGCACATCGCGATGATGGTGCACTTCCTCGCGGTGGGCCTGGTGTTCTTCTGGCCGATCATGGGCGTCGACCCCGGCCCGCACCGGCCCGGCTACGTGATGCGGATGCTGGAGCTCTTCGCGGGGATGCCCTTCCACGCGTTCTTCGGGATCGCGCTGATGATGGCGACCCAGCCGATGGTGAAGGCGTACGAGAACCCGCCGGCCTCGCTCGGCATCGACGCCCTGGGCGACCAGTCCGCGGCGGGCGGCATCGCCTGGGCGTTCAGCGAGATCCCGTCCGTGCTGGTGCTGATCGCGCTGGTCTTCCAGTGGTACCGCTCCGAGCAGCGGACCGCCAAGCGCTCCGACCGGGCCGCCGACCGGGACGGCGACCAGGAGCTGAAGGCGTACAACGCCTATCTCGCCTCGTTGCAGACGCGCGGACAGTAGCGGTGGGCACGCCCCAGGGGTGACCATGGCTCCAACGGCCGTGCGGCCGGGTGAGGAGCGTGCGCTCATGCCTGGATCCACGAAGACCATGGGAGTGCTGACCGTCGGCACGCTGGTCGCGGTGACGGCGTACACCGTGGCGCTGGGGAGCAACGGCTGGCTGTGGTTCGGCTGGGTGGTCCTCGGACTCGCCACTCTGGGGATGCTCGCCACCCGCGACACCTGAGGTGCGGGCAGGCGGTTTCAGGGGCCGAGCCGGTCCGTGGTGCGGGTGAGCGAGTCGTAGGTGCGGGCGCCCGTCCAGCTGCCGGCGAGGACGCCGGGAGGTGCGCCCGGCGCCGACGGGAGCGCCTCGTTCACGGCCCGGGTGTGGTCTCCGCCGCGGCCGAGTGTGAGGTGCGGGACCCAGCGCCCGGGGTCGTGGAGCGGGTTGGGGCGGCCGCTCCCCGGTGCCTCGCGCAGGGTGCGCCATACCGTCCGGTGCAGGCGCAGCAGTGCGTCGTCGGGCCGGACGGCCCAGGCCAGCACGGGTCTGCGGCCCCGGAAGCGCACGAGCCCGTCGAGTGCCACGGGCAGGGGCAGGGCGGCCTCCAGCGCCTCGTCCAGCAGCGCCCGGGTCTCCGGCAGGAGGGTGTCCGCGGTGGCCAGGGTGAGATGCGGGCGGTTGGTCGGGTGCCGGTGCGCGGCCATGCTCGGCAGACCGGCGCGTGCCAGGCGCTCCCACGCCTCACGGACGGCACGCTCCGTCGCGAGGTCGGGCAGCAGTTCCACGCTGTGCACGTGGGCAGCCTAAGGCCCCGCGCAGCCGGGTGCCCGCCGCACGGCTCCGGCGCGGTTGCGGTGCGTGGCTCCCGCGTGGTCCCCCGCGGCTCTCGCGTGCGGGCGGGGCCGGGCGGTGCCAGCATGGTGAGGTGCTCAGTGGTGCGGCTGTCCGGATCCGGCGTACAGCCCCGGCCGGCCGTGGGTCCCGACGTCGAGAGGTGGGTGCTCCGCATGGACAGGTCCGCGCTGATCGAGGCGGTGGGACGCAGGACGGCCGGCGGTGGTGAGCTGTCGGCCGACCAGATCGGGCGCGTCGTCGACGCCCTGTTCGGAACCGTGGCGGAGGCGGGTGCGATCGCCGAGACGCTCAGGACGGGTGGCGCGGTCACGCTGGTGGGCTTCGGCAGCTTCCACCAGGAGGACGGCGAGGCGGCTCTGCGGCCGGGCAAGGCGCTGAACGAGTTCGTCAACGACGAGGTCGGCCGAGCCGGGTAGCGGACGATGGCCGTCATGAGGCTACGGGCCGCAGGACGCGCGGAGCCCGAGGACGTCTGGCTCCGCTACGCCGATCCGCGGCGCTGGCCGGGCTGGTCGCCGCAGATCCGGGCGGTGCACGCCGACAGGGAGCGCCTCAGCGCGGGCATGAGCGGCGAGGTCGTCTCGGTGTTCGGCGTCACCGCCGCGTTCGTGGTCGAGTCCGTCGACGACGCACGGTGGCACTGGGTGTGGCGGGTCGCCGTCGGTCCCGTGCGGCTGAGACTGAGCCACCGGGTGCTGCGGCGGCCGGGCGGATCGGCCACCGAGCTCGTCGTCGAGGGCCCGGCGGTCGCTCTGGCCGCGTACGCGGCACCCGCGCGATGGGCGCTGGGCCGGCTGGTCCGCGGCTGACCGCCGGGCGCGGCCGACGTACCTCCCGGCACGGAGCCGGGCCGCCCGCCCCGTGAGGTCGTCCGCAGCCGGGTCACCGCCGGGATGCGCACGGCCGGCGGCGTGGCGGAGGTGACGGCCGAGGCCGTCACCTCCGCCACGCCTGTCGTTCCACTCCGCCACGAAGGCGCGTGACCACGCACTCCCGCACCGCTCGGCACAGCCCCGGCGGGATCAGGACTACGATCGACCGCCCGAGGGCAGCGACGAGTTCGCACATGCCGTCCGACGGCTCGTCAGGTGAGACGGGGGTGAGCGGGTATCCGTCCTGAGGAAGGCCGGGCCGCCCTCGGGCCGCACCGACGAGCCGGCCGAGCGCGACACCACGACGGGCGACCTGGCGGAACGCGGCCACCGGCCCGGTCCGGGAGACGAGGAGAGAAGACGTGTTCTACTACGTCCTGAAGTACGTCGTACTGGGCCCGCTGCTCCGGCTGGTGTTCCGGCCGCGCATCGAGGGACTGGAGCACATCCCCGACGACGGTGCCGCCATCGTCGCGGGCAACCACCTCTCCTTCTCCGACCACTTCCTGATGCCGGCGATCCTCAAGCGCCGCATCACCTTCCTCGCGAAGGCCGAGTACTTCACCGGCCCCGGTATCAAGGGCAAACTGACCGCGGCGTTCTTCCACAGCATCGGGCAGATCCCGGTGGACCGGTCCGGCAAGGAAGCGGGGCAGGCCGCGATCCGCGAGGGTCTGGGTGTGCTGAGCAAGGGTGAGCTGCTGGGCATCTACCCGGAGGGCACCCGCTCGCACGACGGGCGGCTCTACAAGGGCAAGGTCGGCGTCGCGGTCATGGCGATCAAGGCCGGGGTCCCGGTCATCCCCTGCGCGATGGTCGGCACGTTCGAGATCCAGCCGCCCGGCCAGAAGGTGCCCCGGATCAAGCGGGTCACGATCCGTTTCGGTGAGCCGCTGGACTTCTCCCGCTACGCCGGCCTGGAGGACCAGAAGGCCGCCATCCGGGCGGTCACCGACGAGATCATGTACGCCGTTCTCGGCCTCTCCGGTCAGGAGTACGTCGACGAGTACGCGGTCAAGGCGAAGGCGGCGCAGACCGAGGAGTCCAGGAAGTTCCCGCGCCGGGCACGCTGAGCGGGGAATCTGCTGTCGGCCGACATCCCTGGTCCGGCCGCGGGCGCGGCCGTAGCGTCCTCCGTATGAGCAGAGGACGAGCGTTCGTGCTGGGTGCGACGGGACAGATCGGCCGGGCCGCGGTGCGGGCCCTCTCCGGGGACGGCTGGGAGGTGACCGCGGCCTCGCTGGGAGGCGGCCGCGACGGCACCTGGGACAGCGGTGTCCGTGCCGTCGCGCTGGACCGCGAGGAGGAGGGCGCCCTGTCGGCCGCGCTCGGTGAGGGCTGCGACGTCCTGGTCGACACGGTCGCGTTCGGGCGCGGCCACGCGGCGCAGTTGACGGAGTCGGGACGGCGTGTGGGGTCCGCCGTCGTCATCTCCAGCGGCGCGGTGTACGAGGACGGGCGGGGCCGCGGCTTCGACACCCAGGGCGAGCCGGACGGCTTCCCCGCGTATCCCGTGCCGATACCGGAGACGCAGCGCACGGTCCCGCCCGGCGACACGACGTACGCGACCCGGAAGATCGCGCTGGAACAGGACCTGCTGGCGGCCGGCGACGTATGGCCGGTGACGTTGCTGCGGGCGGGCGCGGTGCACGGGGAGCACTGCCGCACGCCGCGCGAACTGTACTTCGTCAAACGTCTGCTGGACGGGCGCAGGCGGCGGGTCCTGGCCTACGACGGGGAGAGCCGCTTCCATCCGGTGCACGTGTCCAACGTCGCCGAGCTCATCAGGCTCGCCGCTCTGCGGCCCGCGTCCCGCGTGCTGAACGCGGGGGATCCTCAGGCGCCGACCGTGGCCGAGATCGGTGCGGCCGTCGACGGCGTGCTCGGCGTGGAGACCGAGACCGTGCTGATGCCGTATGCCCCGCCCCGGGACGGTGTCGGCGAGACCCCCTGGAGCGGGTCGCGTCCCGTCGTCTACGACATGTCGGAAGCCGCGAGGCAGTTGGGCTACCGCCCGGTGACGGGGTACGCCGAGTCGCTGCCCCGGACGGTGGAGTGGCTTGTGGAGCAGCTCGACGGGCGCGACTGGAGGGAGGCGTTCCCGAAGATGGTGCGCAACTACGGCGAGACGCTGTTCGACTACGCGGCCGAGGACGCGTGGCTGGACCGGCACGAGCGGACGGTGTGAGCGACCCGTGCCGCCGGGAAGGTGAGCGGGCGGCCGCCGTAGGACATCGGCCGCCCGCTCACGTCAGGGGGTGTTGCTACGGCTTCGGTGTGGCGTGCGGGGTGCACGTCACATCGTGCCGGTCGGTCTTCCCCGTGAGCAGGTAGGTGTCCACCCGCTCGTTGACGCAGGGGTTGACCAGGCCCGTGACACCGTGCGAACCGGCGCCCTTCTCGGTGACGAGACGGGAGCCCTTGAACCGCTTGTGCAGCTCGACGGCGCCCTCGTACGGGGTGGCGGCGTCACGCGTGGACTGGACGATCAGTACCGGGGGCAGTCCCTTGCCGGTGCGGACGTCCAGCGGCGTCCGCTGCGTGGACGGCCACGTGGCGCAGGGCAGGTTCATCCAGGCGTTGGCCCAGGTCATGAACGGGTACTGCTGGTGCAGACGGGTGTTGTCGCGGTCCCACTTCTTCCAGCTGGTGGGCCACTTGGCGTCCGCGCACTCGACCGCCGTGTACACGGCGTTGCCGTTCTCCGCGCTGATGTTGCCCGCGGTGTCCGACAGGTCGGGTGCCGCGGCGTCGATCAGCGCCTGGGTGTCGCCGCCCAGGTAGTCGCTCCAGATCCGGGCGGTGGGCGCCCAGGCGGAGTCGTAGTACGGCGCGCTCTGGAAGAAGCCGATGAGCTCGGCGGGGCCCACGACGCCACCGATCGGGTTCTTCTTGGCCGCGGCCCTCAGCGTCAGCCAGGCCTGCTCGACCTTCTCGGGCGTGTCACCGATGTGGTAGGCGGCGTCGTTCTGCGCGACCCATGCCTTCCAGTCGTTCCAGCGGGTCTGGAAGGCGACGTCCTGGTTGAGGTTGGCCTCGTACCAGATGTTGTCCTTCGCCGGGTTGACCACGCTGTCGACGACCATGCGGCGCACGTGCGTCGGGAAGAGCGTGCCGTAGACCGCGCCCAGGTAGGTGCCGTAGGAGACACCGAGGAAGTTGAGCTTCTTCTCGCCGAGCGCGGCGCGGATCACGTCCAGGTCGCGTGCGGTGTCGGGCGTCGTCATGTGCGGGAGCATCTCGCCGCTGCGCTCGGCGCAGCCGTCGGCGTACTCGGCCGCGAGCTTGCGCTGGGCGCGCTTGTCGGCCTCGCTGTCCGGCACCGGGTCGGCCTTGGGGGCCTTCACGAACTCCTGCGGGTCGATGCAGGAGATCGGCGCCGAGTGGCCGACGCCGCGCGGGTCGAAGCCCACGAAGTCGTACGCCTTCGCGGCCTTCGTCCAGAGCGGGTTCTTGGTGACGATGCGCTTCGGGAACGCCATGCCCGAGCCGCCGGGACCGCCGGGGTTGTAGACGAGCGCGCCCTGGCGCTCTTCCTTCGTGCCCGTGCTGACGTGCCGGTCCACGGCGAGCTTGATCTGCTTGCCGTTCGGCTTGGCGTAGTCGAGCGGAACGCTCACCCAGCCGCACTGGATGGGCGCGGCGATCGCCCAGTCGGCCGGACAGTCCGCCCAGTCGATTCCCGCGTCCGCGGCCCGGTCCGCGGCGATCTGCACGCCGCGCGCTTCCCGGTCGCCGTGGTGCCGGCTGTCGGCACCTGCGGCGGGTGCGGCCATCGCCCCCGCTATGAGCGTGCCCGCGATCAGAGTGCCGGCCGAACCGAGCACCGCTGTGCGTCTCAAGTGGAACCTCCCCCTGCGTGATGCGCCGCGGTGGCGGCGCGTTGGTTCATGCGTCCAGGTGGATCCTTTCGTCTGTGAGGTTGCCGAGAACAGGGCGTACGCGTGTTTCTTTACCGAACCAATAACCGGTGTCGTTGTCCCGCTGAGCGAACTCAGCGCCTCCGGAGGGCCCTTGAATCCTTCAACAGGCCTTCCAGTGCCTCGTCCAGCACGGCTCGCAGCAGTCGGGCGTCCGGGGCGAGCGCGGTCACCAGAACGGCGGGGCCGGCCAGCGGGGTGAGTGCCGCGGTGGTGCCGAGCAGCCGTGGGGCGGGGAGGCCGTGGTCGAACGCGGGGTCGACCAGGAGAAGTTGGCCGACGGCCCGGTGACCGCCCAGGACGGCCGCGCGGTCCCACCCTCCGGGTGCTCCCGGCCCGTAGGCCAGGTGCTGGTCGAGCAGCGGCCGTCCGGCTCTGCGCACCGTGAGACGGGTCGAGAGCCTTCCGGTGGGTTCGCCGTGCCGGCCCAGGACCTGTTCCTCGCGGAGCACCAGACGGGCGGTGGGCGCGAGGTCGGCCCGGGTGGTCATGTCGAGCGCACTGCCGCGGGCGGATACGAGCTGTTCGGGGAGCCAGCGGAGCTCGGCCCCCTCCCCCGCGCTCAGCCGCACGGTGTACGACGCCGGCCCGGCGTCCGGACCGGCCCCCGGCAGCGCCACGGTGGCGGCCGCGGCGTCCACCGTCAGCCGGGCCCCGTCCTCGGCCCGTACCTCGACGGCGAGCCGGTCGCCGCCGAGTGGCGCGCTCATCGCGCCGACCACGGTGACGCGCGCGTACCCGGTGTCCGGGGACCGGGTCCGGCGCAGGGCGAGCGGCCCGTCGCTCTCGAGCAACGGAAGCGCGGTGGAGCCCCGTCCGTCCGCGACGGCGGTGATCCGGGCGGTGGCCGTGACGCTCATACGGCCCAGTCCGCGAGCCGCGCCCGCACCCAGTCGGCGACGGGCGCGACACCGTCGGCACCGGTCAGGGAGGTGAACACCACAGGCAGTTCCCCACGCTGGGCCGCGGCGTCGCGCGCCATCCGGTCCAGGTCGGAGCCGACGTAGGGGGCGAGGTCGGTCTTGTTGACGACGAGCAGGTCGGCGGTACTGACACCGGGGCCGCCCTTGCGCGGGATGTCGTCACCTCCCGCGACGTCGATGACGAAGATCTGGGCGTCGACGAGCCCTCGGGAGAACGTGGCCGTCAGATTGTCGCCGCCCGATTCAACAAGGATCAGATCGAGCGGGCCCACGGAGTCCTCCAGGTCCTCGACCGCTTCGAGGTTGGCGGAGATGTCGTCGCGGATCGCGGTGTGCGGGCATGCGCCGGTCTCCACGGCCTGGATGCGCTCGGGCGGAAGCACCGCGTTGCGGAGGAGGAAGGCGGCGTCCTCGCGAGTGTAGATGTCGTTGGTGACGACGGCGATGGAGACACGGTCGCGCAGGAGGCGGCAGAGGGCCGCGACGGTGGCCGTCTTGCCCGAACCGACCGGGCCGCCGAGGCCGATGCGCAGCGCGCGGCGGGTGCCGTCGGGGCGGGCGGCGTCGGCGCTGACGGCCGCGGGGCCGTCGTGTGTGTGGTCGAGGTGCATGGGTGCGGCTCCAGGTGAGGGCGGGTGGGACGGGGCTCCCGCCGGCCGGGCGCGGGCAGGGGGCTCCGGGAGTCGTGATTCAGGAGGCGAACAGGCGGACCGGCCAGGCCGCGTGGGCCTCGGCCGTGATGTCGAGCAGGGGGGCGGAGGCGGCGGGCAGCGCGTCGATACCGTGCCGCGCCGCCTCGGCCGCCTGTTCGGCGACCTCGTCGAGTGCGGGTGCCAGCCGGGCGAGCACGGCCGTGGCCTCGAAAGGGTCCAGGGACAACAGGCGGACCACCGCGGTGGCGGGGCCGCTGACCGTCTCGTAGGCGACGCAGTGCGCGGCGTCGGAGGGCTCCAGACCCGCGGCGCGGGCGGTGAGCCCGAGGACGACCGGCTGGTGGGCGCCGCGCGGCCG
>Ga0164307_10001709_pt1 | contig 10013 bp, 11 predicted proteins | sample Whisoiple_243_MG_FD_110214 | JGI IMG/M metagenome (GOLD analysis project Ga0164307, IMG submission 110214) | Soil microbial communities amended with fresh organic matter from upstate New York, USA - Whitman soil sample_243_MG | ecosystem: Environmental > Terrestrial > Soil > Unclassified >...
ACGTCGGTGAGAACCCGGCGCTCGCCGTACCACTTGCTGACGGACCGCAGTTCACCGGCGAGCTCGGTCCGCCGGTCGGTGATGACAGTCATGTGCGATACCTCAGTGCTCGAAGTTCCAGGGTGCGGACGATGGCGTCTGTGCCGATTCCCAGGAGTGCGTAGACGATCAGCCCGAAGATGATGATGTCGATACGCAGGAAATCCCGCGCATTGTTGATCAGGTAGCCGATTCCCTTGTCCGCGTTGATCTGTTCGGCAACGATCAGCGTCAGCCAGGCGATCGCCAGCGACTGTCGCAACCCGACCAACACCTGCGGGGCGGCGCTCGGAACGATGATGGTGCGGAACCGCTGCCAGAACGAGAAGCCAAGCACCTGAGCCGTTTCGAAGAGTTTCGGGTCGACTTGGCGGATCGCCGAGAACGTGTTCAGGTACAGCGGGAAGCTGACACCGAGCGCGACGAGAAGGACCTTCGGCAGCTCGCCGATGCCGAACCAGATGATGAACAGCGGGATGAGGCCAAGGTGCGGTAACGCTCGAACCATCTGCATCGGGGGGTCCACCGTGGCCTCGAACCACCGCGACAACCCGACCGCGACGCCCAGTGCGACCCCGAGTACTCCCCCGAGCAACAGTCCCTCGACCACTCGAACTCCTGACACTGCGAGGGCGTCGACGAGTTGCCCGTTCTCGATGAGTTCGACGCCGGCCTCGGCGATCAGGGACGGCGCCGGCAGCACCGCCTGTGGGATCAGGCCCAGTGCGCTGCCCAGCTGCCACAGCGCAAGCAGTACCAACGGCGACGACCATCGGATCAAAGTCCACGTGCGGTCGCTTCGCCGTGCGGGGGTGGCGCGGGCACGCGCCAACTCTGTCGGTGTCGTCACGGTGCCCCAAACGCTATGGGGCGCCCGATCGGGAGTGAAGGTTTGAACTCTGCGTGAAGATAACGAACCCTGCCGCAGCGAGCGTCGAAACACTCACTCCGGCAGGGCCGTTGCGCTGCGGGCTAGGTGGTTGTGGTCACAACCGGAAGTTGCCGTCGACGACGACCGGCGTCACGTCCTGGCCGTTGATCGTCGAGCGTGCGGAGCGGTTGGCCAGCACCTGGATCTGCTGGGCCTGCTGCAGTTGCCGCTTGTTGCGCACGCTGTTGCGGAACTGCAGTTCGTTGAGCTGCTGCAACTCGGCCTGCTCGAAGTCGCGGCCGCTGATACCGCCGTTGAACTGCACGCCGGTGGCGCTGCCGTCGGGCCGGACCACCCATGATGCGCGCACGCCGTTCAACTCGGCGGTGTACATCCCGGCGGGCGCGGGGACCGCCGGAGCACTGAACGTGAACGCGACGCCGTTCATGGTCAGATCGCCGACCACGTCCTTGCCGTCGAACTCAGCCTTCAGGGTGTCCTTGAAGCGGGAGGTGATGTCGATCTTGCCGTCCTTCTGATTGCCGAAGAACCACGCCTCGTCGTCGGTGCCGTTGCAGGCGTACGCGGCGATCTGGGTGCCGTCGACGGCGATGCCGATGACCATCGGCTTGCCGTCGGCCGACTTGACGTCGGCGATGTACTTCGCCGACTGCGGAAACGGTGATGCGGTAGCGGGTGCGGGGGCGGCGGAAGTCCCGGACGCCTCAGGGGTGTCCGTCGCTTCTTTCGTGCCGCTCGAGCATGCGGTCAGAGTGCCGAGCGCAAGGATCGCGACGACACCCAGTAGCAGGATGCGGATGTGCTTTTTCATGTGACCAGCATGGATGGCTCACAGCCGACGCACATGAAGAATGTATGGAGATTGCGTGGAGATCTCAGCGCCCCGTCGCGCCACATCGTGGCCTCACTCCGCGAGGAATCGCTCCACTTCGTCGAGGAACACCCGCCATGCGGGTTCGGCCGCCGTCAACAGGTGGTTGTTGCTGTCGAGTGCGACCAGGCGCGCAGCGGGTATCAGCGCGGCGAGCTCCTCCGCGGCGGGTAGCGGCTGCCGGTGATCGTCACGCGAGTGCAGAATCAGCGTCGGGCAGGACACCTGGCCTGCCTCGTCGCGCACATCGATACGACCGAACTCCTCCAGGAACCGCACGGCGTTGTCCGGTGAGGTGGTGCGTCGCTGCAGTTGGTCGAAGGCCGCCCAATCGGCGCGGGTGCCGTCGGGAATGAACTGCGCCGCGAACACCTGTCTGAACGCGGGATCGTCACGCCCCCAGCCCACCCGGGCCAGCTCGAGATCGAGTGCCGCCGCCCGCTTCTCCTCTTCGTTGACCGCCCTGGTTCCTCGGCCCCGCGCGTACGAGCCGCAGAGCACCAGCTTGGTCACCCGATCGGGGTGCCGTGCGGCGTAGGCGACGGCCACGGCGGCACCCTGGGAAACCCCGAGCAGCGGGAAGCGCTCCAATCCGAGCGCCTCGACAACGGACTCGAGGTCGCTGACCCAGTCATCGAAGCTGAAATCGGTGACGCTCCAGTCGGATAGCCCGCAACCCCGTTCGTCGTAACGGATGAATGTGCGCCGCGACGAGAGGTCACGCACCCAGTGCCGCCACACCGGGCTCTCGATGTCGTAACCGAGGTGCGTCATCCAGTTGGCGGCACGCATCAGCGGCGGACCCTCCCCCGCAACCGCATAGGCCAGCCGCACGCCGTCGGCTGCCCGACAGAACGCGATGTGCTGTCGCGGCGGGGGCGGTTCGTCCTGCGGTGCCGGTGCGTCCGGCGTCGCCGGTGTGTCGTCTGCCACGGTGGCAACGAACTGGTAACCGCGACCGCGCACCGTCCTGATGAAGCGCTGCGATTCGCCGTCGTCGCCCAGCGCCCGCCTGGCCGCCTTGATCCGGCTTGTCAGGGCCGCCTCGCCGACAAACCGTCCGCCCCAGACCGCGTCGAACAGCTCTTCCTTGGTGACGCAGCGCTCGCGGTTGCGCACGAGCTGGGTCAGCACATCGAACACCTGCGGCTCGACGCGGACCACCTCGTCACCGTGGCGCAACTCGTAGCGCTGGGTGTCGAGGACGAATCCGTCGAAGCGCCACAAGCCGGGGTCCCCTATCGCCAGCCGTCGGCCGCCTTGGCCGCGCGGATCAGAGCGTCGCACAGTTCTTGCAGCTCTGTGGGTGCAGCGCCCTCGTCGACCGCGGTCGCCACGTCCTCTGCGGCGCACCGAACCTGGTAGACGCGGTCGGACAGCTGGGCCGCCTCTTCGGCGCTGAGCACCACCGAATCCGGAGAAAGCGTGGTGCCCTTCACCTGGGCACGCTGCTCGTAGGCGCGCTGCCGACACGACTGCCTGCAGTACTGCCGGCGCCGCCCGAGTCCTGCGTCGTCGACGTCCCGACCACACCATCGACAGGGTTGCGTGCGAGCTCGCCTTCTGGTGATGGTTTCCACGAATTCAGACCTTAGACCGGCTATGGCCTCGATCCCGGTATCATGGGCGGTCGAGTCGGGAACTTCTTTGCGCGCCATCGCGTTGCTATTCCGGACCAAAAGCTGTGAGGAGTGTTGACGAAATGGCTGATCGGGTTTTGAGAGGTAGTCGCCTCGGCGCCGTGAGCTACGAGACCGACCGCAACCATGACCTGGCGCCGCGTCAGGTCGCCCGCTACCGCACCGACAACGGCGAGGAGTTCGACGTCCCGTTCGCCGACGACGCCGAGATCCCCGGCACCTGGCTGTGCCGCAACGGCATGGAAGGCACCCTGATCGAGGGTGATGTGCCTGAGCCCAAGAAGGTCAAGCCGCCGCGTACCCACTGGGACATGCTGCTCGAACGCCGTTCCGTCGAGGAACTCGACGAGCTGCTCAAGGAGCGCCTCGACATCATCAAGACGCGGCGTCGGGGCAGCTGACCGGCTGCTAGCGCACCACGCCGCGGGCGCGATCGAGGCGTCCGCGGACGCCCCACTCCGCAACCTTGAGCATCGCCTCGCGGATGTTAGACCCGCTCATCTTCGATACACCGAGCTCCCGCTCGCTGAAGGTGATCGGTACCTCGACAACGACGAACCCGTTGTTGATGGCGCGCCAGGTCAGGTCGATCTGGAAGCAGTACCCCTTCGAGTCCACGGCGGCCAGGTCGATCTTTTCGAGCACCTCGCGCCGATACGCGCGATAACCCGCGGTGATGTCGCGTACGCCGACGCCGAGCAGCACCCGCGCATAGGTGTTGGCGGTCTTGGACAGGGCGAACCGGCGGCGCGGCCAATTCCGGATGGCGCCACCCGGCACATAGCGCGATCCGATGACGAGATCGGCACCCCCGTCGACCGCGTCGAGCAGGCGGTGAAGCTCCTCGGGCGCGTGGCTGCCATCGGCGTCCATCTCGACCAGCACCGAGTATTCGCGGCCCAACCCCCAGGCGAAGCCCGCCAGGTATGCCGCCCCGAGCCCGTCCTTGCTCGCGCGGTGCATGACATGCACCCGGTCCGGGTCGGCCAACGCCAGCTCGTCGGCCAGCTCACCGGTGCCGTCGGGGCTGCCGTCGTCGACGACGAGGATGTGCACCTCGGGCCGGGCGTTGTGCACCCGGGCGACGATCAGGGGCAGGTTCTCCCGCTCGTTGTAGGTGGGAATGATGACCAGAGTGCGCTGACTCGGGCGTTCCGCTGGCCCAGGGCCGCTCATGTGCTTCCTCTTTCGGTGCCGTCCTCGTCGGACGGTGTGGCTCTGCCGCTGGCGTCGGTCGCCGGCCGGCGAAGACGCACGAACCTTCCATTCTGCATCATCGCGGCGATCAGGGCCCCGATCCCGACGGCGACCAGCAGGCCCTGCACGAGCGGACCCCATCGTGTCGCCGCGGTGAGCTGCGTCTTCAGCCGGATTGACATGTCGAGGTAGGCGGGTTCGAAGAACTCGGTGCGGGCGAGCACCCGACCGTCGGGCGCAATGATCGCGCTGATCCCCGTGGTGCCCGCAACGATGACGAAGCGGTTGTGCTCCACGGCCCGCAGCCTGCCGAACGCGAGCTGCTGGGTGCTCATCGACTCGTTGAAGGTGGCGTTGTTGGACGGCACGGTCAACACCTGGGCACCGTTTCGCACCGACTCCCGCGGCGACCGGTCGAAGATGACCTCCCAGCAGGTCGACACGCCGATCGGCACGCCCGCCGCATCGACGACGCCGGTACCGGTGCCGGGCACGAAATATCCGGCCCGGTCGGCGTACGACGAGAAGTGTTGGAAGAAGCTTCGCCACGGCAGATACTCACCGAACGGCTGGACGATCTGCTTGTCGTGCCGGTCACCGGGTCCGGTTTCGGGATTCCACACGATGACCGAGTTGGTCGATACCGGGTTGTCGCGGGTGTGCCCGGGCGCGGCCAGCACACCGCCGACGAGAATCGGCGCCCTGATCGCGTCGACGGCGACCGCGATCTGGTCGGCGGCGTCCTGGTTGGCGAGCGGGTCGATGTCTGATGAGTTCTCCGGCCACACGACGAACAACGGCTGCGGCGCCCGGCCTGCCCGCACATCCTCCGACAGCCGCATCGTCTCCCGAACATGGTTGTCGAGCACGACCCTGCGTTGGGCGTTGAAGTCCAACCCGAGCTGCGGCACGTTTCCCTGCACGGCTGCCACGTTGACCGACGGCTCGTCGGCTGCGCCGGCACCTGAATGCCGGACCGCGGGCGAGATCGCCGCGGCGGCGATCAGCACGAGGCTGATGCAGGCACCGGGCAGCACCACCGCGGGCCGCGTGTTGGCGTGTGGGTCGTCGCCGCTGCGCCGCCACCAGGTGAAGATCTCGACGACCAATGCGGCAAGGCCGAATCCGAGCAGGGTGGCCGCGAACGAAACCAGCGGCGCGCCGCCGATCTGGGCCAGTGGCAGCAGCGGACCATCGGTTTGGCCGAAACCGACGACCCCCCAAGGGAATCCGCCGAACGGCACCGTGGACTTCGCCCACTCGGTCAGCGCCCAGAGACCGGCGAACCAGATCGGCCACCCGGTCAGCCTGCGCGCCACGAACACGGCGGCCAGCCCGAACAGCGCGGGGAACACCGCCTGTAGCAGCGCGAGTGCCAGCCACGGCAGGATTCCGACCATGACGCCGGTCCACGGCAGCAGCGGAATGTTGAACGCCGCCCCGAAAAGAAAGCCGTAGCCGAATCCGCCGACCAGTGTGGTGGCATCGCGCGTCAGCACCCAGGCCAACAGCGCGAACGCGACGATCCCCGCATACCACCAGCCGAACGGCGGGAAGCTGAGGCAGAGCGCCATCCCGCCGAGGATGACGGCGGACAGCCGCGTCAGCCGGGCCACCACCGCGTCGCCGAACCGCTTGACCCATGCGGGCACTTCCCGCTCGGTAGCGGGCGTGACTGTCGACGTCGCCTCGTGGTCAACCGGGGCGGCCTCTTCGTCGGGGGCGCCCGGGACGCCGGGCCCGGTTGCGTCGTCGGCGGCCTGCTCGTCGACCTGATCCGGGGCCAGCACCGGTAGGGAGTCGGTGTCGTCGTCGGCGCGACCCCAGCCGCGCAATCGCCTAGCCATGGATGACGGCACCCCGGTGAACCGTCTGAACGCAGTGGGGCAGCCGGTCGTCGGGGCCGAGTCGGGGCAGCGCGGGTACCCGCGACCGCGGGTCGGTCGACCAGCGTGCCACTGCGTCGTCGGGGGCGCCGACCTCAAGCTGGTCGGTCTGCCACACGGCGTATGACGCGGGCGCGCCCGGCACGAGTGTCCCGGTGATACCGTCGCGCACCCCGCCCGCGCGCCATGCGCCACGCGTCGCCGCCGAGAACGCCGCCCGCATCGACACCGAACTCGCCGGTGTCTGGTGCCGGGTTGCGGCGCGGACAGTCGCCCAGGGATTCATGTCCGTGACCGGCGAATCAGAACCGAAGGCGAGTGGCACGCCTTGGGATGCTAACAGCGCCAGCGGATTGAGCCGCAGGGCTCTGTCCCGGCCGAGACGCTGTGCGTACATCCCGTCTTCACCGCCCCACAGCGCATCGAAGTTCGGTTGCACGCTCGCGATGACGCCCCATTCGCCCAGCCGCGCCGATTGCTCGGGGGTCACCATTTCGAGGTGCTCGAGTCGGTGCCCGCATCGGGCGACGGCCTGCGTTCCGAGCCGGTCCACCACGTGCGCCAGGGCGTCGACGACGGCGCCGACCGCGGCGTCTCCGATGACGTGGAAGCCTGCCGGGATCCCGGCTTCGGTGCAGGCGTGCAGGTGCCCGGTGATGGCGTCCGGGTCCAGATAGGTGTTGCCGCAGCGGTCCGGGGCGTCGGTGTAGGGCTCGCGCAGCCAGGCCGTCCGCGATCCGAGGGCGCCGTCGACGAACAGGTCGCCCGCCAGGCCCCGGGCGCCGGTCATCTCGATGAGGGCCTGCGCCTGAACTCGATCGGCGACGGCTTCACCCCAGTACCCGACGATCTCGACGCCGTGGCTGGTTCGGCGCAGTTCATGCCAGTCGTCGAGGCCGCCGATGTCGGGACCCGCGCATTCGTGGACGGCGACGATCCCGTTGGCCGCCGCGGCGTCGAGGGTGGCGGCGCGGGCGCGGGCCCGCTGGTCGGGTGTCAGCCGGTCGCGGGCGGCTGCGCGGACCATGTGGTGGGCGTCTGCGGTCAACGGGCGCTGCGGGTCGAAGCCTCGCGTGGCGGGCAGGCCTGGCGTCAGCCGCCGAAGCGCCGAGGACGCCGCCGCGGAATGGACGTCGACGCGCGCCAGGTAGACAGGCCGGTCACCGACCACGGCGTCCAGGTCATCGGTGTTCGGCGGCGTCGCTTCCGGCCAGCCCGACTCGTCCCAGCCGTGCCCCCAGATGACGCCGTCGGGATGGGCCTGTGCGAACGCGGCGACGAGCGCAAGGCAATGCCGCATCGAGGTGGCGGCCCTCAGATCGAGGCCCGACAGCACGAGGCCGGTCGCGGTGACATGCACGTGGCAGTCGACGAAGGCGGGTGCGACGAACGCGCCGTCGAGATCGACGACGGCGGCGTCGGGGAATTGAGCGAGTCCGACGTCGTCGCTGCCGAGCCAGGCAACGAACCCATCGCGGACGGCCATCGCGGTGGCGTCCGGCATGGCCGGACTGTGAATCCGGCCGCCGAGAAGCAGCGTGGTCAACTCAGTCGCGCTTGGGAGGCAACGCCGGGGGGTCGATGTCCACGACGTCGACGATGTCACCGTCGACGTCACTGTCGACGACATCGATGACCTCACCCTCGATGTAGTCACCGCGTCCGGGTCCCCTGCGGCCCGCACCGGTGGCCGCGACTGTGATCAGCGGCATCCGGCGGGCGGCCATCGCCGTCAGCACCGGACGGGCGACGGCGCGGGTCGGTGGTATCAGCAGCAGCAGGCCGGCGGCCGTGGTGACCAGCCCCGGGATGAAGACCAGCACGGTGCCCAACGCGACGAGGGCGCTGTCGGTGACGGCGCCCTGCGGGGTGGTGATCCCGGACCTCAGTCGGCGGATATGCCTCTTGACCTGCGAGCCGGCCAGGACGAACCCCGCGATGGACGCACCGAGAAGTGCCAGCACGGTCCAGCCGAATCCGATCGTCGAGACCAGGGCCACAACGACGGCCAGTTCGACCACCAGGTAGATCAGGAACAGCCGCATCGCCATGATGTGCCAACGCTTCGCGGTGCCGCAGGGTTCCTGTGCGACCAGAACCTAGGCAGGTGCGGGCGCGGTGACCTCGATGGCCGCGTGCACCTTGTGGATGCCGCCGCGGAAGATCGCCTGCGGAATCCACCACCACGCATGCCACCAGTAGCGCTTGGTGACCTTCTCGAAGACCTCTCGTGTCTCGGATTCGGGCAGGATTCGCGCGACGGCCTCGACCGGGTCACCCATGGCCTTGCCGAGCGCACCGGCCCTCTGGATGGTCACGCGCGGGGTGTTCTTGATCCGCTTGGTCTTCCATGATCCGTCGTCGGTGATGATCAGCAGCTTGTCGCCTTCGGGCACCCCCCCACACCGTGGTCGGCTTGGGCCTTCCGTCCTTGGTGAAGGTCGTCAGCAGCAGATACTTCTCGTCGTAAACGTCTGTGAAGCTGGCAGGCATGCTGATCAGTTCACCGGTTTCAGTTCGATCGAAACGTTGTTCTTCATCCCGCCGCGCAGCTTCGAGAACAGGTTGAAGGTCTTGCCGAGCAGGCCGTATCGCTTGCCGATGGCCTCATAGGTGGCGCCGTTGGCGGATTTGTCGAGAATGCGCGCAATGGCCTCGACCGCCTCACCCTTGGGGTTTCCGCTTCGGTCGCATTTCGCGATGGTCACCCGGGCGGTGTTCCGGATTCGCTTGACCTTCCACGACTTCTCCTGCGTGATCACCACAAGGCCGTCCCCGTCGGGTGCTGCCCAGATCGCTGTCGGCTTGGGTCGGCCGTCCTTGGTGAACGTGGTCAGCAGGATGTATTCGCTTTTCGCGACGTCGGCGAAGGTGACAGGCACGTCAGCCAACTTAGCGGGATTCAGCCCTCGAGGTCGCCTTCGGTTTCCAGCAGCACGTGCCGCAGACCGTTGAGGGTGTCGGCCTCCGGGTGCGCCCACATGCCGCGGTCCGCCGCCTCGAGCAGGCGCTCGGCCATGCCGTGCAGCGCCCACGGATTGGACTCGGCCATGAATTTGCGGTTTTCGGCGTCGAGCACATAGGCCTCGGTGAGCCGTTCATACATCCAGTCGGCCATCACCCCCGCGGTGGCGTCATAGCCGAACAGGTAGTCGACGGTCGCCGCCATTTCGAATGCGCCCTTGTAGCCGTGCCGACGCATCGCGGTCATCCACCGCGGGTTGACCACCCTGGCGCGAAAGACCCGCGTCGTCTCCTCCGACAGCGTGCGGGTACGCACGGCGTCCGGCCGGGTGTTGTCGCCGATGTAGGCGGCGGGGGCCTTGCCGGTGAGCGCGCGGACGGTGGCCACCATTCCGCCGTGGTACTGGAAGTAGTCGTCGGAATCGGCGATGTCGTGCTCGCGGGTGTCAGTGTTCTTGGCGGCCACCGCGATGCGGCGGTACTGCCGGCTCATGTCGTCGGCGGCAGGCGCCCCATCGAGACCG
>Ga0164307_10001711_pt1 | contig 10008 bp, 9 predicted proteins | sample Whisoiple_243_MG_FD_110214 | JGI IMG/M metagenome (GOLD analysis project Ga0164307, IMG submission 110214) | Soil microbial communities amended with fresh organic matter from upstate New York, USA - Whitman soil sample_243_MG | ecosystem: Environmental > Terrestrial > Soil > Unclassified >...
AAAAGGTAGACGTCTCCCGCGATCCCCTCCTCATGCAATCGGCGTTCGGCATCGACGAGCAGACCTTCGAGAATGCGCTCGCCAGCCTTGTCGTGCGTGACCAGTTCGGTCACGTTGTCGCATTCCGGTGTTGCGTATTCCGGATGTGATCCCACGTCGAGGTAGAGGCGGGCGCCGTTCCGCAGGAAGACATTGCTGCTGCGGCCCCATGACACGACACGGCGGAAGAGGTAGCGCGCCACTTCGTCAGGTGACAGTCGGCGCTGTCCCCTGAACGTGCACGTGACGCCGTACTCGTTCTCCAGCCCGAAAATGCGGCGGTCCATGACTGAACATTACGCCTTATGGCCTGAGCTGAAACCGGGTTCGGCGGCACCGTTTCGATCATTTTCCGAACCGGCCACGACCGCGGGCGTACGCCCGGGAGCTGCGAGGACCCTTCCGGTGGCCAGCAGAACCAGCAGGGCGGCCACTCCACCGGCCCCCGCGACGGCGAAACTCCAGCCCGTGCCGCCGATCTCGACGGCCGGGCCGGCCACCGCCGTTCCGGCTGCCGCGCCGACGCCGAAGGTCGTCACGAGCCAGGAGAACGCCTCGGTCACCGTGCCCCGCGGCGCGTGCCTGTCCACGACGATGAACGAGCAGGCGATCGCCGGGGCCAGGAACACCCCGGCGAGCGCCGCCAGCGCGGTCATGGCCGGCACCCCGGGGGTGAGCATCAGCGGCAGATAGCCCAGGGCCAGCAGCGCGACGATGACCCGCAGTCTGCGCTCGGGCGCCCCGGCCCACTGCCGCGCCCCGTACACCGCTCCGCCGACCAGCGCGCCGAGGCCGAGGGCGGCCATCAGCCAGCCGTACACGGACTCCCGGCCGTGGTCGTCGGCGTAGGCGACACCGGCCACCGTGATGGAGCCGAGCGCGAGCCCGACGAAGAAGAAGGCGCCCAGCAGCGCGAGCAGTCCGGGCGAGCGGAGGGCGCCGAGCCAGTGCGCCTCACGGGGCGCCGAGCGCCAGGCCCTGGAGGGCTCGGACAGGACGACGGACAGCGCGCCGAGGACGCCTACGGCGTTGATGACGAGGAGGGCCGCGGCAGGCGACCAGAGCGACACCAGGACCGTCACGAGGAGAGGGCCGACGGTGAACATGACCTCCTGGGCCACCGCGTCCATGGCGTAGGCACGGTGCACCCGGTCCTCGCGGCCGAGGACGGTCGGCCAGAGCGCTCGCAGCCCGCCTTCCAGCGGCGGTGTGAACACACCCGCCACCACGACCGCGGCGTACGCGGCCGGCAGCGACCCGAGGCCCATGAGGGCCAGCACCGCCATGCCGAGCGCGGAGACCACGGCCGCCGGGAACTGGACGCGCGGCTGGCCGTACAGGTCGACGGCGCGGCCCAGCAGGGGCTGCCCCACCGCCGTGGCGAGGCCGTAGGCCGCCGCGAGGGCGCCCGCCAGTGTGTAGCTGCCGCCCTCCGCGCGGGTGAAGAGGACGATCGCGATGTGGGCGGTGCCGTTGGGCAGCCGCCCCACCAGCGTCCCCGTCAGCAGCCGGGCGGCGTGCCGTGTCCGGAGGATGTCCAGGTACCCCGCGGCCATGTCCGCCCCTCTCCCCCGGCGGTCCCACGACCTCGGGGTTTTACGTATAACGTCGAGGCTCATACGTACCATGTGGGCAGCCCGGGAGTCCATCCCGCCCCATCCGACCGGACCAGCACGGAGGCACGAGTGAGCAGCGCGCGGCAGCCCGCACCGACCCGGCCCACCAGCCGTGACGTGGCACGGGCCGCGGGTGTCTCGCAGGCCACGGTCTCGCTCGTGCTCGGCGGGAAATGGCGCGGACGGGTGTCCACGTCGACCGCCGAGCGGGTGCGCGGCAGCGCCCGGGAACTCGGGTACCGGCCGAACTTCGCGGCCCGCAGCCTGCGGATGGGCCGCACGCGTACGGCGCTGCTCGTCGTCCCCGCGCTGACCAACGAGTTCTTCGCCCGCGTGTACACCGGGGCGGCGGCCGTGGCCGCCGAGCACGACTTCGGGGTGGTCCTCTACCCGTCCCCCGACGGCACCGGCCCCGCCAGGGACCCCTTCGCCTCGGCCCGCGCGGCGCTCGACGGGGTGATCGCCTCGTCCATGGCGGCGGACGCCCTGGGCGCGCTGCGGGGCGCGGAGCTGCCGCTGGTGATGCTGGACAGCGACCCCGAGGACCATGGGGCGGCGGCGCGCGTGAACCTCGACATCGCCGACGGCATGCGCCAGGTGACGGAACATCTGCTGGGCCTCGGTCACCGCCGGTTCACGCACCTCGCGTCCGCCGTGGACACCTGGACCTTCGCGGTGCGTGCCCGTGCCCTGCGGGAAGCGGTGGAAAGCGTCCCGGGCGCCGTCCTGCACACCGTGACCGCCCCTCTGGACGTGACCGCCGGACGCGAGGCCGCCGAGAAGGTCCTGAGCTCCCCCGGCCCCCTGCCCACCGCCCTCGTCTGTGACGACGACATCCTGGCCGCAGGCGCCTGCAAGGCGGTGCGCAGACGAGGTCTGCGGGTCCCCGACGACATCTCCGTGACCGGCTTCGACGACCTGGCACTCGCCACGGCGGTGGAACCGGAGCTCACCACCGTGCGCCTCCCGGCCGAACAGGTGGGCGAGCGGGGCATGACGGCTCTTCTGGACGTCCTGGAGGGCCGTCGTGCGGAGCCTGGCGATCTCCCCGTCCGTCTGGTGGCACGCGGCTCCACCGCGCCCCCGCCCAGGGCATGAGAATGCCCTCCGGACGCCGTGCGCGGTGTCCGGAGGGCATCCTGCGACGTCGCCTACTCCTTCGTTCCCTCGTCCGGGGCGTCGGCGCCCTTCGCGGGGGTGTCGGTCCCGGCGGCAGGGGTGCTGCCGCCGTCCGCGTCCTCCGCGTCGGACGGCGCGTCCGTCGGGGTCGCCCCCGCGCCGTCCGCGTCCAGCAGCCTGGTCAGCTGCCGGCCGACGATCCGCTTGAACTTGCGCTGCTGCGGCCTCGTCCGGTCCAGGACCGCGACCTCGAGCCGCTCGGCGGGGATCTCCCGCTCGTTGCCGTTGGCCTCGCGGGACAACGCCTGCACGGCCAGCTTGAGCGCCTCGGCGAGGGACATCCCGTCGCGGTGGCGCTGGTCGAGGAAGCTGCTGATCTGTTCCGCGTTCCCGCCGACCGCGACCGAGCCGTGCTCGTCCACGATCGAGCCGTCGTGCGGCAGCCGGTAGATCTGGTCGCCCTCGGGCCCGGCGCCGACCTCGGCGACCACCAGCTCCACCTCGTACGGCTTCTCCGCCGCGCTGGAGAAGATGGTTCCCAGCGTCTGCGCGTAGACGTTGGCCAGCCCGCGGGCCGTCACGTCGTCACGGTCGTAGGTGTATCCGCGCAGATCGGCGTACCGGACCCCGCCGATGCGGAGGTTCTCGTACTCGTTGTACTTCCCGGCGGCGGCGAAGCCGATCCGGTCGTAGATCTCGCTGAACTTGTGCAGCGCACGGGACGGGTTCTCGCCGACGAACACAATGCCGTCGGCGTACTGCAGCACGACCAGGCTGCGACCACGGGCGATGCCCTTCCGGGCGTATTCCGCCCGGTCGGCCATGGCCTGCTGGGGTGAGACATAGAACGGCGTCGACACCGGCTATCCGTCCCTTTCTGTCAGTGACGAGTGCATCTCGGAAGCGTCGGGCAGGTCAGAGCAGCGCGGCACGGGGGCCGTCGGGCTGCTCGAGCCGGCGCTCCAGGATCGCGCGCGCGATCTCCGAGGATTCCGTGTCGTTCAGCCTGCGGAAGCCCTCGTCGGTGATGACGGTGACGATCGGATAGATCCGGCGGGCCACGTCCGGGCCACCGGTCGCCGAGTCGTCGTCGGCCGCGTCGTACAGCGCCTGCACGACCAGGGTGAGTGTCTGCTCCTCCGTCAGGTCGGCGCGGTACAGCTTCTTCATCGAACCCCGGGCGAAGACGGAGCCGGAGCCCGTGGCCGCGTAGCCGTGCTCCTCGGACCGCCCGCCGGTGACGTCGTAGGAGAAGATCCGGCCCTTCTCGCGGTCCACGTCGAAGCCGGCGAACAGCGGAACGACCGCCAGCCCCTGCATGGCCATCGCCAGATTGCTGCGGATCATCGTCGAGAGCCGGTTGGCCTTGCCCTCCAGGGAGAGGGTGGCGCCCTCGACCTTCTCGAAGTGCTCCAGCTCCAGCTGGAACAGCTTGACCATCTCCACGGCGAGACCGGCCGTGCCCGCGATCCCCACCGCCGAGTACTCGTCGGCCGGGAACACCTTCTCGATGTCGCGCTGCGCGATCATGTTGCCCATGGTCGCCCGCCGGTCGCCGGCGAGCACGACCCCACCGGGGAACGAGGCCGCGACGATCGTGGTGCCGTGCGGGGCCTCGACGGCGCCCTGCAGCGGCGGCAGGCTGCGGTTGCCGGGAAGGATCTCGGGTGAGTGGTCGGACAGGAAGTCCATGAACGACGACGAACCCGGCGTCAGGAAGGCAGCTGGTAGACGCCCGGTGCTACGAGTGTTGGCTTCCACGCGTTTCCCTCCAGGTATGCGATGGCCCTGCGCAAGGAGTCAGGATCATCCCCAACTTGCCGATGGCCGAATTGCAGTTGAAGCACTACGCCACGGACCCTACCCGCACTGTGACGGTGATCAACATGATCCCGGCTGCGGAAGCGCCCTCCGCGGGACGCCCGTGCACGGACGGGGACGTCCCTCAAGGAGCGCCGGCCGACGGCCCGGAGGCGTCGGCCGGCGGTCCTGGCCGCCGAGTGCTACTCGCCGCCCTTTTGGACGAACGAGCGTACGAAATCCTCGGCATTGGACTCGAGTACGTCGTCGATCTCGTCCAGGACGTCGTCCACGTCGTCGCTGAGCTTCTCCTGCCGCTCCTTGAGGTCCTCGGACGCCTGCGCCTCCTGCGCCTGCTCCTCGGCCTCCTCGGTGGAACGTGTCGCCTTCTGCTGTCCGCCGCCGGTGTCCTTGGTCGCCATATAGCTCACCCCGCTCGGTTCGAAGCACTTGATCAGACCCTACCCACGGGGTCCGACATCGGCCCGCTACTTTCCTCAACGTCCGGAGGTCATCTGATTGATTCCCAGCCGGGACGCCTTTCAGGCCCCCGTCAGCGTCCGGACCAGCTCCTCCGCCGTGCGGCAGCGGTCCAGGAGCTCCTTCACATGGGTGCGTGTACCTCGCAACGGTTCCATCGTGGGAACCCGCTGCAGCGAGTCACGGTCGGGGAGATCGAAGATGACCGAGTCCCAGGAGGCCGCCGCGACGTCGTCCGCGTACTGCTCCAGGCAGCGGCCGCGGAAATAGGCCCTGGTGTCCTCCGGAGGCTTCGTGCGGGCCCGCTCGACGTCGCTCTCGTCGAGCAGCCGCTTGATCTTCCCCCGCGCCGCCAGGCGGTTGTACAGGCCCTTGTCGGCCCGTACGTCGGCGTACTGGAGGTCCACGAGGTGCAGGCGCGGGGCGTCCCAGTCCAGGCCGTCACGGCGCCGGTAGCCCTCCATGAGCTCGCGCTTGGCGATCCAGTCCAGCTCGCCCGACAGACTCATCGGGTCGTTCTCCAGACGGTTGAGGGTGTCCTCCCAGCGGGACAGGACGTCCTTGGTCTGGTCGTCCGCGTCCGCGCCGTACCGCTCCTCGACGTACTTGCGGGCCAGCTCGAAGTACTCCATCTGGAGCTGGACGGCGGTGAGTGTCCGGCCGCTGCGGAGCGTGACCAGCTGCTCGAGCGTCGGATCGTGCGAGACCTGGTGGAGCGTGCGGACCGGCTGGTCCACCGCCAGGTCGACGTTGATGAACCCGTCCTCGATCATGGCCAGGACGAGCGAGGTGGTGCCGAGCTTCAGGTAGGTCGAGATCTCGGAGAGGTTCGCGTCGCCGATGATCACATGGAGCCTGCGGTACTTCTCGGCGTCCGAGTGCGGTTCGTCGCGCGTGTTGATGATGGGGCGCTTGAGCGTGGTCTCCAGGCCGACCTCGACCTCGAAGTAGTCCGCGCGCTGACTGATCTGGAACCCGTGCTCGTGGCCGTCCTGGCCGATGCCGACCCGGCCCGCGCCGGTGACGACCTGGCGCGAGACGAAGAACGGCGTCAGATGGCGCACGATGTCCGAGAAGGGGGTCTCCCGCTTCATCAGGTAGTTCTCGTGCGTGCCGTAGGACGCGCCCTTGTTGTCGGTGTTGTTCTTGTAGAGATGGATCGGCTGGGCCCCGGGGATCGCGGCGGCCCGCTCGGCCGCCTCCGCCATCACCCGCTCGCCGGCCTTGTCCCAGAGCACCGCGTCCAGCGGGTTGGTGATCTCGGGTGAGCTGTACTCGGGGTGCGCGTGGTCGACGTACAGCCGCGCACCGTTCGTGAGGATGACATTGGCCAGGCCGATGTCCTCGTCGGTGAGCTGGCTGGAGTCGGCGGTCTCACGGGCGAGGTCGAAGCCTCGCGCGTCCCGCAGCGGATTCTCCTCCTCGAAGTCCCAGCGGGCGCGGCGCGCCCGGTGCATCGCCGCCGCGTAGGCGTTGACGATCTGGGACGAGGTGAGCATGGCATTGGCGTTGGGTTGACCGGGGACGGAGATCCCGTACTCCGTCTCGATGCCCATCACTCGCCGTACGGTCATGCGGCCCTCCTTGCCCGGCGGCGCTCCCCTCCGGGAGCGGCGCTCAAGTACCGCTGCTGGTCCGCGGTGCCCGTCCCCGCACTGCGCGACTCGGCGGTACGGCAGAGCCTAGAGCGCCTCTGCGCCGGTGGGGAGATCAATTGCGTCATTGTTCGGGTGTGGCCGGAGCTGCCGGGAAAACGGCCGGCTGCGGATACCCTGCCGGGCATCCGCAGCCGGTCTGCGTTTTACAGGTACTGTCCGGTATTTGCCACCGTGTCGATGGAGCGACCGGTGTCCGCGCCCTGCTTTCCGGTGACGAGTGTGCGGATGAACACGATCCGCTCGCCCTTCTTTCCGGAAATCCTGGCCCAGTCGTCCGGGTTGGTGGTGTTCGGCAGGTCCTCGTTCTCCTTGAACTCGTCCACGCACGCCTGGAGGAGGTGGGAGACGCGCAGGCCCTTCTGGCCCTGCTCGAGGAATGCCTTGATGGCCATTTTCTTCGCCCGGTCCACGATGTTCTGAATCATCGCTCCGGAGTTGAAGTCCTTGAAGTACAGGACTTCCTTGTCGCCGTTCGCATAGGTGACCTCGAGGAAGCGGTTCTCCTCGGATTCCGTGTACATCCGCTCCACGACGGACTGGATCATCGCGTGGGCGGCGGCTTCCTTCGAGCCGGTGTGCTCGGCCAGGTCGTCCGAGTGCAGCGGCAGCGAGGGGGTGAGGTACTTCGCGAAGATGTCCTTCGCGGCCTCCGCGTCCGGGCGCTCGATCTTGATCTTCACATCGAGACGGCCGGGGCGCAGGATCGCGGGGTCGATCATGTCCTCGCGGTTGGACGCGCCGATGACGATGACGTTCTCCAGGCCCTCCACACCGTCGATCTCGGCGAGCAGCTGGGGGACGATGGTGTTCTCCACGTCCGAGCTGACACCGGAGCCGCGGGTGCGGAAGAGGGATTCCATCTCGTCGAAGAAGACGATGACGGGGGTCCCCTCGCTCGCCTTCTCCCGGGCGCGCTGGAAGACCAGGCGGATGTGCCGCTCGGTCTCACCGACGTACTTGTTGAGGAGCTCGGGGCCCTTGATGTTGAGGAAGTAGCTCTTGCCCGCGGGCTGTCCGGTGACCTCGGCGACCTTCTTGGCCAGCGAGTTGGCGACGGCCTTGGCGATGAGCGTCTTGCCGCAGCCGGGAGGGCCGTAGAGCAGGATGCCCTTCGGCGGGCGGAGCTCGTGCTCCCTGAAGAGGTCGGGGTGGAGGTACGGGAGCTCGACCGCGTCGCGGATCAGTTCGATCTGGTCGCCCAGGCCGCCGATCTTGTCGTAGTCGATGTCCGGGACCTCTTCGAGGACGAGTTCCTCGACCTCGCTCTTGGGGACCACTTCGTAGACGTACCCGGACCTGGGCTCGAGCAGGAGGGCGTCGCCGGGACGGATGGTGATGTCCAGCAGGGGCTCGGCGAGCCTCACCACCCGCTCCTCGTCGGTGTGCCCGATGACCAGGGCACGCTCGCCGTCCTCGAGGATCTCCTTGAGGGTGACGATGTCCCCGGCCCGCTCGAACTCCATGGCCTCGACCACGTTGAGCGCTTCGTTGAGCATCACTTCCTGGCCTCGCCGGAGGCCTTCCAGCTCGACGCTGGGGCTGACGTTCACCCGGAGCTTGCGGCCCCCGGTGAAGATGTCACAGGTGTCGTCCTCGTTGGCCTGCAGGAAGACACCGAAGCCGGCCGGTGGCTGGGCCAGCCGGTCGACCTCCTCCTTGAGGGCCACGATCTGGTCGCGGGCCTCGCGGAGCGTGTTGGCGAGCCGCTCGTTCTGCGCGGACACGCCTGCCAGGTTGGTCTGCAACTCGACGATCCGCTCTTCGAGAACCCTCGTATGACGCGGAGAGTCGGCGAGCTTACGTCGCAGGACGGCGATTTCCTGCTCGAGATAGGCGACCTGGCCGGCCGGGTCTTCTGACCCGCGCGCGGGCCGGGTGCCGCGGTTGATGTCGTCGTCGTGGGCTGCCACGGTCCTCACCTCCTCCAAGGGGAGCTGGACGCTTCCTGACCCTACCTGGGTGGGTGATGATTGAAACCCCTAGATCACAAAGACCCGGGAGTGTGTCCGATCTTCACCCTTGCGCTCTCCCTCACGCCAAGGGAATACCCACCCTTCGGCACCGGAAAGCAGCCGGTTGTATCGTCGAAGCGTTCAACACCCTTCAGGGCTGGCTTCAATGGGTGCAGATACGCAGGGAACGGCAGGACACATGAGCGTGCAGCAGGACGCCCCGGGCGACAACGACACACAGGATCTCGAGGTCTGGATCGACCAGGACCTGTGTACGGGGGACGGCATCTGCGTGCAGTACGCACCCGAGGTGTTCGAGCTGGACATCGACGGTCTGGCGTACGTGAAGAGCGACGAGGACGAACTGCTCCAGGACAAGGGCGCCACCACGCCGGTGCCGCTGCCGCTGCTCCAGGACGTCGTCGACTCGGCCAAGGAGTGCCCGGGCGACTGCATTCACGTACGTCGCGTTTCGGACAACGTGGAAGTGTACGGGCCGGACGCGCAGTGACGGATCAGGCGTTCCGGGAGGCGCTTCCCGCAGGGGCGGTGGTCTTGACGAACGCGTTGCCCTTCCACTGCCAGGCGGCGCTCTCCAGCTCGTCGGGGCAGCAGCGCGGCACGGCCGCGGAGGAGTAGCCGAGCAGGGTCGCCGACACCGTGCCGTCACGGACGGTGAAGTCGGTCACGGAGAGTTTCTGAGCGGGGTCCACCAGGGTCGCCACGACCCGGGGTGCGGCCCCGTTCCCCTGTGTCACGACGTAGATGCCGCTGGGCGGGGTACCGGATCCGGCGGCGCAGCGGACGACGGCCACGGTCTCGGGACCGCCGTCGCCGTCGAGGTCTCCGGTGGCGCTCTCGGCCACGGTCCGCCCGGCGGCTCCGCAGTCGAGCGGGTAGGTGACGCCGGCCGGGTCGGGGGCCTCGGCGGCCGGAGCGCCGCCGTGCTGCTGGGTCACCCGGTGCTCGGACGCCGAGGCCGTGGCGGTGGCCGCATCGGGCTGGAGCAGGCCCGCGGCCGCGACGACGGCCGCCATCGCCGTCGCCGTGGCGAGCCAGTGGACCGGCTTGGCGTCGGTGTGCGCGAGGTCCGGGAGCGCGGAGGTCTGCACGCGGTATGTCTCCTGTGGTTCCTGGAGGCCTGGGAGGCGGTGCCGGACGGAGGCCGGCGGGCGGGGGTGGCCAGCATCGTGCCACACCTCACACCCGGAGGGAACGGCGGGGTCGTGGTGGCCGTACAAAGGCGCCGCCGCCGTGCTCCCGGGTCGGTCCGGGAGCTCGGCGGCGGCGCCGGCTCGTGGGGCGGGTCAGTCGCGGTCCGCGCTGCCGCTCCGGCCGCCGGGG
>Ga0164307_10001712_pt1 | contig 10005 bp, 11 predicted proteins | sample Whisoiple_243_MG_FD_110214 | JGI IMG/M metagenome (GOLD analysis project Ga0164307, IMG submission 110214) | Soil microbial communities amended with fresh organic matter from upstate New York, USA - Whitman soil sample_243_MG | ecosystem: Environmental > Terrestrial > Soil > Unclassified >...
CCGACCGCGACGTCTACCTGCACACGCTGCCGATGTTCCACGCCAACGGCTGGGGCATGCCGTACGCCATGACCGGCCTGGGCGTGAAGCACATCGTGCTGCGCAAGGTCGACGGCGCCGAGATCCTGCGCCGGGTGCGCGACCACGGCGTGACCGTGATGTGCGCGGCTCCGGCGGTCGCCGCCGCGGTGCTGGAGGCTGCGCAGAGTTGGGAGGGCGAGATCCCCGGCCGCGACAAGGTCCGGATCATCATGGCCGGCGCGCCGCCGCCGACGAAGACGGTAGCGCGCGTGGAGGAGGAGCTGGGCTGGGAGTTCATCCAGATCTACGGCCTCACCGAGACCTCGCCGCTGCTGACCTTCAACCGCACCCGCGCCGAGTGGGACGACCTCGATCCCGAGGAGCGTGCCAGCAAGCTGACCCGGGCCGGCGCGCCCGCCCTCGGCGTACGCCTGAAGATCTCGGAGGACGAGGACAACGCCGGAGAAGTGCTCGCGCGCTCCAACGTGGTGCTCGAGGGCTACTGGGAGCAGCCCGAGGAGTCCGAGCGGGCGCTGGCTGACGGGTGGTTCCACACCGGCGACGGCGGTGTGCTCGGCGACGACGGCTACCTGACGATCTCCGACCGCAAGAAGGACGTCATCATCACCGGCGGCGAGAACGTCTCCTCGATCGAGGTCGAGGACGTGATCTTCTCCCACCCGGCCGTCGCCGAGGTCGCGGTCATCGGCATCCCCAGCGAGAAGTGGGGGGAGACGATCATGGCGATGGTGGTGCTCGCCGAGGGCGAGCAGGTCACCGAGGCCGAGCTGATCGCCTGGTGCAAGGACAAGGCCGCGGGCTACAAGGCCCCGACCGTGATCGAGTTCCGCGACGAGTTGGCTCGTACGGCGACCGGCAAGCTGCAGAAGTTCAAGCTGCGCGCGCCGTACTGGGAGGGCCGGGACCGGCAGGTCAACTGAGGTCGCTGTCGGGGTAGTCCCTGACGTTCTGGTCGCGTGGGATCGCTCCCAGGCAGCCACTTCGTCAGGGACTACCCCGACCCGTCAGCCGCCGCGTACGTCGAGGCCGACCTCGAACTCCAGCAGTTCGGCACCGGTGGCGACCGGGTTGGCCCGCTGCCCGGCATGGGCGGCGGCCGCGCCACCGTCACGCCAGGCGGCGAAGGACTCCTCGTCCTCCCAGTGGGTGACGACGAAGTAGCGGTCCTCGCCCTTGACCGGGCGGAGCAGCTGGAACCCGAGGAACCCGGGGGAGCCGTCGACCGTGTGGGCGCGGTGGGCGAAGCGCTTCTCGAGCTCTTCGTGGCTGTCGGCAGGGACCGAGATCGCATTGATCTTCACGACGGACATGGCGCCGACAGTAGCCTGACGCCCATGCCCGCGCTCTCCGATGTCGTGTCCCTGCTGCACGGGTGGTACCCGCCCGAGACGGCCGACTCGTGGGACGCCGTGGGCCTCGTGCACGGGGATCCGGACCAGCCGGTGGCGAAGGTGCTGTTTGCGGTCGACCCGACGCTCGAGGTGGCCCAGGAGGCCGCTGCGTGGGGCGCCGACCTGCTCGTGGTGCACCACCCGCTCTTCCTCAAGCCGGTGCACGGGTTCGCCGCCACGACCCCGAAGGGCCGCACGCTGGCCACCCTCGCCGGCGCCGGTTGCGCCCTGCTCACCGCGCACACCAACGCCGACCAGGCGCTCGGAGGCGTCTCCGAGGCGATGGCGACCGCACTCGGCCTGACCGACGTCGCGCCGCTGCTGCCGGCCGCCGGACTGGCGATGGACAAGCTCGTCGTCTACGTCCCGGTCGAGCAGGCCGAGCAGCTGCGCACGGTCCTCGCCGACGCGGGCGCGGGCCGGCTCGGCGACTACGACAACGCGTCCTTCTCGACGCCCGGCACCGGCCGGTTCCGGCCCCTTGCCGGCGCGAACCCCACCATCGGCGAGGTCGGCCGCACCGAGGCCGTGGCCGAGGAGCGGATCGAGGCCGTGCTGCCCCGGCGACTCCGGGCCACGGTCGTCGCGGCGATGCTGGCCGCGCACCCCTACGAGACCCCGGCGTACGACGTCGTGGAGCTGGCCGACCCCGGGCTCGGCGAGACGGGGACCGGTCGGATCGGCAACGTCGAGCCGACGACGCTGGGGGAGTTCGCGGCCGCGGTGGCGGCAGCGCTGCCGCAGACCGCGCACGGCGTACGCGTCGGCGGAGACCCGGACCGCGCCGTACGACGGGTCGCGCTGTGCGGCGGGGCGGGCGACTTCCTGCTCGACACGGTCGCGCGGACCGACGCCGACGTCTATGTGACGAGCGACCTGCGGCACCACCCGGCGGGGGAGTTCCTCGAGCGTGGCGGGCCTGCGCTGCTGGACGTGGCGCACTGGGCGGCCGAGTGGACCTGGCTGCCGATGGTGGAGAGGCGGCTCCGTGCGGCACTGGGCGATACGGTGGGCACCCGTGTGAGCACGATCTGCACGGACCCCTGGCAGCACCGCATCTGAGGAGACCCCGCTGAAAGCCGATCCCGCCGCCCAACTGAAGCTTCTCGACGTGCAGGAGCTCGACGCGCGCGCCGACCAGCTGCGCCACCAGCGGGCCAGGCTCCCCGAGCTCGCGGAGATCACGGAGCTCACCGCGAAGCGCACGGACGTCGACAACCTCGCGCGCGACGCCCGGATCACGGTCGACGACCTGACGATCGAGCAGCGCAAGGTCGACCTCGACGTCGAGGCGGTCAAGACCCGCCGGACCCGCGACCGCGACCGGATGGACCAGGGACTGATCACGAACCCCAAGGACCTCGAGCGGATGCAGCACGAGCTCGAGTCGCTGGAGCGTCGCATCAACAGCCTCGAGGACGACGAGCTCGAGGTGATGGAGAAGATCGAGGAGGCGCAGAAGGAGCTCTCGGAGTACGAGCGGATGGTCGCCGAGACCGACGAGCGGCTCGGCGTGCTCGCCACGGCGCGCGACGAGAAGCTCGCCGCCATCGACGAGCAGCTCGCCACGGTCCAGGCCGACCGGGGCCCGGCTGCGGAGGGCCTCCCGGACGACCTGGTCAAGCTCTACCTCCGGCTGCGTGAGTCGAAGGGCGGGGTCGGTGCCGCGTTGCTGCGCGCCCGCACCTGCAGTGGCTGCCAGCTGAGCCTCGACTCCGTCGAGCTGAGCCGGATCAAGGGGCTCCCGGAGGACGAGGTGGTCCGCTGCGAGGAGTGCGACCGGATCCTGGTGCGCACCTCCGAGTCGGGGCTGTGACCGCGAAGGTCCTGATCCAGGCCGACGGGGGCTCGCGCGGCAACCCTGGCCCGGCGGCGTACGGCGCGGTGCTCACCGACGCCGAGACCGGTGCGGTCATCGCCGAGGACGGCAGCAGGATCGGAGTCGCGAGCAACAACGTCGCGGAGTACTCCGGTCTGATCGCCGGCCTGCGGCTCGCGCAGGAGTTCGCACCCGAGGCCGAGGTCGAGGTCCGGATGGACTCCAAGCTCGTCGTCGAGCAGATGTCCGGCAACTGGAAGATCAAGCACCCCTCGATGAAGCCGCTGGCGGCCGAGGCAGCGCGCCTCGCCCCGGCCGGCACGACGTACACCTGGGTCCCGCGCGCGCAGAACCAGCACGCCGACCGGCTCGCCAACGAGGCGCTCGACGGCACCCGCGACGGCGTCACCGTCGCCGCTGCCCCGGAGCCGCAGCCCAAGGTGCGCGCCTGGGGACCACCGAGCGTGCCGACCACCGTGATCTTGGTGCGGCACGGCGTGACGCCGCACACCGTCGACAAGCGCTTCTCCGGCGGTCTCGCCAGTGCCAACCCAGGGCTGAGCGACGATGGCAAGGACCAGATCCGGGCGGTCGCCGACTGGCTCGGCCTGCTCGCAGATCGGGTCGACGCCGTGGTCGCCTCGCCGGTACGCCGCACGCTGGAGTCCGCCGAGATCATCGGCGCCGCGCTCGGGCATGAGGTCGAGGTGGAGGCCGGGTTCGCGGAGATGGAGTTCGGGACCTGGGACGGGATGACGTTCGCAGAGGTCGGCGATCACTACCCCGACGACCTGAAGGCGTGGCTCGGCTCGCTCGACGTGGCGCCGGGCGGCGGTGAGTCGTTCCGGGTCGTCGAGGAGCGGGTGCTCGCCGGGCTCGATCGGCTGCTCGAGGCCCACCGCGGCCGCACGGTCGTCGTCGTCAGCCATGTGACCCCGATCAAGACGCTCGTCGCGCACGTGCTGGACGCTCCGCTCGAGGCGGTCTACCGGATGGAGTTGTCGCCGGCGTCGGTGACGGTCCTGAACTGGTACGACGACCGGCCGTCGATGCGCCTCTACAACGCGCTGCCTCCGGGGCACGACCCGCTCGCTACACCTCGCTGACCACCACGTCGAGCTGCACGCCGGCCTTGCCGGGCACGCCCTCCTCGACGGTCCAGCCGAGGTCTCGCAGCGCCTCGGCGAGCCGCGTCGGCGTGCGCGGGTCGGCGCCGCTCTCGAGCAGCGCCCGGACGATCCGGCCCTTGGTGGCCTTGTTGAAGTGGCTGACGACCTTGCGCTGCCCCTGGTGCTCGTGGAGCACGCGCACCGTCGCGACCTTCACCTCGGGGGCGGGTCGCCAGAACGCGCCGTACATCCCGCTGCGCAGGTCCACCAGCAGCCCGCGGCCGAGGGCGGCGGTGGCCTCGGCACCGAGGTGCTCGCGCCAGATCCCGGCCACTGGTCCGAGGCCGGGCAGGGTGGCGTCGCCGGAGAGGCGGTACGCCGGGATCCGGTCGCTCGGTCGGACCAGCCCGAAGAGGCTGGAGGTGACCGCCAGTCGCGCGGTCGCCCGGCGTCGGGCGGCCGTGGACAGCGTGGCGACGTCCAGCGCGTCGTACAGGACACCGGAGTAGACCTGGTCGGCCCGGGCGGTGGGAGCGGTGCGCAGCGAGCGGTTGAGCTCGACCAGCTCGAGCTGGGTGCTGCCGATGCCGAGGGTCTTCGCCGCGACCTCGGGGTCGCCCTCGCAGAGGTCGACCAGGGCGGCCAGGATCTGCTCGCGGGCACCGGTCAGGCCGGGGAAGTCGAGGGTGGTCAGGTCGAGCGGCTTGCCGCGACGCGGCGCGGACTTGCCCTCACTGGGCGGCAACAGGATCAGCACGCCGTTATGGTGCCGGTATGCCGAGCAGTCGCGTCGTCCGGGTCCGGTCCGTCGATGACGGGGTCGCTGCGGCGTCGCTGCGCGCGGGCATCGAGCAGGTCCAGGCCGAGCTCGGCGTCACCGCCGCGTTCCCGCCCGACGTCGAGGTGGCGGCCGTCGCGGCGGCCGCGGCGCCACGGCTGCCCGAGCTCGACCGCACCGACATCGCGTTCGTGACGATCGACCCGCCCGGCGCGCGCGACCTCGACCAGGCGATGCACCTGTCCCGCTCGGGCGACGGCTTCGTGGTCCAGTACGCGATCGCCGACGTCGCGGCCTTCGTTGCCCCCGGGGACCCGGTCGACCTCGAGGCGCACCGCCGTGGGGAGACGTTGTACGGCGCCGACACCAAGGTGCCGCTGCACCCGCCGGCGCTCAGCGAGGACGCCGCGTCGCTGTTGCCCGGCCAGGTGCGCCCGGCGCTGCTGTGGACGATCAAGCTCCGCGCTGACGGTGCGCGCGCCGACGTACACGTCGAGCGGGCGCTGGTGCGCTCCACCGCCCAGCTCAACTACGAGGAGGTGCAGCGCGCGCTGGACGACGGCACCGCCGACGAGTCGCTGACGCTGCTGCGCGAGATCGGCGAGCTCCGGATCAAGCGGGAGGCCGTCCGCGGCGGAGTCTCGCTGCCGCTGCCCGAGCAGGACGTCGACGTCGAGGGTGACCGGTGGCACCTGGAGTTCCGCGAGCAGCTGCCGGTCGAGCGGTGGAACGCCCAGATCTCGCTGCTCACCGGATTCGCCGCCGCCGACCTGATGATCTACGCGCGGATCGGCCTGCTGCGCACGCTGCCGCTGCCCGACCCGCGCGACGTCCAGCGCCTGCACCGAACGGCGCGGGCGCTCGGCATCGAGTGGCCGGCCGAGCAGCTCTACCCGGACTTCATCCGCTCCCTCGACCCGTCGATCGCCGCGCACGCTGCGATGGTCAACGCCTCCGCTCGGCTGCTGCGCGGCAGCGGCTACCTCGCCTTCGACGGCGAGACGCCCGGCAACCCGCAGCACTCCGCTCTCGCGTCCGAGTACGCCCACGTCACCGCGCCGCTGCGCCGACTGGGGGACCGGTACGCCGGAGAGGTCTGCGTGGCCATCTGTGCCGACACCGAGGTCCCCGCCTGGGTGCACGCCGCACTGCCCGAGCTCCCGGCGACGCTGCGTGCGTCGGCCAGCAAGGCCCGTGCCTACGAGCGCGCGATCCTCGACCTGGTCGAGGCGGGCGTGCTCGCCGACCGGGTCGGTGAGACGTTCGCCGGCGTCGTGGTCGACATCGACGACAAGGACCCGCGACGCGGGGTGGTCGTCGTACATGACCCCGACGTCGAGGCAAGGGTCGTCTCGTCCGACCCGCTGCCGCTCGGCACCGACGTACAGGTGCGGTTGAAGGTGGCAGACGTCGCGGCGCGGAAGGTCGAGTTCGAGCTGCCGACCGACTAGTCGCCCGGTCGCGGGGCGGGCAGTTCGGCCATCACCGCGATGTCGCGGGTGTGGGGGTCGACCCACACGCGCGCGGCTCCGCTGTCGGTCAGGGCGGTCTCGGCCGCCGTGAGGAGCCGGTCGACGAGGGCGAACGGCAGGTTGGGGCTGAGCGTGAAGATGTGGCGCGCGGCTTCCATGCATCTGCTCCGAGGGTCGGGGGTCGGACCCATTGGCGGCACGGAAGGGGGCTGGCTGCCTCAGGAAGAACGGCAGGAATGTAGCGCGGCGGGGCCTGTCGTCGCGCGGGAAACGCCGAATTAGTGACGGATGTTGTCCGAGTGGCCGGTGCTCTGATCGACTCCGGAGGTCGGGTGGCCCGACCGGCTGGTCACACGTCGTCCGGCGGCGGCGCGATCTCGCTGCCCAGCGCAAAACCCTCGAGCTGCTTGAAGTACCGGCTGACCTGGTCAGGCACCAGGCTGTAGACGGCCGCACGTCCGCGGCGCTGGTCGGGTGCGAGGTCGGCGACGACCACGCCCGCCTCCTCGAGCCGGTACAGCGTCCGAAGCAGGGTCTGGCGTCGCGAGAGCGCGAGCGAACTCATCAGCTCGCTCGCCGTCTGAGGGCCTTTCGTCGCGAGCTCCCGCATGATGCCGAGTCCGATTCTGCTCGTCAGAGCGTCCACCGCCTCATACATCTCCTCACTCCAGGGCGAGGGAGGCCGGATCACGGTGGGCACGGGGGCAATCTTGCCGCAGCGTGCCAGCGTGGGTCGATGGCGCCTCGCCAGAGTCAAATTAAAGCGTACAATGTCCGAATGGCTACCGCTTGTCCACGCTCAGATCGGGTCGAGAGATTTGGCCCGGTTTGTCGTTTCCGAGCAAGAATCCTGGCGAAAGCGCGCGGGCTCGCCTCCGGGTTCCTGTTGACCGCCTCCCGCGTTATCAGACAACGAATGACAAAGGGCCACGAGGACGTGGAGCTCCACTGGACCGCCGGCGACGGCGGCGTGCTCTGCGGCTCCGAGGACTTCGGCACGGTGACCTCCCGCCGCGAGGTCTTCGACGAGTACGAGCGCCGGCACCTGGTCTGCCACCGCTGCGCGCAGGTGCTGCACGCGTAGCCGCGGGCCTAGTCAAGGCCGCACTCCGGGATGGGGGCGTTGACCAGCAGCTCGGCGGCGGTCAGGAGGACAACGCGGCGATCTCGTCGCTGTACTAGGAGCCTCGGCGTACGTCGGTCAGGTCGACGAGCTGGTGGTCGGAGCCGACGACGACGATCTTGAGGCCACCTTCGAGGGCGACCTTGCAGCACCGCAGGCAGCCGCGAGCGGCGAACGAGGCGCGGGTTCGCCTCTTCGCCTTGGTGCCGCACAGGGCATGTGGCTCCGCCGCCGTGTCGAGCTCGCTGGTCGCGATCAGGTGCGGCACCGTGCCGGTGGTCGACACGACAATGGAGATCTCCCACGGCTCCAGCTGATGCAGTCGTCTGGCTGCGCTCAACACGCGCTTTCGCCACGGCAGTCCTCGTCGGCGGACCGTTGGCGGCATCGTCCCGAAATCATGATTGAACAATGTCAAACTAATTCGAGGAGTCAAGGGGCGCGAGACTGTCAGATATGGACAGGTCGCGCCGCGCCAGGTGTTGCCCGGACCGTCAGGCGCTCATGATCGGAAAGTCTGCGCCTCGCTCGTTAATACCCCCGAGATCACCATTTCGGGGAGCCGAATTGCGGGCTAGGTCGCAGGATTGTCCGCCGCGGCGTGAGCCGCATATCGGAGGTCCGCATAATCGGGAGCCGGTTGACCTCGACGACGCGTCTCCCATCATGCGGATGATGACGACCTCGTCTCCGGCGGGCCACGCTCGGACCGCTCCCGTTGGCGGACCCGTCGCAGGCAGCGCTCGATCGCCGTTCGAGAAATGGGAGGGGCGTTGACTCAAACTTGTCACAAGATGACACAAGTTGCGACACGTCTCACTGTCCTGGGGACACAATAGGGCCATGAACATTGGCACGGATCTTGCTGAGCTCAGTCGCACGATCGACCTTGGTCTCCTGGGTCGGCGGATCAAGGCGGCACGGGTGGCTGCGGGGCTGACTCAATTGCAGCTGGCGGCTCCGGATATCTCGGCCGCGTACCTATCTCGGATCGAGTCGGGTGATCGCCGGCCCGACCTGAAGCTGCTGGTGAGGCTGGCAGAGAAGACGAACGTTCCTCTCGAGCAGTTCGTCATTGGCATCAACCCTTCCCAGCGAGTCGAATTGAGCCTCGAGCTCGACCACGCCGCCATCGCCGTCGCCCTCGGTGACGGACTCGAGGCGATGCGTCGCCTCGGTCGCGTCCGGGAGGCGCTTGCGGACAGCCCCGCCTCCGACCTCTGGCTCCAGCTTCGTGTCCTCGAGGCCAGGGCGAACCAGGTCCTGGGGAACCTCGATGAGGCCATCATCGCTCTCGAGGACCTGCTCGAGGGTGGTGCGAGCGGCCCGTACTGGCTCCCCGCATCGCTGACGTTGACCCGGTGCTACCTCGAGTCGGGCGATCCGAGCGGATGCATCGAGACCGGCGAACCTCTCCTCGACCTCCTGGTCGGCCACGGCCTGGCCGCCAGCGCCGAGGCCGCCGAGGTCGCGAGCTCGGTCGCGGCTGCGCTTCGAGCTCGTGGGGACCACGAACGCGCCATCGAGCTGTGCCGAGCCATCGCCGACTCCACGCTGGGCAATGTCGCTGGCCAGTTGAACGCGTACGTCGCGGCAAGCGGGTCCACGCCTTCCGCCTCCGATCTCAACCTCGCCGCTGCGTTCGCCTCGGTCGCGCGCGGACGCGCCGACCACGCCCAGGCCCAATCGGCGTCGGCACGGTTCCATGCCCAGTTCGCCGAGCTTCTGCTGGCTGGACCGGAGCCCGACATCCGAGCCGCTCGCGAGCGGTTGGCGGTTGCCTCCGCCCTCGTGGCTCAGCACAGCTCCGACCTGCACGAGTCGGCATCCATCCGGCTGTCCTTCGCGAAGGTCCTCGTGCTCGAGGACGAGTTCGACGAGGCACTGCGCGCCCTGCCGGCCGAGGAAGACTTGGCGGGGTCCCCGGTCCTGGCCGCGAGCAGACTCCTCCTGGCGGGCCAGATCCAGCGCGGCACCGGCAACCCGGCAGCGGCGCGCGACCTGCTCGCCGAAGCGGCACGGGTGCTCGGTCAGGCCGAGGGCGACCGGGCCACGGCCCAGATGTGGTACGAGCTCGGTGCCATGTTCGACCAGTTCGGCGATCGGGAGTCCGCGGCCGAGGCCTACCGGGAGGCCGCCGAAGCCACCGGTCTCGCGGTCGTGCAGACCGACGGCGAACGGGCGGTCCCGCAGCGTAGCTAGCGTGCCTTATACCGAGAACCGGTCACGCCGAGGTCGCGAATGGCGACAATGAGTGTGTGTCGTCGATGA
>Ga0164307_10001714_pt1 | contig 10003 bp, 7 predicted proteins | sample Whisoiple_243_MG_FD_110214 | JGI IMG/M metagenome (GOLD analysis project Ga0164307, IMG submission 110214) | Soil microbial communities amended with fresh organic matter from upstate New York, USA - Whitman soil sample_243_MG | ecosystem: Environmental > Terrestrial > Soil > Unclassified >...
GGCATCCTCGACGAGGCGCTCAAGCGCGAGCTCGCCACGGCCGTGGCCGAGCGCGACGCCCGCACGGTCATGACGACGGTCGAGCCGACCGTCGCCGAGCGCCACGAGGCCGTCGACATCCGCCTCCTCGCCGCCGTCGGTGACGACCTCACCGCCGCCTACCTCGTCGACCGGCAGAACGCCAGGGTCGCCGAGCAGGCCGAGGCGCTGGTGCGCTGACCGCGCCCCACTCCCCGACCTGAACCGTCGAGAGGCCACGTTCTGTGGGTCTCGGTCGGTCGAGAGGCCAGAGCTCGTCGCGAGCTCTGGCCTCTCGACGTTCTCGCACCCGCACGACGTGGCCTCTCGACGGTGTGAGGGAGGGGTATGCCGTCCGGGCGGCCCACGCTGGGAGATGGGCGCGCGCTCGGGTCCCAGCGGTGCCGCATACGGTGTCGGGATGAGCAAGGTAGCCCTCGTCACCGGCGCGTCCTCCGGCATCGGCGAGTCCATCGCCATCCACCTCGTCGAGTCCGGGTGGACGGTGTATGCCGTCGCCCGCCGCGTCGAGCGCATGGCCGCGCTCGAGTCGCGCGGCATCATCGCCTTCGCCATGGACGTCACCGACGACGCGTCGATGGTCGCGGGGGTCGACCGCATCATCACCGAGCAGGGGCAGATCGACGCCCTCGTCAACAACGCCGGCTACGGCTCGTACGGACCGGTCGAGCACGTCCCGATCGAGGAGGCGCGGCGGCAGTTCGAGGTCAACGTCTTCGGGCTCGCCCGCCTCACCCAGCTCGTCACGCCGCACATGCGCACGCGGCGTCGCGGCCGGATCGTCAACATCTCCAGCATCGGCGGCAAGATCTACGAGCCACTCGGCGCGTGGTACCACGCCACGAAGTTCGCGGTCGAGGGCTTCAGCGACAGCCTGCGCATCGAGCTCGCCCCCTTCGGCATCGACGTCGTCATCGTCGAGCCGGGCCCGATCATCTCGGAGTGGAACACCATCGCCCGCGAGAGCATGGTCGAGCGGTCGATCGGCACCGTCTACGAGGACCTCGGCCGCCGGATGGCCGTGATGTTCGAGCGCGTCGACACCCCGCGGATGAGCTCCGGGCCCGAGGCGGTCGCCGAGAAGGTGCTCAAGGCGCTGGAGGCCGCGAACCCCGCGGCGCGCTACCCCGCCGGACGCGGCGCGCGCGCCATCGTCACCGCGCGCCGGCTGCTGCCGGACCGCGCCATGGACGCCGTCATGAGGCGCGCCCTCTCCGGCTGACCCGCCCCACCGTCCCGACGTCGAAGGGCCACGAACCGGTACCGGTTCGTGGCCCTTCGACGGTCGGGTGGGTCAGGCGGTGGCCCGAGCCGTGGGGTGCCAACCGCTGCGCGCCATCGACAGCAGACGCTCGAGCAGCCGCCAGTCCTCCTCGACCGGCGGGGGGCCGCCCCGCTGCCCCGCCGGGCCGGGGCGCCCCGGCCCCGTGGTCCCCTCGGGGTCCGCACCGGCCGGTCCGGCCGGGAGCGACACCGCGACGTGGAGGCGGACGACGGCGTCGACCAACGCCGCCAGCGGGTCGTCGTCGGCCTGCCGCGCGCCGTCCAGGAGGCGGCCGAAGACCTCGCGGACCCCGGGTCCGGGCGCGCAGCCGAGCTCGTCCGCGAGCAGCCGCCGGCACTCGTCGTAGGCGCGCAGGCCCTCCGCGTAGCGACCGCGCTGCTCACAGCACTCGAGGATGACGCGCCACGCAGCCTCGTCGTAGGGGTCGGCGGCGAGCGCCTCTCTCGCCCAGCGGTGGGCACGGTCGAGGTCTCCCGCGTCGAGGGCCACCCCTGCCGCCTCGGAGAGGGCCCTCAGCAGCTCGTCGTCGAGCTCCTCACGCGCCTGCTCGATCCAGTCGAGGTGCTCGTCCGGCAGGAGCAGGCCACTGAGGCCGCGGGCTCCCCCGAGGGCGTCGAGGGCGTCGAGGACGTCGAAGGCACCGACCCAGCCGCGCACGGCGGCCGGCCCCGAGCAGGCGCGCGCCCGAGCGGCCAGTCGCCGGAAGCGGTGGACGTCGACGTCGACGAACGCCGGGTCGAGAAGGTAGCCGCCCGGCTCCGTGCGCACGGCGCTGCCGAGCCCCGGCGCCAGGGCGTCGAGCCGCTTGCGCACCAGGCTGACGTAGCCCTCGAGGGTGCTCAGGGCGCCCGCCGGTGGGGCGTCGTCCCACAGCAACCGCACGAGACTTGCCTTGCAGACGGCCTGGTCGGGCCGCAGCAGCAGCGCGACGAGGATCTGGCGCGGTTTCGCCCCGCCGAGCTGGCGCGGTCCGATCGACCGGTCGCCGACCGACACCCGCAGGCTCCGACACAGTGTGACCTCGGCTCGCACGGGTCCCTCAACCCCTGCTCGCGCCCCCAGGCTCGAGTTCGTCATGTCAACCCCTCCCTTGACTCCTCCATGGTCGGGCGAGGAGACGGTCTGCGGGCTCCACCACGTGCGGGGAGGTCGGACCCGAAGATTGGGGGTGAGCAGTCGGCTCACTTCACGAACACGACGGCGTTCATCTGCTAGCCCATGCCCGAGCTCGTGGGGCTCTCCGAACGAACGACGTCGAACCACCCCGCCTGACTCGACGCCACTCCGACCACGGTGACGGCCAGCACGGCGGCCACCGCGAGTCGGCCCAGGTGCTCGGGCCGGAGGCGGCGGACGGCGCCGACCGGGACGCGGCGCAGCAGGACGACGACGAGGACGAGGGCCACGAGCTCCAGGACGCCGGCAGCGATGTCGGGGAGCCCGACGGCTTCGGGGACGCCGGGGTCGGGACCGACCGGCAGACCCCAGGTGCGCGACCACGCCCACACGACGAGTGGACCGGCCGAGAGCGCGGCCACGAGGAGCAGGAGGCCACGAGCGGGCGCGGGCCCCCGGAGCACGAGGAACGCCGCGACGGCCTGGGCGACCGCCAGCGCGACGAAGAACCAGGCCGCGGCCACCCACTCCTCGAAGTGCTCCGGCACGACCGCCAGGTGGATGAGCGCACCACCGACGAGGGCCAGGGCCAGGAGCAGCCGCCGCTCACCGCAGGCGTCCAGGGACCGACTCCGGGCGCGCGCCGACCGGACGGAGTCCAGTCGGCCGCCGTGGAACATCGTCACCCACGCGACGGCTCCGAGGTTGGTGACGAGCAGGAGCACGGCTCCGAGGCCGGTGGCGCGCAGCTGCAGCCACCACGTGTCCTGCCGCAGCCGCTCGATGCAGTCCGCCCGGCAGTCCCCCCGCATCGAGGCCATCACCTCGAGCTGGCCCGACTGGAGGTGGAAGTCGTACGCGGCCCCGACCGCCATCTCGACGGCGCCGACGAGCGTGGCGGCCACGACGACGAGCCCCGCGGTCAGCAGCAGCGGCGCCCGTCCCCGGTCGTCGTGTCGCCGGTCCGACAGGTGCACGGCGAGCGCGAGCGCGGCGAGGACGGCGCACACGTAGACGGGGACGAGGACGGTGGACTCGTGCCACCAGGTCGTGAACGGGCCCTGCCCGCGACCGACGGCGCCGACCGCACCGCGCATCGAGGTCACCCAGAAGCCGTCCGCGTAGGCCAGCACCACCGCGAGGGGCAGCACCGTTGCCCAGGGGACGGCGCGTCGGCGCCCCGGGACCGTGGGTGGGGCCGCGACGGTCGAGGAGGTGGTCATGGCAGTGCCTTCCTTCGTAGTGGTGGACCACGGCGTAGGCCGTGTCGTGGCCGTCCATGCGGAGGCCACGACACGGCATACGCTCCCTACGGCGTGATCTCCCAGCCGAACATCATCGCGTGGTCCTCGTGCGCGAGGTTGTGGCAGTGCGCGACGTAGGGACCCACGAAGTCCCGGAATCCCCGGTAGACGATGACGGACTCGCCCGGGTCGAGGGCCGTCAGGTCCTCGCGCGAGACGTCGTCGGGGTGACCCGCGCTGCCCTTCGTCGCGTCCTTGCCGTTGCGCATGACGACGCGGTGCTCCTCCATGTGCAGGTGGAACGGGTGCACCCAGCCGCCGCCGCCGTTGCGGATCTCCCAGAGGTTGAAGCTGCCGCGCTTCTGCTGCGCGAGCGGGGTCTTGCCGGCGGGGTTCTTCAGGCTCGTGCCGACGTGCGTCGGGTCGAACGGCTGGCCGTTGATGAGCCACTCAACGTCGGCGGACGAGCTCCCGCGCTCGACCTCGAAGACCAGGCGGTTGTCGAGCATGCTCTGCCAGTTGCCCGGCAGCGGCGGCAGCGACCGCAGCAGCTGACCCGGCTGCGGGATGAGGCTGTCGTCCGGAGCGTCGTCGCCGATGACGAACTTCAGCACCGGCACCTTGTAGTTCGGGTCCGGTGAGAACCGGGACGAGTTGGACCACATGCGACCGTTCGGCATCTTCATGACGTTCGTGAGGTAGACGACGTCGCCCTTCGTCGTCGGCGTCCCGTCCTGGTAGCGGGTGAAGTCGACGATGACCTCGCGGCGCTTGGCCGGCCACAGCTCGAACGAGTCGCGCTTGATCGCGAACGGCAGCAGGCCGCCGTCCGAGGCGATCTGGGTGAACTGCATGCACTGCTGGCCGTCGGGGATGCGGTACTGCCCCTCGAGCTCGTCGCCGCCGTAGCCCAGGGACGCGGATGACTTCGGGCCCGTCGTCGACGCCATCAGCTTGAACTCGTAGATGCGGGCGATCGAGGCGTCGAGGAAGCGGAAGCGGTACTTCCGGCGTCGCACGACCATCGTCGGGTAGGCGGTGCCGTTGACGGTGAAGATGTCGCCGACGAAGCCGTGGTTGGGGAAGTGCTTGTAGAACGTCTTGCCCCACCACTCCGGGTGCGTCGCAGGGTTCTTCGCCGCCGGGAACTCCCCCATCCCGTCGTGGACGTCCTGGTGCGTGGTCACCCCGTCGTCGAGGCGGCAGTCGTAGAACGCGAGCGGGACGTCGTAGTCGACGTCGAAGGAGCCGTCCGGGTTGTCCCGGCGGACGCCGGGCAGCCTGAGCCCCTGGCGCTCGTCTCCCATGTCCGTGCCGTTCTTGGGGTCGTAGATCGGGTAGAGGCCGACCATGCCCTTGTAGACGTTCGACCCGGTGTGGTCCATGCGGTGGTCGTGGAACCAGAAGAAGCTCTGCTTCTCGCGGTCGTCCCCTCCCGCCGGCCAGTTGAGGTAGAGGTTGTCGCAGAAGGTCTGGGGTCCGTAGCCGGTCGACTTGGGGCCGTAGGTCATGCAGTAGTGCGGGTTGCCGTCGCTCTCGGGCGCCGTGTGGCCGTTGTGCAGGTGGGTGAGGAACGACCAGTCCGGGGACCCGAAGTCCTGCCGGTCGAGGCCGAGCGGGTTCTCGTCGAGGTGGTTCTCGAAGCGGACGAGGACGGGCTTGCCGTACTCCGCGTTGATCCTCGGGCCGGGGAAGGTGCCGTTGAAGCCGTAGATCGTGCTCATCGGCAGCCAGCGCTTCGTGCCGGCGGCATACGTGGCGCCGTAGGCGTCGAACGACGCCGTCGGCTTGCCGTTCGAGTCGATCGGCAGCACCTGGGAGGTCGTGAACGAGTGGGTGCGCAGGAGCAGGTCGATCTTGTAGACGATCGGGTCGGGATAGCCGAGCGCGGAGGGCCAGATCTGGTGCCGCTCGCTCCCGAACGAGTTCTGCTGTCCCACACCGGGACCGGGAGGCTTTGCCCAACGGCTGAAGGTCGACACCGGCACGGGCGCCAGGGCCTTCGGTATCGGGAGCGGGTCGGAGAAGGGCGAGAGGATCAGCGGGCTCGTCGGGAAGGCCTCGACGTAGAAGAGCAGGTCGCCGAGTGTCGTCGACGAGGCTGCGAAGGCGCCGTCGGGCGACAGCAGACCCTGCTGCGCCAGGACGGGACCACCGAATCCGCGGGCGGCGACGAGCGCGGCTCCGAGTCCTCCGGCGGCCCCGAGCCGGAGGACGGTGCGTCGGTAGATCCCGCCGGGCTCGAGCTCACGCGGGTCTTGGGGTTCCGAAGGTGTGGAGGTGTTCATGCCTGCTCCTCAGGTGGTGGACGGCGAGCCCCGTGGTGCGTGCTGCTCCCGGTGCCCGACGTCCCGGTCGAACTGTGCTGCTGCAGTGGGTCCCTCGACCAGCGGGGGATATCCACGCCCATGGTGGGCGGACCTGCTCGGGAGAACCTCGGGGTCCGTCGGGAGTACCGGTCGGGGCGCGGGCGGCGCTCGCGGGACGAACCGGACCCTTCGGATTCGTGGGACAGCGCCCGGCGACGTGGCCGATACTGAAAGCCGACATGCTCCCGGGGGGGTGCCCATGAAGGCTTCACCGTGCGTTGACAGCACACAGACATCAGTCCTGGTCGTGGACGACCACCGGGTCCTTGCCGACGCCATCGGCTTGGTGATCAATGGCGAGCCCGACCTGCGTTGTGTCGCAACGGCGCTCAACGCCGCCCAGGCTCGCGCGCTGGCGGCGTACTGGCAGCCCGACGTCATCCTCATGGACGTCCGGCTCGGTCAGGACGACGGCATCGACCTGGCCACGGACCTCATCGGTGCCGTCCCGAACGTGCGCATCATCGTGCTCAGCGCCTTCATCGACCAGGCCCTGCTCACGAGGTCGCTCAACGCCGGAGCGTGTGCCCTCCTGCCCAAGGACGGCTCCCTCGACGAGATCCTCGGCGCCGTCCGGTCGTCGACCCGGAAAGGCTTCGCCATCGACCCCGGCCTGCTGCGCACCATCGTGCGGGCCGGCGCCGACCGCCACGGGGCTCCCGTCCCGCGCCTGACGCCGCGCGAGGCCGACGTCCTGCGCCGGCTGGCGGACGGAGCCGATGCCGTCATGATCGCCAGGGAGCTCGGGATCTCGGTGCTGACGTGTCGCGGCTACGTCAAGACCCTGCTGCGCAAGCTGCACGCACACTCCCAGCTCGAGGCCGTCGTGAACGCGAGCCGGCTCGGCCTCATCGCACCGACCAGGCGTGGCTAGCGCGCCGGGCTCGCAAGGGTCCGGTGGGACACACGGCCGGCCCCCGTCGATCGTGCGCGAGGCCATCACCCGTTTCGGGCTGTGGACGCTCGTGGCCTTCCTCATCGTCGCGTTCGGGGCCGTCCTGGTGGCACGCGCGCTGGCGGCGGACCTCGCGCTGCGCGAGGCGAGCCTGCGAGGCAGGACCTTCGCGGCCAACGTAGCAGCGCCCTTCGTCGACACCGCGGTGCGCTCCCGGCGCCCGAACTCCTCGCAGAGCCTCGTCACGGTCGTCGAGTCGCGGCTGCGGGACGGGTCCCTCGTCCACGTCAAGCTCTGGTCGATGGAGGGCAACGTCATCTGGTCGGACGAGCGCGACCTCATCGGCCGCACGTACGTCATGGACGAGGACGTCGCCGCGCTCTTCGGCACCCAGGACGTCGTCGCCGACGTGTCGGACCTCAGCAAGGTGGAGAACGTCGAGGAGCGCACCGCGGGCCAGCTGCTCGAGGTGTACGTCGGTGCGTTCGACGCCGACAGCAAGCCGGTCGTCATCGAGTCCTACTGGTCGACCGAGCGGCTCGAGAGCGACCAGCGGCTGCTGCTCTACGCGCTGACGGCCCTCGCCGTCGGCGCCATGCTCATCCTGACGCTCTTCCTCCTGCCGTTGGCCCTGTCGCTGGCCCGTCGGGTCGACCACGCGCGCACCGAACGCGGGGCGATGCTGCGCCATGCCCTCGCCGCCTCCGACATGGAGCGGCGCCGCATCGCCGAGGAGCTGCACGACGGCCTGATCCAGAACCTCGCGGCCCTCGGCTACGCCCTCCCGATGGTCGCCCGCCAGCTGCCCGACAGCTCGGTCGAGGCGCGCGAGCTGCTCGACTCGGCAGGTCAGAGCCTCCGCGGTGACATCTCCTCCCTGCGGGGCCTGGTCACCGACCTCTACCCGGCCGACCCGTCCCTGCCCGGGCTCACGGCGGCCCTCGACATCCTCGCGACGCGGGCCCGCGAGTCGGGCGTCGTCGTCGACGTCGAGGTCTCTCCCGGCTACGCCCACCTGTCCACGGAGGCGATCCAGCTGACCTACCGCGTGCTCCGCGAGGGGCTGCGCAACGTCGTCAAGCACGCCAACGCCTCCCGGGCGACCCTCATCGCCGCCGTCGAGGGCGACGAGGCCACGGTGACGGTGGTCGACGACGGCAGCGGGCCACCTCCGGGCCCGGTCGCCACCGGCCACCTCGGCCTTCGCCTGCTCGAGGACACCCTGACCGACGTCGGTGGGTCGCTGCGACTGGCACGCCGCGCCGAGGGCGGGACCGAGCTCGTGGCGCGTTTCCCGACGTCCTTCGCGAGCGAGCTTCAGCTCCCCTGAGCGTCGCCGGCCGCGGCGTTCGGAGGGTCAGCGCGGCATCCCGGGCTGGCGCCCCCTTCCCACGCCACGGACCGCGTCGAGGACCGTCGACGGCACCGCATCCTTGACGATGTATGCCGCCGCGCCGGCTTCCAGCGCCGCCCGCCGTCCCTGCACCGACGGCTCTCCCGTCAGCACGACGACCTGGGTCGTCGGCCGGTCCTGCAGGATCCTCCGGGTGGCCTCGACCCCGCCGATGCCGGGCATCCGGATGTCCATGAGCACGACGTCGGGGTGGGTGCGCCGAGCCACCTCGACCGCCTGCTCGCCACTCTCGGCGGCGCCGCAGAGCTCGAGGTCACCCTCGAGGGAGAAGAGCGAGGCGAGCCCGATCCGGAGGATGTGCACGTCGTCGACGACGAGCACGCGGACGACGTCCGGTCCCTGCGGGGTCGGGTCCGAGCGGAGAGCAGTCACCGGCGTGGCCCCCGTCCTGCCCGGGCGCACCACGGACCCGGCCCGTGCACGCGCTGCCCACCCATGACGGACCTCCACTGCTCAGGGGCGATCGCCCGATCGGGAACTCCACCATCGTGGCGTGGCGCGCGGCGCGGCGCACGCGCCACGGGTGGGGTCGACACACCCCCAATCGTGGGGGTGTGTCCCGATCCGATCGCGGTCCTCCTGAGGCGTCCCCCGGCAGGACTGAACGTCGAAGGGCCACAAACCGGTGCCGGTTTGTGGCCCCTCGACGGTTGGGTGGGTCAGCCCCAGACGAGGGCCTGGGCCGGGTCGGCGAGGATCGCGGCCAGGTCGGACAGGAAGCGGCTGCCGAGCTCACCGTCGATGAGACGGTGGTCGAAGCTCACCGCGAGCTGCGTGACGTGGCGGATGGCGATCTCGTCGTTGCCGTCGGCGTCGGTGACGACCCACGGCTGCTTGCGGATCGCACCGAAGCACACGATGGCCGACTCGCCCGGGTTGATGATCGGGGTGCCGCTGTCGACGCCGAACACGCCGACGTTGGTGATCGTCATCGTGCCGCCCGACATCTCGGCCGGCTGGGTGCGGCCCTCGCGGGCCGTGGCGGTGAGCTGACCGATGGCCTGCGCCAGCTCGAGCATCGTCATGGCGTGGGCGTCCTTGATGTTCGGGACGATGAGGCCACGCGGGGTCGCGGCGGCGATGCCGAGGTTGACGTAGTTCTTCTGGACGATCTCCTGGTTGGCCTCGTCCCACGTCGCGTTCATGCCGGGGTTGCGCTTGACCGCGAGGACGAGCGCCTTGGCGAGCACGAGCAGCGGCGTGACCTTGACGTCCTTGAACTCGCGGCTGCCCTTGAGGCGGTCGACGAGCTCCATCGTCTTCGTGACGTCGATGGTGATCCACTCGGTGACGTGCGGTGCGGTGAAGGCCGATCCGACCATCGCCTGCGCCGTCATCTTGCGGACGCCCTTGATCGGCGTGCGCTCCTCGCGCTCACCCGCGCCGAACGGCATACGCGAGATGGCCGGCGCGGCACCGCCGACGGCGGAGTCGGCTTGTGCTGCAATGCCGTTCACGGCGGCGCCACGTGCATGGTTCGTCACGTCGTCGCGCGTGATGATGCCGTCGGCCCCGGTCGGGGTGACGGACGCGAGGTCGATGCCGAGGTCCTTGGCGAGCTTGCGGACGGGCGGCTTCGCCTTGGGACGGCCACCGGCAGCGGAGGCGCCCGGGACGGCAGGAGCCGGCGACTCGACCCGA
>Ga0164307_10001715_pt1 | contig 10002 bp, 8 predicted proteins | sample Whisoiple_243_MG_FD_110214 | JGI IMG/M metagenome (GOLD analysis project Ga0164307, IMG submission 110214) | Soil microbial communities amended with fresh organic matter from upstate New York, USA - Whitman soil sample_243_MG | ecosystem: Environmental > Terrestrial > Soil > Unclassified >...
ACCTCCGACGCCCGCGAGACGTTGAAGCTCGAAGATCGCCGCGGTTTCATCCGTAAAGCGCTGGCGGTCGCGGGCGAGCGCGAGCTCTTCTTCAAGCTGCACCCCAACGAAAAAGTTCAGCGCGCCACCGAAGAGATCAAAGCCTGGGCGCCACGAGCGCGGGTATTCGCGACCGGCCCGACCGAGCAGATGATCGCCAACTGCGACGTGCTCATCACGCAGTTCTCGTCGGTGGTGTTCGTCGGTCTGGCGCTCGGTAAGGAGGTGCACTCGCACCACCCGCTCGAGATGCTTCAGCGGTTGATGCCGCTACAAAACAAATCGGCGGCCAAGAACATCGCGGTCGAGTGCCGGCGCCTGCTCAGCGCGCGCCCGCGCTTGCTGGGCACCGTCCAGCGCGAGGTCGCTTGAAGACGCTGGTCGTGGTCCAAGCGCGGATGGGCTCCACCCGCTTGCCGGGCAAGGTGCTGCTGCCGCTGGCCGGGCGCCCGTTGCTCGAGCGCATGCTGCAACGGCTGCTCGCTGCGCGTTTCCCGTTTCAGGTATGCGTTGCTACGAGCACGGCCGCCGAAGACGAGCCGATTCGTCAGCTCTGCCGGCGCATCGCGGTGCCGGTCGTCAGCGGGCACCCGACCGACCTGCTCGAGCGGCACGTCGCGGCCGGGCGCGCGTTCGGGGCCGATGTCGTCGTCAAAATCCCCTCGGATTGCCCGCTGATCGACCCGGCGGTCGTCGATCGAGTGCTCGACTACTACCAGGCGCGCTCCAGCGACTTCGACTTCGTCACCAACTTGCAGCCGCCCAGCTGGCCCGACGGCAACGACGTGGAGGTCGTGCCGATGCGCTTGCTGGAGCAAGCCGCCGTCGAGGCGACCAAGCCGTTCGAGCGCGAGCACACCACGCCGTTCATCTGGGACCAGCCGGAGCGCTTTCGAATCGGCAACGTCACGTGGGGTGACGGTCGCGACTTGGCGAAGAGCCACCGCTTCACCATCGACTACCGCGAAGACTACGACTTCATCGCGCGCATCTACGACGAGCTATGCACGGCAGCGCGCCCCGTCTTCGGCTTGTCCGAGATCTTGGCGCTGCTCGCGCAGCAGCCCGACATCATGCGCCTGAACGCGCGCTGGGTCGGGCAGTCGTGGCACTTGGCCGCGCTCGGCGAGCTGCGCAGCGTCGGGCTCGGAGCGCACGGGCTCGAATGGCGATCACCGCAGTAGAGGAAATCATGCCCAATCGCGTCGCACTCGATCAAAATTATCCGGACATTTCGGCCTCGCAAGCGCTGTGGGAGCGCTCGCAGACTCTAATTCCGGCCGGCACGCAGACCCTTGCCAAAGGCCCCACGCAATACGTCGACGGCGTAGCGCCGAAATACCTGGTGCGCGGCAAAGGCGCTCGCGTCTGGGACGCCGACAACAACGAGTTCATCGATCTGAGCATGGGCGTCGGCCCGGTCGTGCTCGGCTACGGCCACCCCTCGGTCGATCGCGCCATCAGCGAGCAGCTGGAGCGCGGCATCACTTTTTCGTTGATGCACCCGCTCGAGGTCGAGGTCGCGGAGCTGGTGCGGCGCGTCGTGCCGGGCGCCGACTCGGTGCGCTTCAGTAAGACCGGCTGCGACGTGACGAGCGCCGCGGTACGCTTGGCCCGCGCCTTCACCGGTCGCGACAAGGTGCTGTGCTGCGGCTATCACGGCTGGCACGACTGGTACATCGGTACGACGTCGCGTCGCGCCGGCGTGCCGCTCTCGACGCGCGCCGCCACCGAAGCGTTTCCGTACAACGACTTGTTCTCGTTGATGGAGGCGCTGAGCGACGAGGTAGCGTGCGTGATCCTCGAGCCGACGGTGTTCGAGGCGCCCGACAACGACTTCTTGCGCGTGGTGAAGCGCGCCTGCGAGGCGGCCGGCGCCCTGCTCGTGTTCGACGAGATGTGGACCGGCTTCCGCGTGGCGCTCGGCGGTGCCCAGCAGCACTACGATGTGACCGCGGATTTGGCCTGCTTTTCCAAGGCCGTGGCCAACGGCATGCCGCTCTCGGTGCTCACCGGCCGCGCCGACGTGATGCGCCTGCTCGAAGAAGACGTGTTCTTCTTCACGACCTTCGGCGGTGAGGCGCTGTCTTTGGCCGCCGCCAAAGCCACGATCGAAGATCTGCGCGAGCTCGAGGTGCCACGGCACCTGGACCGCGTGGGCACGCAACTGCAAGAGGGCTACAACCAGCTCGCCGCCAAGAAGGGTTTGTCGCACACGCGCGCCGTCGGCCTGCCGTGCCGTTCGATCGTCACCTTCGACGCCAGCGCGGGCGACCCGCTGCTGCAGAAGTCGCTGGTGCAGCAGGAGCTGCTGCGGCACGGCGTGCTGTGGACGGGCTTTCACAACTTGTGCCTGGCTCACGGCGAGCAAGAGATCGCCCACGTGCTGTCCGCTTACGACCGCGCGCTCGACACGCTGTCGACGGCGCTGGCCACCGGCAAGCTCGCCGAAAGCCTGCGCGGCAAGCCGGTTCAAGCCGTTTTCAGGAAGACCCGCTGACATGAGCGACGCCTTCGCCTCCTTCGATCTTTCCGGAAAAGTCGCGGTCGTCAGCGGCGCGCTCGGCTTGCTCGGCCGCGAGCACTGCGCGGCGCTCGCCGACGCCGGCGCGCGGCTGGTGCTGACCGATCTCAACGCCGACGCGCTCGACGTCTTCGCGGCGCGCTTGCGTGAATCGGGCGCAAAAGACGCGGTCGGCATCGCCGCCGACATCACCAGCTCGGCCGACGTCGACGCGCTGTGCGCGGCGGTCGTGGCGCGCTTCGGTCCCGCCGACGTGCTGGTCAACAACGCGGCCATCGACGACAAGTTCGGGGCCGACGCCGCGCGCGAGTCGCGCTTCGAGAACTACTCGGTGGAACGTTTCCGTCGACAGCTCGACGTCAACGTGACCGGTCCATTCTTGTGTTGTCAGCGCTTCGGCTCGCTGATGGCCGAGCGCGGGCGCGGCAGCATCATCAACGTCGCTTCCACCTACGCGCTGGTCGCGCCAAACCAAGATCTGTACCGGCGCGAAGACGGCGCGCAGGCGTTTTGGAAGGGCGCGGCGTACCCAGCCAGCAAGGGCGCGGTCTTGCAGCTGACGCGCTTTCTCGCGGCTTATTGGGGCGAGCAAGGCGTGCGCGTCAACGCGCTTTGCCCGGGCGGCGTCGAAGCCGGACAAGACGCTTACTTTCGTGCCCGCTACGCCGAGCGCACGCCGCTCAAGCGCATGGCTGCGCCGGGCGACTACCGCGGGGCGTTGTTGTTCTTGGCCAGCGAAGCCTCCGCGTACATGACCGGCGCCAGCTTGGTGGTCGACGGAGGCTTCACGATATGGTGAGGCTCAGCGGCCCCCAACTGCGCAGCCGCGCGGCCGCCGTGCGGCTGGTAGTGAGCGACGTCGACGGCGTCTTGACCGACGCGGGCGTCTACTATTCGGCCGAGGGCGAGGCGCTCAAGCGCTTCTCGATGCGCGACGGCATGGGCGTGGAGCTGCTGCGAAACGCCGGCATTCGCACGGCGTGGATGACGCGCGAAGAAAGCCCGATCGTGGCGGCGCGGGCCAAGAAGCTGGCCGTCGACCTGCTTTGGTCGGGACAGCGCGACAAGCGCGAGGCCTTGCCACGGCTCGTGCAAGAGCTGGGCGTGCCGCTCGGCGCCATCGCGTACATCGGCGACGACGTGAACGATCTGGGCGTGCTGCGCTGGGTGAGCGAAGCCGGGCTCGCGGCGTGCCCAGCCGACGCGGCGCCCAAAGTCGTCGCCGCCGCGCACTTCGTGACGTCGGCGCGGGGCGGTCACGGTGCCTTTAGAGAGCTTTGCGATCTGATTTTGGACAACCAGAAGGAGCAGACAGCGTAATGGAAACCACACAAGCTCACGGTCAGCACGCCTTGCGTTCGCTCCGAGCCGAGGGCGAAGGATTCTTTCCGAGCGCCTCCGGCCCGCGCGTGAAGATCGGCGGTCGCGAGGTCGGCGAAGACCAGCCGGTGTTCGTCATCGCGGAGGTCGGCATCAACCACAACGGCTCGCTCGAGCTGTGCGAGAAGCTGATCGAAGGCGCGCACCGCGCCGGCTGCGACGCCGTCAAATTCCAAAAGCGCACGCCCGAGCTGTGCGTCCCCCTCGAGCAGTGGCAAGTCATGCGCGACACGCCCTGGGGTCGCATGTCGTACATCGACTACAAGCGCAAGATCGAGTTCGGGAGGAGCGAGCTCGAGCACGTCGATCGCGTGTGCAAGCGCCTGGGCATTCCGTGGTTCTCTTCCTGCTGGGATCTGCCGTCGATCGAGGAAATCGAGCGCTTTTCGCCGCCTTGCTACAAGGCAGCCTCGGCGTCGCTCACCGATCACGAGCTGCTGCGCGCCATGAAGGCCACCGGCAAGCCGTTGATGATCTCGACCGGCATGTCGTCGCTCGACGAGATCGACGCCGCCGTCAGCGCCGTGGGTCATAAGCACCTGCTGATCGCGCACTCGACCTCGACCTACCCGTGCCCGGTGCACGAGCTCAACCTGCGCATGATCCGCACGCTCAAGCGCGAGTACCCGCGCTGCCCGATCGGCTACTCGGGGCACGAGACCGGCTTGGCGCCCACCTGGGCGGCGGTCGCGCTCGGCGCCACCTTCGTCGAGCGGCACATCACGCTCGACCGCGCGATGTGGGGCACCGACCACGCAGCGTCCGTTGAGCTGTCGGGCCTCGAGCGGCTCGTCGGACAGATCCGCGACGTCGAGCGCGCAGTGGGCGACGGCATCAAGCGCGTTTACGACAGCGAGCTGCCGATCCGCCAGAAGCTCCGCCGAGTACCGGGCACCGCCGGCTGAGAGGGGCGCACGCATGTCGTGGACCTTGCTTTCGCCGGCGATCATCGTGGCCTGGGCGCTGATCTTGAGCTTGCTCGAGCGGATCTTTCCGTACAACCGTCAGCGCCTATTTCGCCCCGGTTTTTTCACGGATCTCGTGGGCTATGGGCTGCTACAGAGCTACGCGCTCGGCCTCTTGATCAGCGGGCTCATCGCGCTGATCGATCGCAGCACCGGCTGGTCGAAGCTCGGCCTCGTCAGCCACTGGCCGGTGCTGGGGCAGCTCTTTTTCTTCTTCGTCCTGCACGACTTCTACATCTACTGGTTCCATCGGCTGCAGCACTACTCCGACACGCTGTGGCGTATCCACGAAGCGCACCACTCGGTCGACGACGTCGATTGGCTGGCGGGCACGCGCTCGCACGCCTTCGAAATCTTGATCAATCAGACCGTCGAGTTCTTGCCGATCGTGCTGCTCGGCGCGGCGCCCGAGGTGGCGCTGATGAAGGCCACGCTCGACGCGGTGTGGGGCATGTACATCCACTCGAACCTCGACGTGCGCGTGGGGCTGCTGCAGCGGGTCTTCAACGGCCCGCAGATGCACCGCTGGCATCACGCGCGCGAGCTGGAAATGCCGGGCAAGAACTTCGCGACGAAGCTGGCGATTTGGGATTGGCTGTTCGGCACCGCTTACCTGCCTGAGCACAAGCCAAAGTCGTACGGTTTGGCCGAGCCAGGCTACCCGAAGCTCGGATTCTTTGCGTACCTGAAGCAACACGCGCACTCGCTGCGCAGAGCAAAAGAGGCATCTCATGGGTGATCTGATTGGCAGCGCGGTCGAGGGCACGCTGTACTGGGTGGGGCTCGAGGAGCTGCGCCGGCTACGCGAGCTCGAGGTGTCGGCGGCGGCACGCGCGGCGCTGGTGGCCGATGCTTGCCGCCTCAACGCCCTTTACATGATCGCGCGCGCTGGCTCGGGCCACATCGGTAGCTCGTTTTCGAGCCTCGACATCGTCACCTGGCTCTACCTCGAGCAGCTGCGGCGGCGCGAAGGCGATCTGTACTTCTCTTCGAAGGGGCACGACGCGCCCGGTTTGTACTCGCTGCTCATCGCGCTCGAAGAGCTGCCGTTCGACTCCATTCATCGGCTGCGGCAGCTCGACGGCTTGCCTGGTCACCCCGACGTGGGCACGCCGGGCGTGGTGACGAACACGGGCTCGCTCGGCATGGGCATCTCGAAGGCCAAAGGTATGGCGCTCGCCAACCGCTTCACGAAGACGCCGGCGCGCATCTTCGTGATGACCGGCGACGGTGAGCTGCAAGAAGGTCAAATCTGGGAGTCGCTGATCTCGGCGGCAAATCTGGGCCTTGCGGAGATCTGCGCGATCGTCGACCACAACAAGCTGCAGTCCGACACCTTCGTCGAAAAGACCAGCTCGCTCGGCGACCTCGAAGCCAAATTCAAGAGCTTTGGTTGGCACGTCGAGCGCGTCGACGGCCACGATTTCGCGCAGCTCGGCGCCGCGCTCGGCCGCTGCCACGAGGTCCGCGCGCGACCGCAGGTCATCATCGCCGACACCATCAAGGGCCGCGGCGTGTCGTTCATGGAGCACACCTCGCTCGACTCCGATGTCGCGCAGTACCGCTTTCACTCCGGCGCGCCCAACACCGCGCTGTACCGCCAGGCCGTCGAAGAGCTGATCGGTCGGCTCTACCGGCAGACCGAGCAGCTGGGCATCGCGAAGTTGCGGCTCGAGCAGGTGGAGGCGCCCGAGCGCGCGCCGACCGGCGCTCAGCAAAAGCTGGTGCCAGCCTACGCGAAAGCTCTCGAGCGAGAGATCGAGCAGACACCGAACCTGATCGTGCTCGACGCCGATCTGGTGGTCGATACCGGGCAAATGCCGGCTCGCGAGCGTTGCCCCGAGCGTTTCGTCGAGTGCGGCATCGCCGAGATGGACATGGTCAGCATGGCCGGTGGCCTGGCGCTGCGCGGCATGTTGCCGGTGTGCCACTCGTTCGCCTGCTTCTTGTCGACCCGCGCCAACGAGCAGATTTACAACAACGCCACGGAGCACACGCACATCGTTTACGTCGCGTCGCTCGCCGGCTTGCTGCCGGCAGGCCCCGGGCACTCCCATCAATCAGTGCGCGACATCTCCGCCATCGGCGCGGTTCCGGGCTTGGTGGCGCTCTCGCCCAGCACCGAAGCGGAGCTCAGCCGCGCGCTGGCATGGTGCCTCCACGAGCACCGTGGGCCGGCTTGGCTGCGGCTCGAGAGCGTGCCCTGCGAGGTTCCGTTCGAGCTGCCCGACGCGCCCCTCGAGCTCGGCGTGGGCCACGTGCTTCGCGCCGGCACCGACGCGCTGTTCATCGGCTACGGCCCGACCTTGCTGAGCGAGGCGTATCGCGCCTGCGAGCAGCTGCTCGAAGACGGTCTCAGCGTGGGAGTAGTGAGCTTGCCGTGGTTGAACCAGCTGAGCTCGTGGTGGCTGCTCAAGACGGTCGTCGGCGTAAAGCACCTATTTTGCCTGGACAATCACTACATTAGCGGCGGCCAGGGCGATCGCATCGCCGATGCGCTGGCGGCAGCGTCGGGTGCAAATTTGCCAATTTTGCATCGAATTGGCGTCGAGGGGCTACCGAGTTGCGGCGGCGCGCCCGATGTACTTCGTCGTCACGGTCTCGATACTTCGAGCTTACGGCAGCGAGTGCAGCGCGCCGTCACCACTCCACGCACGCCGATCGACGTGTTTCCCAACTCTTTCGGCTCGGACACCGGTCTGTAACTCGCACAGGATATCCCCAGCAAGCAGAACGAAACGAAAAACAAAGACGGCAATCACGCGAAGCCGTCGCCGTTCTCTGCGCTGCGCGAGAGCGGAAGTCTGGGGAGATTCCCATGAAACTTGCGGTAATTTCGGATCTGCATTTGGGTGCTGGTGACTTGGCCGACGGCTTCGGTCACGACGACGGCGAGTTCCTGCGCTTCTTGAGCTTCCTCGAGAAGAACTTCGAGCGAGTGATCTTGCTGGGCGACATCTGGGAGACGCTGCAGTCGCGCCGCCTCGGCAGCGCGCGCGAAGAGCTGGAGCTGGCGCGCGCGATGCACCCCGAGATCGCGCGGCGCTTCGAGCGGCCGCAATACAGCTACGTGCACGGCAATCACGACATCGTGGCGGGCCTGCTGGGCGTGCCCGACGAGCTGGCCTTCGAGGCCGACGGCGTGCGCTTGCTGTTCACTCACGGCCATCAGAACGACGAGCTGATCGCCAAGCGCCAGTGGCTCTCGGACCTGGGCGTGTGGCTCGGCGGTTGGATTCGCCGCGTCGGCTTGGGCGCATTCTACCGGCTCTGCGCCAAGATCGACGAAGCGCGCGGCGGCCTGTCGCTCGACGGCTCGCGCTGCGCGTTTCAACGCTGGGCGGTCGGCGAAGCCGCGCGCCGCGAGTTCGACATCGTGGTCACCGGTCACACGCACTTGGCCGCGCGCACCGAGCACGGCTCACGCCTGTTCTTGAACAGCGGCTCGTGCAGCGAAGGCAAGCTCAGCTTCCTCAGCATCGACACGCGCCGCGGCGACTACGCCGTCAACTGCAACTACTGACCGCGCGCTCGACGCTCATCGGTTGGGCTGCCAATCCGCAGCCCATCTTGCAGAAGCTACCGTGCCGTCTCCGGGCCACCCCGGCTCGCGAAAGCTATGAAGGGCACGAACACGAGATTTTTTTACAAAGAGATCGGGAGTGGGGGAGGGCGAGCAGAGACGAGATTTGGGGGTTCGCGCGCTATGCGCCCACGCGCGCTATGCGCCCGCGCGGCGTGCCTCTTGCGCGCCGCAGGCGCGGCGAACCCTAAATCTTGTCTCGCTCCGCTTCGAACTCACGATCTCCCGATCTCTTTGTGAAAAATCTCGGGCGCGAAGCGCGCGAGCTGAAGCCGGCCGGTTTTGATCGTCAGGGGAGCGGGACCGGGTTGGCGTAGTAGGCTTGCACGGCGGTGTCGAACTGGCCGCCGTCGGTGTCGACGAAGGTTTGATCGCCCGAGCCGGTGCCGAAGGCAGCGCCGACGCCGCCCGCGTCCACGAACTCTTGGATGTGTGAAAACACGTAGTGGACCTTGTTGTCGCGGAAGTGACCGGGCGTGCCACCGGGCGTGTCGCTTGGTACGCCGAACGGAAGCTGCCACCACAAAATCGGCTTTTCGGTGGTGGTGCTGACTTGCTTGGCGAAGGTCAGCCGCTCGGTGTAGTTCGGCGAGGTTTGGTTGGTCTCGTCGAGGTAGAATTTGCCCTGGCGCATGCACTGCGCGAGCTTGCCGTCTTCGAAGCAGCCGGCGTCGCGATCGAGCATGTCGATGCTGACCAGGGCGGACTCGGCGGCGCCCAGTTTGTTGAGGAATGCGCCGACGTCGTTGCCGCTGCCGGCTGCCCACTCGGAGGCGTGCAGGCCGATCAGCACCTTGGGCGCGTTGGCTCGCGCCAGCTTGAACCAGCAGCGCGCCATTCCCGACAAATCAGCGGGCAAATCCGGGCAATCGGCGCTGAGGTGCACCGCGACGCTCGTTGGGTCGCCGCCCGACTTCTGCTGCGCGTAGGCCCAAAAATCCGGCTCGAGGTGCACGACCGCGGGCGTGTCGAGCTCGGCGTAGCGCTGCATCAGCAGCTTCGCGGTGGCCCAATACTGCGTCATGTACGTGTCGTCGGTGAGCACGTCGAAGTTGTTCTCGCCCTTGCCGGTGATGTCGTAAACCGACGACATTGGCACCGTGCCTTTGCCCATGTCGACGGTGCCGATGATCTTGGGGAACGCGCCGTTGTCGTTCCACGTTTCCCAGGTGTAGGTCAGGTAGATGTAGTGGATGTCGAGCTTCGCGCCGAGCGTGTAGATGCCCGAGTTTTCCCACTTGTAGTCTTTGGGCAAATCGTTGCCCATGCCGATCAAGAAGTTCGGAGCGCGGCCCAGCTTGCGCGCGACCTCTGCTGCCGTGGACTTGCCGCCGCCGATCGGAGTCGTGCCGCCGCTTCCGCCGCTCTTGCCGGCAGTGCCAGTCGCTTGCCCGCCGCTGCCGCTGGTTTTGCCGCCGCTGCCGCTGGTCTTGCCTGCGCTGCCGCTGGCCTTGCCCGCCTCGGCGTTGTTCGTGCCGGCCGCGCTAGCCGCGTTGCCGCCCGCGCCGTCG
>Ga0164307_10001716_pt1 | contig 10000 bp, 15 predicted proteins | sample Whisoiple_243_MG_FD_110214 | JGI IMG/M metagenome (GOLD analysis project Ga0164307, IMG submission 110214) | Soil microbial communities amended with fresh organic matter from upstate New York, USA - Whitman soil sample_243_MG | ecosystem: Environmental > Terrestrial > Soil > Unclassified >...
CAGGAGGCTGCCGACAAGATCGATCGGGCAGCCGGCGAACTCAAGAAGTAGCCGGTTTCACGCGCTCGCCAGCCGCGGCACGGCTGGCGACGCCGCGCCGCAGGCGCCTCCTCCTCGATTCATGCTGCTCGCTGTCGAGCAGCGCTCCCCGGCCCAGAACCTGACCCCAGCGACGGAAGCCGGGATGACCGTCGAATGCGATCTTCACCGAGGTCAGGATGGGGACCGCCAGGAAGGCGCCCCCCACACCCCACGCCGCAGCGCCCACCATCACCCCGGAGATCACGATCAACGGATTCAGCAGCAGCCGGCGCCCGAGCAACTGCGGCGTCACGAACTGCGACTCGAGCAGATGCAGAAGCAGGAAGAGCGCTGGCGGGGCGAAGATGGCGAGCTTCATCCCCTGCTCCGCCAGGCCACCAGCCAAAAGGACCCCGGCGGTGATCCAGGCACCCACTATCGGAATGAAATTCATCAGTCCCGCGATGGCGCCATAGGCCGGCGCATTCTCCACGCCAAGCAGCGACATGCACAGGCCGGTGGCCACACCGAAAATGATATTGATCACGGTCACCAGCTGCAGGTAGCCAGCGGCCTGTGTGCGGATGGATCCACATACACGCAGCCAGGCGCGACGATCGCGTCGCTCCCGAACGGCCGCGAGCGCGGCACGTCCCACCCCCGTTCCGCAGGTGAGGATGAAATAGGTGAGGATAAGGCTGGTACCGATGGCAATCAGGGATGAGGTCAGCCCCGCCGCAATGGGCGCCATCAGGTCGACCACCGCCTTCTGTTCGGTCTGTCGCGTGACTACTTCCTGCACCACGGCACTCTGGCGGTTCGTGGCAGCACGCGGCTTTGGTGCGGCATGTTCGATCACCAGCCTGTGCCCGGCGCTCACCAGGTCGGGAGCGCGCGCGACCAGCTGACCCAGCGGATTCCGCACGCCGTACAGCACGCCGGCACCCACGCCGATCACTATGAGCACCGCGAGCAATGCTGCCAGGCCGCGCGGAACGCCAATGCGCGCAGCGCGGTTCACGATCGGGAACAGCGCGATGGAAAGCAGCACGGCCGCGAGCGCCGGCACGGCAATGGTGCGGCTGAAGATGACCACCGCCGTCAGCAGCAGTATCACGCATCCCTTTACCAGCCGCGCGATACGGTCCGGGGGCGTTGCGACAGTAGGCGCGGGATGCGGCGTCTGCATTGCCGCGGAATCAGTCAGTGGCTCTGTCGACGCGGCCATCCAGGCATTCGCGGCAGACTTCACACAGCGCCGCATCGACGTATTCTTCACGACCCTTCACGCCATAGTCCTGCATATAGGCGTGCTCCCAGAGGTCCAGCACGAAAAGAGGCACGTGGCCCACGGGAACGTGCAGGTCGTGCGAAGCCACCCAGACGTTGTGCAGGTAGGACCGCTGCTGGTCGAATACTGTAAGCACCCAGCCGTTGCCGCGCGTCTTCGCGAGCGCACGCACGCTGGACTGCCACTTGTCGAACGAGCCGAAATTGAAGCACGCCAGGCGCTCGAAGGATCCCGATGAAGCGGCGCTGCCGGGCAGGTACTGCTCGAAGAAGAGCTCGTGCAGAACGATGCCGTTCAGCTCGAAGGACAGTCGCCGCGCGAGGCTTTCCGCCGGCCTTGCGGGATCATCGACCAGCTCGCCGCCCACCTTTTCAAGGCCTGCGATGGAGTCCATTACGGCATTGGTCTGCACCACATAGCCCTGATACAGATCCAGGTGGTCCTGGATGCCTGCGGCGCTGAGCTTGCCGAATCCCTTCAGTTCAAACACCTTCGGCAGGTACTTGCGCACCGGAGTGGTGGCCTGCTGAGAAGTGGTCTGCATATTGATCTGGCGGCTGGATTCGGCCATGGCACTCTCCTTGGAACTGACGACCTGGTCGTCTATCGACGGCGCGTCCCCAGTAACGGCAACAGCGCCTGACCGACGTGCGACCAGCGGGACTGCGACGGCCCGCGACCGCCGCGGAACAAAAGTGCCGCCGCCGTGCTGAGCACAGCGACAGCGGCGCTGCGCTTGCGCGAATCCACCAGAAATTTCATCACACCGCTGCGCGGAAAGTGACCGGGCAGCGGCCGGCCTGCCCTGGATCCCGGCATCAGGAATTCGCGCAGGTCCTCGCGGGACTGCGCCAGGTCGCGTACTACAGCGTGCTCTTCCATTGCTGAAACAGCTCCATGTCCTTGTTCAGTTCAGATCGCAGGATTCCGGCAGATGGGCCGCCGCGGGTCGCGGTAACGGCCCGCCACGCCGACCAGGCTGCAATCGCCACCAGTACTGCTCCCGTGACAACTACATATGGCATCCGCCATTCGGTAGCCCACACCGCCAGCAGTCCTGCTGACCAGAGCGCCGCCAGTCCGACTGTCCCGGCGAGCACTGCAACCACTACAAATGCAAGCCGGCGAGCCAACGCGCTGCGAAACTCCGATGCCGCCGCGGAACCCAGTTCCAGATAGGAAGCCAGGTGCCGCGCCGCCAGTCTCAGCAACGCGTCGGCAACCACGCTCTTATCTCCTGCTCAGCAGCGCCCCGAGCAGAACACCGATCGCCGCGCTGGCGCCGATGGCAGTCCAGGGATTCCGATGCACGTAGCCGTCCGTAGCCTCTGCCGCGCGACGGGTGGAATCGATCGCCGCCTGTGCGCTGTCACGGGCCGCATCCTTCACGTGGCCGATGCTGGATTCCAGCCGGCTGCGCAGCCGCGAAATGTCGCGGTCGCCCAGATCCGAAACCCGCCGCAGCAACTCCTCGACGTCGTCGAAGAACTTCTGCAACTGGCCGGCCTTGCGCCGCAATGTATCGTCCGCGTACTCACCTGCGGCACGGGCCTGTTCGCCCATGGCTTCGGCTCCATTGGCCAGATGTTCTGCTGTCGTCGACATGCTCATACCCTCCTGTTCTGTCCCATCAAATAGGTCACGATCGCCACCACGAGGAAGACCACGAAGAGAATCTTCGCGATACCCGCTGCCCCCGCGGCAATGCCGGTGAAGCCCAGCAGTGCGGCGATCAGCGCGATGACGAAAAATACGACGGCGTAATGCAGCATTGGACACCTCCGGCCTGGAAGAAAGCAGTGACGGCAAGGTGACACGCAAGTGATGCGGCTACAGTCGGGACCTGTAGGGAGCCCGCGTAGGACTCGCCCCACGGGGGGCAGGATCAGCTGTTCCGGGTCAGCGCCGGCGGCTGCGAGTCATCCCCAGCAAGCTCCACAGCAGGCGGCCAATACCGATGGGCCCTGCCAGGGCACCGCCGCGTCCGGCGATGGCAAACGCGGCTCCAAGTCCTGCCAGCACGAGGCCACGCCGCTCCGGTGCCAGCAGAAAGTTCATGATGGCACTGCGCGGGCTCAGTCCGTCCAACGAGCCCTCCGGGTCGCCGGTCGAGAACAGCTCGGCACGCAGCTGCTCCCGGCTGCGTTGCAGGCTCGCTGCTACTTCGTGCGCTTCCATTCTTCGAACAGCTCCCGGTCATTTTTCAGTTCGGATTTCAGCACGCTGACTGACGGGCCATCGCTGGTTCGGGCCAGCAACAGGCCGAGCGACCATCCAGCGGCCACCAGCAACAGCACCGCGCTGCCGATGACGAATGGCAGGCGCCACGCGGTATCCCACAGGAAAATCAGGCCCGCGATCCACGCGATCGCCAGACCCCACATGCCCGCCACCACGACGACCGCGGCGAGGATCAGGCGGCGCAGCCAGAATTCGCGGTATTCGGCAGCCGCCAGTATTCCCAGCTCCAGATAGGAACCGAGGTGCTCGGCAAGTGAGCGGATCATCCTGTCGAGCCGCATCACTACTTCCTGTTCAGCAGCGCGCCAATGAGGATTCCGGCGGCCACCGCGATTCCCACCGCCGCCCAGGGATTGCCGCGTACGTAGTTACCGGCTCCCTCTGCCGCGGCGCGCGCGCCGCTCACTGCCGTATCCACGCCCTCGCCTGCCGCGGAGCGTACCTGCGTGATCGAGGATTCAACGCGACTGCGCAACCGCGAGATCTCCTCATCGCCGAGGTCCGATACCCGTCGCAGCAGATCCTCGATATCGTCGAAGAACCGGCCCATCTCGCCTGGTGATTCTGCGTCCGTCATGCGCTCATCCTCCGTGTCCGACTTCGCCGCAGTCTAGCGGACATCTGCGGCATCGATGCGGTAATAGACGAAGTCGACGAGCGCACCGTTCAACGGCCGCTGGCCCTCGAACATGGGCCGTGCGCCAAGTTTGTCCATGGCGCGGCGCGAGCGCAGGTTGGCGGTGCCGACATGGAACCAGATCGCCTCTGCCCAGCGCGCGGCATGCCGCAGCATGAGCTGCTTCATTTCCGCGTTCGCTGCTCCGCCCCAGTATTGCCGGACCAGGAAGGTCGAGCCGATGGCCAGCTCGCGCCGCGCAGCGTCCCAGTCATAGAAGCGCGAGGTGCCGATGATGCGGCCGGATGCGCGGTCCACCACCGCCAGCGCGCCTCGCGATGCCAGTGCCTCCTGGAAAAACCTGAGGAAACCCGCGCGATGGTACCGGGTCTTGTCCGGATGCTGCTCCCAGATCAGGGGATCGCGCGCCGCCTCCCACAGAGGCTCCTGATCCTCAGGCAGCAGCGGGCGCAAGCACAAAGTCGGCCCGTGCAGCACAGGCTGCGCCTCGAAATCCATGGCGGCTGGCTCGGCAAGGTGCATCCAGCAGTTAGAATGCCATATTCGGGTCACGTTCCACCCGTCACCGGACCCTTCATGACCTCCCCCAATCCCGCCCTTGATTCGCTGCTCTCCCGCACTTCCCTGGCCGGCGCCTTCATGAAACCGCCGGCACCGGACGACACCGAGCTGAAACAGATCCTCGGAGCGGCGCAGCGTGCGGCTGACCACAAACGGTTGCGCCCGTGGCGATTCATCATCGTCCGCCCGGAGCAGTACGATGCGTTCTATGACCGGCTCGCCGAAGCGGCCACGCGCGTGCAGGGTGATCCATCGCGCCATGAGATGAACCGGGACAAGTACCGGCTGACGGCCAGGGCACCCCTGCTGGTGGTTGCCGCGGCGAAGATCGACCCCTCAGCCAAGGTGGCGCCGATCGAACAGGCCTTTGCCGCCGCAGGCGCCACCCAGCTGGTACTCAATGCTGCTCACGCAATGGGCTACAGCGCCTTCCTGTTTTCCGGTGCCGGAGTGTTCGACACTCCGTTCAAGGCCAGTCTGGGACTGGCGCCGCAGGACCACCTGATCGGTTTCATCTGTCTCGGGACGGGCGAAGGCCCAGGCAAGCCGGGGCCTTCGGCCGAGGAGTCGGTGCGCGAAGGGCTGGCACGCACGGTCAGTGAGTGGAGCCCCTGATTGGCGGATCTGAAACTCAAGGATCTGCGTTACCTGGTGGCGGTTGCAGACACGCGGCACTTCGGCCAGGCAGCAGCCCGCTGCTTCGTCAGCCAGCCCACACTGTCCGCCCAGCTGAAAAAACTTGAGGACTATCTCGGCGTCCAGCTCATCGAGCGGCAGCCGCGACGCATCGCGCTGACCGAGGCCGGTGCCCAGGTCGTGGCACGGGCGCGACGCATCATCGAGGCCAGCGACGAGATTGTTGCGTTGAGCCAGCTGCAACGGGACCCGCTTGCCGGCCGCCTGCGCCTTGCCTTGCTGCCGACGATCGGTCCGTATCTGCTCCCGCTGGTGGCCAGTCGCATCCGGCGCAAGCTGCCGCGCCTGGAATTGCTGATGTACGAGTACCAGACCGGGCCCATGCTCGATCACCTGCATGCAGGAGACATCGACGTGGGCATTCTCGCTCTGCCCGTACCCGCCGATGGCCTGGTGGACCGACGGCTATTCGATGAGCCCTTCGTCGTGGCGATGCCGGAGAGCCATCCGCTGGCTTCGCGCAAGACGCTCAAGAGCGCGGATCTGAATGGCGAGACCCTGCTGCTGCTGGAAGACGGACACTGCCTGCGCGACCAGGCACTGGACGTCTGTCGCAACAGCAGCGTGCAGGAGAAGCAGGACTTTCGCGCCACTTCGCTGGAAACCCTGCGGCAGATGGTGGCCTCGGGCACCGGCATCACGCTGCTGCCGCAACTGGCCAGCAGCGGCGCGTACGGCCATGCGCGCGGAGTCTCCATCGTGCCCTTCGCCAGACCCGCGCCCGTGCGGCATATCGGCGCGCTGTGGCGCAAGACCACGGCGCGCGGCGCGGCCATCAACGCCGTGTGCGAGGTCATCGCCGAAGCCGCCGCCAGACAGGTGCAGGCGTGACCGGCGATGAAGTCTCTGCCTACGACCGGCTGGTCTGGCCGGAGTCCGAGATCGGACATCTCTTGGTTACGGGACAGCGGCGCCGCGAGTTCCGGGCCTACTTCGGTGACGCAGAGTACGAACGCCTGCTGCCACTTGCGGGCGCGGCGATGCGGGCACGGCGCGATCCGGACCGCCTGGTGTACGTGCTGCCCGGCATCATGGGATCGCAGTTGTGCCTGCCGCGCGAACGCCCCGATCCGGACAACCTGCTATGGCTGGATCCGGCCGATTTCCAGCGCGGCCATTTCCTGCTGCTGGCATGGTCGTCACTGCCGGTGCGCACCGCAGGCCCGGTGCTGTATGGCTACCTGCCGCTGAAGTTCGCGCTGGAAGCCGCGGGCTACACGGTGCGCTGCTTCGACTATGACTGGCGGCGGGACCTCGGCGACCTGGGAATCGAATTCTCCCGCCGCATAGCCGCCGAATCCGCTCGCCACATCAGCGTCGTCGGCCACAGCATGGGCGGGCTCGTCGCACGGGCGGCACTGCGCACCGAGGCCGGAGCGAGGATCAGGCACCTGATCACTCTGGGCACACCGCATGGAGGTTCGTTCGCGCCCGTGCAGGCGGTGCGCGGCGTGTACCCGCTGGTGCGAAGGCTGGCGCAGCTCGATCCGGTCCATAGTGCAGAAGCGCTGGCTCGCGATGTATTCGCCACCTTCCACAGCCTGTACCAGATGCTGCCGGTCTGTGACGGCCTGGATCTGTTCGATGCACGCAACTGGCCGAGCCGCGGGCCCCAGCCCAACGCCACGCTGCTGGAGCGGGTCGCCATGCTCCAATTGGGCGGCAGCGATTCCCGCATCAGCTCAGTCGCAGGTTATGGCTTCGACACGGCCATCAACATCACGCGTGTGCGCGACGACTTCTACTACCGCTATGGGCCGGCCGGCGACGGCACCGTGCCGACGAATCGCGCGACATTGCGCGGCACGGAAGCCTGGTACTGCAACGTCTCGCACAACGAATTGCCGCGCAGCCCGCAGGTGCAGGCTGCGGTCCTGGAACTGCTGCAGGATGGCCGGCCGCAGCTGCCCGGCGCGCCTCCCACCCTCATCGACCATCCGCGCTCGGTATCCGACGGCGAACTGCGCGCCCAGTTCCAGCCCAAGATCGACTGGTCGCAGCTCGATGCCGCGGGGCGGCGGCAGTTCCTCGACTCGCTGAATGCGGCGCCGCCTTCGCTGGTGTGAACCGCGCTATATTCGGGAAAATCAGGGAGGACTCATGAGATTCGCGAGCTTTCGTTACTGCATGATCATCAGCGCGACTGCGCTCGGCGCGGTTTCTGCGTATTACTTCTTCAAGTACGCGTTCCTGAACGTCGCGCTGAACAACAACAACCTGACACCGGATCTGGAGTCGTCGATCCGGGCGCTGTGGCTGGCCTTTGCCTGCCAGGGAGCGCTGGTCGCGGTGCTGTACGGCATCGTTGCCAGCCGTCCGCACGCGGTGTCGCGCGAGGTCATCGTTCTGCTCGGACTGCTGCACCTGGTGGAATCGGTGCTGCAATTCGGATTCTCCGGCAGCAAGGTCGTGGCCGGGCTGCTGATATTCACCGCCCTGTTCGTGCTCGTCGGCGCGTTGCTCTGGCCGAAGCGCATCGATCCTATATCAGCTCCGCCTGTGCCTCGGTAACACTGCCGGCGCCGCCCTTCACGATGCGCACCAGTCCTGCGGTCTCCGGCAGGACCTGTTCGGCGTAGAAGCGGCAGGTCTGCAGTTTTGCCTGGTAGAAGGTATTGCCTGCATCGGCCTGCAACGCGGCTTCTGCCAGCGCCGCGGCGCGCGCCTGCAGGGCGCCTGCAATCACCAGGCCGCATAGCGTGAGATAGGGCACAGCCACGGCCTGCGCACGCGCGGGATCCTCCGCGTGCAGCCGCAATACCGCTTCGGTGGTATCCCGCAGCTGCGTCAGTGCCTCGGTAGCCGCATTGCGGATCATCTTCGCGTCCGGCGTCAGTGCCCGCGCCGCGTTCAGTTCGGCCAGCAGATCCTGTATCAATGCCGACATCGCCGCGCCGCGGTCACGCGCCAGCTTGCGACCGATGAGGTCGTTCGACTGGATGCCGGTGGTGCCTTCGTAGATGGTGGTGATGCGCACGTCCCGCAGGAACTGCGCGGCGCCGGTCTCCTCGATGAAGCCCATGCCACCGTGCACCTGCACGCCTGTCGAGGTCACCTGCATGGCGGTTTCCGTGCACCAGCCCTTGACGATGGGGGTCAGCAGTTCAGCGCGCCCCAGCGATGCAGCGCGCAGGGCGTCGTCCGCTTCATGGTGCCCGCGGTCGAGCTCCATCGCCGCGTAGTAGCACAGCGCACGCATGGCCTCCACGCGCGCCTTCATCGACAGCAGCATGCGCCGCACGTCCGGATGCTCGATGATGGCCACCGGTGCGGGTTGCCCGGCGACACGACCCTGGCGTCGGTTGCGGGCCCAGTCCAGCGCCTGCTGCAGCGCCCGCTCGGACTGCGCCAGTCCCTGCACGCCAACCGACAGCCGCGCGGCATTCATCATGATGAACATGAAGGACAGGCCGGTGTTCGGTGCGCCCACCAGGTAACCGATGGCGCCGTCCTTTTCGCCGAACGCCATCACGCAGGTCGGGCTCGCATGGATGCCCAGCTTGTGCTCGATGGAAAGGCAGCGCAGGTCATTCGGTGCGCCGCGCGACCCGTCGGGGTTCAGCAGGAATTTCGGCACCACGAACAGCGAGATGCCTTTCACGCCCTCCGGCGCACCGTCGATGCGCGCCAGTACCAGATGGATGATGTTTTCGGTGAGGTCGTGATCGCCGTAGGTGATGAAGATCTTCTGGCCGAACAGGCGGTAGTGATCGCCTTCCGGCGTCGCGCGGGTGCGGATCAGCGCCAGGTCCGAGCCAGCCTGGGCCTCGGTGAGATTCATCGTTCCCATCCACTCGCCGCTGACCAGGCGGGGCAGGAACAGTGCCTTCTGCTCGTCACTGGCAGACGCACTTATCGCACCCACGGCACCATGGGCCAGCGAGGTGCCGAGGAAGAAGGCCATGTTCGCAGCGAACATCAGCTCCTCGACGGCAATGGTCAGCAGGTGCGGCATGCCCTGCCCGCCCAGTTCGATGGGCACGGCGAGTTGCGGCCAGCCGGCCGCCACGTAGTCGCCATATGCCTGCCTGAAGCCGGCCGGGGTGGTGACGCCCTCAGCGGTCCATTTCGCGCCCTCGCGATCCCCCGACTGGTTCAGCGGTTCGAGCGCATTTTCCGCGAACTTCGCCGCTTCTTCGGTGATATTGTCGGCAAGTTCTGCGGAATAGCCCGCATCGGCAAAGCAATCCGTCAGCTTCCCGTCCTGCACCAGTTCGTGCAGGACGAACTGGATCTCTCGCAGTGGCGCCCGATACATCGATCTCTCCCCTCCCTGGCTAGACTGCGGCCTTGCGGGCAGCTGCTCCACCCGCCGGGGCCTCCGGCGCAGCGGCCAGCGCCGGCACGACGTGGGCGCCCAGAAACTCCACGAAGCTGCGCACCGCAGGATCTGCAGCGCGAGCTGAAGGACTGACTGCCGTCAGCGCCACTTGTCCTGCCACTTCCCAGTCCGGCAGCAGGCGCACCAGGCGCTTCATGGCAAGACCATTGCGGCACAGGAACTCCGGCAGCGCACCGATCCCCAGCCCTGCCGCCACGGCGGCATGCAGTGC